>Ga0102924_1002903_pt1 | contig 18299 bp, 16 predicted proteins | sample PaiPotPPM11metaG_FD_80116 | JGI IMG/M metagenome (GOLD analysis project Ga0102924, IMG submission 80116) | Iron sulfur acid spring bacterial and archeal communities from Banff, Canada, to study Microbial Dark Matter (Phase II) - Paint Pots PPM... ...
CTGATCGATCTTGTAAGAATCGATCGGCAGCGACGTATGTATTGCAGCGAGGAGTAGCCCGTTCCGAAGTCGTCCAGGCAGAGATCTACGCCGGCGGCTTTGAGCATTTCGAGAATACCCTCCGCTCGATGTTCGCTCTGCAAGATCGACGTCTCCGTGATCTCGAGCGTGACCATCTTTGGAGCGATGCCGTACGTGCGAACCAACTTGCGCAAAAAGTCGGGCAGATTCGGCTGCAGCACTTCTTGCACGGAAAGGTTGACGTTCAGTCCCAAATTCGAAGCGCCGGCCTTTTGCCAGCGCGCGAGATCGCGGCAAGCGGTGTCGAGGACGAAGCGGCCGACGGGTTCCATCAAACCCAGCTCTTCGGCCAGCGGCAAAAATGCCGCAGGCGGGAGGTAGCCCTGCTTGGGATGATTCCAACGCACCAGCGCCTCGACGCATTCGATATGGCCCGTGTCGAGTTGGACGATCGGCTGGTACATGACGACCAACTGACGTTCCTCGATCGCGGCGCGCAGATCCAGCCGGAGCGAGAGCCGCTGCAGCGCTTCTTCGTGCATCGTCGGCGTGAAGATCGCGTTGCGATCGCGGCCCTGATTCTTGGCTCGATACATCGCGGTCTCTGCATCGCGCACGACCTCGGCGATCGACGTATAGCCCTGATCGACCGAGACGACGCCGATGCTCGCGGTCATCGTCAGCGTGCGCCCGGCCATCGCAAACGGGCGGCGCAGCGTTTCATGGATCGTATCCAGCGCGCCTTGCACCGCAGGCATCGAAGTGCCAGGAACGAGCACGGCGAACTCGTCACCGGCCATGCGTGCCACCATCGCGCGTTCGTCCACGACCATGCGCAGCCGCTGCGCGGTCTCTTTGAGCACGTCATCACCGGCGAGGTGTCCCAGCGTGTCGTTGATCGACTTGAATTCGTCGAGGTCCAGATAAAGCACGCTGTGCGGTTCGCCTTCGCCGCGGTGCACAGCTTCGAGCGTGCGCGCCAACTGCAGCGAAAAAACCATGCGGTTCGGCAAAGCGGTCAGCGGATCGTGAGTGGCTTCATATTCAAGGCGGCTTTGCGAGCGCGCGTTGACCAGCGCCAGCCCCATGAGGTTGACGAAAACTTGCATGGCACGCAGCGTCTGCACGGTTGGAATCTCGCCGTTGAGCGGCCCGTCGGGCGACATATACCCGATCATGATGCCGTCGCGATCGTGCAGCGTCAAAACGAGTGCGTCGCGCTCTTGCCACTGGTTGGGATATTGGCGCTTCGTTTCGTTCGGGTTGAACCCGGTGTAGATCGATCGCTCCCATTCCGCGTCGCGTTCGGCCGGAAAGAAATAGCAGTCGTCGAAAAAGCGCACCGCGTGTTCGAGCATCGCGGCAAACGCTTCGCGGTCGACGTTTTCGTGCAGGCGTTCCTTGATCGTTTCATCCGAGTAGCCCAGCATCACGCGCCGCCGCAGTTCGCCGTTGGGTTCCTCGGCGGCAACCATGGAAACAAAGCGCCATCCAAAGAGCTCTTGCACGCCGTGGGCCAACGACGTTAGCGCCGCATCCAAAGTGGGCGCTTCTAGAACGTCGCGTGTGACTTCAAAGAGCCGCTCGAGCTCGGTGGCCGAACCCGGACGGCCCGAAACAGTGCCGATAGACTGCATCCGCAAGGACTCTATTGAGCCTTTATGCCCAGGGTCCTACCCGAAGATGTCGCGGAAGACCAGAGAAAGAGCCGCAACCGAGAGTGCCGCGGCAACGCCGAGTATCAAGAGCGGCGATTTGAGGCGCAGCGAGAGCTTTGCGCCGATGGGACCGCCTAACAAGCCGCCCAGGACGAGCGGGATAACGTAAGGCCAGGCGACGTCGTGTTGGAGAACGTGCGTGATGAAACCGACGGGCGACGTGAGTAAGATCGCGAAATGCGACGTGGCGCTGATCACGTGTACCGGCAGCGCCGAGAAGTAGAGCAGTGACGGAATGAGGATCACGCCGCCGCCTACACCGAAAAGGCTGGAGACAAAACCAACTGCAAAACCTGTAAGAAGTGTAACGATCGGCTTGTATTGACCCGCAGTCGCGCGATTCGCCGAGCGCCGCTCGCGACTGATGACGATGTCGGCCGAAACGGCGAGCAAGAACGCGGCGAAGAGCCAATCGAACAGGCGCGGCGAAACATGTTTGACTGCGATGGCGCCCAGAATGCCGCCGGGAATCCCGCCGGCGGCAATGAGCCAACCCGTGCGTACGTGCACGCGGCGCTGCAAGAGATAAGCGGTCGAAGCGCTGGCGGTGTTCGCCATGACGAGCGCGAGCGCGGTTCCAGCCGCCAGCGGCGGCGACAAGCCATAGAACAGACGAAGCACCGGCACGATGATGAACCCGCCGCCCAAACCCGCCATCGATCCGAGGATGCTGGCGAGTAACCCGATCACGAAGAGCCAAATGGAGGTGGAGATGCCGAGCGCCATGGTGCTCGGCTACACTCTTCCAATGTAGCGCCGGTCGCGCGTGTCGATCCGGATCACATCGCCGGGATTGACGAAGAGCGGAACGTTGACGGTCGCGCCTGTTTCAAGCGTGGCCGGCTTCGAGGTTCCCGTGGCAGTGTCGCCCTTGAACCCAGGGTCGGTCGTCACGATTCGTAACTCGACATGGGCGGGGAGATCGCAGCCGATCGGCGTGCCGTCGTAAAACTGAACGTCGACCACCATGCCGTCTTTGAGAAAATCGGCGGGGCCGCCGATCAAATCGCGCTGCAATGTGACGTTTTCGAACGTTTCCTGGTCCATGAAATGGTAACCGTCGGCATCGTTGTAGAGCATCTGCATCGCCCGGTTGTCGACGATCGCCCGCTCGAGCTTTTCGCCGGCCCGGAAAGTGCGCTCGACGGTCGAGCCGGTCTTGACGTTCTTCATACGCGTGCGCACGAACGCCGGTCCCTTTCCGGGTTTGACGTGCTGAAACTCAATGACGGTCCAGAGCTGCCCGTCCACGACGATGGTGATGCCGTTGCGCAGGTCGTTCGAAGAGATCATGAGTTGGCCATACGCAGCCCGGTTTGCCGAGCCCTACAACTTGATGGCGTTTTCACGCCCCGCACGCAGGCGGGCAATATTCTCGCGATGTGTATATAAGATGAAGGCCGCCGCAAAAATCCCGTAGGCCGTAAACCACGGGTCGCGCGTAAACAACCACAGCGCAAGCGCTGCCACGATGCTGCCGAGCATCGAGCCCACCGAAGAATAGCGCGTTGAGGCGGCGCCGATTGCCCAGCCCGCAATGGCTGCGATTCCGGCGGGCCACGCCAGCGCGAAGATCGCGCCGAAGTTTGTCGCGACGCCTTTGCCGCCTTTCCACCCGAGCCACGGGGAAAAACAGTGCCCCAGCACGGCGCCGGCAGCCGCGACGGCCGCCGTCCCGGGCGGCGCGACGTGGTAGTGCAGGATGACGAACGGCGGAACGAACCCTTTGAGCGCATCCAATATCAGCACGGCCGCCGCACCGGCCTTGCCGACCGTACGCAGCGCGTTCATCGCGCCGATATTGCCGCTGCCGCTTTGCCGGATATCGGTTCGGAAAAACACGCGGCCGATGATGTAGCCCCACGGAATCGAGCCGATTGCAAAAGCCGCGAGTGCAATGAGTGCTATCGTCATGCTCGGGCCTCACGGGTGCGCTCGCGGAATTCGAGTTTTAGCGGCACGCCTTCGAAATCAAAGTTGCGCCGGATCGTATTCTCGAGAAAGCGGCGGTAAGAAGTCTGGACCAATTTCGGATCGTTCACGTGGAAGACGAAGAGCGGCGGATGGACGGCCGGCTGCGAGCCGTAGAGGATTCTCAAAGGTTTGCCGCCGACCGCGGGCGCCGGATGCGCGAGCGAAGCATCTCGGATTATTGTGTTGAGTTGCGGCGTCGGAACGCGGCGATCCAGATTGGCCGCAACCTTCATGACGACGGGCATCAAGCTCCCTAGCCGCCGCTGCGTCTTGGCCGAGAGAAACGCCACCGGGGCAAAAGACGCAAAGGGCAGCTGCTCGTGAATCACGTTGGTGAGTTCGCCTTGGCTATACTCCCCTTGTTCGCGCACGAGGTCCCACTTGTTGCCCACGAGGATCAGTCCTTTGCGTTCTTCCAGAATCAATCCGGCCAGCCGCCGCTCCTGAGCGAGTATGCCTTGCATCGTATCGAAAAGCAGAATGGCGATGTCGCAGCGCGCGATCGCCGAGAGCGCTCGCAGCGCCGCGTAATATTCGATCGCGCCGTGCTGTTTGGGCTTGCTGCGGATGCCGGCCGTGTCGATCAAGCGCAGCCGGCGATCCTGGTACGGAAAGATCGAATCGATGGCGTCGCGCGTCGTCCCGGGGACGTCCGAAACCACCGAGCGTTCCGATCCGAGCAGCGCGTTGAGCAGCGAGCTCTTGCCGACGTTCGGCCTTCCGACGATCGCGATCGCGAGCTCGCCGGAGAGATCCTCGGGCGGAGCTTCAGGCGGCAAGTGTGCGACGATACGATCGAGCAGATCGCCGGTGCCCTCTCCGTGAATCGCCGATACGGCGATCGGTTCGCCGAATCCGAGCGCCGCGAATTCGGCGTAGATTGCCGCTTGCGCATTCGGCGATTCGGCTTTGTTGCAGACGAGCACGACGGGCCGTCGCGCCTTGCGCAAGATTTTGGCGACGTCGTCATCGAGCGGATTGCGTCCGGCCGCCGCATCCACAACGAAGAGCACGGCGTCGGCTTCCTGAGCGGCAGCCTCGGCTTGCCGCTGCGTTGCCGCGATGGCCTGGTCCGGATCTTTTTCGACGGCGGGATCGATCCCGGCCGTATCGACCAGACTGAACGTGCGTCCGCGCCATTCGCATAAAGCGTACAAGCGATCGCGCGTCACGCCGGGCGAATCTTCCACGATAGCCAAGCGCTGGCCGATCAGGCGGTTAAAAAGCGCGCTCTTGCCGACATTCGGCCGCCCGACGATCGCGACGGTCGCCGGACGAAGCATGGCGCCGTCGGATTGTTCGGCAGTCTGCACGAGTCGGAAGTTTCCGGCGTCATCGGGGTATTCCCGCGCGCCTGGGCGAACAGCGGAATGCCCATGGCGAGCATCTACATCGAAACGTTCGGCTGCCAAATGAACGAGGCCGATTCGCAGTATATCGCGGATCGCGCCGCTTCGGCGGGCTATGTTATGGCGGACGAAGCCGAAGATGCGAACGTCGTCATCATTAATACGTGCACGGTGCGGGACAATGCCGAGCGCCGGGCATATGGCCGCATCGGGCACCTCAAAATGCTCAAGGATGCCGATCCCGCGCTGAAGCTCGTCGTGACGGGATGTCTGGCCGAACAAGATCGCGATTCCATGCAGCGGCGTGCGCCGCACGTCGACGCCGTTTTCGGCACGAAGGAACTCAGGCAGTTGGGCGATACGATCGCGCGCTGGCGTGAAGAATTCGCGGATTCGGTGCTCAGCGAAGAGCGCGCGCTGATCATGCCACTGGGCGGCGCGCCGGATTGCATAACCGATGCATTTTCACATCTGCGTGGTTTCGTAACCGTGCAGCGCGGCTGTTCGTACTATTGCACGTTCTGCATCGTGCCGCACGTGCGCGGGCGGTTCGACCACCGCCCCATGTCTGAAGTTCTGAGCGAAGCGCGCCAGCGTGTCGACGAGGGGGCGCGCGAAGTCATGCTCGTCGGTCAGACGGTCAACGCGTATCGCGATCCGGTCGACAACGATGATTTTACCGAACTGTGCCGGCGCGCCGCGCGGATACCTGGACTGGAACGTTTGACGTTTATCTCGCCGCATCCAAAAGATTTCAGCGAAAAAACGCTAGCCGGACTCGCCCAGATTCCGCAGTTGAACCCGCGGATGCACCTGCCGCTGCAATCGGGCAGCGATCCGATTCTGCGCCGCATGAACCGCAAATACACGCTGGCGCAATTCCAAGAGAAGGTGGCCTGGATTCACCAGTACCTGCCCGAAGCCGCCATTACGACCGACGTAATCGTCGGGTTTCCCGGAGAAACGGAAGAAGATTTCCGGGCGACGCTCGACTACGTTGCAAGCGGGATCTTTGCCAATGCGTACATGTTCATCTACTCTCCGCGCCGCGGCACGCCGGCAGCGCACTGGGAGCAGGTCCCGGCCGCGGTAGTGAGCGAGCGTTTTGAACGCCTCGCGCAAGCGCAGAATGCGGTGACGCGCGCCTACCACGATCGGAAGATTGGCACGACGGTGCGCGCTCTCATCCAGGGCATATCGAAAAAGGATCGCTCGAAGCTGGCCGCTCGGACGCTGGACAACGTGACCGTCATTGCGCCGCTTCCCTCGGGCTACGACGAGCAGCTCTATGCGCGCGAACCGTGGCTGGATGTAGACGTCGATACGGCCTACGTGTGGGGATGCACCGGCACCGTGGTTCGGCGCGCGGAACGCTTTACCGGAGCCGGCATTTCGCTCGAACGTCCATTAGTAAGCTTGCTCACAACGTAATCGCAAGTTATCCACAGGGCGGGTCCCGAAACGCTGTGATGCGTGAGCGAACGGTATTCACCGATGCTCGAGCAGTATTTTGGGATGAAAGCCCGTCATCCCGAAGCGATATTGCTATCGCGAGTCGGTGATTTTTACGAAGCGTACGGAGAGGATGCGGAGACGATCGCGCCCGCACTTTCGATTGCGCTCACGTCGAAAGAAGCCGGTAGCGGCCAGCGCATCGCGATGGCCGGCGTTCCGCATCACGCACTCTCGCAATACTTAGCTCGCCTGGTGCAGCAGCGTTTTATCGTGGCGCTGGCCGAGCAGCTCGAGGTTGCGCAGCCGAATAAACTCGTGCGCCGCGACGTCGTGCGCATCGTGACCCCCGGCACGCTGATCGAAGATCAGCTGCTCGACGGCAAGCAGAACAATTACTTGGCGGCGATCACCGCGATCGACGACACGTTCGGACTGGCGTATGCGGACGTTTCGACCGGGCTCTGTGCGGCGACGTCGCTCTCGGGCGAATCGGCCTACGAGGAGCTCTTGGCCGAGATCGGCCGCGTCGGTCCGGCCGAGATCGTCGCCGACATGCCGGCGAGTCTGCGCGCCGGGCTCGCGACGGCGCTCGAGAGCTCGGGCGTACGCGTCGCTGCGCCCGCGCTCTGCTCGGTTGAGAGCCGCGATCGCAGCTCGCTCGAAGGGTTCTCGCTCGACGAGGCGCTGGTAATGCACCGCGCGCTCGACGCACTGGTGGGATTCGTGCGCCGCTCGGGCGTGGCGTCGCAGGACTCTGAACCTCCGCTCAATCCGCCGCAGTTTTATCGCCACCGCACATTTCTGTCGCTCGATCCCAACACGCGCAAGAATCTCGAGCTCATCAGAGCTTTGGGCGCCAACCCAAAGGCCACGTTGCTGGCCACGCTCGACAAATGCGCCACTTCGATGGGATCGCGTTTGCTGGCGCGCTGGATCTTGGCCCCGCTCGTCGATCGCGCCGCGATACTTGCGCGGCAGAATGCCGTCGCAGCGCTGATCGCCGAGCATGTCCGGCGGGAGTCGATGCAAGAACTGCTGCGCGGCTGCTTCGATCTGGAGCGCATCGCGCAAAAAGTTCGCTTCAAGCGCGCGCTGCCGCGCGATCTCGCTTCACTGCGGCGGACGCTTGAGAATCTGCGTCCGCTGCGCCAGGTAACGCCGCCGGCGTTACATTCATACGGCGAACGAATCGGCGACTTCGGCGAGATGCTGGCGGACCTGCACGCAACGCTCGTAGAAGATCCACCCGCGCAGCTGACAGACGGCGGCGTCGTGCGCCCCGAAGCCGACGCGGAACTCTCGGAATGCATGAGCCTGCGCACCGACGCGCGCGCGAAACTCTCCGAACTCGAAGAGCGCGAACGCGAGCGCACCGGCATCAAGTCCCTGAAGATCAAATATGTGAGCACCTTCGGATACGCAATCGAAGTCGCCAAGAACTACGCTTCACGCGTTCCGGCGGATTACGTGCGCAAGCAAACGCTCACGACCGGCGAGCGGTACAGCACGCCCGAACTCAAGGAACTCGAAATCGCGATCTCGACCGCGCAGTCGCGTCAGTTGCGGCTCGAGGAACGGCTTTTCGGCGAGCTGCTGGAGCGAATCGCAGCACGCATCGACGATCTGCTGGCGGCGGGAGAGGCGCTGGCCGAACTCGATGCGTTGTGCTCGCTGGCACAATGCGCGGCCGAGCGCGGGTATGTGCGCCCGGAGTTCGTGGACCAGAGCGTGGTGGACATCGAGGCCGGCCGGCATCCGGTGATGGAAGCGATCCTGCGCACCAACTTCGTTCCCAACGATCTGCATCTGCGCGAGGGCGATCACCGCTTTGTGCTGCTGACGGGGCCGAACATGGGCGGCAAGTCGACCTATTTGCGGCAAGCCGCACTGCTGACGATCATGGCGCAGATCGGATCGTTCGTGCCGGCCAAATCCGCGCGTTTGGGCATTGTCGACCGAATCTTCACGCGCATCGGCGCCGGCGACGACCTGGCGTCGGGACAGTCCACGTTTTACGTGGAGATGGCCGAAGCCGCGAACATCTTGCGGCGCTGCACGCATCGCAGTCTGCTGCTGATCGACGAAGTTGGCCGCGGAACCGGCACGATCGACGGTCTGGCGATCGCGCAAGCGATTTGCGAGTTCTTACTGGGCTTGGAAGATCAAGCGCCGCTCGTGCTTTTTGCAACGCACTTCCACGAGCTCGTCGCGCTTGCCGAACACTGGAAACTCGTTGCGAACTACCACATCACCGCGGTGGAGAAAACGGGCGCGGACGGCGGCCCCGTCTTTTCGCATCGCGTGCTGGCGGGCAGCACGTCGCGCTCCTTCGGCATCGAAGTGGGCCGCATGGCGGGCTTGCCCGATGCGGTCGTCGAGCGCGCGCAAGAGATCGCCGACGCGCTTTCAGGCAAAGCGGACGTCGAAGAACAAGTTCCGCTGCGCCGGCGGCTGCCGAAGATCGTTCCGGCCGAGCGGCAGCTGACGTTTTTGAATCCCGACGCTTGATATGATCCACGTCCTCGATGCGCAAACCGTCGGACAGATCGCCGCCGGCGAAGTGATCGAGCGGCCGCTTTCGGTCGTGAAAGAGCTCGTCGAAAACTCTGTCGATGCCGGGGCGACGCGCGTCGCAGTTTCATTGACGGATGGGGGCGTCTCGCTGATCGAGGTCGCCGACGATGGCGCGGGCATTGAACCCGAAGACCTCGCATTGGCAGTCCGCCGCCATGCGACCAGTAAGCTCTCGCAGGCCGCGGATCTGGAATCGATCTCAACGCTCGGGTTTCGCGGAGAAGGGCTGGCGAGTATCGCTGCGGTCTCGCAACTCGAGATCGTCACGCGTACGCCGCAAAGCGAGCTTGGCGCGCGCATAGCGGCGCATGCCGAATACGCCGGCACCATCGAAAAGGCCGCCGCCCCGATTGGCACGATCGTGCGGGCGCGCGATCTTTTTGCCAACGTCCCCGTGCGCCGCGAGTACTTGAAGTCCGCCGCTACCGAGTTGGCGCGAGTCTCGAGTTGGCTATCGACCTTCGCGCTTGCCTATCCCGCGGTTACCATTTCGCTTCATCACGACGGCAAAGAGTTGTGGGTGATGCCGGCAGTCGAGGATCAGCGCGCGCGGTTGGCGATGGTCTTCGGCCGGGCGGCCGCCGAAACGTTGATTCCACTCGACGGTGAAGCGACGCGCGACATGCACGGCACGCTCTCCGGCTTTATCAGCTCGCCGGGCAACGATCGCCCCGATCGCCGGATGCAACTCTTGTTCGTCAACGGCCGGCTTTTACGCAGTACGCTGCTCGCGGGAGCGTGGAGCGCGGGATACTCGACGTTCGCGATGACCGGCCGCCAGCCGTACGGCGTGCTTTTTCTGGAGTTGCCGCCGAACCACGTCGATCCAAACATCCATCCCACGAAAAGCGACGTGCGTCTGCGCTACGGACATCAAGTGGTCGGGACGGTCAAGCGCGCGATCGCGGCAACGCTGCGCAATCACGCGACGCAGCGTTTTGGCGACGCGATGACCGCTTCGCTCGCGCCGGAAAACATGGACGCGAGCCTGGCGCATTTGCAGACGCTGTTCGAGAGCACGCCGGCCGGCGATCCGGGCGAAACGGATGGGCAAAGCGGCTTGCGCGTGCTCGCACAGATCGATCGCACCTATATCCTTGCCACGGACGGCGATGCGCTGGTTTTAGTCGATCAGCACGCTGCCCACGAACGAATTGCGTACGAGCGGATCCTGGCGGCCGCGGAAGCGCAAACGCCGCCCGCCGAACCGCTGCTCGTGCCGTTCGCTTTCGAGCTGCCCGCGGATCGCGCCGCAGCGCTCGAGCGCGTGCTCGACCCGCTGCGCGAAACGGGCCTCGAGATCGATGCCTTCGGCGAGCATAGTTACCGGATCGTAGCGACACCGGCTGGGTACGGCGCACGCGCGTTCGACGTGCAAGGTTTTCTGGACGATCTCACGGACGAGCCGAAAGAACGCGACGTACGCGAACGCATCTGGGCCTCGTTAGCTTGCCATTCGGTGACGCGCGCGGGCGACCGGTTGGACACATCCGAGATGAGTACGCTCGTCGATCGCTTACAGCACTGCGAAAACCCGATGCATTGTCCGCACGGCCGCCCCACGATCGTTCGAATGGATTCGACCGCCATCGCCCGACTCTTCAAACGATGACGGAGCCTTCCGGCGTGCTCGTCATCGCCGGAGCGACCGCCTCCGGGAAGACCGAGCTCGCGATTGCGCTCGCGCAGCGATACAACGCCGAGATCGTCGGCGCCGACTCGCGCCAAATCTATCGCGGCATGCCGATCGGAACCGCCGCGCCCACGCCCGAACAGCTGGCGGCCGTTCCTCATCATTTGATCGGTTTCTTGGACCCGTACGAACGGTATTCCGCGGCGCGTTTCTCGGCCGACGCAGTGACGGCAATTCGGGATATTCATGCGCGCGGCAAACGTGCCATCGTCGCGGGCGGAACCGGCTTCTATATTCGAGCGCTCACCGGCGGCGTCGACTTGGCGCCGCAGCACGACGAAGCGCTGCGCGAACGGCTGGCTCGTGAAGCCCGCTTGCACGATTCGGCATTTCTGCATGCGTGGTTAACGCTGCACGACAAAGATCGCGCGGCCACGATTCATCCGCAAGACGCGTATCGCGTTCTGCGCGCGCTCGAGGTGGCGCTCGCGTCGGGATCCGTCCGGCGAGAAGGACCGATTCAATCGCTTGTAACGGCCGGCATTACGTTTTTGAAACTGTACTTGACGGTCGAAGGCGTAGAGTTGGAAGAACGAATCGCTCGGCGTACGGACGCCATGCTGGCGGCAAACTTCTTGGATGAGGCCGAACGGATCGGCGAAAATGCCGTGGCCGCAAGCGCCGTCGGGTATCCGCAAGCTATCGCATATCTGCGCGGCTGGTGCACGCAGGCCGAATTGCGAGCGCTGCTCATTCGAGCCACGCGGCGCTACGCGAAACGGCAAGCGACGTGGTTTCGCAGCGAACCGGATTTGCTGCCTGTTTTACCACGCGACGCCGAACGGCTGGCAAGGAAAAAGCTCGCATGGGTTTGAAGCGGTGTTCATGCCCGGCAGCCTGCAAGACTCATACCTCGCCGAGATACGACGGCAAGGCGTTGCGGTTACAATTTACTTGGTCAACGGCTTCCAGTTACGCGGGGTCGTCAAGGGTTTTGATCCGTTCACGATTCTGATCGAATACGAACGCAAGACGCATTTGATCTACAAACACGCCGTCTCGACGATTTCGCCGCAGGGGCCGTTTTCAACCGCAGGAGATACTCCGGCAGCCGCTCCCCCTGAAGCCGCCGAGGTCACGACCTCGTAATGTCCGGCGTGGCCGTGACCAAGATGCACGGCACGTTCAACGACTTCGCCGTCATCGATCAGCGTAATCACGCGGAAATAGAAGATCCCGCCGGTTTTGCGCGCCGCGTCTGCGATCGGCGCGGAGGCGTCGGCTGCGACGGCCTGATTCTCATTCAGCCTTCGGCGACCGCGGACGCGCGCATGCGCATCTACAATGCCGACGGCAGCGAAGCGGAGATGTGCGGCAACGGACTGCGCTGCGTCGTGCGGTATCTTTCTGAACTTGGCGAAGGCGATCGCTTTCGGATTGAAACGATTGCGGGAATCATTCCGGCCGAAGTGCTCTCGGCGGGCGAAGTCTTTCGGGTGCGCGAGCAGATCGGCGTGCCGCAAATAACGCCTCGGGCTTTACCGTTTGCGAATGCGCTGTACGTTGAAGTCGGGAATCCGCACGTCGTCATTTTTGAGAGTTCCCTCGATGCACTGGATTTGGTCGCAGTTGCCACGCAGCTGCAAGCTCTTTTTCCCGCGGGCGTCAATGTGCATGTGGCGGTGGTTTTGGATCGACACACGCTCGCGGTTAGGCACTGGGAGCGCGGCGTCGGGCTGACGCACGCGTGCGGCACGGGCGCGACGGCGTGCGCCGCCGCGGCGATTCATTTGGGCACGGCGCAGACGCCGGTCGAGGTGCGCGTTCCGGGCGGTGTGCTGACCATCGAATGGGACGGCGAGCACGAAGCTTTTCTGTCGGGCCCGGCGGTTCGCGTCTTCGATACGAATGTCGCCGTGTGGCATGCAGCTCCAGCCTGACGAACTCGGGGTTTCGGTGCGCGATGCCATGCTCGCAGATGCTTCGCGCATCGTCACGCTCGCGTCGCAGCTCGGCTACGAGGTGCCGCTGCAGCACGTCGAAGCGATCCTGCGTTCGCCCGAGGGCGATCGCGCGATTATGGTAGCGGTCGTCCCGCGTGCGGGCGTGGTCGGTTGGGTGGTGGTTGCGCAACACGACACGCTGATCTCCAGCCGCCGCGCGGAAGTGGAAGGCCTCGTCGTTGAAGACGAATTCCGAGGCAATCGCATCGGCGCACTGCTCGTTGAATCAGCCGAAGACTGGGCGCGCAAACGCGGCTGCTCGACTCTGCGCTTACTTTCGAACGTCGTTCGGGAACGAGCGCACACGTTCTATACGCGGCTCGGCTACGAAGTTCTCAAGAGCCAGTACGTTTTTCAAAAGAACCTGTGATCGGCCTCGCATACTGCGACAAGGCGGGCCGCATTTATTACGACGAGACGCGCGAGCCGCTGGCTGACGGCGGAATCGTGCGCCGGGCCACGGACGCAGAGTTGGTACCCGCGCCCCCGGGAACCGTCCCGATGGTGCTGCCGTCCAGACACCCGCGGCTTCGTACGAGCGTCGCCCGCCGGCGGCAAACGCTCGCGGTAATGCTGCCGGCCGGCTACACGCGCTTGCTGCTGCCCGCCTACGAACGCGATCCGGATGCACCGGCATTGCCGTTGTTCGGCTACACGTTCGCCTGCGCGATCGACGAGCAGCTGCACGTGGCCGCCATGCGAACCGACGAAGGCGAAGACTGGCAGCCGCGCCGCTTCGCACCCCGCGAACTCGAACGTCTCGTCGAAGCGCGCTTGAAAGACGATGGCGGCAATCGGGTCTTGCGGCAACTCGCGCGCTGCTCGCTCGAGTACAGCTGTTTTACGGCGCAAAACGTGTTCTTGGAACGCGGCGAAGCTGCGTTGCCTGTTTCGCCCACCTGTAACGCCCGCTGCGTCGGCTGTATCTCCGAGCAAGAGCCCGATAGCGGTGTGCCATCGCCGCAAACTCGCATCGCGGAGGAGATGACCGCCAAAGAGCTCGCGCAGATCGCCATTCACCATCTCGAGCGGGTGCCGCAGGGCATCGTTTCGTTCGGACAAGGGTGCGAAGGCGAACCGCTGCTGCGTTCCATCGCGATCGCACGAGCAATCGAGCTTATTCGCAGGACGCGATCGAACGGAACGATCAACCTCAATACCAATGGAAGCCTGCCGTCAGCATTGCAGCGGTGCATCGATACCGGCCTGCAAGCCGTGCGCGTGAGCCTCAACTCCTTTAGGCCCAACGCATATGCCGCCTACTACCGGCCGATCGGCTACGATCTCAACGATGTGTTTGCGTCGATTCGGCTTGCATCGGCAGCCGGATTGCGCGTGTCGCTAAATCTCCTCACGCATCCGGGTGTGACCGATGACGTTGCCGAGCTCAAGGCCATGCGCGATTTCCTGCGGACGGTCAGGGTTGAGATGATTCAAACGCGCACGCTGAACATCGATCCGGAATGGTATTTTGCAACCGTCGGGCGTCCGGCCCAAACGGCCGGGATGCGCGCGGCGATCGCCGAGATGCGCGGCGCGGGCGTACGCGTCGGGAATTTTACCCACACGCACTAGAATTTGACGCTGGCTAAACTGCTGCGGTCAACTTCTTATGAATTGCGTCCAGAATGATTTCCGTGGACGAAACGACGGTGACCGGGTCTTGAGGGTCCAGCGACTCAAAGATTAACTTATTGCGCGGATTGTTGACGCGCGCGATGCAGCGCGACTTCGAGTTCTTTTTGGTAATCAGGCAAACGACGAGATTGTCCTCATCGTCCCCTGTGTCGGCAATCACGACATCGGCGCGTTTGAGCCCGGCCTGGTCGAGCACTAAAGGATCGCAGCCGTCGCCGACCACGGCGACGTTTTGTTCGAGCAACTGCTCGAGCAAGCGGGCTTTGCGTTCGGATTTCTCCACGATCACGACCTCGTGCCCTTGACCGACCAAGGCGCGCGTCAGATACGATCCAACTTTGCCGCCGCCGACGATCAGCACGAACATCACACGACTCCTTCGGGAACGCGTGCGGTTTGAAACATCTGAGCGAAATCGCTGATCGCTTCGGGCGCCACGATCGCATTGATCTCGTCGCCCTCGGCCAGCACGGTATCGTTGGCGGCGACCCGCACGCTTTTGCCCGAGCGTATGGCGGCAATGCGGATGCGGCCCGGTCTTTCGAAATCCGAGATGCGCTTGCCCGCATCGGCGGCTCGAACGGTCGCGGTCAGCGAAGTCACGGCGCCGAAGTCGAAAGACTGCAACGTGTCCCACGGCGTGTCCATCAGCACGTCGCGAATCATTTTCGCGCCCGTGGTGGTGGGACAAACGGTATCGATACCAAGGTCACGATACATCATGCCGCGCGTCGGATCGTAGATGCGCGCGACGATCTTCTTGATGTGGAACATCCGCTGCGCGATCAGGGCCGCCATGACGTTGCGGTTGTCGCCGTTGGTGACGGCGATGAAGCCGTCGGCTTGCGCGGCGCCGGCGCGCTTGAGTACGTCGTAGTCGATCCCGGTCCCGACGACGACGTGTCCTTTGAATCGCTGACCCAACCGCTTGAATGCGTTCGGATCTTCGTCTACGACGATGACTTCGTGGTTATCTGCGTCGAGGAGCTTCGCAAGGGTGGATCCGACGCGGCCACAGCCGACTATGAGGTATCTCATGGGTGTCCTAGCAAACTTTTGGATAGCGGTGCGCGTTTCCCCGGTCGATAGCTTCCGGCAGGAGGGGGAGGGAGCCGACCGAACCTACGGGAGCACGAATTTCCGGGGCGTGGCTCAGCTTGGTAGAGCGCTTCGTTCGGGACGAAGAGGCCGCTGGTTCGAATCCAGTCGCCCCGATATTTTTTTGAATGTTCGCAAAATTTAGCCCGGCATCCGGACGCGTGCTGCGCGCGGCCGAACAAGAGTGCCGCAACCACAACCACTATTACATCGGCGTCGAGCACCTGCTCGTCGCTTTGGTACAGGAGCCCGATGGCGCGACGTCCGCGCGTTTGCGCCAGGAAAGAATCGATGTTGCCGAAGTGCACGCCGAGATGCGCCGCGCCCTCGGCACGGGAGAGGATCGCAGCTGGGAAGGCATCCTCATTACGCCCCGCGTGCGCACCATCGTGAACATCGCCGAAGGCAAAGCTGAAGACCGCTTGATCGAGCCGGTGGATCTGCTCGAAGCGATTGAAACTGAAGGCGGAAGCCGCGCGGCCGACGTGTTGCGGCGGGCGAAGTGCACGCCCTAACCGCGTTCTTTTTACACTTAGTCGACCAATTCGGCTATCTGGGGCTGTTTGTCGTGATGACGCTGGCGAACATCGGCGCGCCCGTCGGGAGCGAGCTCGTGTTGCCGGCTGCCGGTGCGCTCGCCGCGACCGGCCATCTTTCGAGCGTGTGGATTACGATTGCAGTTGCGCTCGCAGGCGAACTCTCGGGACAGACGATCGGCTACGCCGTGGGACGATACGGCGGGCTTCCCTTCGTCGAGCGTTTTGGCAAATACGTTCACCTCGGAGACGCGGAAATGGAACGCGTGCACGTTTTTTTTGAGCGCTGGGGAAGCTTTGCCGTTTTTATTTGCCGCTTCGTGCCCTTCATACGCGGCGTCATCGGCATTCCGGCCGGTATCGCAGAGATGCCGCTGGTTCCGTTTTACCTCTGGACGTTTTGCGGCTCGCTTATTTTTTGCGCCGGGTTTGTGCTGCTCGGCAGCTCCCTGGGCGCGCACGCGGGTGTGGTCGCGGAGGCTTTTCGAAAGTACGCCATCCTGATTGCCGTCGTCGTGGTGGTTGCCGTGGCGCTCTATTTCATTCTTAGGAGCCGGCTGTTACGTCGATGATCACGCCACCCGCGCCCCTGGTTGAAACGCTAGCGCAGATTCCCGATTCGCCCGGCGTCTATATGATGCTGGACAAAAACGGCGACGTTCTCTATATCGGAAAAGCCGTCTCGCTGCGCAATCGCGTGCGGTCGTATTTTCAGGAAAGCGCCGCGCACCACGTGCGCACGCAGGCCATGATCGAGCGCGTGCTCGACGTACGGACGGTCGTCGTCAGCAACGAGGTCGAAGCCCTCATCCTCGAGGCGAACCTCATCAAGCGCTATCAGCCGCCGTACAACGTGCGGTTGAGGGACGATAAGCGCTACCCATATCTGAAAGTCACGAACGAAGCATTTCCCCGCGTGCTCTTTACGCGCGTGGTGAAGAATGACGGCGCGCGGTATTTTGGTCCGTACACCAACGCGCACGGATTGCGCGAACTGGTCGATCTGGTGCGGCTCGTCTTTCCGCTGCGCACGTGCCCGGAACCGATCGACGGGCGCCGCCGCCGTCCGTGCTTGCAGTACCATATAAAGCGCTGTTTGGCGCCGTGCGTGGGTTACCAAAGCGAAGAAGACTACGATCGCATGATCGAGGAAGTCGTGCTCTTCCTCGAAGGCAAGCAAGAATCGCTGCTCTCGCGTCTGCAGCGCGAGATGGTCACCTCCGCCGAATCGTACAATTTCGAAGCGGCCGCGCGCTTGCGCGATCGCATCGTCGCGGTGCGGCGCGTTACCGAGGCGCAGCAGGTCGTGTGGCGCTCGCGCATCGACATGGATTTGCTCGGACTTGCGCGGGCACAAGGCCAAGCCTGCATGCAAGTGTTCATGGTGCGTGCCGGCAAACTGATCGCGCAGGAGAACTTTATCCTTGAAGGCGTCGCCGATCAGCCCGACTCCGAGCTTTACAGCGAATTCCTCAAGCAATTCTACACGGCGCGTACGGCGAGTGCACCGCAAACGCCGGGAGTCTCGCCGTTGGCCAGCTTACGTACGGCCCGAGGCGTAGACGCGCCGGTGCCGCTGCCAAAAGCCGGAGCGAACGCGCGCACGTCGGCGTCCGCCATTCCGAAGGAGATCCTCGTGCAGGCGATGCCCTCCGATGCGAGCGTCATTGAAGCGTGGCTAACGGAGTACAAGGGCACGCGGGTGCGGGTGCTGCTGCCGCAGCGCGGCGAACGAGCGCGCTACTTAAAGCTCGTGCAGAAGAACGCCGAGCAGAATCTGAAAGCGTTTCTCGCACACCAGGAAGTGCAGGAAACGGCTCAGGCGCAGGCGCTGACCGAGCTCGCCGACGCGCTCGAGTTGCCCGAACCGCCCCACCGCATCGAGTGCTACGACATCTCCAACATCCAAGGTTCGAATGCGGTCAGCTCGATGGTCGTCTTTCAAGAAGGGCGCGCCAAAAAGAGCGATTACCGCAAATTTAAGATTCAGTACGACAAGGGCCCGAACGATTTTGCGATGATGCAGGAGACGCTGCGCCGCCGCTTGCGCTATCTGCGCACGAAAACGGACATAGACGTAGCCAATCGCGAGGGCGAGCAAACAAAACGAACTAAAGAATCGCGGCTCGTCGACGAACTCGCGCGCAAAGAAAAGTTCAATAAAAAACCCGATCTGTTATTGATCGATGGCGGGAAAGGTCAGCTCAGTGCGGTGCTCGAGGTGATCGAGGAAATGGACATGACGGGCTTATCCGTCGCGGGGCTGGCGAAGGAACACGAATGGTTGTACGTTCCCGGGC
>Ga0102924_1002905_pt1 | contig 18297 bp, 19 predicted proteins | sample PaiPotPPM11metaG_FD_80116 | JGI IMG/M metagenome (GOLD analysis project Ga0102924, IMG submission 80116) | Iron sulfur acid spring bacterial and archeal communities from Banff, Canada, to study Microbial Dark Matter (Phase II) - Paint Pots PPM... ...
CGCGCCCCGCGGCTAGCCCACTGTCGCGCCCCGCGGTTTGCGCGCTGTCCCGTCCGGCGGCCTCGCCGCCGTCGCGCCCCGCGGCTAGCCCACTGTCGCGCCCCGCGGTTTGCGCGCTGTCCCGTCCGGCGGCCTCGCCGCCGTCGCGCCCCGCGGCTAGCCCGCCGTCCCGTCCGGCGGCATCTCCGCCGCCGCGCCCCGCGGCTTGCGCGCCATCGCGGCCCGCGGTTTCTCCGCGGCCGCGCCCCGCGGCCTGCGCGCTGTCGCGCCGCCCGGGCTTCTGCACGCCCTTGCGGCCTGGCCGCCCTCGGCCGTCGCGCTCCTCGGCACCGGCGGGACCGGGGTTCGGCCCCTCGGTCGTTCTGCTCATATAGTGAGCATAACTGCCCACTATATGAGACATCTCCCGCCACCGAGGCCTGCGACTTGTTCAACTTCGTCACACCAGCCTCACCCGGCCCAGCATGCTCCCAGCGCCACGCTGCGGCTGACCATAACCGGGTTTGGGACTCGCGCTGACCGTAGTTACGGATCGGCCAAAAGGCAACGTTGCATGATCGTGGTTGATTGGTTGCAATAGTTGCAACCGATCAACCACGATCATGGTCCGCTAGGTTCTCGCCCGAGTGCGGCGGTCTGGGGGCTTCAGGGCGCAGGGACAGTGCGCCCCTCGGCGCCGCAAGGCGGGCGGGCCAGTTACTTGAGTGACGTGAATGGTCAGTGGGCGTAGTGGCCGCGGTAGTACTCGAAGACGAAGCCGACGGTCGCGAGAATGACCATGAGTATCCCGATCAGGAACAGCCACCAGCCGATGGCCACGCCCATGGCCGCGGTCGCCGCGGCCAGGCCCAGGAACAGCGGCCACCAGCTGTGCGGGCTGAAGAAGCCGAGTTCCCCGGTGCCCTGCGGGATCTCGCCCTCGCGGTCGTCCTCGGGCCGCGGCGGCAGGCGCCGCCCGGTGAACAGGACGTAGAAGCCGATCAGGAAGGCCAGCCCGACGGCCACGGCGAGCGCGGTGCCACCGGTCGGGTCGTGCGAGAAGTGCCAGTAGACGTAGTCCGACCCGCCGAAGAACACGGCGCAGCCCAGGAACAGGTAGCCCTCGACCTTCACGGTGACACCTCCTACTCGGAACCGATGCTGCTGGAGGAGCCAGCCGTCACGTGCTCGGGGTGCCGGTCCCGGCCGGACCTGATGTTCGGGTAGTGCAGGTCGAACGCGGGCCGCTCGGACCTGATGCGCGGGATCGAGGTGAAGTTATGCCGCGGCGGCGGGCAGGACGTGGCCCACTCGAGCGAGTTGCCGAAGCCCCACGGGTCGTCGACGGTGACCCGCTCGGCGGTCTTCCAGGTCTTGTAGATGTTGTAGAAGAAGATGAAGTTCGAGGCACCGAGAATGAACGCGCCGATCGACGATATGTCGTTCAGCGTCGTGGCCAGATGCGGCAGGAACGGGTAGTTGGCCACCCGGCGCGGCATGCCCATCATGCCCAGCCAGTGCTGCACGAGGAACGTCATGTTGAAGCCGATGAACACGCTCCAGAAATGCCATTTCCCGAGCGTGTTGTCGAGCATCTTGCCGGTCCACTTCGGCCACCAGAAGTAGAACCCGCCGAACATGCAGAACACCACGGTGCCGAACAGCACGTAGTGGAAATGCGCGACCACGAAGTAGGAGTCGCTGACCGCGAAGTCCAGCGGCGGCGAGGCCAGGATGACGCCGGTGAGGCCGCCGAACAGGAACACGATCATGAAACCGAGAATGAACAGCATGGCCGGCTCGAACGTGAGCTGACCCCGCCAGATCGTGCCGCACCAGTTGAAGAACTTCACCCCGGTCGGGACCGCGATGAGGAAGGTCATGAACGAGAAGAACGGCAGCAGCACGGCGCCGGTGGTGAACATGTGGTGCGCCCACACGGTCAGCGACAGGCCCGCGATCGCGATCGTGGCGCCGACCAGGCCCTTGTAGCCGAACAGCGGCTTGCGGGAGAACACGGGCAAGACTTCGGTGGCGATGCCGAAGAACGGCAACGCCACGATATAGACCTCGGGATGGCCGAAGAACCAGAACAGGTGCTGCCAGAGGATGGCACCGCCGCTGGACGCGTCGAACACGTGCGCGCCGAGCTTACGGTCGATCTCCAGGACCAGCAGGGCCGCGGTCAGCACCGGGAAGGCCAGCAGCACCAGCATGCTGGTCAGCAGGATGTTCCAGGTGAAGATCGGCATCCGGAACATGGTCATGCCGGGCGCGCGCATGCAGAAGATCGTGGTGACGAAGTTGACGCCGCCCAGGATCGTGCCGAACCCGGCCAGCACCAGGCCCATGATCCACATGTCGCCGCCGATGCCCGGCGAGTAGAGCGAACTGGTCAGCGGCGAGTACGCGTACCAGCCGAACGCGGCCGAGCCGCCCGGGGTGATGAAGCTGGCCAGCAGGATCAGGCCGCCGAACAGGAACGCGTAGTAGCTGAACAGGTTGAGTCGCGGGAACGCGACGTCTGGCGCGCCGATCTGCAGCGGCATGATCTCGTTGGCGAACCCGACGAACAGCGGCGTCGCGAACAGCAGCAGCATGATCGTGCCGTGCATGGTGAAAAGCTCGTTGTACTGCTGGTCCGACACGATGTGGTTGTCGGGTCCCATGAGCTGGGCCCGCATGACCATGGCCATCGCGCCGCCGGCCATGAAGAAGAAGAACGAGGTGATCAGGTACAGGTGGCCGATGATCTTGTGGTCCGTGGTGGACAGCCACTCCGCCAGGATCGAGCCCTTGCGGTAGCTGGTCGGCGCGGCGATCGTGGCTGGCTTGGCCGGCTGGTCGATGGCGGTCACTGAACACCCCCAGATGCGTTCTGCTGCGCCTGCTGCGCCGCTATCCATCGGCGGAACTGCGCGGCAGGCACTACCTTCACCCGGAACAGCATCCGGCTGTGGTACACGCCGCACAGCTCTGTACAGCGGCCGATCCCGGCGTAGGACGCCGTCGGTGTCACCTCGAAGTGGTTCGGGTGGTCGGGGATCACGTCGCGCTTGAACTCGAACGGCACGATCCAGAACGCGTGGATGACGTCAAGCGAGGTGAGGTTGAACCGGACGGTCTCGCCGATCGGGACTTCCAGTAGCGGAAGCTGGTTCGCGTTGCCGGGTATGTCGCCGTTCCACATCGGGCCGAGCTCGGTCACGACGCGGTTCTCCGACTTCGGCACCTTGTACTGCGGGTACTGGAACTCCCAGGTCCACTGCCACCCGGTGACGTTGACGACCACGTCGGGATGGGCCGGCAGCGCGTCGATGTAGTTCTCGTCCCGGGCCGTGAAGTAGAACAGCACCCCGACCATGATGAACGGCACGACCGTGTACAGGATCTCGATCGGCAGGTTGTACCGCACCTGGTAGGGCACCCGGTCCGAGCGCTTGCGGAAGAAGATCACCGCGCAGATGATCAGGCCCCAGACCACGATCCCGACGCACCAGGCCGCGATCCACGACCCTTGCCAGAGGGTCAGCGTCACCTGGCCCTGCTTGGTGACCGGCGGCAGCATGCCCATGCGGGTGAACGCGTTGGACTGACAGCCGGCCGTGGCCAGGAGCACGGCCGCTCCGATGACGGCGCGCACGGCCCAGCGTCTCACCGGGTTACCCCGCTCGGGCGGGTCGCGCCGGGCGCTGCGGTTGGGGCTCAAGGGGTTGCCTTCCCAGCGGATGATTCCCGGCCGGTACGGCCGGGTCATCGCTCGTCCTACAGCCTGTCGTGGAAAACAGTATCGCGCGCCCCGGGGGCGTCTCGGGGTACCCCCGCCGAAGTCCGGGTACGCTCGCCGCAAGCCCGGTAACGCCCCGCTGACGCAATTCCTACCGCTGGACAGCTGCAAGACACATGCGGCTGAGGGACACTAGTGTCAGTGGCCCCCGCACGCCCGTCGCCGGGCACAGCCCTGCACCGCCGGAGGTCCGACCTGGAGGTAAGCCGCGTGACCCCCTCGCACCCCCCCGCCGACCGGCCCGGCGCCACCGCCGGACCAGAGGCCGCCGTGTCCGAGCTCGCGCCGGCCCCGACGCTGACCATCGACGCCCTCGGCCGGAAGTGCCCGATCCCGATCATCATGCTCGCGGAGCGGATCCGGGAGGTCCCGGTCGGCCAGGTCGTGGCGGTGCTGGCCGACGATCCGGCGGCCGAGACCGACGTGCCCGCGTGGTGCATGCTGAAGTCGCAGGAGTTCATCACGTCCGTGGACCTGCCTCGCGACGGCTGGGCGTTCCTGGTCCGGCGCAGCTACTGACCGCTGCGGGCGCGCTGACCCGCTAGTCGCCGCCGTCGTCGACCGGCTGGAACCGGCCCGCGAACCTCGGATCGGACTCCCACCAGGGCCGGTCGTCCGGCACCGCACCCTCGCGCACCGCACCCTCGCGCACCGCACCCTCGCGCACCGCACCTTCGCGCACCGTGCCGTCGGGCGCGCCGTCCGGCACAGCCGCGGAGCCGGCGGCGGCGGAACGCGCCGCGTCGCGCGCGTCCAGTTCGGCGTCGATGACCACGGCGTCGGCCTCGTCCTCGCGGATCATCTGGATGAGCTGGGCGGCCAGGAACGGCAGCCCGACCAGGTCGCCGAGGATCCAGAGCGTCCCGCCGCCGAGCACCTGGTCGGTGGCCAGGCTCGGTCCCCACGGCCAGCCCAGCGCGTGGTAGTAAGCCCCGCCGATCATGGTCTGGTCGGCGATCACCGCGAGGCCGAGCGCGGCGTCCCCGATCACCTCAGCGCCGGTGATCCAGAGCGAGACCAGGTACGGGTAGGCCTTCGGCACCGGGTCGACCCGCAGCAGCGTCCAGAAGAACACGAACCCCGGCGCCATCAGGGCCAGGTGGGTCAGCTCGCGCACCGCGACGCTGTGGAACCCGGCAACGTACCACGGCGAGAAGTACACCGCGAACGGCACGACGATCAGCACCAGCGTGGTGATCGCGGGGAACGTCAGGACCTTCGCCGCCCGGCTGCGGATCGCGGCCTCGACCCGCGGCCCGAGCCGGGGGCACGACGCGATTAGCAGGCTCAGCGGCCGCCCGATCGCGAGGAACAGCGGCACCACGAGCAGCAGCAGGATCGTCTGTACCGAGCGCACGTAGAACAGCACGGCCTGGTACACGCCCACCCAGGACATGGTCGCGATCACGCAGAAGCCGAGGCCAAGTCCGCAGAACGCGACGACGCGGCCGGTCGACCAGTCCGTGCCGGACCGCCGCACCCGGCGCACCCCGGCCAGGTAGAGCCCGCCGAGCAGCAGCACGAACGCCAGCGCCCAGGGGTCGAGGGTCCATTCGGTGAACGCCCGCGGCACGGTCAGCTGGGGCGGCCCGTGGTAACCGGCCGCCCCAAGGTATGCGGGAGCCATGCAGGCCACGCTACCGCCGCCCCGGCGCGGCCTCCGGGGCGGGGCGCGCCCGGTTAGCTGTAGTGCTCGGCCAGATCCTGGCCGGCCTCGGGCCCGTAGACGGCAGCGAACCGCTCGGCGAGCGGTCCGGGCTTGAGCTCGTAGTCCTGCGGCCCGACGGCCTCGAGCGCGTTCACCGCGATCAGGTTGCCGACCTGGGCGGCGCGCTCCAGGCCGAGTCCCCAGGCGGTCGCGGCCAGGAAACCGGCCCGGAACGCGTCGCCCGCGCCGGTCGGCTCCTTGGGCTCGACCCCGGTGATCGGCGGGACCAGGATCGGCGGTTCGCCGGCCCGGTCGATGCGGGCGCCGTCCGCGCCGAGCGTGGTCACCCGGACCCCCACCCGCGCGGTGACCTCCTCGTCGGACCAGCCGGACTTGCGCTCGGTCAGCTTGGCCTCGTACTCGTTGCAGAACAGGTACGCGGCCCCGTCCACCAGATCGCGGACCTCCTCGCCGTCCATCCGCGCGAGCTGCCACGAGGTATCCGCGGCGAACGGGATCTTGTGTTCCCGGCACTGCCGGGTGAACGAGGTCATCGCGACCGGGTCGCTCGCGCCGATCAGCACGAGGTCCACCGAGCCGGCCAGGTCGCCGAGGTCGATGTCGGCGTCCTCGACCATCGCGCCCGGGTAGAACGAGGCGAAGTGATTGAGGTCGACGTCCGTCGTGCTGATGAACCGGCCGGTGTGGCGGACCGCCGATTCCCGGACCCCGCTGGTGTCGACGCCGTGGGCCTCGAGCCAGCGCCGGTACTCGGCGAAGTCGGCCCCCGCGCTCCCGACCAGCAGCGGCCGCAGGCCCAGGCAGCCCAGGCCGAACGCCATGTTCGCCGCCACGCCGCCGTAGCGGATCTGCAGCGAGTCGACCAGGAAGGACAGCGCGATCTTGTCCAGCTTGTCGGGGATCAGCTGGTCGACGAAGCGGCCGGGAAAGGTCATGAGGTGGTCGGTCGCGATCGACCCGGTGACGGCAATGCGCACGGCGGCACTCTCTCTAGGGGACCTCTACCGGGACGGCAGAGCCCGCTCAGACTACCCCGCGCCAGCCCGCCCAAGCAGCCGTGCCCGGCACAACGATCGCGGCGCCGACGACGGGCCTGAGCACAAAAGCACCGGCCGGCGGCACCAGCCCCATCCCGGTGCCGCCCGCGGCCGGCGAGACGATCAGTGGAACGAGTCGCCGCAGGCGCAGGACCCGGTGGCGTTCGGGTTGTCGATCGTGAAGCCCTGCTTCTCGATGGTGTCCACGAAGTCGATCGTGGCGCCGCCCAGGTAGGGCGCGCTCATCCGGTCGGTGACGACCTGGACGCTACCGAACTCGCTCACCACGTCGCCGTCGATCTGGCGCTCGTCGAAGTAGAGCTGGTAGCGCAGGCCGGAGCAGCCGCCGGGCTGCACGGCGATGCGCAGCCGAAGGTCGTCGCGGCCCTCCTGCGTCAGCAGGCTGCTCACCTTGACCGCGGCGGCATCGGTGAGGATGATGCCCTGCGAAGTGGCCTGGTCCTGAACTGTCATCTGGATTTAGCTCCCGCGTCGACTGCCGCCACCCATACGGCGCGGCTCCATCTACAGGCCAACGATATCCCCGGCCCGGTCATTCCGGTCGCCGGCGGTGACCTCACAGCCCCGGCGCGCCCCAGACCGGGAACCAGCGCTCCAGATCCGGCTCGATCTTGAGATCATCGCCCAGCGTTCCGCGCATCTGCAGCTCGAGCGCGTTATCCCGGTTTTCCCCGGCTTTCGGAGCAAACGGGTAGAACGTCCCGCGCTTGTACAGGTACACCAGCCCGAGCCGTCGCGCCGCCTCATCCCGGAAGCTGATGATCGTGCACAGCAGCTGGGGCCCGAAGCCGGCGTTCTCCAGCGACGAGTTCACCGCGTGCAGGTCGGTGACCAGCCCCTCGACGTCGTCGGCGGCGTGGTGGCAGACCAGCCAGGTGAAGCCGTACTTGTCCTCGGTCACCTCGACGGGTGTCTTGTTGTCGCCCATGTTGAGCAGATCGCGGACGTCGTGCTCGATATCGCTGAACGCCCGGCCCTCGGCGGCGCGGAAGCACACCGAGCCGGTGCCGGTGGGCCGGAATTCCGAGGCCACCTGCAGCGTCACCGCCGCCGAGGGCAGCGCGAACAGGTTGTCCAGGTTCGGCGGCGGCATCTTGGTCCGGCCGAGCAGCGCGTCGAGGAAGCCCACGGGACAGCCTCGGGCTAGCTCGTCGGACGGCCGAGTTGACGGGAGATCTTCTCGAGCTGCGCCAGCCGCTTCTCCAGCGGCGGGTGGGTGGAGAACAGGTTACCCAGGCTCGTCTGGCCCTTCCGGCCGGAGAGCGCCGGCGTGAAGTAGAAGGCGTTCAGCGGCTCGGCCTGGCGCAGGTCGCGCGTGGGGATCCGGGCCATGTCCCCGGTGACCTTGACCAGCGCGCTGGCCAGGGCCGAGGGCTGGCCGGTCAGCAGCGCGCCGGACCGGTCGGCGGACAGCTCCCGGTACCGCGACAGCAGCCGGATGAGCAGGAAGCTGACCGCGTAGACGACCATGCCGACGACCATCACGATCAGCATGATGGGCAGCGCGCTGGAGTTGTTGTTGTTGCTCCGGCCCCGGCCGCCGCCGCCGAACAGCTCGGCGTAGAAGCCCATCCGGACCAGCAGCGCGGCGATGATGCCCAGGAACGAGGCGATCGTCATGACCGCGACGTCCTTGTGCGCCACATGGGACAGCTCGTGCGCGAGCACGCCCTCGAGCTCCCGGTCGTCCAGCTTGGTGAGCAGGCCCTGGGTGGCGCAGACCACGGCTACCTTGCTGCTCCGCCCGGTGGCGAAGGCGTTCGGCATGCTCATCGGCGAGATGGCGACGCGCGGCTTGGGCATGTCGGCCAGCGCGCACACCCGGTCGATAATCGCGTGCAGCCGCGCGGCCTGCGGTCCCTGCTGCGGGGTGACAATCTGGGCCCGGGCCGTGTTGATCGCGATCTTGTCAGACCAGTAGTACCCGCCGAACGCCACGGCCAGGCCGATCAGCACCGAGATCACCACGATCCCGTCGCCGCTGCCGCCGTTGCCGTGCCGGTGGCCGTACCAGAACAGCACGAAGTACAGCGCAATGATGAACCCGGTGAACACGAGTCCAAGCAGGAACATCGTCGCGCCCATGCGCGCGATCAGCCCCCGGTCGCTTGCGTAGCGAGTGCGCGCCATCTGCGGCGCCTCCGTTTCGTAGCGGCTCACCTGGCGAGCCGTCTCACCCCATTACATCCCACCTGCCGGAGTGGTCTGCGCGAGACCCGCGCGGTCACTCGGCGGACGGTCATGCACTAGCTACAACGGCCGGGCGACCGCCCGGATTCCAGGCTCCGGTCCGGCGCCGGGGGATCAGCCCGGGATGAGCCCCTCGTCGGTCATCAGCCTGCGCACCTCGGCCATGGTCGCGCCCTCCTGGGGGATGATCAGCTCCGATGGCGCGAGCGCATCGGCCGCCAGCGGCCTGCCGGCCGAGCGGATGCGGGCCAGCAGCGCGTCCAGAGCCGACCGGAAGCCCGGCTCGTCGCCCCGCTCGACAGCCGCCTCCAGCCTGGTGTCGAGGTCGTTCAGCTCCGCCGCCGCGGAGTCGTCGACCTGCAGCTGACCCTCGCCCAGGATGCGGACGATCACTATCCCTCACCTGCCCGCGGCTGGTCGACCGGCCGGGCGTCGGTGGACCGCGTGTCCACGGGCTGGGCGGCTTGCGCCTGCTGCCCGTCGGCGGTGCCCGCCGACGTGCCCTCGATCTGGCGCGGCGCGCTGCCCTGCCCGAGCTCACCCTTGAGCCGCTCCAGCTCGCGGTCCACGTCGTGGCCCGCGCCCATCCGGTCCAGCTCGGCCTGGATGTCGTCGCGCGGGCCGCTGACCATGTCGTCGAGGGCGCCCGAGGCCATCAGTTCGTCGATGGCGCCCGCCCGCGCCTGCATCTGGGCGGTCTTGTCCTCGGCGCGCTGGATCGCCATGCCGACGTCGCTCATCTCCTCGGAGATGCCGGTGAAGGCCTCGTTGATCCGGGTCTGGGCCTCGGCCGCGGTGTAGGTGGCCTTGATCGTTTCCTTCCGGGTGCGGAAGGCGTCCACCTTGGCCTGCAGCCGCTGCGAGGCGCCGGTCAGCTTCTCCTCCTCGGCCTGCAGCGAGGTGTACTGCGTATTCAAGTCGCTGAGCTGGCCCTGCACGCCGGACTTGCGCGTCAGCGCATCGCGGGCCAGATCCTCGCGGCCCGCCGCGAGCGCATCGCGAGCTTGCCGGTCCAGCTTGTCCGACGACTGCTGCAGCTGGTTCATCTGCAGCTCGATGCGCTTGCGCGAGGTCGCGACGTCGGCGACGCCGCGGCGGACCTTCTGCAGCAACTCAAGCTGCGTCTGGTAGGAGTAATCCAGGGTCTCTCGCGGATCCTCCATCCGGTCCAGGGCCTTGTTGGCCTTGGACTTGAAGATCAGCGAGACCCGTTTCATCACGCCCATAAGCGCGACCATCCCCTCATCCTGTACACCGTTGCCGCACGGCGCGGCGGCACCGCGAACTGGCTTACTACGTAAGGCAACGGAGGTTGCCGGCAGGTGCTGGCATCCAGCCTACGACGGCCAGCAAGGGCAGTCATCCCGGTGGCCCGCAGGAGGCCGCGGACCGGGGATTACCGGTTGCAGCCTGGTGGTCTGCGGGGTTCGCCCCGGTATGCTGGGCGCGTGTTCCGACGACGTTCAGCTGACCCCGCCGAGGCGGTCGACCAGGAGGCGCAGGGCCCGGTCGAGGCCGAGCCCGAGCCGGTGGCCGACCGGGCTGGCGTGACGCCGAGTAAGGGCAGGCCCACCCCCAAGCGCAGCGAGGCCGAGAAGCGGCGCCGGCAGCCCTACACCGCGCCGTCCGACCGGAAGGCCGCCTCCCAGCAGTCGCGTGACCGCGACCGCACGTCCCGGGCCCGCAAGATGGAAGCGATGAAGCGGGGCGAGAGCTGGGCGCTGCCGCGCAAGGACCAGGGCCCGGTCCGGGCGCTGGCCCGCGACTACGTGGACTCGCGGCGCGGCCTCAGCGAGTACTACATGTTCGGCGTGGTGCTGCTCGTGGTCCTGCTGTTCATCCCGACCCTGCGCAAGTCGCCGATCGTCGACTACGCCGTGCTGGTCATGCTGGCCGTGATCGTGAGCGAGGGCGTGCTCGTCGGCGGGCGCGTGATCCGGCTGGCCCAGCAGCGCTTCCCCGGCGAGAGCACCCGCGGCATCCGGATGTACGCCGCCATCCGCGGCACCCAGTTCCGCAGGCTCCGGATGCCCGCTCCGCGGGTCAAGCGCGGCGACAAGATCTGAGCCGGCCGCCCCTCCGCCCCACCCCGTCCCCGGCCTGACCGGCCCACTAGGGTCGATGCCATGGAATATCGTCATCTCGGCCGTAGCGGGCTGAAGATCAGTGAGATCGCCTACGGCAACTGGATCACCCACGGCTCGCAGGTCGAGGAGGAGGCGGCCGTGGCGTGCGTGGCCGCCGCCCTGGACGAGGGCATCACGACGTTCGACACCGCGGACGTCTACGCGGGCACCCGGGCCGAAGAGGTGCTCGGCCGCGCCCTGCGCGGGGTGCGCCGCGAGTCCCTGGAGATCTTCACCAAGGTCTTCTGGCCGGTCGGCCGGGGCGAGAACGACCGCGGCCTGTCGCGCAAGCACATCATGGAGTCCGCGCACAACTCGCTCCGCCGCCTGCAGACCGATTACGTCGACCTGTACCAGGCGCACCGCTACGACCACGAGACGCCGCTGGAGGAGACCCTCCGCGCGTTCGACGACCTGGTCCGCCAGGGCAAGGTGCTCTACGTCGGCGTCTCGGAGTGGCGCGCCGAGGAGATCGCCGCCGCGGTCAAGATCGCCGGGCAGATGGGCTTCGACAAGATCGTTTCGAACCAGCCCCAGTACAGCATGATCTGGCGGGTCATCGAGTCCGAGGTGGTCCCGCTCTGCGAGAAGGAAGGCATCGGCCAGGTCGTGTTCTCGCCGATCGCGCAGGGCGTGCTCACCGGCAAGTACCTGCCGGGGGCAGCCGCGCCGGCCGGCTCCCGGGCGACCGACGCCAGCGGGTCGTCGTTCATAAAAGGATATTTGAACGACGACATCCTGACCCGGGTTCAGCAGCTCAAGCCGATTGCCGAGCGGGCCGGCCTGACCATGGCCCAGCTCGCCGTGGCCTGGACGCTGCAGAATCCGAACGTCTCGGCCGCGATCGTCGGCGCCACCCGGCCCGAGCAGGTGCGGGACAACGCCGGGGCCGCGGGCGTGCGGCTCGAGGCCGAGGTCATGCGGCAGATCGACGGCATACTCGGGCCGGTGATCGTCACCGACCCGGCGCTGACCGCCAGCCCGCCGACCCGGTCCTGAGACCCGGCTACTCGCCTGGTAGCAAGCTCATCGGGCCGTACTCGGCCCGGCCCTCCTCGAGCAGGGTGACCTGGTCGACCCCGGCATCCATCAGGGCCCGCCAGTTCTCGCCGAGCCAGCTCTCGGCGTCGCCCTGACTGCTGAAGGTCTCCTTCGGCAGCCCGCGCGCCACGAGCAAGGTTCCGTCCTTCTTCTCCAGCTGCCAGGTCCAGCTCATGCCCTGCCCCCGGGCTCAGTGGTTAGGATCAGGCCGCTAAATCTAAACCACCGCGCGCCGCCCGCCCGCCCCGGCCCGCCGGCAGGCCGCGAGCGGGGCGGGAGGGGCGGGAGCGATGGAGGTGCGGCTGGCCGGGACCGGGGGCGGCCCTGCGGGGTGGCCGCAGCCGGGTTGCCGGTGCGCGTCCTGTGAGCGGAGCCGGACCGCTGGCCGCCGCAGGGCTCCCGCGCAGGTCATCGTCGACGGAGGGCTGCGCATCGGGCCCGACGGCCCGTCGCCGGCCGGGGCTGGGTACCGCGTGGCGCGGGTGCCGGGCGGCTGGGACGTGACCGGCCCGGACGGGACCCGGCTGCTGGCGGGCGAATGGCGGGGCGCGGCGACGCCGCCCGGCCGCGACCCGGCGGCCCCGGCCTCAGACACCCCGGAGCCGGACATTTCCGGTGATTACGACATCGTGCTGCTCGACCTGCTGCATGACCCGGCCCAGCTCGGCGCGCTCAGCCGCCGGGGGCTGGTGCACGCCGGGACCGTGGTGGCCGTGCTGCACGCCGACCACCGCGTCTCCTCCGAGGAGGAACTGGCCCGCCGGTGCGCGTACTGGGGCGCGACCGTGCCGCACGACGGCGACGCCCTCACCGCGGCGCCCGGCGGCGCCCCGGCCGGGCCCGCCACCGCCGCCCGGACGACGCCGCGGCGGGTGCTGGTGCTGGGGGGCGCCCGGTCGGGCAAGTCGCGGCACGCGGAACTCCGGCTGGCCGCCGAGCCGCGGGTCACCTACCTGGCCGCGGGCCCGTACCCGCCCGGCGCGCAGCCCGCCGACACCGACTGGGCCGGGCGCGTGGCGGCGCACCGGGCCCGGAGGCCGCCCTGGTGGCAGACCGTGGAGAGCGTCGACGCGGCGGCCGTGCTGCGCGCCGGGTCCGGGGCCGTGCTGTTCGACGGGGCGGGCACCTGGCTGGCCGCCGTCCTGGAGGAGGCCGGGGCCTGGGCCGGCGACGCCGGCAGCTCCGCCCGGGTCGCCGCGAAAGTGGACGAACTCCTCGAAGCGTGGCGGCAGACGCCGGACCGGGTGGTCGCGGTCAGCGACGAGGTGGGCTCCGGCGTCCACCCCCCCACCCGGGCCGGGCGGCTGTTCCGCGACCAGCTCGGGTGGCTCAACCAGCGGCTCGCCGCCGAGGCCGACGAGACCGTGCTGATGGTCGCCGGGCGGGCGCTGACCTTGCCGGCTTGACCGTAATCGGAGCTATTCACTTTTTCGGAACGCGAACAGTAACAGACTCCGGGCCGGAACTGTTAAGTTCTATCCGCTAGCACTAGGCAGCCTGGCGCTTCGGGCAGCGCTCTGCGATCAGCCCATGATCAAGGTGGTGACGACATGACGCGCGTTGTCGTCGTTGGTGATCTCATGACGGACACGGTCGCTCACGCGGCGCTGCCGCTGGCCAGAGGCAGCGACACGCCGGCCATCGTGACCATGCACGGCGGAGGATCCGGGGCGAACATCGCAGCCTGGCTCGCGGTGGACGGGGCCGAGGTGGCGTTCGTGGGGCGCCGCGGCGCGGACATCGCGGGCCGGAACCGGGACATGGAACTCATGGGCTACGGCGTGGACGCGCGGCTCGTCATGGACCCGGAGCGGCCCACCGGGACCTGCGTGGTGATGGTCACCCACAAGGGCGACCACACCATGCTCTCCGACCCGGGCGCGAACGCGGCGCTGTCCCCCGATGACCTGCCCAAGGACCTGTTCACGCCGGGCAGCCACCTGCACATCTCCGGTTACACGCTGCTCAACGAGACGGCCCGGCCGGCCGCGCTGGCCGCGTTCAGCCACGCCCAGCGGGCGGGGATGACGATCTCGGTCGACGGCGCCTCGTCCGCTCCGCTGGAGCGCGTCGGCGCCGAGCCGTACCTTCAGCTCACCAACGGGGCGACGCTGCTGTTCGTGAACGGCGACCAGGCCCGCGTGCTCACCGGCCGCGAGCAGCCCGAGCAGGCCGCCCGGGTGCTGAACGCCTGGTACCCGCAGGTGGTCATGAAGCTCGGCTCGGACGGGGCACTGTTCTACGCCAACGGGCGCCCCGAGCCGTTCCGGGTTCCCGGGCCGCCGATCGAGCGGATCATCGACGGTACCGGGGCCGGCGACGCGTTCTGCGCCGGGTTCCTCCCCGCCTGGTTGGACAAGAAGCCGCCGGGCGAGGCGCTGGCCAGCGGGTGCCGCCTCGCGGCCCGCGCGCTCAGCCTGACCGGCGCGCGGCCCGCGCTCTAGCCCGGCGTCGGCTCCGCCGCCGGGTCCGGCGCCGCGGACGGCCCGCCGAACCGTTCCAGCCAGGCGCCCGCCACTGACCGCAGCGGGCCGCGGTCCAGCCGGTAGACGTGCTGCCTGCCGCGCAGCGCCACGTGCACCAGTCCGGCGTCCTGCAGGATCTTCAGATGCCTGCTCGTGGTCGGCCACGAGCAGTCGAACCGGGCCGCGATCTCCCCGGAGGTCATCTCGCCGCCCCGGGCCTGGAGCACGACCAGGATCGTCCGCCGCGACCGGTGGGCGAGCGCGCCGAACACCGCCTCCAGCGCCTCGAGGTCCGCGATCCCCTTCGCCCCGCCCCCGTCCGGAACGCCCCCGTCCGGGACGGCCCCGTCCGGGCCGCCGGTCACGCCCGGGGCGCCGCGAGGTCGACTGGCGCGAAGTGCGGGAACTCCCACTTCGGCCGGCCGTCCCGCTCCTCGAGCAGCGGGTCCATCGCCTCCCAGATCGTGAGCACGTCGGGATGCTCGTGGGCCAGCCCGAAGCCGCCCTCGACCCAGGTGAAGATCTCGATGTAGGTGAGGCCTCCGTCGGTGCCGCGCAGCGTGAGCGGCGGCTCGGCGGTCACGAAGCCCAGGTCGCGCAGCGTCCGCCAGTGCCCGCCGAGCAGAGCGCCGAACCGCTGCTCGGCGTCCGGCCGGACCCGGTAGGTACAGACCACGATTTCATTAGCCATGCGACTAATAATAAGCCTCTGGGCTAAGAATGGCCAGCCACGCGAGAATCTCGTCATGACCGACTACCTGACCAAGCTGTTCTCGCTCGACGGCCGGACCGCGGTCGTGACCGGCGGCAGTTCCGGGATCGGCCGGGCCATCGCCGGGGCCCTGGCGGGCGCCGGGGCCCGCGTGGTCCTGCTCGCCCGGGGCGCGGAGGCGCTGGACGCCGCGGCCGCCGCGATCGGCCAGGCGGGCGGCACGGCGGCCTGGGTCAGCGCCGACCTGGGCGACCGGGCCAGCGCCGCGCGCGGCGCCGAGCAGGCGGCCGCCGCCTTCGGCGAGCCCGACATCCTGGTCAACTGCGCGGGCGTCAACCTGCGCCCGCCGCTGGGCGACCTCACGATCGCCGCGTGGGACCAGACCATGGCCGTCAACCTGACCGCGCCGTTCCTGCTCGGCCAGCGCTTCGGCCCGGCCATGGCCGCGCGGGGCTGGGGGCGGGTCATCAACGTCGCGTCCCAGCAGGCTGTGCGGGCGTTCGGGAACAGCGGCGGGTACGGGGCGTCCAAGGGCGGCCTGGCCGCGCTGACCCGGTCCCAGTCCGAGGCCTGGGCGCGCCGCGGGGTCTGCTGCAACGCGATCTCCCCCGGCTTCGTGGTCACCCCGCTGACCCGGGAGACCGCCAGCGACCCGGCTCGCTCCGCCGCGCTGGCCGCGCGCACGATGATCGGCCGCAACGGCGAGGCCGCGGACTTCGAAGGCGTCGCGGTGTTCCTGGCCAGCCGGGCCAGCGACTACGTGACCGGGCAGCTCATCTTCGTCGACGGCGGCTTCTCCGCGACCTGACGCCGCGCGCCGTTGCGCGCGACCTCCGCGGCGGGGCGGCACAATGGCGGTCATGGCCAGACGCACCACGACAACCCCGCCTCCCGAGGACTTCGAGGAAAACATCATCGACATCGACGTCACCGAGGAGATGCGCGGCAGCTTCCTCGAGTACGCCTACTCGGTGATCTACCAGCGCGCCCTGCCCGACGCCCGGGACGGCCTCAAGCCGGTGCAGCGCCGGATCCTCTACCTCATGCGCGACATGGGCCTGCTGCCGACGCGCTCGTACGTCAAGTGCGCCCAGGTCGTCGGCGCGGTCATGGGGCGGCTGCACCCGCACGGCGACACGGCGATCTACGACGCACTGGTCCGGATGGAACAGTCGTGGGCCATGCGCCTGCCCATGATCGACGGGCACGGCAACTTCGGCTCGCTGGGCGGCGACGACGCCGCGGCCGCGTACCGCTACACCGAGGCCCGGATGGCCGCGGCCGCCGTCGAGATGACCAACTCGCTCGACGAGGACACCGTCGACTTCGTGCCGAACTACGACGGCACCGAGACCCAGCCCGAGGTGCTGCCGGCCGCGATCCCCAACCTGCTGGTCAACGGGACCGCCGGGATCGCGGTCGGGATGGCCACCAACATGGCCCCGCACAACCTGGGCGAGGTCATCGCGGCCGCCCGGCACCTGATCGCGCACCCGGACGCGGGCCTGGACGAGCTGATGCGGTTCGTGCCCGGGCCGGACCTGCCCACGGGCGGGAAGATCGTCGGGCTGGAGGGGATCCGCGAGGCGTACGAGACGGGGCGCGGGACGTTCCGCACCCGGGCCACGGCCCGGATCGAGAAGCTCACCCCGCGCCGCACCGGGATCGTGGTCACCGAGCTGCCCTACGGGATCGGCCCGGAGAAGGTGGTGGCCCGGATCAAGGACCTGGTCCAGGCCAAGAAGCTGGCCGGAATCTCCGACCTGAAGGACCTCACCGACCGCAACCGCGGCCTGCAGCTGGTCATCGAGGTGCGCAGCGGGTTCCACCCCGAGGCCGTGCTGGACGAGCTGTACCGGCTGACCCCGATGGAAGACACGTTCGGCATCAACAACGTCGCCCTGGTCGACGGCCAGCCCCGGCTGCTCGGCCTGCGCGAGCTGCTGCAGATCTACATCGACCACCGGATCGAGGTCGTCCGCCGGCGCTGCGAGTTCCGCCGCCGCAAGCGCCAGGACCGGATGCACCTGGTCGACGGCCTGCTCGTCGCGCTGCTCAACATCGACGAGGTCATCGGTGTCATCCGGACCAGCGACGACGCCGCCGCGGCCAAGGAACGGCTGATGCAGGTGTTCGACCTGTCCGAGGTCCAGGCGCAGTACATCCTGGACACGCCGCTGCGCCGGCTGACCCGCTACGACCGGCTGGAGCTCGAGCGCGAGCGGGAGACCCTGGAGCGCGAGATCGCCGAGCTCACCGCGATCCTCGATTCCGAGCAGCGGCTGCGCGCGCTGGTCTCGGCCGAGATGGGCGAGATCAGCGAGCGGTTCGCCACCCCGCGCCGCACCGTGCTGCTGGAGAGCAGCGGCGCGACCCGGACCGCGGCCGTGCCGATGGAGGTGGCCGACGACCCGTGCACGGTCCTGCTGTCGACCACCGGGCTGCTGGCCCGGACCGCCGTCGGCCCGGCCGAAGATCAAGATTCAGAACGTTCCGCCGCGGACGGTGGCCCCGGCCCGCGGGCGGCCCACGACGCGATCGTGTCGGCCGTGGCGTCGACCGCCCGCGGCGCGGTCGGCGTGGTCACCTCGCATGGCCGGCTGATCCGGCTCGGCGTGCTGGAACTGCCCGCGCTGCCGCCGAGCGCGCACTCCCCCGGCCTGGCCGGCGGCGCCCCGGTCAGCGAGTTCCTGGCCCTGCCCGCCGGCGAGACCGTGGTCGGGCTCGCCGCGCCCGATGGCACCGGGCACGGCGCCGGCGCCGGACTCGCGGTCGGCACGGCCAGCGGCGTGGTCAAGCGGCTGGCCCCCGACTACCCGCAGAACGCCTCCGAGTTCGAGATCATCGCCCTCAAGGATGGCGACCGCGTAGTGGGCGCCGTGCAGCTCGCCGACGAGGCGCAAGACCTGGTCTTCCTGACCAGCGACGCCCAGCTGCTCAGGTTCGGCGCGGCCGCGGTCCGCCCGCAGGGCCGCTCGGCGGGCGGGATGGCCGGGATCAGGCTGGCCCCCCGGGCTCACGTGGTCTGGTTCGGCGCCGTGGACCCGGCCGGCCTCGGGGATCCCTCGCACGCCCCGGTGGTGGTCACGGTGGCCGGGAGCGCCGGGGCGCTGCCCGGCACCTCGGCCGTGACCGTGAAGGTGACCCCGTACGCCGAGTACCCGCCGAAGGGCCGGGCCACCGGCGGCGTCCGCTGCCACCGCTTCCTGAAGGGCGAGGACCTGCTGGTCCTGGCCTGGGCCGGCCCCGCCCCCGCGCACGGCGCGACCG
>Ga0102924_1002906_pt1 | contig 18297 bp, 18 predicted proteins | sample PaiPotPPM11metaG_FD_80116 | JGI IMG/M metagenome (GOLD analysis project Ga0102924, IMG submission 80116) | Iron sulfur acid spring bacterial and archeal communities from Banff, Canada, to study Microbial Dark Matter (Phase II) - Paint Pots PPM... ...
CCTCGAGCCAGGTCACGATGCACACGTCTTGCGGATCCGGCCCCCCGTCCACGCCCGAAACGTCGATGAGCTGCCCCCCCTTGTGGGCCTCGATCCCGCGCGCCTTTTGCACGAAAGTCAAAAGCTCCGGGTGGCAGCTGGGGCTCGGCGGGTACGCGCCGCCCGACGTCTTGCATCCGTCGTACACCGCGGTCATCACGTTGGGCTCTAGCCCCACCAGCGAACGGTACGTGGCGTAGTGCTCCGCGACGGTCGTCGGGCCGCCGCCTTGCTGCTTGCGGCACGAGGGCGCCTCGTTCGGATCGAGGCGCATCCCGTCGCAGCCCCACATGCGCAGGTTGCGCCCGGGCTGGCCGTGGCAGTCGAGCGAGCCGCAGCGGTGCACGAGCATGTCGGCCACCGGACCGAAGACGGCGTCGTCGCTCGGAGGCGCGTCGATGCCGACGCGCTGCTGCTGGACGCCGGAGCACGCCCCGAGCCAAGCAAACGCGCACGCGGCCGCGGCGCTCGCCGCAGCCAGGGCGATGCCCAGCCGGCCGACCCTCACGGCGTCCCTCCGTCGGCCGACGCCAAAGCGAGGTAGATCGGACCTTGCGAGTTGGGACCCTGCGGGTTCTTGTGGCAGTCGGCGCACGAACCGTCGCGCAGCGCGAACGAGGCCATCGCCTGGCTCTGCGAGCCGTCGACGGAAGTGACCTGCATCGAGGTGGGATACTTCGGCGAATAGTCCGAGAGGAGGACGTAGAAGTTGCCGGCGGCGTTCGTCGGGACGTTCCACACCGATCCGGTGATGTCCTCGATCTGGACGACCGCGCCGACCGCCGGCTGGCCTCCGCCCTGCACGCTGTACACCGTACCCCCGACGCTGAACTGCTGCGACGCGGGCCCCGACCCGCCGTGGCACGTCACGCATGGCTGCCCGGGGCGGTGGAACGGGCCCGGCGGAACGCCGCCCTGCTCGGGCCCGAGCGCCTGCACGGCGTCTTCGTGGGTCGTGTCGACGCACGCGAACGGCGCGAGAACGAGGGCGCTCGCCACGGCGCACGCGATCTTGGCTTGCAAGGCGCGCATCACCACTCCACCTCCAGAGTGAGCGCTCCAAGTATGCCGGTCCGCGACGTCAAGTACAGATCGTTGGTGAACGCGGTGTACATGCCGTCGACGGTGGCGCCGAGCTGCACGCTCCGCGGATCGCGCTCGCCGCCCAGGTACCAGCGAAGCCCGCCCCCGCCTTCCGCCGTCCAGAGCGGCCCGAGCTCGCGGTCGCCCGTCCGGTAGAGCGGGAGGTCCCACCCGGTGCCGAGCCCCTGGTTGGACACGTACGCGAGCTGCCAGAAGCTCACCGAGGTCTGCGCGTGGAAGCGACCGTGCGGCCATACGGCGAAGCGGCGCCCCAGGTCGAAGATCCAGCGGGCGTCCGAGGTGGACGCGATAAGGCCCCAGTCGTCGTCGTAGAAGCGCTCTTCGAGGCGGATGGTGGAGTCTTCGAAGCGGTGCGCGTAGCGCAAGGACAGCGCGACGCGGTGCCGTTCGAGGGGCAGCTGCTCGAGGGGACGCTCGGGCAGGCGGTGCGCGTTCACCGCGTCGATCGAGGCGCCCTTGGGGACGAGCTGCGCCACCTGCGGCGAGAACATCGGGATGTAGCGATAGGGCTTCGACTGGTCGCCGTTCTCGAGGATGACGTCCATGCTCATCGACGCGAGCGTCGATCGATCGACGACCCAGGACAGGCCGGCGTTGAACGATCCGCGCTGCAGGTCCCGCGAGAACACGCTGAAGGGCGTGCAGGCTCCACCCGTCCCGCAGCGGCCGGCGGTGTCGTGGCTGAACCCGTAGCCGAAGTTCGCCGTCCAGTTCTTCTCGGCGAAGTCTTTGATGACCATCGCATAGACGCCGTACGAGAGGTAATCGTCCTCGCTCGACACCGACCCGCCGACGCCCACGCCGAGGTCGTGCGGCTTGTACTGGCCGGAGAGCGTGCCCGCTTGGCGCACCTCTTCCCAGCGGCGAGAGGCCGTCGACACGATGTCAGCCGACGCGGCGGAGACGACGTCGACCAGATAGCTCGCGTTCAGCGATGCGCCGCTGACGTTCTCGATGCCCGCGTGAATCGAGGGCGTCACGACGCTGACGTGGTCGCTGTCGTTGTAGCCAGCAAACTCGAGCCCGGCGTGCTTGCTGGTGGTGTCCTCGAGCTCCTTTTCGTCGTTGTTCTTCTTCTTCTTGTCTCGGTCGGGGCGCTCGGCTCGATCGGTATCGGTCTGATTCGGATCTGCCCCTGCACCTATCGCTATCCCGCCGTTCGCCGTCGCGACCAGAAAGGTTGCGACGGCAACGGCAAGAAGGAGCGAGCGGCGATGTGGAGGGGTCCGAAGTTCGCTCTGCGTCAGTTGCATCCGCAGCCGCTCTCAGACAGAGAGCCGCCTCCCGTCGCGCCTTCGTGGACGGCGAGGACGTGGGATGCCGCGGGGCCTTCGAGATCGTCGGCCGTCATCATCGGATGCGCGAGCTTGCCGCGCTCGTAGGGGGCGACGTGAGTGCAGGCGACGCTGGTCAACGCAACGAAGAAGCAAACGATCGCGAGACGCGTGTTCATCGTCTTGTTCCCCATCGAGCTGCGCACGATCGTCGACGACAATCCGGGCTGCATCACTGGTCCCTCATCTTCGGTTCTTTCGTCCCGCGGGGAATGAGTTAACACAGTGATCGCAGCTGCGGGAGGCGAAAGAAGCAGAAACTTAGGGTCTTCCGGCGTCTGCAAAGTTTTGCGCGCGCGAAGTTGCATATTCCGGCCACCCAGAACCGAAGAATTCAGGTCTCCTTTACAAGGCGGGGACAGAATGGGCACCTCTCCAGACATCCTGCGCACCAAACGTCTCGAACTCGTCCCGATGACGCTCGAGATGGTCGAGGCCGTGATGTCCGGGAGACGGGCCGATGCAGAGCGCCTGGTAAGCGCGCACATGCCGGGCCGCTGGCCAAACCCCGAGCTCGTCGAGCGCGCCTTCACCGCGTCGCTCGACTCCATCCGATCGGAGCCCCTGTCCTGCCTCTGGGGCAATCGCGTCATGATCGCGCAGCCCGAAGGCGGACAGAGGTTCGTCGTCGGCAGCGTCGTGTTCCACGGCGCGCCCGGCCGCGAGGGCATCGCGGAGATCGCGTACGGCGTCGAGGAGGGCTCGCAGGGCCGCGGGTACGCGAGCGAGGCAGTCGACGCCTGCGTGAGCTGGGCGCTCGCGCAGGAGCGCGTCCGCGCCGTGCAGGCCGCGACGTTCGCGTGGCATCAGCCCTCGCTGCGAGTGCTCGCCAAGGTCGGGATGATGCCCATCGGATCGCGCGATCACGAGACGATGGGCGAGATGCTCGTCTTCGAGCGCAGGCGGTAGGCGCGATCGCCGCGGGCCCCGACGCTCGCGGCCGTCCCCGTGCTATCCACCGCGGCGTGATCCCCTGCTGCGCGCTGATTCTGGACATGGACGGCCTGATGGTGGACTCCGAGCCGCTCTGGTTCCGCGTCGAACGAGACTTCGCGCGATCGCGCGGCGGCGACTGGACCGAAGCGCTGGCTCACGCCTGCACGGGAACGGGCATCGGGCACACGCTGCGAACCATGCAACAGGCGCTCGGCTTCGCAGTCGACCCCGTGCGCGACGCCGAGGCGATCGTCGCCACGTTCATCGAGCGCGTGGCCGAGCTGTCGCTGAAGGCCGGCTGCGACGAGCTCCTCGCCGAGGCACGAGCGCGCGCGGTTCCGTGCGCCGTGGCGTCGTCCTCGGCGCGGCCGCTCGTCGAGGCTACGCTCGGGCGCTTCGGCCTGCTCGATCGCTTCGGCGCGATCGTCACCGGAAGCTGCGTCGAGCGACCCAAGCCGGCGCCCGACATCTTCGTCGAGGCCGCTCGCCGTCTGCGTGCGGCCCCCGGCGAATGCGTCGTCCTCGAAGACTCGCTGGCGGGCGTCTCCGCGGCTCGCGCCGCCGGGATGCGCGCGATCGCCGTTCCCGAGCGTGCGCCGGCGCGCTTCGCCGGTCTCGCCGACGCGGTCGTCGCCGATCTCCACGAAGCGCGCGCCCTGCTTCGCCTCGCCGCCGCCTGAACCCGCCGGACCGCCGACGTGCCCCTCGTCGCGGGCAGGGCGACCTATTGGCGACCGTTGCGGAACGGTCTACTACCTGGGCGCCATGGCGCTTTGGGTCGCACTTCTGCTTGGAATCGTCGAGGGGCTCACCGAGTACCTGCCCGTCTCTTCGACGGGACACCTCGTCCTCGCCGGACACCTGCTCGGGCTGAGCGACGACGACCCCGCGACCTCGTCCTTCGAAATCGTCGTTCAGCTGGGAGCCATCCTGGCGGTCGTCGCTCACTACCGGGTGCTCCTCACGGACCGGGCGCGCGGCCTCGTCGCGCGGGAGCCGGCGAGCCTGCGACTCCTGGCGGCCCTGGCGATCGCCTTCGTCCCGACAGCCGCCGCGGGACTCCTCCTGCGCAAGACCATCAAGGCCCACCTCTTCGGGCCGTTGCCGGTCGCGATCGCTCTCTTCGTCGGCGGGGTCGCGATGATCGCCATCGAGCGCGCGCGCCGCAACGTCCGCGGCGAGGACGGGCTGGAGCACGTGACCCCGCGGCGCGCGCTGGCGATCGGGCTCGGGCAGTGCCTCTCGCTATGGCCGGGCGCCTCGCGCGCCATGTGCACGATCGTCGCAGGGCAGCTCTCGGGGTTGTCGACCGCCACCGCGGCGGAGTTCTCCTTTTTGCTCGCCCTTCCCACGCTCGGCGCAGCCACGCTCTACGAGGCGTACAAGACGCGCCACATCCTCGCCGAGCACGTCGGAGGGGCGAGCATGGCGGTGGGGCTCGCGGTCTCCTTCGTCGTTGCCTGGGGAGTCATCGCCAGTTTCCTGAAGTACCTGCGCAAGCGCGGGCTCGAACCGTTCGGTTGGTACCGGGTCGTGCTGGCGGCGATCGTGTTCTGGGTCCTGGCGCGGTGAGCGCGAACATCCCTGCCCGTGCGGGGGCTCCCATGTAATCGGGGGTCGCCGATTGGCGGCGACCGTGGACTTTCGATAGAGGTGCGCCCTATCAACCGACACGAAAGGAACCCGACAGATGTCCGACAAGCTCTCTCGCCGCGACGTACTGCAACGAAGCGCCGCGCTCGGTGCGATTGCTGCCCTGAGCGCGGCCGCCTGCGGCAAAAAGACCCCGACCCTTTCGTGCGCCGACACGACCGGGCTATCGCCCGCCGACGTGCAGATCCGCACGACCACTCTCGCGTACACCGAGCACTCCACCGAGCCGGGGAAGATGTGCTCGGGATGTCAGCAGTTCGTGGCGCCCCCCGCACCGGGCACGTGCGGCACGTGCAAGATCCTCAAGGGGCCCATCAATCCCGCGGGCTACTGCAAGTCGTTCGTCGCGAAGACCACCTGACCGTTCGCTCGCAGCCTGGGGCGAAGCCTGGGGTGGTCCGAACTCTGCAATAACGCCTTCCGCGTGGCGTAAGGCCTCGATAGCGGCCAGCCGGCTTGCCGGCGTTCGGTCGCGATAGGGGCTCCAGCCCGCTGGCGCGCGAGCTCAGGAGCCGCCGCGCCGAGAAGGGAGGGGCAGAGTGTCGGAGGCCGTGACCCGCGATCGAACGGAGGTAGTCGGGCGCTATGCCCTGCACGGCGAGATCGCGTCGGGCGGGATGGCGGTCGTCTACTTCGGCAAGCTGCTCGGGCCCGTCGGTTTCAGCCGGCCGGTCGCCATCAAGCGCCTTCACCCCAAGCTGGCGCGCGACCCGGCGGTTCGCGACATGTTCATCGACGAGGCCCGCCTGGCCTCGCGCATACGACACCCCAACGTCCTACCCACGCTCGACGTCGTCGACGAATCGGGCGAGCTGCTCCTCGTGATGGAATACGTGCACGGCGAGTCGCTGCAGCAGCTCGCGCGCGCCGTACGGGGTCGGGGCGAGCGCACCCCGCTGCGGATCGTCCTCGCGATCATGAGCTGCGTCTTGCATGGTCTTCACGCGGCGCACGAGGCGACCACCGAGACGGGCGAGCCCCTGAACATCGTGCACCGTGATGTGAGCCCGCAGAACGTACTCTGCGGCGTGGACGGCGTCCCGCGCGTCCTCGACTTCGGGATCGCGCGGGCGACCGTGCGCCTCGAGAACACGCGCGAGGGCATCGTCAAAGGCAAGCTCGCGTACATGGCGCCGGAGCAGCTCGGCGGCGCGCCCGTGGACCGCCGCGCCGACATCTTCTCCGCGTCCGTCCTCCTCTGGGAGATGCTCGCCGGACGGCGTCTCTTCGTCCGCGACGACGGGGCGAGCGTCCTCGTCGAAAAGCTGCTCCGGGGACCCATCGAGCCGCCGAGCGCGCACGCGCCGGGCCTGCCCAAGCTGCTCGACGCCATCACGCTGCACGGCCTCGCCCGCAACCCCGAGCAGCGCTTCGCGACGGCACGGGAGATGGCGCTCGCCCTGGAGAAGCTCGGAGACCTCGCGCGCCCTTCGCAGATCGGCGAATGGGTGGAGGGGCTCGCGGCCGAGTCGCTCGCAGAGCGAAAGGGGAGGTTGAAGGAGCTCGAAACGAAGTCGTCGATCTACCGCATCGGACGCGCAGGGGCCGGCGACGGGTCCGCGGCCGCGCGGCAGACCCCCGAGGCGGTGGTGGAGGTGCGCATCGCCGAGAGCGACGACGAGGAAGACGAGTCCCTCCTTCCGACTCGCGTCATCACGAGCTCGATGCCCTCTCCCCACGCCGTGAGCGTCGGGCCGGCGGCCGGGCGCTCGGCGTCGGGCTTCGGCGGTTCTCGCCGTGCTCCCCCTCGGCCGCTCCTCGTCTTCGGAGCCTACGCGCTGCTCGGCGCCTCGCTGATGCTGACCGCGCTCACGCTGCAGCGAGGCGCCCGCCTCGCCGAGGGAACGGCGACGGAGCCGGCGATGAGCTCGGGCATCGCGAGCGCGACCGCGTACTCGCCCGCCGCGTGTCCGCCGGGAATGGCCAGGATCACCGGCGGGAAGTCCGTCGTGCGGGGGGCCGACGGGCCCCCGCCCGAGCGCGCGTCCCGCAGCGTCGTTGTCACGACCGTCGCGCCGTTCTGCATCGACGTCGCCCCCGCGACTCCGGAGAGCCGCGAGATGGCCGCCGCCGATTGCCGCGCGCGAGGGAAGCGCCTCCCCACCGACGCCGAGCGCGAGATCGCCGCGCGAACGCCGGAGTACGGCCTGCGCGACGCCGCGGCCGGGGGAGAGTGGACGAGCGAGTCGGCGCCTCGAAACTCCACCGACCGCGCGGGGTTTCGCTGCGCGACCTCCTTCTGAAGGAGCTACTCGGCCGCAGTGAGCCCGTCGACGGCCTCCACTTCGCAGAGCCACCACTCGTCCTCGCTCGCGTGCGGCGGCAGATGCACGAGAACGCGCTCGCCGGGATTCGCGGTGCCGAGCGTCGAAGCGACGACGCGAGCGCTGCGGATGACACCCGCCTGCAGCCAGTCGACGAGCACGCCGCGGCGCCGGACCGGCCCGACGGGGTCGAAGAGCTCGTAGGGACCGCGCAACATCGGCTCATCCGGACCGAGGTCGTAGATGCCTCGGCGCGCGACGTCTCGGACGCGGATTACACTGGGCATCGCTCACCGTTCCCGTCAGCGCATTGCCTGCTCGCAGGCCGCGCGTGGGAGCGTCTGCCAGAACCGATCCAACGCCGCGACCGTCTCGGCGCGCCTCTCGAACTGAGGCATGCCGCGCGTGGGCGACACCCGGACGGCGAAGCGGTTGGCTCGACCGCGCAAGAACGCCTCGAGTACCACCGCCGGCGGCCCGCTCACGTCGTGCACCACGAGCACCGGTACCGCGAGCGAACGGTAGAGCGCCGCCGCCTCCAGGGGACGGGGGACGTGCGCGCGCGACGCGAGCGGGGCCCGGTACGCGCCTGCCACACGCGCGCTCGCCGCGCTGTACGCGACCAAGCCCGGGTCGGGAGCGCCGCGGAATCGCGACTTCAGCGAGCGACCGACCATCGGTCGCGTCGCCAGGAGCGCGAAGAGGCCGCGCGCCGAGGCATGGCCGAACAGGCGAGCCACCCTCCCGGCCAGCGCCTCGACCACGCTCCGCGGCGCCGGCAGGAGCCCCGATGGCTCGACCATGACCAGCGAACGCACCAGGCCGGGCTCGTCGCGCGCCGCCCTCGCAGCGACCTCCACGCCTCGCCCCAGAGCGACGACGTCGACCGCCAGGTCGGCGCGGCGCAGCTTGCGCAGAAGCTCGGACAGGACGAACGCGAAGAGCGCGGGCGTATACGGCAAGTCGCCGCGATCGGAGAGGCCGAACCCGGGAAGGTCGACCGCGTAAGTCGGCCGCCGCCACCGAAAGGCCTCGAAAAGCGGCCGCATCTCGTAGGCGCTCGATCCGACGCCGAGGTCGTGAACGAGCACGAGCGGTCTCCCGTGGCGGCGCTCCGCCGCGTAGAACGACACATGCCCCAGGCCGCCCCACTGCGGGCGCCAGCGCCTCCGCTCCCCGTCGATGGCCGGGGCAAGCTCGCACGCGCTCGGGCAAACGCTCATCGCGGGCCTCGTAGACGACCCGTGGTGCGATCGATGTGCCAGGTAAGAGCCCTAGCGCGCTAGGGCGCTGCGAACTTCGACGGGTGCGTCGTGTCCGCGGTCGACGTGGTGATCGGAGGCAGCCGAGGCTGCAAGGAGTCCCGCCAACACGACCGCAGCCGCCGGTGCGATCCGGACGGAGGACGCGGCCGAAGCTGCTGCGGTGGGTTTCTGCGATGCCCTCGAGACCGGCAGCGCGACGGGCGTATGCATCGCTTCACGCAGAGCGCCCCAAAAGCTACCGGCCGTCTGCCAGCGTTCGGCCGGATAGACGGCGAGGGCCCGCGTGAGCACCGCCTCGACCCGCCGCGGGACGTGGGCGCCGAGCGCGCGGGGCGTGGGCCTCCGCGTCCGGTCCACGGCCGCCCGCGCGAGGTCCTGGGTCTTGCCGTCGCCGAGCGGCTCTCGCCCCGTCAGAAGCTCGACGACGAGGAGGGCGAGCGCGAAGACGTCGGTCCAGGGACCGGTCACGCCGTAGGCATCCGAGAACTGCTCGGGAGCGCCGTACGAGGGCGTGAAGCCGCACGCCTCGGACGAGCGCCCCGCGACGGCGCAGCGCGCGTCGCCGAAGAAGCTGGCCACGCCGAAATCGAGCAGCTTGATGGTGCAAAGCTCGCGGCGCGAGTCCCCGAGCAAGACGACGTTCCCGGGCTTCAGGTCGCGGTGGCATATGCCCTTCGCGTGCGCGAGCGCGAGGGCTTCGGCGATGGGATCGAGGAGGCGAACGGTCTGATCGAGGCTCCGCGGCGGCAAACCGCACTGGCGTTCCTCCCAGAGGAGCGCCTCCAGCGTCTCGCCCTCGAGCCACTCGAGGACCAGGTAGGGCACCCAGTCGCCGTCGCGCGTGAAGAGCGTCGCCGCGTCTCGCGCTTGCACGATGGCCGTCGTGCGCTCCGACAGCTCGGCGAGCATCGCGCCCTCCTGGAGGAACGCGCGCAGCAGCTTCTCGCGCGCGTCGGTCTCCAGGACCTCGAGCCCTCGAATCGCCTTGATCGCGACGCGCCGATCCCAGAGCGTGTGCCGCGCTCGATACACGATCGAGAAGCCGCCCTCGCCTACGACGGCTTCGACGGCGTAGCGGCCGCCGATGGTCGTGCCCACAAGTCCGAACCGGTCGGGACTCATCTGCCTACGGAGCGCTTACTCTGCAAGCGACGTGCGCGAGCCGTGGCGGAGCATGACTGGTTGCGGCACGTTGGCGGCGTGAACGAGCGCGGCGAACTGGACCTCGGGGTGGACGACGGCGGCCTCTGCCTGGGCGCCCTCGGCCTGTGGCTCGATCCGGTCCGGCCGACACGCGCCGCCTTCCTATCGCACGCGCGCGTCGCGGCGGCGATGGCTTCCGAGACCGTGCTCGCCTCGCCCGAGACCCTCGCGATGGGCGCGCTATCGTCTAACGAGGCGAGCGTGCGCGTCGGCTGGGCGATGCTCGACGCCGCGGTGGCGCAGAAGCGCGCCGACGCCGCGTTCGTCATCGCGGATCACGACGGCCACGACGCGCTCGTCGGGCGCCGGCCTCGTCCACGTATCGCGCGGCGATGCGCGCGCGTCCGCGCACCTGCTCCGCGAAAGAGAAACCGTCTCGCCGGGACTTGCCTAGGCCCGTTCCGCGACGAGCTCGATGCGTGTGAGCTCGGCCCCGGGACCGACGCGCATCGGCGGGCCCCAGTACCCAGTCCCCGTGCTCACGTACACCCAGGTCTTCTCGACGAGGTGGAGCCCCGCGATGAGCGGCTGGTCGAGCCGCGCGAGCCAGTTGAACGGCACCATCTGGCCGCCGTGAACGTGACCCGAGAGCTGGAGGTCGACGTCGCACGCGACAGCGTCCTTTACCGCCTTCGGCTGGTGCGCGAGGAGCACCACGGCGCGCGACGGGTCGCGCCCCTGGAGCGCGCGCGGGACGTCCTGTCCGTGGCCCGGCGCCATCCCGTGCGAGCGTGCGTCGTTGACGCCTGCCAGGTCGAACGCGTGGCGAATGGGTACGCGCTCGTTGCGCAGAACGCGGATCCCCAGCGTCGTCAGGTGGGCGATCCACTCGTCCGCCCCCGAATAGTACTCGTGGTTGCCCGTCACGAAGAAGACGCCGTCGGGTGCGCGAAGCTCGCGCAGGGGCTCCACGAGATCCCGCAGCTGCTCCACCGAGCCGTCCACCAGATCCCCCGTGATGACCACCATGTCCGGCGCCAGCGCGTTCGTCTCGCGGACGACGCGCTCGACGAAATCGCGCCCGATCGTGGGCCCGACGTGCACGTCCGTGAGCTGCACGATCGCGTAGCCCGACGCGGTCGCCGGCAGACGCGCGAGCGGCACCCGAATGCGGCGCACGTCGAAACCGCGCATGACGTTCACCACGCCGCCGACCCCCACGGCTCCGGCGATGGCCCCGACCGCGCCCGCAAGAGCACGCGACAGAAAGAGCCGCCGAGCAGGATCCGTCGGGAGGGCCCGCGCAAGCCAGGCAACGCCGCGCGCCCCGTCCCCGAGGCCCATGAGCAGGAGCAGGTACAGGGCGAAGCCCATCCAGATGTACGCGACCCACGCGAGCGGCGCGCTCGCGCTGCGCGGGAGCCACCGCGTCGCAAGCACCGCCAGAGGGACGAGGGCGGCGAGCGCGAAGACGGCCCCGGTGAGAACGCGCCCCCACGGCGCCGGCCACGCGACGTCGCGGACGAGCCGAGCCCATAGGTACCGGTGCACCAACCACGAGAAGGCGGTGAGGACCAACCCGGCGACCACCATGCGCAGAACGCTCACGTCTCCTCTATGATGACGCGGCGGGCCGGAGGTTCCGGCGGCAATCGCCACAAATGCGCGAGCCCGCGCACGCGAACATGCACGGGCCCGGAGGGTCATGGGCGGGGTGCTCGAGGGGAGCGACTCCGCTCCCCTCGAACGAGACCCGTGGAGGCCCGCTCAGATGTCGAAGTAGAGATAGAACTCGTACGGCGTCGGGCGCATCCGGATCGGATTGAGCTCCTTGTTGCGCTTGAAGTCGAGCCACTCGTGGATGGCGTCCTTCGTGAAGACGTCGCCGCGGCAGAGGAACTCGTGATCGCGCTCGAGCGTGTCGAGCGACTCCTCGAGGCTTCCCGGCATCTGCGGGACGTCCTTGAGCTCCTCCGGCGAGAGTGCATAGATGTCTTTGTCCATCGGATCGCCGGGGTTGATCTTGTTCTGGATGCCGTCGATACCCGCCATGAGCATCGCCGAGAACGCGAGGTACGGGTTGCAGCTCGGATCCGGGAAGCGGACCTCGATGCGGCGCGTCTTCGGGTTCGGGCCGGTGATGGGGATGCGCACGCTCGCCGAGCGGTTGCGGCTCGAGTACGCGAGGTTCACCGGCGCCTCGAAGCCAGGGACCAGGCGGCGGTACGAGTTGGTCGTCGGGTTGGTGAGCGCCGCGATCGACTTCGCGTGCTTGATGATGCCCCCGATGTAGTGGAGCGCCGTGTCGCTCAGGCCCGCGTAGCCGTCGCCGGCGAAGAGGGGCTTGCCCTCCTTCCAGATCGACTGGTGCGTGTGCATGCCGCTGCCGTTGTCGCCGAACATCGGCTTCGGCATGAACGTCGCGGCCTTGCCGTGCTTGCGGGCGACGTTCTTGACGACGTACTTGAACCACATCAGCTGATCGGCGCACGCGGTGAGGCGATTGAACTTCATGCCGATCTCGCACTGACCGCCCGTCGCGACCTCGTGGTGGCCGACCTCCACCTCGACGCCGGTCTCCATCAGCGTGGTCATGATCGCCTGGCGCAGCTCGGCGAGGGAGTCCGTCGGCGGGACGGGGAAGTAGCCCTCCTTGTGGCGAGGCTTGTACCCGAGGTTCGGGAACTCCTCGCGGCCGGTGTTCCAGATGCCCTCGACGCTGTCGAGGTAGTAGTACCCGCAGTTCGGCTGCGACTGGTCGAAGCGCACGTCATCGAAGAGGAAGAACTCCGCCTCGGGGCCCATGAACGACGTGTCGCCGAGGCCCGTCTGGCGGAGGTATGCCTCGGCCTTCTTGGCGATGTGCCGCGGGTCGCGCGAGTACGGCTGCTTCGTGATGGGATCGTGGATCGAGCAGACGAGGCTCAGCGTCGGCGTGGCGTAGAAGGGGTCGATCTTGGCGGTGGCCGGATCCGGGATCATCGTCATGTCCGACGCGTTGATCGGCTGCCAACCGCGAATCGACGATCCGTCGAAGGCAAGCCCGTCCTCGAAGAGGCTCAGTTCCAGGCGCGTCGCCGGGATCGTGGTGTGCTGCCACACGCCCGGGAAATCGATGAATTTGAGGTCGACGAACTTGACGTCGTGCTTCTTCGCGAGCTCCAGCACTTCCTTGGGTGTCATTGCTTCCTCTCTCTTCCGCGATTCGGTAATGGGCGCGCTTCGCGCACCGTCAGCAGACCGTCAGCATGTATGGGTGGGGGAGCTCGAAAGGAGCGCCGGCGCTCCCCTCGAACGATGTTAAATGGCCTCTTTGCCGCGCTCCCCGGTGCGTATGCGTACCGCTTCTTCGACGGGCATGACGAAGATCTTGCCGTCTCCGATCCGACCGGTCTTGGCGCTCTTTTCGATCGCATCGAGGACGTCGTGCACGAGCTCGTCCGGCACGACGACCTCGATCTTCACCTTCGGCACGAAGTCGACGACGTAGGCCGACCCACGATAGACCTCTTTCTTACCGCCCGTTCGACCGAAGCCTTTGACTTCGGTGACGGTCATTCCTTGCACCCCGACCTCGGCCAGAGCGTCTTTGACCTCGTCCAACTTGAAGGGCTTAATGATGGCTTCGATCTTCTTCATCGCGAGCGCGCGGGATAAGACCGCGGCCAGGGAGGATATGCAAGGGGCGGCTTTGGACGTAGCACTCGATCTTTTCGCGCGTGTTTCAGGCGGGCTGGATCCGAGGCGCTGCGGACGAGTCGGGAGCGACAGGATCCTGTGGGACCGTTAGAAGTCGTTCGCGCACCGTCGAAGGGGGTTACGCCCCGCGTCACGCTGGGCCGTTACCCCACGCCTGTACAGCGTCTCGCGACGTTCTCCAACGCCCGTAGCGAGCTCTGGGTCAAGCGCGACGATCTCACTCATCCGGTCTACGGCGGAAACAAGGTGCGCAAGCTCGAGGGCATCCTCGGCGAAGCCGCGGCCCGCGGGTGTCGGCGGATCGTCACGGTGGGCGCCGCCGGGAGCCATCACGTCCTCGCGACGACATACTTCGGGACCCGGGCCGGTGTCGAGGTCGAGGCCGTGCTCGTTCCTCAGCCGTATAGCCAGCACGCGGAGGAAGTCCTCCGCGCGAGCATCGCGCAGGGGCTCCGCGCGTTTCCCGTGCGGTCGTGGGCCGCCGCCGCCCTCGTGCTCGCGTGGCGCATCGCGAACGGGGCGCACCTCGTGACGGTCGGCGGCTCGAGCGTCGCGGGCGCGATGGGTTACGTGAACGCCGCGCGCGAGCTCGCGGGGCAGGTGCGCGCCGGCGAGTTGCCCGAGCCGGATCTCTGCATCGTTGCCCTCGGGTCGGGCGGGACCGCGGCGGGACTCGCGGCGGGGTTCGAGGCCGAGGGCATCCGCACTCGCGTCGTGGGCGTCTGCGTAGCTCAGCCGCCCTGGGCGTTGCGTATGGCGTCCTTGCGTCTCGCGCGCGCGTGCGCGCGTCGCGCGGGCCTATCGCACGTCGGTCCGCGCATGCGCTCGCGCCTCGAGATGGACCGCCGCTTCCTCGGGCCCGGGTACGGCTACGAGACCGAAATCGCCCGCGCCGCCGCCGAAGAAGCACCGTCCTTCGGGCTCGCGCTCGACCCTACGTACACGGCGAAGACGTTCGCCTGCGCGCTCGAGCGCGCGCGTGCGGGCGGCGCGCGTACCGTCCTCTACTGGCACACGCTATCGAGCGCGCCAATGGCGCCGCTGATCGAGTGGACCGCCGGACACGCCGAAGTCCGGGTCATGGACTCGCCCAGGCTGCAGCGCTTGTGGGCCAAGAGAGCGAGTGAGCCAATCGACCGAGTGAGCCAATCGACCGAGTGAGCCGAGTGACAAGCGACAAGTGAGCGAGTGAACACGAAGGGAGAGGCCTCCTGAAGGGTGGACGATTGTGCGAGCTTTGGCGAACTTTGGGGGTCGTGCGCCCTCGCTCGAGGGGCCTTCTTCCTCAGCCGTTTGCTCCCCAAAGGGCTCGGCCGTGGAGTACGCTTGAGCGATCGTCCGAAGCTTTGCTGCCAGGTGGCAGGCAGGTCCATGCAGCGCAAACCAGTCTTCCCTCCCGAGCCCGATACCCAGCCGGACGTCCTCCGCGCGAAGACGTTGGCGAACCGCCGGGGCGGCTCGGGGCCCCGCAAGCCGGACGATCGCTCCGAGCGGCCGACGGATCCGCCGCCGGCGAAGAGGAAGGCGCGCGCGAGCGAGCCTCCGCGCAAGGACGGAGACCGCCTGTCCGGGCTTCGCGCTCGGCGAGCAACCAAGACGGCGCCTGTGGCGACGGTGGACGAGGTCGTCGCTGATATGTCGCGTGACCCTCGGCGAGAGCGCGACGATTGACCCACGTCGTTCTGTTCGATCTCGACGGCACGGTGCTCACGTTCGAAGGCCCGCCGCCCGGACCCGGGCGGACCGCGCTCGAGCTCGCGATGCTGGAGCTCCACGCGCACGAGCGCGGCACGGATGGCATCCGCGTCGCGGGCGGAACGGATCGGGCGCTCGCCCGCGCAATGCTCACGCGCGCCGGCCTGGCCGACCACGACGCAGCGATCGCCCTGCTGCTTCGATCGTACGTCGGCCACCTCGAGGTGGTCCTGCGTATGCGACGGTACAGGCCGATCGGCGAAGTGGCGCGCGCGGTGGGCGCCCTGCGCGAGCGAGGCGCGACCGTCGGCGCGGCCACCGGGAATCTGCGCGAGGGAGCGCGGCTCAAGCTGACGTCCGCAGGTCTGGCCTCGACGTTCGACCTGGAGCTCGGCGCCTACGGGGACGACGCGGAGCCGCGCGCCGAGATCGTCCGCCTCGCGGCGCGGCGCTGCGGGATGCAGGCGGGCGGGACGCTCGTCGTCGTCGGCGACACGCGCTTCGACGTGGAGGCGGGCCGCGCCGCGGGGGCGCGCGTCGTCGGCGTGGCCACGGACGGCGATGCGTACGCGGAGCTCGAGGCCGCCGGGGCCGATGCGATCGTGCGCGAGTGCGGCGAGGAGCTCGTCCGCGCCGTGCTGGCTTGAAGCTTACCCTCGGCGGATCCCCGAGACCCGCACCTGGTGCTCGAGGTCGCGGAAGCGCTGCGCGAGGGCCCGAACGAGCTCGCCGGTCCACCCGCCGATGCCGAGGCCCTCGCTCATCGTGTGCTTGTCGAGGACGAGGACCGTGACCGTGTCGATCGCCTCGACGCTCGCCGCGCGCGGCTCATCGAGGAGCAGGGCCATCTCGCCGAAGACGTCGCCGCCGCTCATCACCCCCAGCGTCTCTTGGTCGTTGCCCACGCTGCGGTACGCGCGGCACCGGCCGCTCACGATCATGTACGCGGCGTCGCCGACGTCTCCCTCGCGAATGATGGTGGACCCGGGAGGGAACATCTTTCGCGGCAAGTGCAGGCCGCCGCGGAGAAACGAGCTCACGTCGCGCTGGAGCTCGACGACCGTCGGGTACCGATCGGCCGCGGCGGGCGCCGTCGCGCGTGCGACGATCGAACGCAGGCGCTTGGAGACCCCGATCGAAGCGGCCGCGGTCTCGATCGGGATGACCGCCCCATTTCGCGCGCGACGGAGGACCTCTTGCGAGTCGGAGTGCTCGCCGTACGGAGTCTTGCCGCTGACGATCTCGTAGAGGAGTGCGCCGAGGCCGAAGACGTCCGAGCGCTCGTCCATCTCCTTCGGGTTGCCGCGCGCCTGCTCGGGCGGCATGTAGTCGGGCGTCCCGACGGGACCCGGTGCCTCCATCTGCGCCGCGCTCCCGGACGCGGGCTTCGTCTTCGTGAGGCGCGAGAGACCCCAGTCCATGACGTAGACCTGGCCGAACCCCGCGATCATGATGTTGGCCGGCTTGAGGTCGCGGTGGATGACGCCGCGATGGTGCGCGTAGGCGATCGCGTCGCAGACCTTGATGAAGATCTCCAGCCCGCGCTCCAGTCGATCCGTCGATCCGAGGGCCAGCGAGGGGTCGGCGAGCCAGCGATCGAGCGACATCCCCTGAACGAGCTTCATCGTGAAATAGGGGACTCCCTGGTCGGTGATCGCGAGCTCGTGCACCGGGACGATGTTCGGGTGCTCGAGCTGGCCGGCGATCTGGGCTTCGGCGATGAAGCCGTCGCGGTAGAAGGGCTCGCGCGCGTACTTCTTGTCGAGGCGCTTGAGCGCGACGTGGCGCAAGAGGTTGCGATCCGTCGCTGGATGGATGCGTCCCATCCCGCCGCGTCCGAGCTCACCGTAGATGCGCAGGTGAGGTGGAGTCGGGATTCCCTCGCGCTGGACTTCGGCGCGAGAGACCTCGTTTTCGCCCGCAACGGGGATCGATTCGATGACGTAGACGGGAGGCGAATTCGGGTCGTCGGGCATGGGGCGTAACCCGCGAGCATAGCTTGCCCCGCGGCGCGAGCGTGTGAGAGCTTGGGGCGCGTCGGCCATGCGAGCCCCCGGCCCCTCGCTCTTTGTGGGCTGCGTCGTGACCTTTGTGGCCGGCGCCGCTGGATGCGGACGGAAGGCGGCTCCGTCCCAGGGCGCTCTCGCCCTCGACGCGGAACCCGCGACCGTGATCGAACGCACGGGCGACGACGTGGGCGACGACGCGGTCGTCGACGAACGGGCGGGGGACGCCGCGCAGGCGGGCCCCTGCCCGGCCGACATGGCCTACGTCGATACCGACTTCTGCCCGGACGTCGAGCGTCACTGCGTCGACATCGAGCACGAGGCGATCAACCACTTGGACATCTGCCACGCCTTCGCCCCCGAGCAGCGGTGCCGCGCCGAGGAGCGGCGAATGGCGTTTTGCATCGACCGCTACGAGTACCCGAACGAGAAGGGCGCTCACCCGGTGTGGATGCTCGACTGGTACCAGGCGCAGGCGACTTGCGAGTCGAAGGACAAGCGACTCTGCTGGTCGAGCGAGTGGACCGCCGCCTGCGAGGGGCCCGAGCACACCCCCCTTCCCTACGGCTGGGAGCGCGACCACGCCAAGTGCAACATGGACAACTTCTTCATCGAGCCGGCGAAGCTCGGACCCAATGCACCGTTCTTCTTTTATTCGAAGAATAGGGAGGTCGCGCTCAGGGAGCTGACGCGCCTCGATCAGAGCGTCCCCAGCGGCTCGATGGAAGAGTGCCGCAGCGGATTCGGCGTCTACGATATGCCGGGCAACTTCGACGAGTGGGTGACGAGCGATCAGCCGCCGCAGGAAAGGTCGCGATGGGCGGGGCTGAAGGGCGGAGCCTGGGGGCACGTACGGAGCCAGTGCCGGCCGACGACGTACAGCCACGACCCGGAGTTCTCGTACTACTTCGTCGGCTTTCGCTGTTGCCGGGACGCGGCCGATGCGCCGCCGTGGACGCCGTCGCCGCAGGCGATCCCGGCGCCGCACGTGGAGCCCTTCGACTTCGCGCCCGATCGCGTCGTCGCGCTCGGCGCCCCTGGGCCCAACAAGACCAAGTTCACGCGCCCAGGCCACCGCGAGTAGGAACGTCGTCTCCTCGTGCGACCTCTGGCGTTTCTCTCCTCTCTCCTCGGATAGCGCCTGAGTCATCGCCCCGAG
>Ga0102924_1002907_pt1 | contig 18291 bp, 16 predicted proteins | sample PaiPotPPM11metaG_FD_80116 | JGI IMG/M metagenome (GOLD analysis project Ga0102924, IMG submission 80116) | Iron sulfur acid spring bacterial and archeal communities from Banff, Canada, to study Microbial Dark Matter (Phase II) - Paint Pots PPM... ...
CTCAGATTGGCGTGACTGCCGGAATTCATTGCTTTACTCCGTCGATACTTTTTCTTGTTTGCCTTCGAGCGCAGCCTGAAGCGTGTGCCAGGCCAGGGTTGCACACTTCACGCGAACCGGAAATTCGGAAACTCCGGAGAAGACGGCAAGCTTGCCAAGGTCGTTTCGATCCCCGTTGGCCTCGCCCGTAGTCACAAGTTTGTGGAACGTATCGAATAATTTCTTTGCCTCAGCCTTGCTCTTCCCTTTTACGGCCTGCGTCATCATGGAAGCCGAAGCTTTCGAGATCGCGCAGCCGGAGCCTTGGAAGCCGATGTCTTGAATAGCGTCGCCATCAACGGTCACATAAACCGTGAAATGATCTCCGCACAAAGGGTTGAACCCTTCCGCTTTCTGATTGGCCTGAGCAATTGTGTGAAAATTGCGCGGAGCCTTGCTGTGCTCCAGAATCACTTCCTGATATAGATCGCGAAGGTCAGGCATCAGGCAAAGACCTCTTGTACTTTGAGAATGCCGGTGGCCAGCGCATCCACTTCTTCTTTGGTGTTGTAGAAAGCAAATGACGCGCGGGCTGTGGCGGGGATTCCAAATCGATCCATAATTGGCTGCGCGCAGTGATGTCCGGTACGAATAGCGATGCCTTCCTGATCGAGTATGGTGCCAACGTCGTGCGGATGAATGCCCTCGATCACGAACGAGAGCACGCCAGCTTTTTCTTTTGCCGTTCCAATCAGACGCACGCCCGAGATAGCAGAAACTTTTCTGGTCGCGTACTCGAGCAGTTCATGCTCGTACGCCGTAATTTTGTTCATTCCAATTTGGTTCAAATACTCGATTGCCACACCCAGCGCAATCGCACCCGCAATATTGGGCGTGCCTGCTTCAAACTTAAACGGCAGCTTGTTGTAAGTTGTCTTCTCAAATGTGACCGAGCTGATCATCTCTCCGCCGCCCTGGTACGGAGGCATAGCCTCGAGCAAAGAAGCCTTGCCATAGAGCACGCCCATTCCCGTCGGACCGAACATCTTGTGGCTGGAAAAGGCGTAAAAGTCGCAATCAAGCACTTGCATGTCGACCTTCATGTGCGGAACCGCCTGAGCGCCATCAACCAGCACTGGGATATTTTTCTGATGCGCCAGCTGAATAATCTGCCGAAGCGGATTTACCGTTCCTAGCGCGTTCGACACATGTGCAACCGCAACAATCTTCGTGCGCGGTGTCAGCAGCTTCGCGAATTCCTCAAGCAGGAGCTCGCCATCATCATTGATTGGCGCAACCCGCAGCTTCGCGCCTTTTTCTTCGCACAGAAGTTGCCACGGGACGATGTTGGAGTGGTGCTCCATCGTGGTGATAAGTACTTCATCTCCTGGACCTACGTGGACGCGCCCGTATGTCTGCGCCACCAGATTGATGGCCTCGGTTGTGCCTCGAACGAAAACTATCTCTTTTGCATCGGGCGCATTGATGAAGCTCCGCACCGTCTGCCGGGCGCGTTCGTGCTCCGCCGTCGCAAGCTCGGAAAGGAAATGGACGCCGCGGTGGATGTTGGCATTCTCCTGCTCGTAATAGTGTGACAGGGCATCAATGACTACTCGGGGCTTCTGCGAAGTCGCGGCATTATCCAGATAAACCAGCTTCTTTCCACGAACGTCGCGCGCCAGGATTGGGAAGTCACGACGAATTTTTTCGACATTAATACCGGTCCCAAACGCGTGTGCGCTGGATCCAGTAGACGGTAATTTTGCGGCGGTCGTCACCCGATCTCCTCCACGTTCCTGCCGGCATCCACAGCGAGTGTGGCGCCTGGCAATCGTGTCACCGAATTTGCGATCTGCAGCAAATGCAAATGAATCAGTTTTTCGACGTGTTCGCGCGCGCCGCCTTCGGCCATGCGATCCAGACACTCATTCGCAAAAGCCAAAAGCAAGAGTTTGCGCGCAGCGATCTCATCGATTCCACGAGAACGGAGATAAAATAGCGCGTTCTCCTCAATCTGTCCGATGGTCGCGCCGTGGGTGCACTTCACGTCATCAGCATAGATTTCAAGCTGCGGCTTGGTGTCAATTCGAGCGTCGTCGGAAAGCAACAGATTGCGATTGGTCTGCTTGGCGTCGGTTTTCTGCGCGTCCTTGTGAACAATGATGCGGCCGTGAAATACGCCATGCGCGTGGTCATCTAGAATGCCGTTGTAAAACTGACGGCTTGCGCAGTGGGGGCTGGCGTGTTCGACCAACATGTAATTGTCGAGATGCTGCCGGCCATTGCCGATAAACAGCCCGTTGATCAGGCACTCTCCACCTTCGCCGGCCAGAACCGGGTGCACGTTGTTTCGCACCAGGCCTCCGCCAAAAAGCACGGAGTGTGATGAAACATTCGCGCTTCTTCCCTGCTGGATTCTCAGGGTTGAGATATTGAAAGCTTGGCGATGCTCGCGCTCGACCATATAGTGCGACACAACCGCATTTTCACCGGCGATCAATTCTGTGGCGGTGTTCGAGAACGCGGGAGTCTCTCCGATAGAAACGTAGTCCTCAACAATGGTGGCTTGGGCCTCGTCCCCAACGACAATCAGATTTCGGGGATGGGTCATTACCGGCTTGTCGCTTGCGGTCGAAATGAACAGCAGATAAATAGGACCGGTGAGGACGACACCCCTGCGGACGTGAACATAGGCTCCATCTTCCGCAAAAGCTGTGTTCAACGCAGAAAAAGTATCTCGCTGGATGTTGAGATAGCGCCCAAGATGCGACTCCACTTCGCTGGAGTTGGCGCTGAGTTCCTCGGCCAAGGAGTTTACGCTCACCCCTGCCGGTAACTGGCCGATTGAGGAAAGTTCTCGGTCGAATCGCCCATTCACGAAGACCAAGTGACAGCCAGGTCCGGCGATTCCAAACTGTTCCACTTCACGCTTAGAAACTTTGGCATCGCGCGCCAGCTCAAACGGCGTCTTCGCAATAGCAGAGACGTTGGTGAAGCGCCAGTCTTCGTCATGCGTGGTAGGAAATCCGACCTCGCAGAATCGTGCGAATGCGCTCTCACGCAACTCACGCAGCCAGGGCAGATCGCGCCCAGCAGCACGCTTCTGAAATTCGGTGAAGCTCTCCAGATAAGTTCCGAGTTGTTCGGTTGCAGCAATCACGTCTTCTTTTTCCTTTTAAGCAGGAACCGCGTAGCCGGTTTCTTCGAGCTCCAGCGCCAGTTCAGGCCCGCCGGAACGTACAATCCGACCATTTACTAGCACGTGAACGAAATCCGGAACAATGTAGTTCAGCAAGCGCTGATAGTGCGTAACCACGATCATCGCCCGTTCGGGGCCGCGCAATGTGTTCACGCCTTTGGCAACAATTCTGAGCGCGTCAATGTCCAGGCCGGAGTCGGTCTCATCCAGGACCGCTAGTTTTGGCTCGAGCAGCGCCATTTGCAAAATTTCATTGCGCTTCTTCTCGCCACCTGAGAAGCCTTCATTCACCGAACGATTCAGCAGCTTCTCGTCCCTTTCAAGCAGCTTCAGTTTTTCGCGGAAGAGCGGCAGGAAATCCATGGCATCCATCTCGTCCAGCCCGTGATACTTCCGAATTGCATTCAGCGCCGAGCGCATGAAGTATGCGTTGCCGATACCCGGAATTTCCACTGGATATTGAAACGCGAGAAAAACACCCTCGCAGGCTGCGTCTTCTGCTTTCATCGCTAGGAGGTCCTTGCCGTTGTAGAGAATCTCGCCGGCGGTAACGTTGTATGCCTCGCGCCGCGCCAGGACTTGCGCGAGCGTGCTCTTTCCGGAGCCGTTCGGGCCCATGATGGAGTGCACCTCGCCGGCATTTACCGTGAGGTCAATCCCCTTCAGGATCTCGTGGTTGTCGACGCTGACGTGCAGATTCTTTATTTCCAGTAGGCTCATTCGTATTCCTTAATTTCTCAGTGGATCTACGGGCGTTCGTCGCCCGTAGACAATGAACTTGATCACTACGGGCGAGACATCGGGTGCCCCATCCTTCTCGTGTTCTTTGCGAGAGGGTGGGTCTCGCGAAACTTATCCGACGCTGCCTTCTAAACTGACGCTCAGCAGCTTTTGCGCTTCGACCGCGAACTCCATCGGCAACTCGCGAAACACGCGCTTGCAAAAACCGTTCACGATCATGGATACCGCGTCTTCGGCTTTTAACCCGCGCTGCCGAAGATAAAACATCTGGTCTTCGCCAATCTTCGAAGTCGAGGCCTCATGCTCCATGCGCGCGCTCGAATTTCTGACCTCTATATATGGAAAGGTGTGCGCCCCGCACTTGTCGCCAATCAGCAGCGAGTCGCACTGGGTATAATTCCGTGCTCCCGTCGCGCCTTTGAGTATCTTTACCTGACCGCGATAGGTGTTTTGCCCATGACCCGCGGAGATGCCCTTGGCCACGATTGTGCTGCGCGTGTTCTTACCGATGTGGATCATCTTCGTACCGGTGTCGGCCTGCTGATAATTGTTGGTCAGCGCCACCGAGTAGAACTCGCCTACAGAGTTATCGCCCTGCAGAATGCAACTGGGATATTTCCAGGTGATCGCCGATCCGGTCTCAACCTGGGTCCACGAAATCTTGGAATTCACGCCCGCGCACTTGCCGCGCTTCGTGACGAAGTTGTAGATTCCGCCTTTGCCTTGCTTGTCCCCGGGATACCAGTTCTGGACCGTCGAGTACTTGATCTGCGCGTTATCGAGCGCAACCAATTCAACCACCGCGGCGTGCAACTGGTTCTCGTCACGAATCGGAGCGGTACAGCCTTCGAGGTAGCTGACGGAAGCACCTTCATCGGCAACGATCAGTGTGCGCTCGAACTGTCCAGTTTCGGCCGCGTTGATTCGGAAGTAGGTCGAGAGCTCCATAGGACAGCGAACTCCCTTGGGAACATAAACAAAGGACCCGTCACTGAAAACCGCCGCATTCAGCGCCGCGAAGAAGTTGTCGGTGTAAGGAACCACCGAACCCAAGTACTTCTTCACCAGCTCGGGATGATTGCGAACCGCCTCAGAGAACGAACAGAAAATAATTCCCAACTCCGCGAGTTTTCCTTTGAACGTTGTCGCCACCGAGACGCTATCAAACACCGCATCGACCGCGACTCCCGCGAGCATCTTCTGTTCCTGCAGTGGAATTCCGAGCTTTTCATAAGTGCGCAGAATCTCCGGATCGAGTTGGTCCAAACTCTCCAGGCGCGGCTTCTGCTTAGGCGCCGAGTAATACACCATATTCTGATAGTCGATCGCCGGGTACTTCACGTTTGCCCACGTCGGCTCGGCCTGCGACTTCTCGAGCGCAGCCCAGTGCCGGTACGCCCGCAGCCGCCACTCCAGCATGAACTCCGGTTCCTGCTTCTTGGTGGAGATGAGGCGGATGACGTCTTCGTCCAGGCCCTTGGGGATCCGTTCTTCTTCAATGTCGGTGATGAAGCCCCACTTGTATTCCTGTTGGGCTAGATCTCGAATTGTGTCGAGGTTCGTGCTCATTGCGTGCTCCCTGAGATTCGGCTGATGCCGGGGACCAGTTTTCCCCGTTCATCTCGAATAGCTATCAATTGCAAAGGATGAATCAGATCCGCCAGCGTGAGTTTCTCCAGCGCACCTCGTACCACCTGGCTAATCATCTGCTGATTTCTTTTGATGGGACAGGATGGCTCTAAGTCGCACAATCCGGAAATATCGGTGGTGCACTCGGTCAAACCAATTGGCCCTTCCAACGCAGAGATGATTTCAGCCACTGAAATTTCACGTGCATCGCGCGCCAGGGTATATCCGCCCTTAATGCCGCGGTGCGATACCAAAAATCCGCTTTGCAGCAGAACCTTCAAAAGCTTGCTGACCGTGGGCAGGGGGAGCTTGGATTGCGCCGCTAAGTCCCTAGCCGTGCGGAGGCCCTGCTCGTCGCCCTTGGCGACGTAGCTCATTAAGACCAGCGCGTAATCGGTTAATTTTCCAAGCCTGATCATGCTGAAAGCACCCTAAAACATCCTCTACTGTGGATATAGGACTAAATCAGTACAGTTTGATTATAAAGTCCCCTGGCGGTGCCCGCAAGGGCAAATCCAGGAATCACCGGACCGGAAATAGGGAAAAACATGAACCTAAATGGTTGCAGGTTGCAAAGTTACGCACATTCGCTTCGACGGCGGACCCGAATAGACTTGGCCACCGTCGGCCGGTATTCCTAAGTAGCTCAACGAATTCCGAGCCAACTCCTAATTTGGCCCCACATTGGCAGAATATTTGCATCTGTTGTGATTAAGAGCATGATAGGGGCGTGGTCCATGCCGCACACTCAGATACGCGGCTGGTTTTTCGCGAACGATCTCGGCAGAAGCTTCAGAACCAAGACATCGCTGCCGATCCTTGTTTCCGTCCTTTGCTCCATCCTTAGCGGCACCGCGCACTCCGCTGATAGCCCCCAGCCAGCCGCGATCAGCACCACCCCCGATCGGGCTATCGTAATTGGCTTCGTGGGCGGGTTCGTTCATCATGACGACCTCCGCCACGCCGAAGTGCAGTTGGCACAAAAACTCCGGGCCGGGTACGGAGGACGCGCACACGTGGGGATCTTCGAAAATCGTCGCCAGGAAGAGGCTCATCTGTCGGTTCTCAAGTGGCTGGATGCCGATAGTCACGGCAAAGTCCCCGACTACGAAAAGCGCCGGGCCCGAATCATCCTCTATGGCCACAGTTGGGGAGCGTCGGCAGTTGTGGAGCTAGCCCGGGAACTGCAGAAAGACCGAATTCCTGTCCTGCTCACGATTCAGGTCGATAGCGTCACTAGATTCGGGGAGGATGACCACCTCATTCCGGCGAACGTGGCCCTGGCAGTCAACTTTTACCAAACTGGCGGCGTGCTCCATGGCAATCGTGAAATCGTCGCCGCAGACCCTGGGCACACCTCGATCCTCGGAGACTTTCGCTTCGACTACAAAAAACAGCCTGAGCCCTGCTCCACCTACCCGTGGTTCGCGCGCCATTTTATGAAAGGCCACACCTCCATCGAATGTGATCCCAAGGTGTGGTCGCGGATCGAAGCTCTCATCGGCGAATACCTGCTCCCGCGTCAAACCCAAGCTGCAGACACAATAACCAGAAGTTTCTAAGCGCTTTAACTCAGAAAGTCTTCCGACATTTGCAGGCCGAATCTCCCCGCCGCGATTCTCCGTATTTGCTTGCACTTTGCAAGCTAGATTTGTTAACGTGTCCGGCGGTGCCCCAGAAGTTTAAGTCGAAGCAGTTGAAGGCGAAACCTCGCTCCGGATGTCCAGTCAGCGTTTCGCTGGAGATTTTTGGAGACCGCTGGTCGCTCCTGATCGTTCGCGATCTCATGATCCGCGGCTACCGGACGTTCAAGGAGTTTGCAGAATCCGGTGAAGGCGTCGCGACAAATATTCTGGCGGACCGGCTGGAGAAGCTCGAATCCACAGGAATAATCACGACCGAGGTGGACGAAGCGGACCGGCGAAGGGTAAATTACCGCCTTACGCAAAAAGGTATCGATCTTGCGCCGGTGCTCCTGGAGTTGCTGATTTGGGGAGGGCGGCACGAGAACACGGAAGCGCCTTGTGCCCTGATCGAGAAAATGGTGCAAAACCGCGAAGCTCTGCTCGACGAAGTCCGGCGGCTCTGGCGAGAGCGCGATCCGAAACCGTTGCAAGTCGACGGCCGCTGGGTTTGGCCGTAAACACTGTCGTTCTGATCACCATCGTTCTCAATAATGAAAAGGAGCTGTCAATGAGCAAAGTTCGAGTCCTGGCTGGTACGCGCAAAGGCGCATTCATACTTACTTCAGATGGCAAGCGCGAAAAGTGGGAGGTGAGCGGGCCGCACTTCGCCGGCTGGGAGATGTATCACCTGAAGGGATCGCCTGCAGATCCGAATCGCATTTATGCCTCGCAGACGAGCGGCTGGTTCGGACAAATCATTCAGCGGTCAGACGACGGCGGCAAAACCTGGCACCAGCCGGGAACGCCTCCCGGAGAAAAGCCAGAGCCCGGACCCCCGAAGGCCGCCAGTAACAAGTTCGCTTACGACACGTCAGCTGAGTCCGGCAAGCCGCTTACCACTCATCAGTGGTACGACGGCACGCAGCATCCGTGGGAGTTCAAGCGAGTGTGGCACCTCGAGCCGTCGCTTAGCGATCCCAACACGGTTTACGCCGGGGTAGAAGACGCGGCCCTGTTTCGTTCGACCGACGGCGGAGAAAATTGGAAGGAACTCTCCGGCTTGCGCGGACACGGCACCGGTCCCAAGTGGCAGCCCGGTGCGGGCGGTCTGTGCCTGCATACTATCGTTCTTGATCCGAAAAATCCCAAGCGGATGTGGATTGCCATTTCGGCCGCAGGCGCGTTCCGTACCGACGATGGCGGCCAAAGCTGGAAGCCGATCAACCGCGGCCTGCGCTCGCAGTACATACCTGATCCAAACGCCGAAATCGGGCACTGCGTCCACCACATCGCAATGAACCCAACGCGCCCGGGCGTGCTGTTTATGCAGAAGCACTGGGACGTGATGCGCAGCGACAATGCCGGAGACGACTGGAAGGAAGTCAGCGGCAACCTGCCGACGGATTTCGGCTTTGCCATTGACGTCCACGCGCACGAACCGGAGACGATTTATGTCGTGCCCATCAAAAGTGACTCGGAGCACTTCGTACACGACGGCAAACTGCGTGTCTTCCGCAGCCGCACCGGCGGCAACGAGTGGGAGCCGCTTACCAAAGGTCTGCCGCAAAAAGATTGCTATGTAAACGTGCTACGCGATGCCATGGCCGTCGATTCCCTCGATAAATGCGGAATTTATTTCGGGACGACCGGCGGGCAGGTGTACGCCTCGGCCGATGCCGGCGATAGCTGGAATCCGATTGTGCGCGATTTGCCGGCGGTCCTGAGTGTGGAGGTACAGACGATAGGGTGAGATCCTTGTAGAAATGGGAGCATGGCGATTATAGCGATGCGACATGGTGAGAGAGTCGACCGCCTATTCTCAGGCTATTGAATCGCTTTCGTTATGGCTAAGGAAACAGGATCGCTTCCGGTTGCGGCTGTCGACGCGGGGGACAACGTTCCGGCGCTACTGATCCTGTAGATCGAAATCGTGCCGCCGTTCTGATTCCCTACGTACAAAAACTTCCCCGCAGGATCAACAGCAGCGCGGAAGGGCTGTATGCCAGTTGCTATGATGCCATTCGGCCTCAAGTTGCCACTATTGGGGTCAACCGTATACATCGAGACGGTATTGTCTTGTCGATTGACGACATAGGCAAACTTGCCGGAAGGATCCACAGCTACCGATGCGGGGCTGTTTCCTGCTGCGACAACGCTTGGGGTAGTCGGGGTTAGGACTCCGGTAATGGAATTGATTGTGTATTGTGAAACGAAGTTATTAGGGTCATATGCGTTGGGAACATAAGCGAACTTACCGGAGGGATCTACTGTGACCCCAAAGGGAGACCCTCCCGCTGGAACCGTCGCGGGACTCGTTGGGGTTAAGACCCCAGTGCTGGAGTTGATGGTGAACATCGAAATCGTGCCGTCATCCTGATTTGCCGCATACGCAAACCTGCCGGTAGGATCGACCGTCACTGAGAGAGGACTCCACCCAGTCGCGACTGTGGGAGGCGTGGTCGGCGTCAAAACTCCAGTGCCTGAATTGACGGTGAACATTGAAACCGTGTTGTCATCACTATTCGCCGTGTAAACGAATTTGCCGGAAGGATCAATCGCGATTCCTTGGGGATAGAATCCAGTTGGGACAGTAGCGGGCGTTGTGGGAGTCAAGTCCCCGGTTCTTGAATTAATGGTGTACATCGAGATCGTAGCCTCATCGGACGCATTTGAGCCGAGATTAGCTACATAGGCGAACCTGCGGGAGGAATCTACGACCATTTCTTCAGACCCGAAGGCATTGGCTCCGGTGGCAATGGCGGATGGAGCTAACGCGGCCAGGTCACCGGTACAGGAGTCGACCGTGTACATCGAAACGGTGTTGTCACCATCATTCAACACGTACGCAAATTCGGTCGAAGAGGTGAAAGTACACGCGGGTACGGGGGTAGGCGCGGGACTTAGGTTCGCACAGCCGAAAGAGGCAATCGTTAGAAGACCTAATAGCACGGTTCGCAAATACGCCCCCATCTTGCACTCCCCAGTCAAAGCCAATTTCTCAAAGAATACTCCAGCAGAGTAGCTCACCTTTCATCAGAGAACAACCTAAATAAGCGTCTCTCGCCAGACCACGACTGGTCACTTATGCTCTCAATCAATTTCAGTGCAATTTCGACACTCGCCTTTGACGCTAGAATCGGGAAACAAGGCGTGGTGATAATACCGCCTCCTCCTGATGTGAGTGGCTGCGCGATGGTTAGTATTTCCTCGCCCTTGGCGGAATCAGCGACACATCTACCGGCTCGAATTCGAATTTCGGTTCATCCGCGTCGGGAGCGAAATAGGCTTTCGTGGTTTTTAGCCAGTTCTTGTCGTCTCGTGCGGGATTTGCCGGCGGTGCTGAGTGTGGAAGTGCAAACGCTGGCGTAGCACTCGGACCCGATATATCCTTTCCGATCACGCACGTGCTGCTAGCATTCCTTCTGCTCTTGAGGTAGACTCCGTCCGTCTTTTTGAGGAGGTCTCTATGGGGCAGCAGAGTCCATCCGAAATTGTTCGACAAGCATCCACATTTTCAATCCTGTGGGGTATTTTGCTGATCGTCTTAGGTGTCCTGGCGATTGGATCGCCATTAGTCGCAGCCGTGGCCGTTAACGTCGTTATTGCTTGGCTGATCGTTGTGGCAGGCGCGATCCACCTGATGCTTGCCTTTCAGGCGCACAGTGCCGGCAGCGTGATCTGGAGGTTGCTGGTCGGGATCGCATATCTCTTTTTTGGTGTGTACCTGATCATGCACCCCACGTTGGGCGTGGCGTCGCTCACATTGTTGCTGGCATCACTGTTTCTTGTCGAGGGCATCTTGAACATCGTTTTGTTTTTCAATTTGCGCTCACTGCGGGGATCCAGCTGGATTCTGATCGATGGGATCATTACGCTGATTTTGGGCCTGATGATCTACACGCAATGGCCATCGAGTTCGGCCTGGGCGATCGGCACCTTGGTCGGCGTGAGCCTAATCATCAGCGGCGTTTCGCGAGTTATGCTGTCGTTCGCGGTGCGCAAGACCACCACTGCAGTCTCATCGTTAGCAGCCTAGCGCGTCGTAAGTACGGCGGAGAGGTAGCCCGTAGCAAGGCGAGGGAGAATTCTGCGCTCCGGGATGGCCACGCCCGGAAATCGGTGGATTGAGGAGATAGCTTGGGAGGCATGATTCCACTAGGCGACGCGTCTCGGCGGCCTGTGCGCGTCCCGCTCGTCACAGCCATTATCATCGGCCTGAATGTCAGTGTTTTTGTGCTTGAGCTAATGCACGGCGATGCATTCGTAATGCAGTGGTCAGCGATTCCCGCACAGATTGTTTCCGGCCATCGCTGGATCACTATTCTGACCGCGATGTTCATGCACGGCAGTTGGTCTCATATCATTGGGAACATGATTTTCCTGTGGGCCTTCGCTCCTGAGATCGAAGATGCCATGGGTCGGGGCCGATATCTAATTTTTTACCTGCTTGGAGGGCTGGTTGCCATGCTTGCTCAGGTGGCGGCGGACCCTCACTCGACGGTGCCGAACCTGGGCGCGAGCGGCGCGATTGCCGCGGTAATGGGCGCATTCCTGGTCACTTATCCGAGAGATAAAATTCGCACTGTTCTGTTTATCTTCATTTTTGGGCGGATCACGTTCATTCCTGCCGCGCTGTTGATTGGCTTTTGGTTCCTCACACAACTCTTCCACGCAGGCGCGGTTGCGCAGGTTCAGTCGGGCGGGGTGGCGTACCTGGCGCACGTCGGCGGCTTTATCTTCGGAGCTGTCACTGGGCGTCTGTTTGAACGCCGAGCACAATTGGCGTGAGAGTTTCAGAACTAATAGGTAGGCGTGATGGATAGCCGATAACGAGGAGTCTCGCGGGAGTGAAGTCTATGGGAAGCGCTGGAACATACCCTTCATAATCTCCTCTAAAGCTGGAACTTAATACTTTCTCGCCCTTGGCGGGATCAGCGATACATCCACCGGCTCGAACTCGAATTTCGGTTCATCCGCGTCGGGAGCGAAATAGGCTTTCGTGGTCTTCAGCCAGTTCTTGTCGTCGCGTGCGGGGAAGTCAGGCTTGTAATGAGCGCCTCGTGATTCATCCCGCATGCGGGCGCCCTGCGCAATCACCCGCGACAACTGCAGCATGTTGTAAAGCTGGCGCGTAAAGACAAACGAAGTATTCGCCCACATAGAGCGGTCACTCAAATTCACATGGCGGAAGCGCTCGAGCAATTCCACCAGCTTGGCATCAGTCTGCTGCAAGTTCTTGTTGTAGCGGATGACGGTGCAGTCTTTCGTCATCAGTTCGCCGAGTTCGCGCCACAACCGGAAGGGATTCTCATCCCCTTCCGAAGTCATCAATCCCGTATTGATCTCTTCCTGCCGCTTACGCTCTGATTCAAAATGCGCGTTGCTGGCAGCGGCATTTTGATTGCGCGCGTAGCGCACGGCATTCGGCCCGGCGGTGAATCCGCCGAAGATGCACGAGACTAGCGAATTCGCGCCCAGCCGATTGGCTCCGTGATATTGGTACTCGCACTCGCCCGCGGCAAAAATCCCGGGCATGTTCGTCGCCTGGTTGAAATCCACCCACAGGCCGCCCATGGTGTAATGCATACCGGGGAAAATCTTCATCGGCGTGGTGCGCGGGTCATCGCCGACAAACTTCTCGTAAATTTCCAGAATGCCTTCGAGCTTGCGGTCGAGCGTGGCGCGGTCAATGTGCGTGAGGTCGAGATAGACCATCGGCTTGCCATCGATACCCAGGTGGTGCTCGTAAACCACTTTGAAAATGGCGCGAGTGGCAACATCGCGCGGAACAAGATTGCCGTATTTCGGATACCACTCTTCAAGGAAGTACCAGCGGTCGTTTTCTGGAATCGAAACCGGGTCGCGTTTATCGCCAAGGGTCTTCGGGACCCAGACGCGTCCACCTTCGCCGCGCGCCGACTCCGACATCAATCGCAGCTTGTCTTCGCCGGGTATTGACGTGGGGTGTACCTGGATGAATTCGCCGTTCGCGTAAAAACATCCCTGCTGATAAAGCGCCGACTGCGCCGATCCGGTGCAGACCACCGAGTTCGTGCTCCTGCCGAAAATCGCGCCAACGCCGCCGGTCGCCATGATGATCGCGTCGGCAGGAAATGTGCGCACTTCCATCGAGCGCAGATCCATGGCGCAGATCCCACGGCAGATGCGCTGCGAGTCAAGCACAGCAGAAAGAAATTCCCACGATTCGTATTTCTTGACCTTGCCTTCGGACTCGTAACGCCGCACCTGCTCATCGAGTGCGTACAGAAGCTGCTGGCCAGTGGTGGCTCCGGCAAAAGCAGTGCGATGGTATAGGGTCCCACCGAAGCGCCGGAAATCTAGCAGTCCCTCAGGAGTGCGATTAAACGGCACGCCCATGCGGTCGAGCAGGTCAATGATCGCCGGCGCAGCCTCGCACATGGCCTTCACCGGAGGCTGATTGGCGAGAAAATCGCCGCCGTAAACCATGTCGTCGAAGTGATGCCAGGTGGAGTCGCCCTCGCCCTTCAGATTCTTCGCAGCGTTAATTCCGCCTTGGGCGCAAACCGAGTGCGAGCGCTTCACCGGGACAATGGAAAAAAGATCCACGTCGCCGCCCATCTCGGCAATCTTGATAACTGCTGCCAACCCGGCGAGTCCACCACCCACGACGATGATTTTTGGATTAGCCATCCGCTAAATATTGTTTGATTCGTGTTCTTCCTTCGTGCACCTTCGTGTCCTTCGTGGTTCGAGTAAAAAAAACTAAACCACAGAGGACACAGAATTACAGGGAGGGCCTCACCGCATGGTGAAGGAATCCATTTCACTTCCTGTCGGTTTGTATGGCTGTTGGCGCACCGACAGGAACGAGTACATAGTCACCGCGCCGACCGCCATAAATCCGATTCCGATAATGAGGCAAACATATCCCCAACGCCTTTGCGCAATCGGGCCTTGCGTAATTCCCCATTTGGCGGCAAAGAGCCACAGTCCATAAGCAAAATGCCAGGACGCGCAGAAAATTCCGACTGAATAAAAAGCTATGCCCAACGGGTGGCCGATCATTTCCGCCTGTACTTTCCCAAATGCTGAGGCGGGATAGGTCAGCAGGTGCACTCCGCTGAACCGCAAATGCCACGTATGCCAGACCATGTAGAAGAATGTGATCGCGCCGGTCCAGCGCTGCGCCGAGTACATCCAGTTCCCCATCCACGGATAATCTGCGGCATTGCTCTCGCCACGAAACCAGATGTAGAAACCGTAAAGCGAGTGATACAAAATCGGCAGCCAAATGCCAAACAGTTCCAGCCCCACGACAAATGGAAAGCTGCTTAGGAATTCCACCTGCTTGCTGTAAGCGCCCGGCCCTTTGGTCGCAAATGCGTTGGAAAAAAAATGTTCAACCAAAAACAAGCCAATCGGGAGGATCCCAGTAAGCGAATGCAATCGTCTTAGAAAAAACGAATGCCCCTGACCCGCTCGCAGCGGGGCCACACCACCCTTAACTGTTGGAGTTGCTGTACTCGGAGCTGATGCCACGCAGTCCCTAAATGCTTTCGAGGAGATAGTCGAACCTTTTATTATGTTGGGCGCGAACGGAACTAGTCAAGGAAGGTTGAACCGCGTGATCGGGAAAATGTTGGGCATTCTTACTGCTCGAGTCGCACGATTACATATTTCTCCGGCGGTACGGAGCCGAAAGCGTAAGGAAGAATCGACCAGTAAGAATAATAAAAACCGGCACCGAGCTCCGGGGAAATTGTGGTCGCGTGGCTGCGTATGGCCACGTCAACATCTTCTCTGGAGCCACGGAACTTCGACGTAACATCTTCGGGCCACACTTTGCCATAAGGTACAACCATCACGTCGCCCGGCTTGGTTTGCGGATGCAACCAATCATAGGGACGGGCCCCAAGCCCTTGCATGTAATACTGAAAACTTGAATGTCCTATAAACCACAGATTGCCGTTGCCTGTTGTTTTTTCGCGAACCAGCAATGTAGCCGTTCGTGCTGAATTTGCCAGCTCGGTATCAGCGCGCGCTAGCCAGAGCGACACGACACCAGAAACTAATAATGCAGATGCGACCGATACCCTGAAACTCCGGCTTGGATTTTCGCTAAGTCTCTCAAGCCTGCGGGCAAGCAGGATTCCCACCGCAGGAACCATCGGCAGCACACTCCGCGCGTTAATCGTCCAGTTCAAATATGCCGTGAACCAGAACGTGCCCGCCACCCACAACAGGAGGAATAGAGAATCAGCATCGCGCTCGCGACGGTAGTCTGCTATCGCAAGGGCCAAGGTTGAGACTCCTCCGGCAATAAATAGGACAAGGTGGGCGCTGATTATCGCCCAATGCTCGTTTCGTGCCGCGAATGCCAGTGGACTGCCCGCGGTTACCCCGAGGCGCATCAGGCCCGACATAATAAAGACTGCAGCCACTCCGCTCGAGAGCATCGCGATGAGGATTTGCTTGCGCGACCAAATAAGCGGAGCGAGCAGCATAGCAGGCAGAGTACATCCGCCCACATAGCTAAGGCCGACAAGGGTTCTTGCGCCTTTGCTGGCATGAGTCCACAACCGACGCTTTCGCGAAAAATCTGCAGCCGTAGTGAGCAGGCCATGGCCATACATGTTGGCGGTCGCGAATTCATATCCGATCAGGACGGCAACGGGTAAGAGCAAGTACCACGCCCAAGAACCCACTCGCCTTCGCCGCGCAAAGGAATACGCGAACAGCAGAGGAACTAGGGCGGCGCCGAAATATTTTGTCAGTTCGGTGGCGGCAATCAACAAGACGGAAGCCGTCAGCAAAAGTGGCTTTCCCGAGTCGAGACCGTCGATCCAGAAAATGGTAGCCCAAATCCACAGCCCCAGCATCATCGGGTCGCACATCGTGCTGCACGCGGAAACTAATAAAGCTGGCGTCAGAAGGGTTGCAACCGCAGCCAGTCCGGGAGAACGAGTAAACTTTTTCGCGAGCCGATACACTCCGAGCACCAGCGCAATAGTGGGCAATAAAAATGCTGGGTGCAGGGCCCGCTCTGACCATCCGACCACTTTCGCCGCGGCCGCCATGTAGTAGGAAGCAACAGGGGGATTCTGAGTGACCTCCGACATCGGGCGTTCGGTTGTGTTCCAATTCACCTGGAATCTATAAGGATCGAGAGGATGATTGGTGATTTGCTGCGCCGTCCAAATGAAAAGCGCGTCATCGGTGGAGAAGGCACGTCTGGAAAATGGCGATAGACAAAGGAGGGTGGCAGCTAATAGTAATAGGTACGGTACCCATGCCTGTGCGGCTGGGTTCTGCAATCCGGTCAAGCGGGAATCTCGTGACAACGGGCGTTTTTCTTCCCCAGTCGCCTGTCGCGGAGCCGCCATTACTATTTTCATACCCGCGTATGATCACCTGGTGAATTGTTGAGTGTTCGGTTTACGATCAATATACCGAACTCTGCGTTTATGGTCTTTTAGCAATGCTGCACCATCGCCTGAGTACCGCCTTCACCCAACCTTGCATGGAGTAAACTGCCGTATGAATTCTGAAGTAGCGCTACAAACGCAAACGCTAGAGACCAAACTCAGTGTCAAAAAATGGCTAAGTGCGCTAAGGGCTTATTTGCGGGACACGAATACCACGTTTTCAGGGCTGTCACATAGTCCCATATTCCATCTGATTTTCTTCTTGGCCGCATTCTTGATCATCTTCTCCCGCCGTCCTGACGCCATACTCAACGCTCAATTTTGGGCGGAAGACGGCCAGCGTTGGTATGCCGATGCTTATCAATTTGGACTACGTTGTCTGTTTATCACAGATGAACTGGGCGGCTATTTGCATACGGTGCCGCGGCTCACGGGGCTCTTAGCTTTACTTGTTCCATTCTCCTTAGCGCCACTGGTGATGAATTTATGTGCGATTGCCATTCAAATATCACCGGCAAGCCTATTTGTTTCGTCTCGTTTTTCAAATGTCCCCTTAGCGGGACGTCTTCTTGTCAGCTTTCTATATCTGGCGCTTCCCAGTACATACGAGGTAAATGCCAACGCCACAACCATCCAGTGGCATTTGGGATTGCTGGCGTTTCTGGTGCTGGTGGCTCAGCCGGCAACCGGTTGGAAGTGGCGACTCTTTGACGTAATCGTTCTTGTGCTGATTACTCTAGAGAGCCCAATAGGAGTTCTACTTGTCCCTGTTGCTGCGGTTTTGTGGTGGACGAGGCGGACCCATTGGTCCAGAGTTTCTCTTGCGGTACTTATTCCCGGCGCTGTCGTTCAAGCTCTTATTGTGCTGCTTTCGCATGCCCGGCGATTGGCGCCCAACGGGGCAAACTTGCATCGCTTCGTCAGCATTCTGGGAGGGCAAATTTTTCTTTCCCCGCTCGTGGGGAACAAAACGCTACTACACATGACTCACAGGCACTTCCCCGACTATGTGTTCACGAGAGAGACGATTGCCTTTGTAATTGGCATCGCAATTTTGTCATATGCGCTTCGCTATGCGCCTGTGGAAGTGAAACTTTTTGTTCTGTTTGGCTTCGCCGCACTGTCGCTGAGTTTGGCGCGCCCTATTCCAGGACACCTGCCCGAGCCCCAGTGGGAATTGATGTGCTTCCCAGGCCACGGTAACCGCTACTACTTCTTGCCCTCGATTGCATTTCTGGCAGCGCTGGTCTGGGTTGCGATTGGTGGTTCGCGGGTACCTCGCTACGTTGCGGGCTTGCTGCTACTGCTGTGGCCGATTGGAATCGTTCGTGACTGGCGCTATCCAGATTTCGTGGATTTGCACTTTCGCAAGTATGCGTCACAATTCAGGAGGTTCCCGTCCGGAGAGACAATTGTCATTCCAATTAACCCAGTGAACGCGGACAACTGGAAAATGGAACTCACTAAACACTGAGCAATTCACCAGTCTTGGCCACGAAACGCGCGAAAGCCTCGGTACTGAGGGAGATTATGGAAGTCCGTACCAAGATTGATGTTTACTCGACGCGACAAACTTTATTAAAAGTTGCCGTGGTCTGATGCTTACAGACTCCAAAGCCGCCGGGGACGAACCAGCGTTGTGGCGTAAACCTGAATCTCTTCTTCTGGATTTTCTGGATCGGTTCAATTCGCGACGAGTTCGTCTCTGCTC
>Ga0102924_1002908_pt1 | contig 18289 bp, 16 predicted proteins | sample PaiPotPPM11metaG_FD_80116 | JGI IMG/M metagenome (GOLD analysis project Ga0102924, IMG submission 80116) | Iron sulfur acid spring bacterial and archeal communities from Banff, Canada, to study Microbial Dark Matter (Phase II) - Paint Pots PPM... ...
GAGTAGGCCCGGTAGTGCTTGGCCGCGGCAGCGGTCAGGCCGACCCGCTCCAGAGCCTCCCCGATCCTCTTGTCGGCGGTCCGGGGGTCCACGGTCCGGTCGGCGGCGTCGATCCGGGCCAGCTTGGCCCGGCCGGACAGGAACGAGTAGAAGGCCGGCCCCTCGACCAGCGAGCCGACCCGCGGCAGCACCTCGCCGGCGCCTTCTGGCATGGCCACGCCGAGCAGCTGGTGGCGGCCGCTGGTCGGCTGGACCAGGCCGAGCAGCATGCGGATGGTGGTGGTCTTGCCGGATCCGTTGGGGCCGAGGAAGCCGTACACCGAGCCGTGGGGCACGGCCAGGCTGAGGTTGTCCACGGCCAGCTGGCCGCTGCGGAAGCGCTTGGTCAGGCCGCGGGTGGCGATGGCCAGCCGGTCGGTGGCCGCGAACGGCTCAGGCTCGGCACCGGACTGTGACTCAGGCGCCGACCGGGCCGCGGCCGCGGGCGGCGCCTGCGGCTCAGGCGAAGCCTCAGCCGGCGCCGACTCGGGCTGAGGCTGGGGCTGGGGCGCCGCCTCGGCCCGTGGCGACCACAGCAGCTCGGCCTCCCGCCGCGCCTGCCCGGCCGCCGTCTCATCGGCCGGTCCGCCCGCTGCTACACCGCCCGCCGCCACGCCACCCGGGGCCTCGCTTTCCGGACCGAAGCCGATCTCGTCCGGCTGGGCGGGTTGCGGCGGCGCGCTCACTTGAGGGCGGCGGCGTCAGCGTAGAGAACGGATGGCTGCACAGCGCCCGCGAGCACCGCGCCCTTGCTGGTGATCAGGACGTCGAGCAGGCTGGTCCGCAGCAGGCGCCCGCTGCCCCACGCGCCGTGCACCGGAGTCGTCGCCCGCATCAGCGGCCCGAGCTGGGCCGGGCTCAGGCTGCTCGCGCCGTCCGAGTACTGGTAGGACAGCGCCCGGCCCGACGGCGAGTTGCTGTAGACGACGCCGCTGTAGGTGCTGGACGTGCCCGTGGCCACCGGGGACTGGACCACCAGGACCGACAGCCAGCCTTTACCCATGACCCTGGGCGCGCTGACGAACGGAAGGCCGTCCGGCAGCCAGGCGCCGCCGGCGATGCTGTGGTCAGTGCCAGAGGACGGGAGGGCCAGGTGGAGCGGGAAGCCCAGCGTGCCCGCGGGCACGCTGACCTTCTTCACCTTGGCCCCGGCCGGCGGGGTGAACGAGAAGTTGGACGCCGCCGGGCGGCCGAACGTCAGGGCGGTGAACCCGACACCGAACGCCGGGCTGGCCGAGCCGCGGGCGAAGACCTGGACCCGCAGCGGGAAATGCTTAGCGGCGTCGATGGCGATCTCGATCCGGCCGACCAGCGACCGGCTGTCCCTGGGCGCCAGCGAGATCTGGTAGGCGGCCTGGCCGGCCACCGTCACGTTGCGCTGCACCGACACCGTGGTCGTCGGGCCGAGCGCGGCCAGGATCTGGTGCGCGGCCTGCTGCGGGGTCGGCGGCGGCCCGAAGTGCCGGCGCAGGACCGCCTGCGGCACGGCGGTCCTGGCGGGCACCTTGACCGTCCGCGTCTTGCCGTTGGCAAAGGTGATGCGCACCTGGCCGCCGGCCAGCTTGGTCACCTTGACCGGGCGGGTTAGCGGGCCGCCCTTGAACAGCGGCTTGGACGGCAGGCTACGGAAGGACATGCGGCTCGGGGGCGCCTTCATGCACATCTTGGACGGCGCGCCCTGGCCGGTGGCCGGCTTGACCACGCACACCCGGCCGTGGCCGGTGAAGACGTGGGGCATGAAGCCTGGCTTCAGCGGCTCGGCGAAGGTGTGCGGCACCGCGGAGATCGGCCCGCCGGCCACGACGTGGGTCGCGGTCTGGGTCTTGCTGTTCCACAGCCAGACCTGGCGGCCGTCAACCCGCAGGTCGCTCTCGCCCAGCTGGACCGGCTCGGAGACCCGCACGTGGGCCGGGTCGGCGTACCAGATGTTGAACGTGTGGGTGCCGGACAGCAGCGAGTAGGTGGAGGACGGGCTGTCCGAGCTGGGCAGCGCGGGCAGGCCCAGGCTGGCCGTCTCCTGGACGGTGCCGGTCATCGGGCCCGGCCCGGACGACGTGGCCACCTCGGTCAGCAACTGGGCCGCGCTGCGGGCGGGCAGCACCGGGGCGGACTGGGCCCCGGCCGCGGTCGTGCCCGCGATCACCCCGCCGACGGCCAGCACCGCGACGGCGGGCACGCCCCACCGAACGCCCCGGCTCAGCCGGCGACCCAGTGGCGCAGCTCCCGCGGGTGCGTCCTGGTGATTCACTGGTCCGTGCTCCATCCGCCCACCTCCAGCGGCTGGCCTGCCTGACGGCCGGCCCGCTGCCCACAATACGGCGTTTCGCCCACAGCGGCGAACGCCGCCCGCCTGGCCATACCCGGCCCGGCCCGGGCCCTCACAGCCCGGTCCCGGAGACGACCGGGTCGCCAGCATGCTCGTGCATCTGGGCCAGGTTGTCGCGGGCCGGGTACCTGGCCGCCGCCGGGCCGTCGGCGAACGCCCGCAGCACGTTGGCCGTGACTCTTCGAGTAAACCGCCCCGACGCCCTGGTCAGGCCCCAGTGGTACAAGGGCGGCCCGAAGGACTCGACCCAGCGCATGGTGCCCGCGTTGAACACCCCGGCCCCGCCCGGGTGGGTGTAGTAGGCCGAGTCGGCGTAGCTGGCCACCCCGTTGCAGACCAGCGGCGAGTGGGACAGCACCTGGATCGGCCGCTCCACCGGGTAGCCGGGGGTGACCCGGTCGTACTCGATGCCGATCAGGGCCGGGAACCGGTCACCCAAGCGGACCCCGGTCCTGGCCATCATCCAGGCGTCCGGCTCGCCGACCACGAAGTCGGCCACCGCCGGGTAGCCCTCGTACATCGTGCCGGTCACCGACGACTCCGGGTCGGGGGCGGGCGGCTCGCGGAAGTCGTTGGTCACCAGGGCGTCGTCCTTGCCGTACAGCGGGTCCTGCTGGTAGCTGGTCTTGTAGCAGATGACCTGGCGGTTCGGGCCCAGCGCGGTGGGGGCCAGGCGGACCCGCCGGAACATCGCGTTGGCGCCCAGGAAGGCCAGGTTGACCCCGGCGTCCCTGGCCGCGGTGACGTGCTGGCGCTCCTGCGGGGTCCAGTACTCGTCGTGGCCCGGCGACACCAGGGCGCTGGCGCCGTGCAGCGCGCTCGGGTCGGTGGCGATGTCCATGCTGGTCAGGTAGGCCAGTGGCAGGCCCATGCGCTCGGCCAGGTTGATCAGCTTGCGCTCGTAGACCATGAACAGGTAGGCGCCCTCGAGGTCGTAGGGCCGGTCCAGGCTGACCTCCAGCGAGCGGCTGTCGTAGGCCCCGGTAGGCCCCTTGTACAGGTCGTAACCGCCCCAGGTGTTGTAGGCCTGCCAGGTGGACACCGCGTTCTTGATCACGACCTTGCCCGCCGTGCTGGCCGAGCGCACGGTCAGCGGCACGTAGCGCTGCGCCCCCGAGTGCGCGTCCAGCCGGAACAGGTAGGCGCCCTCGGGCCAGCCCGCGGTCGGCACGGTCAGCGACGGGCCCCAGTCGGTCTGCACGGTGTTGGTCGGCTGACCCAGCCCGGCGGCCCGCTGCCGGTGGCCGCGCACCGGCCCCGACTCCCACACCTTGCGGGCCAGGGCGCCGCGGTACCAGCCCATCCGGAAGGCCCGGACCCGGAACTCGCGCGAGGTGGTCGAGACATAGAGGTGCACCGGCTCGCCGGGGAGCACGCTGGCCTGGCCGGCGTAGCCCAGGATGGCGTCCGGCGCGCCCAGCGAGCTGATCCACCAGCCGGGGTCACCGGGTCGCGCGTTCTCGGGCACCGCGTGGTGCGTGAGGTGGCCGTGGTGCCGGGACTGGTCCAGGTCGTGCGCGGCCGCGGACGGCCCGCTGCAGCTGGCCACGGTGGCCACCACGCCGGGCGCGGCGGCCGCCGCCGCGGCGCGGCCCAGGAACGCCCGGCGGCTGTAGGCATGAGCTGGCCCACTCATGGTTGCCAGCATGGCGCAAGACCAGGCTGTTAGCAGCTAGTAGCCGGTCAACTACTCGCAATAACTTCCCGCCGGTCCCGCATGCGGGAAAGCCTGCGCTACCAGCGACCCCAGGGCAGCAGGGCGGTGACGGCCACCGCGGCGAACAGCAGGGTCAGGTAGGCGATGGACAGGTGGAACAACCGCATGGGGGCGGCCGCGACCGGCTTGGCACCACCGTTTGTTGCTCGTGTTTCGACTGAATCACCGGCTGCTGGAACGGGAGCCGCGATCCGGCCCCGTAGCTGGTGGGCCTCGACCAGGAACCAGGCCCCGAGCCCGAACGCGCAGCAGCCGTAGATCCAGCCCGCGTACGGCACCAGGGCCAGCGTGGCCGCCACCATGGCGTAGGAGTACATCACGATCTTGCGGGCCACCACGGCCGGGGAGGCCACCACGGGCAGCATGGGCACGTTAGCCGCGGCGTAGTCGTCGCGGAACTTCATGGCCAGGGCCCAGAAGTGCGGCGGGGTCCAGAAGAAGATGACCGCGAACAGCAGTACCGCGGGCAGGCTGACCCGGCCGGTCACCGCGGCCCAGCCGACCAGCACCGGGAAGCAGCCCGCCGCCCCGCCGATCACGATGTTGGACGCGGTGCGGCGCTTGAGCCCCAGGGTGTAGACGAACACGTAGAACAAGATCGCGCTGTCGGCCAGCACGGCCGACAGCCAGTTGGCCAGCAGGCCGAGCAGCAGGGTGGCCACCGCGCCCAGCACGATCCCCGAGGCCAGGGCCTCGACGGGCTTGATCGTGGGCTGGCCGTCGGGGCCGGTCTTGGCCACCAGCGGGCGGCGCGAGGTCCGCCGCATGACCGCGTCGATGTCGCGGTCGATGTAGCAGTTCAGCGTGTTCGCGCTGCCCGCGGCCAGCGCCCCGCCCAGCAGCGTGACCGCGATCAGCCGGGCCGAGGGCAGGCCGCGCGCGGCCAGCAGCATGGTGGGCAGCGTCGCGACCAGCAGCAGCTCAATGATCCGCGGCTTGGTCAGCAGGAACAGCGAGCGGACGACCACGCTGGCCTGGCGGCGGCCAGTCGCCGCGGTCCCCGCCCCCCCTGGACTGCTTCCCTCCCCAGCGGCTGGAAGCGCGTCCGTCACATGAGTCACTCGCTGGCCTCGTCCTTGTTCGGTGGGGTCCCGGCAGCTGGGTCGCTCGGAGCCGCGGGCTGGTCCGGGGCGGTCCCGGCGCCAGCTGCCTGGTTCTCGTCCTCCGACACGCTACCGGATGTAGTACTACCACCCGCAGCGTGGGCACCTGCGGCCTCCTGGGTGCCCTCCGTGGTCCCGCCGCCCGCGGCGGTGGACATCCCGGCCGCCGTCGCCGCCGCCTGGGCGGCACCGGGCTCGGGCACGCTACCGGGACGCAGGGTGCCCCGGCCCGCCTGCGGGGAACTCGAGATCCGCAGCGGGCCGTGGCCGGGCACCCGGTGGGGCCGGCTGTAGACCAGGTACAAGGCGCCCGCGATCACGATGAACAAGATCATCGGGAACGCGAACGTCAGGTTATAGCCGTGCGGCGAGTTGTCCGACGTGCTACTGGCCAGAATCAGACCGTGCACCGCTGCCTCCTCTTCGGGAATCCGCCGTGGTCAGTGCACGAGGTAGAAAAGTATCCACAGGACGACGGCCACCACGGCCAGGTAGTTCCACACCACGGTGAAGCCGCTGAGCGCCGCCTGGAAGCGCTGCACCGCGAACGCCTCGGCGAACGTCGGCGGCTGCTCCACGAAGGAGATCGGCGGGATGGACCGGCCGCGCATGATCAGGATCTCCAGGTAGACCATGGTCCCCAGGATGATGACCGTGAACACCGGCTCGGTGCCGACGAAGACGCTGGCGAAGCCGCTCGAGCCGGGCCAGAACGGCAGGTCAACCAGCTGGTAGAGCTGGAGACAGGCCGCGACCACCCCGAGCACCAGGGCCACCGCCGCCGCGCCCAGCCAGGCGTTGCGCTGGGCGGCCTTGATCCGGGTCAGGCCCGCCCACTGGACCAGCGCGCTGACCACGACCAGGACCATGATCGTGGTGCCCAGGCCGGACTGCGGCCCGGTGAACTTGGGCGGATACCACAGGCCGTGCGAGTTCAGCGACTTCAGGTAGAAGAACGCGAAGATGAACGCGCCGAAGCCGAACGACAGCGACGCGATCAGCAGCCGCGACCCGGTCCACGCGCTGTTCAGTGCCGCCTCGTGGTAGAAGGCGGCCTCCTCCTGTTCCGGGGTCAGGCTGGGCGCCTGCGAGGTGTCGGACATCGTCATGCCTCCGCTTTGGCGTCCTGCGGCGTGCTGAACGTCGCGGCCAGCACGCCGGGTGGCGGATTCAGGTCCGCCACGGGCTCGGCGTTGGGGTCTCCGTACTCATAGGGCCCCGACAGCACCACGGGCACCCGGGCGAAGTTGCCCGGTGGCGGCGGCGAGGAGATCTGCCACTCCAGCCCGCGCGAGTTCCACGGGTTGCCCACCTCGCGCACCCGGGCGAACACCGTGGACCAGACGAAGTTGATCACGAAGAGCAGGATCGAGCCACCGAGCAGGAAGGCCGAGATCGAGACCCAGTCGTTCAGCGTCTCCAGGTTCCGCGCGTACTCGAACACCCGGCGCGGCTGCCCGGCCATACCCACCGCGAACAGCGGCAGGAAGGTCGAGTTGAAGAAGATGAACATGGTCCAGAAGTGCCACTTGCCCAGGGTCTGGTTGAGCTTGATCCCCATCATCTTGGGCAGCCAGTAGTAGATCCCGCCAAACAGCGCGAAGATCAGCCCGCCCATGATCGTGTAGTGGAAGTGAGCCATCACGAAGAAGCTGCCGTGCTCGGTGGTGTCCGCGGGCACGTCGGACAGGAACACGCCCGAGATGCCGCCGATCAGGAAGTTGAAGTACATCCCGATGGCGAACAGCATCGGCACCGTGAATCTGATCTTGGCTTTCCAGAACGTGCCCATGGCGACCAGGTAGATGAACCCGGTCGGGATCGAGATCAGCTCGGTGGTCAGCATGAACAGCGGCCGCATGTCCGGGTTGATGCCGGAGTCAAACAGGTGGTGCTGCCACACGAAGAAGCTCAGCAGCGTCACCCCGATCATGCCCGCGGCCGCCACCTTGTAGCCGAACAAGGGCTTGCGGGTGAACACCGGGATGATCTCCGACACGATCCCGAAGCCCGGCAGGGCCAGGATGTACACCTCGGGATGCCCGAAGAACCAGAACAAGTTCTGGTACAGGTAGCTGCTGCCGCCTAGCTGGTCGGCGAAGAACGCCGTCTGCGCCGTCCGATCGGTGATCATCATGTACATGCCGCCGACCAGCACCGGCGCCGCCAGCACGAACAGGAACGACGTGGCGATCATGGACCAGACGAACATCGGCAGCCGGCTCCAGCGCATGCCAGGCGCCCGGTAGCAGATGATCGTGACGATCAGGTTGAAGCCGGCCAGGACCATGGAGATGCCCATGAGCCCGAACGCCATGGCGTAGGAGTCGGCCCCGACCGTCGACTGGATCGACAGCGGCGCGTAACCGGTCCAGCCGAACGGGAAGCCGCCCAGCAGCAGGCCGGACAGCAAGATGATGAACGCCGCCGGGGTGAGCCAGAACGACAGTGCCTCGAGCCTGGGGAAGGCTACCCGCTTGGAGCCGATCATGATCGGCACCAGATAGTTGCCCAGCGGGCCCACGATGACCGAGGTCATCAGCATCATCATCATCGTGCCGTGCTCGCCGACGATCTCGACGTAGGCCGCTGAGCTGAACACGTGGTCGACCGGGGAGAGCAGCTCGGTCCTGATCGCCATGGCGAACAGCCCGGCGGTGCAGAAGTAGATGATCATCCCGATCAGGTACTGGAGCCCCACCACCTTGTGGTCGTGGGTGAACCTGAAGTACTTGGCCAGGCCGCCGACCTCGTTCTCGTCCGACTGCACGGCCGGGCGCCCGGCCATCTGGCGCAGGATGTCGTTGAAGACACCCAGCCCGGCCAGCCAGCCGACGATGCCGATGGCGTAGCCGAGCACGATGGGCCAGTCGGCCGAGTCCGACAGCGCCGTGTTGGGATACTGGGTCGGGGCGCCGAGGCCGGTCAGGTAGTTGCCGAGCACGTGCCCGAGCGTGTAGCCGATGGCGCCGCCGACGAGCCCCCACAGCATGTTGGGACGTCCCCACCAGGGCCGGGGAGCCCGGCCCGCGATGGCCTGTCCGCCTCCGGACTCACTTGCCTGAGGCTGAGCCGCGATGGCCATCGGTCACCTCCTCCTGCTGTTACCGGTTGCGCTGGTCATATCGCGACACCTCATGGCTGTACCGGGTCGTTGGGCGGGTAGTAGTAGCCGTTGGCGCCCACGATGCCCGCCTTGGCCATGGCCTTGTTGATGTTCGGGATCACCGTCGGGTCGTAGGTGGTCGCGTACGGCGGCAGCATGGCGGTCACGTCGGCCAGCTGGGCCCTGGTCTGGCTAGCCCAGGTCATGAAGGCGGAGTCGGTGACGACCTTGCCGTAGTCGAACATGGCTCCGTGCCAGAGCCCGCACAGCTCGGCGCAGCGCACGACCACCCGGCCGGTCGAGGTGGGCTTGGTGAAGGCGATGTTGTTGACGCCTGGGTTGGCGTCGGCCTTCACGCCGAGCTGGTAGGCCCAGAAGCTGTGGATGACATCCAGCGAGGTCACGTTGAACTGGACCCACCTGTTCACCGGCAGCACCAGCTGGGTGGTCTCGAACCCGCCGAACTGCGGGTAGCGGTAGGTGAACCGCCACTGCTGCCCGATGACCTGCACCTGGAGCGGCTTGGTTCCGGTCGGGTGCCAGATCGCGGTCGGGCCCTCGCCCGCTCCCGCGCCCTGGCCGTTGACCAGCTCGTAGGTGCCGAAGCCGGCCAGGCACAGCACGATGACCGAGGTCACGGTGATCCAGGTGGCCTGGACCCGGGTGTTCCCGTGGATCGCGGGCCCGTCGGTGTCATCGCCCTCACGGTGCCGCCAGACGATCATGGCGTAGGCGCCGTAGACCAGCACCAGGGCCATGACCGGCGCGGCCATGACGGCCATCACCCGGATGTCGAACTGCTGGCCGTTGGCCGCGCTGGCCATGTCACCGGGCGGCAGGTGCGGGCCCCAGACGAACCAGATCAGCAGGTCGGCGGCCAGCGCGACCACGAGCCAGATCAGGAAGATCCGTAGCCCGTGGTTGGGCTCGGCCTGGCCTGCCCGGCCAGACCCGGCGCCTGACGCCCCGCCCGATCCGGCGCTGGGCGGCGCCTCGGAAGCGGCCATCAGCTCACCACCTCCATGTTTCCGGTCATGTAACCGATCGTCTGCATCGGGCCGCCGAATCCGTCGATGAACCCGCCACCACAGGGCACCCGGCACTGCCAGAAGTAATCACCGGGCGTGGTGGGCACCTTGAACTTGAACGTCATCACCTCATGCGGGCCAGACGTGCACGGCGAGGTGCTGCACAGGGTCGCGGTCACGGACGGCGTGGCCATGGGCACGTTCAGCCCGATGCCGGGGATGGAGAACGTGTGGCCGACGTTGCATCCCGACCAGGAGTTGATCGCCTTGGTCGGCTTGCCGTTGACGTCCGCGACGTTTCCGATGGTTCCCGTGACCTTGCTCCAGAACGGGTTACGCAGCGGCGTGCACCCGTCGTAACCGAGGATGGTCATGTCGACCGTGGCCCCGGCGGGCACCTGGAACAGCGTGGTGTGCACCCATTGGCCCGTCGTCGGGCTCTTAATGAAATAGGACACCCAGTCGGGCTTATTGGTCACCGTGTTCTGCGGGTCTTCCTGCATGGTGACGTGCACCTGGCCGTCCGCCGCGGTCGTGTACGCCTCGACCGGCGGGCTGCTCAGCAGGAAGTTGATGACCAGGAAGGACGCGCCGCCGGCCACGGCGAGGAACGCCACCACCAGGGTCACGACCCGGGCTGGCACAGACACCAGCCATCACCTCGCTCTAAAGACGTCCGGGCACGCTGCGCTGAGCACCGTGCGGGCGAGCTCCGGCGCCGACCGCGACTGGCCGGCACCCGCGGGGCTCGGTTATGCATCTGATCTTCCGAGCCAAGCCCCAAGCCGATCAATGTCCGCGAAGGTAAATGACTAAACTGTCATGCAAGCAAGTGACTACCGTTCCGCAGGTGAGTGACTACCTTATGTGACCGTACCGGGGGGCTTGACCGTTGATGTCCCGATGGAGTAGATCCTCTGCTAAAGCCTTCCCGCCACCGGCCTAATCTCGTCGGCCAGTAGCTGCACACGATTGCAGCCACCGGTCCCGGCGTAAAAGTGAAGTGTCCCTACATGACCACTGGAACCACCGCCCAGCGCCTGCCAGGGCCGCGCATCCTCGTCGTGGACGACGATCGGGCGATCCGCGAGCTGATCGGCCGCGCGCTCGCTGACGTCGGTTACAGCGCCGACTTCGCCCAGAACGGCGAGGCCGGCCTGGCGCTAGCCGACGGCCAGGAGTACGGGCTGGTCATCCTCGATCTGGTCATGCCGGACATGGACGGGCGCGCCTTCCTGGCCCGGCTGCAAGCGCGGGGCGCCGGGCAGCCGAGCCACCGCACCGTCCCGGCCGTGCTGGTGCTGTCCTGCGTCGACGACGTGGCCATGAAGGTGAGCTGCCTGGAGCTCGGCGCGCAGGACTACCTGACCAAGCCGTTCTCGCTGGCCGAGTTCCTGGCCCGGGTCCGGGTGCGCTTGCGTGACGACCCGCACGGGCATGGCGAGACCATCCGGGCCGGAGACCTGGTACTGGACGTGTGGCGGCTGCGAGCCGACATCGGGCAGGGCCCCGTGGCCCTGACCAAACTAGAGTTCCTGCTGCTCAGAGAGCTCGCCGAGCACTTCGGTCAGCCGCTGCGCAAGGAGGAACTGCTAGCTTCGATCTGGGGGCTCGACTTCGATCCCGGTTCCAACGTCGTCGATGTCTGTGTCCGCCGGCTACGTTCCAAGCTCGGATTTGACCTGATTAAGACGGTGCGCGGTGCCGGATACCAGCTCACGTCGTGATGCGGCTTTTGTGGCGCGTGGACGACTGCCCGAGGCGCTGTGGTTTGAAGCGCTGTGGGTCGTGCTGTGCCTGGTCGGGCTGGCCATCATCGTGGACCAGCCGCGCTGGGGGCAGCTCAGCTTCTACCTGATCTGGGTCAGCTTCGCGCTCCTGTACGGCCTGCGGGCCTGGCACGCGCACCGGAGCATGGCCGCCGACGCGGCCCGCTCGGCGGTCAGCGCCGAGAACGAGCGGCTGCTGACGGCGCAGCGCCGGTTCCTGATGGACGCCTCGCATCAGCTCAAGACCCCCATCACCATCGCGCTGGGCCACGCCGAGCTGCTGGCCAGGGACCTGTCCGGCCAGGAGGGCCAGCGCGACATCCACGTGGTGGTGGGCGAGCTGAACCGGCTCAAGAGCCTCAGCGAGCGGCTGCTGCTCATCGCGGCCTCGGAGAACCCGCACTTCCTGCGCCCCGAGCCGCTGGCCCTGCCGCTGTTCGCGGTGGAGCAGCTGCGCCGCTGGCGGCCCGCGGCCACCCGGCACTGGCTGGTCGGCCAGCTCGACCACGCGGTGGTGGCCGCCGACTCCGACCGGCTGGCCCTGGCCATCGACGCGCTGCTGGAGAACGCCGTCCAGCACACCGCCGATCACGACCTGATCCGCGTGTCAGTGGTGACCGGGCAGCATGTCGTCGGGGGTGAACGCGCTACATTCGCCTCCGTGGTCATTGAGGACAGCGGCGCGGGTATACCTGAGGCCGAGCTGGCGCACATCTTTGACCGGTTCAGCAGCGGCCGGCCCGCTCGCGACGCCGGCCGGGCCGAGCACGGGCCGATGGAGCACAGCCCGGCTCGCCGCGGCACCGGCCTGGGCCTGGCCCTGGCTCAGGCCATCGCCACCGGCCACGGCGGCGAGGTCCGGGTCACCAGCGAGCTGGGCGCCGGCAGCCGGTTCGAGGTCCTGCTCCCGGTGGTGGTGGCCGAGCCGGCCACCGACGAGCGCTCGGTGGCCGAGTACAGCAGAGAGGGCGTGTGATGAGGGAGTTCCTGCGGCGGCCGCGCTCGGCGCTGATCATGGGCGGGGTGGTCTGCCTGGTGGTCGTGGCCGTGCTGGCGGTCACCGTGGCCGCCTCGGGCTCACCCGGCCACAAGCCGGAGCCTGCCGCCAAGGCGTTCACGCTCAAGCAGCTCGGCCGCGCCGGCCAGGTCTCGCTGGCCGCCTTCGCGGGCCAGCCGGTGATCGTGAACTTCTTCGCGTCCTGGTGCGGGCCGTGCCAGAAGGAGACCCCGCTGCTGGCCCGGTTCTACGCCCAGCATCACGGCCGCATCCAGATCATCGGCGTCGACAGCAACGACAAGACCAGCAACGCGGTCAAGTTCGTGGCCAAGATGGGCGTCAAGTACCCGGTCGGAGCGGACCCGTTCCCGGCCAATACCGCGGTGTCCTATGGCGTGGTGGCCCTGCCGCAGACGTTCTTCCTGAACGCCCGGCACCACATCGTGAAGCACGTCATCGGCGGCGTGACGGCCAGTGAGCTGAGCGCCTGGGCCGATCAGCTCGGCGGGACGGGGAGCTAGCCGATGTCCCAGCCAGGTAACGTCCGGCTGCCGGGCCGCGCCAACGGCTGGCCGGTGCACCGCGCGCCCCGCTGGAGCATCCCCGCCGTCGTGGCGCTGATCGGGATCGGGGTCGCCGTCGGGCTGGCCCACCACCCCAGCCACGCCCAGCGGGCCACCGACATGCACGGCTTCCTGTACGCGGTGACCTACGACATCGACTCCTGCGCCGGCCCGGTGCACGACTCGCTGTCCGCGCTCCAGCAGGTGCAGTCCGGGGCCAGCCACGACATCAAGACCGCGGTCAGCATCGCCAACAACGGCGCCGCCCAGTGCTCCCCGGCCAACAACGAGCTGATCGACGACCTGGAGAACTACGAGGTCCCGGAGTCGCTCTCCAGCTATCACCTGGGCCGGGCGGTGACCGGGCTGATCGACTGGGCGGCACCGGACGCCGAGCAGGCCGCGGCCGACGTGGCCACGGTGCTGGCCGACCGCGGTACCGCCAAAGAGGCCGTCGCCCTGGCCAGCCTGCACCAGGCACTGAACAAGCTGAACCAGCAGCGCGCCCTGGTCAGCCGGGCGCTGCGACCCGCGATCAGCGCGCTGACGCCCAGCGCGACCGGCCCGAAACTACCGGGCTGATATGGGCCAGATAACAAGGGCGGGCGGGTCGTGAGCTACCTACTTGATCACTGGTCGGCCGACCCGTTTATCGCCGTCGTGGCGTTCCTGGTCATCTGGCACGAGATCGGGCTGGCCCGGCTGGCCCGGCGCTCCCGGCCCGACCGCACGCAGCAGCGCCGGCGTCGCTCCTGGCTGTTCTACGCCGGCCTGGCCGTGCTGCTGATCACCGTCTGCTCGCCCATCGACTACTGGGCCGACGACTACTTCTTCGTGCACATGATCCAGCACCTGATGCTGATGTTCGCCGCGCCGATCCTGGTGGTCGCGGGCGCGCCGTGGCAGCCGCTGCTGGCCGGGCTGCCCGGTCACCTGGGGCGCAGTGCCACCCGCGAGGTGCTGGCGGGCGGCTGGTCGCGGCCCCTGCGGGCCGCCTTCGGCTGGCTGGCCAACCCCTGGGTGGCGGTCGCGGCGTTCAACCTGGCCATGATCGCCTGGCATCTGCCGGTGCTGTTCGACCTGGCCGAGCGGAACCAGGCCGTGCACATCTGGCTCATGCACGGCAGCTTCTTCGTGGTCGGGGTGGCCTTCTTCGCCCAGTTCATGAACTCACCGCCGCTGCACATCAAGCTGCCGCCCATATCCCAGGTCGGGGCGCTGCTGCTGACCAACATCGTCATGTGGGTGCTGGCCATGGCGCTGGGCATCTTCTCGGCGCGCTCGTGGTATCCGGTTTATAACCACATTCCCGGCGTTACCCTGCCGCCATTCCCCGATCAGCAGATCGGGGCGGGCATTCTGTGGATATGCGGGGATTTCTGGGCCGTGCCGCTCATGATTGTCGTGGTCCGCAGGCTGATCGCCGAGGACGGCAGCGTCGGTTCCGCGGTGGATAAGCTGCTGCACCGGGAATCACATCGATATCAGTGGGCCGATCGCCGGTAAGCGCGGCGCGCTGGTCTCTATGATCGGCTGAGACGCCGGGGAATGACCCGGAGCCGGTGGGCGGTATCGGGGGGACTGCTACCGAAATGATTCTTTTCCTGCGTGCCCGTGCGCGAGGGGCGCCGCTCGCGCTGGTGCTGTGCGCGGCCGGCTTCCTGGCCTCCGCGTGCATGGGGCCCAAGGCGCTGGCCACCGGCGAGCAGGCGCACTCCTTCTCGCTCCCGCCGCTGGCCAACGCCAGCCACGACATCTCGCTCAGCGACTACTCCGGCCGGCCGGTGATCATCGTCTTCTTCGCCACCTGGTCCCCGACCAGCGCGGCCGAGATCCGGGTGCTCGGGCACTACTACCGCTACCACCGGGACCGCGTGCCGATCGTCGGGGTGGACGCCCGCGACTCGCCGGCCGCCGCCCGGCGGCTGCTGCGCCGGATGCGGGTGACCTACCCGGTGGCCGCCGACTCGGGCCTGGCGGTCGCCACCAAGTTCCACGTGCCGGGGGTGCCGGCGGCCTACTTCCTGGACGCCCGGCACGAGATCGTGGTGACCCAGCTGGGCGGCCTGAACTGGGGCAAGATCCGGCAGGGCGTCAAGGCCATGCGGACCAGCACGGTCATCCTGCACCCCGATGGCCAGTAGGACGGCGAGTAGCCCGCGATCGTCGTCAGCCGGTCTCCGGGGCGCCCAGGATCAGGGCCGTCGGCCCCAGGCTCGACAGCCCGGACAGCAGCAGCACGCCGGCCACCAGGGCGAGCACCGGGGTCCAGGTCAGGTAGGGCAGGTAGCTGCCGGTCAGGACCCGCGACACCACGGTCACCGCCAGGGCGGCGGCCCCGGCGCCGAGGGTGATCGCGGTGAGGTTGAGGGCCAGCACCTGCCAGGCGGTCATCGTCAGCAGCTGGCGGGAGGTGGCGCCGATGCGGCGGAGCAGGCGGAGCGGTTCCCGGCGTTCCACCGCGACCGTGATCAGGGTGTTGGCCAGGGTGACCGAGGCCAGCGCGACGATCAGGATCAGGATCATGTTGCTGATGTAGGAGTTCTGCGCGGTCAGCCGGGCGTACTGGGAGTTCACCAGGCTGCGGCTGGCGACCCGCAGGCCAGGGAACTGCCGGGCCAGCGGGGCGATCCGGGCGGCCACCGTGGCCGGCGCGGCGCGGGCCGACCCGCGCACCAGGATCTCGCCCAGGGCTGACGGGCCCAGGTGCCCGCCGCCGGCCGCGCCGGCCGGCACGAGCACGTCGGCGAAGCCGAGCGACCGGCTGAAGATGGCCACCACGGTGGCCCGGTACCGGGTGCCGTCGGCGAGGTAGCTGGTGATGTGCTGGCCGACGCGAGTGTTCACCTCGCCGCTGCCGGCGATCAGGTTGCTGAGCGCGATGTCGCCGGGCCCGAAATGGGCCAGGCTGCCGGCCACGACGCGCAGGCTGAGGACGTCCGGCAGCGGGCCCGGGGTGACCGCCTCGGCCGAGGCGCTTTCCGAGCCGGAGGCCGGCACCAGCACCGTCGTCGGGGTGAGCCCGATGGCGGCGGCCACTCCCGGCCGGGCGGCCACCGCCCGGAGCGCACCGGGCGCCAGCCCGCCGGGGGCCGTGACGGCCTCGTCGGCGATCAGCCGCTGGCGGCCCTGAGCCACGGCGGCGTGGGTCTGGGTGGCGTCGATGAGGTAGATGGTGCCGGCGAAGCTGACCGCCAGCGCTACCGAGACCACGGAGGCGGCCATCCGCCGTGGGCGGACCCGGATGTCGGCCAGCGCGAGCCGCCCGGGGGCGCCCGACCACAGCCGCAGCGGCAGGCGCAGGATGAGCTCAGCCGCGGCGACCAGGATCGGGCCCAGGAACGCCACCGCGGCCATGGACGCCAGCAGGGTGAACAGCGCCAGGTTGAGCTGCTGGTCGGCGCCCTGGTGCAGGCGGACGGTGACGATGCCCAGGGTCACGGCGCCGCCCAGGGCGATGACCCCGAGCGCGATCCGCACCGGGTGCGGCCAGCGTCGCTCCACCGACGCCTCGGCCAGCGCCTCGGCGGGCCGGACCCGGCTGGCCCGCTGGGCGGCGATGAACCCGGCCAGCTCGGCCACGATCACGCCCGCGCCCGCCGCGATGAGCAGGACCCACGGACTGGCCCAGGGCCGGGTGCCCGCGGGGACAAACTGCTGGCCGGCCAGGGCGTGCAGCGCCGCTCGGGCCAGCCACATCCCCGGCAGGTAGGCGATCAGCGCGGCCGCCATCCCGAGCACGGCCAGCTCGGCCAGCATCATGCGCCGGATCCGCCAGCCCGTGGCGCCGACGGCGCGCAGCAGCGCGAACTGGCGGCGGCGCTGCAGCACCGACAGGGACACCGCGCCGGCCACCACGAACATGGCGATCATCACCACGTCGATGCCGGCGCTGAGGGCCAGCTGGCTCAGGTTGTTCTTGTCGGCGGCCTCGGTCAGGTCGGCGACCGGGCCGCGCGCGGTCCCGGCCGAGACGGTCAGGTGACGGCCGGCCAGGGCGGTCCTGACCCGCGCGGCCAGGGCCGGCGCGCTGGTGCCGGGACGAGCCAGGAGGCCGATGAGGTCGGCGCTGCCGGGATGCCCGTACTGGGTGCCGGCCTGGGCGGCGGACCAGAACAGCGCGGAGTTCTGGGCCGGGTCGCGGCCCGAGCTGGCCACCCCGACCACGGTGTACGGCGGCTGGTCAGCCCCGGCCAGGCGGACCTGGTCGCCCGGGTGCAGGCGGGCCGCCCTGGCCAGCCCGGCGCCGACGACGATCTGGTCCGCCCCGCGGGGCGCGTGGCCGGAGGTGAGCGTGAACGGCGTCAGCGCGGCGCTGGGCCAGTTGTATCCGGTCAGCCCGGCCGAACCGCCGGTGACCACGCGGCCGCCGGGCAGCTCGAGCGTGACCGGCACCGAGACCTGCGGGATCGCCCGGGCCACGCCGGGCAGGGCGGCCAGCCGGCCGGTCAGGCCGGCGGGCAGTCGCCGGTAGCCGGGCAGCGGCACCGCGTCGGTGCTGGCCCCCTGGCCGTGGCCGTAGGTGAACCGCAGGTCCGGGTTCCCGGTGACCACGACGCTGGCGCCGGCCAGCCGGCCGGCCGGGACCGTCATCGTGGCGGCGGTGCCGATCATCGTGGCCAGGATGGTCACCAGCAGGGCGGCGACGGTGAGAGCGACCAGGGTGCCGGCCAGCGGCGCGGGCCGGCGGCGCAGCGTTGCCATGAGCATCCTCATCGCCGGGCCCTCCCGAACTGACGCAGCGCGGCCGCTAGCTCGGCCGGGTCGGGGGAGTCGATGATCCCGGCCAGGTGGCCGCGGTCGAGCAGCAGGGCCCGGTCCGCGCGGGCCGCCACCAGCGGATCATGAGTCACCACGATGATGGTCTGAGCCAGCTCGTCGGCGGCCCGGCGCAGCAGTCCGAGCACGTCCTCGGCGGTGCACAGGTCCAGCGAGGCGGTCGGCTCGTCGGCGAACACCACCTCGGGCTCGGTGATCAGCGCCCGGGCGATGGCCACCCGCTGCTGCTGGCCGCCGGACAGGGTGTCGGGCAGCCGGCGCAGCTGGTCGGTCAGCCCGACCCGGTCGGCCAGCCTGCGGATCCGGGCCTGGTCCACCCGGCGTCCGCCCAGGCGCAGCGGCAGGGCGATGTTCTCGGCCACCGACAGCGTGGGGACCAGGTTCAGCGACTGGAACACGAAGCCCGCCCGTTCCCGGCGGGTCACCGTCAGCTTGCGGCGGCTCAGCCTGGTCAGCTCCACGCCGCCCAGGTGCACAGACCCCGAGCTGGGCTTGTCCAGCCCGGCGGCGCACTGCAGCAGCGTCGACTTGCCCGACCCGGACAGGCCCATCACGGCCGTGAACGAGCCGCGCGGGAAGCGGGCCGTGACATCGTTCAGGGCCGGGACGCCATGACGGCGGCCGTAGCGCTTGCTGACGTTGCTGAGGACCACGGCGTCGGCCGGGCCTCCGCCTGGCCGGGGCAGCTCGGCCGCCGTGGGCATGGCGGACGGCAGGTTCGATGTCGTCATGGCCTCCAGCCTGCCGGCGGCGGGGCCGAGCCGGAATCAGGCCTTCCCACCTCTTGATCGGGGGGTTAACCCCCGGCCCGGCCGTAGGCGGGCTGGATGGCTCGGGCCCGTGCGCCCCCTTACAGTCAAGC
>Ga0102924_1002910_pt1 | contig 18273 bp, 20 predicted proteins | sample PaiPotPPM11metaG_FD_80116 | JGI IMG/M metagenome (GOLD analysis project Ga0102924, IMG submission 80116) | Iron sulfur acid spring bacterial and archeal communities from Banff, Canada, to study Microbial Dark Matter (Phase II) - Paint Pots PPM... ...
GGGAAGATGACCAGGTTCCAGCCGTCCTCCAACAGCGCCTCGGCGAGGTGGAGGGATCGTCGGGACACCCCGGTGCGGTCGATGGGGATGGCGGCCAGGGCAAGGGCACTCCCGACGGCCTTGACCCGGCGGTCGAAGAAGTAGTCGGCGGCGGCCGCCACCACGGTCCGGTGCCGGAAGCGGTCGGGGAGCGATGTCAGCAGCAGGGGGGTGTCCAGGTGGGAGGCGTGGTTGCCGACGAAGATGACCGGTCCCTCGAGGCCCTCGAGGCGGTCAAGGCCGGTGACGGTGGGGGACGCCACCAGGTCGACGGCGGGCTTGACGAACCCGTCGAGGACCAGGGCCCGCACCACGCGGGCGGGCGGCTTGCGGGCCCAGGCGGTGTCGAAGTCCGCCCCCAGGGACCGCTCGACCGGGGGGCGCTCGACACCGCCCGGCCAGGTCGGCGACGTCCACGGGAAGCCGAGGGACCGCCGCCAGGCCAGGGCCCCGCCGCGGGCCTGGAGGGCCTTGGGCAGGGCCCGGGCGACGATCGGTGCCGCCCCCCCGGGCGACGCCGGCTCAGCGGACATCGGCCATGAACAGGGGAGGGTTGTGCAGGTGGGTGATCGACGGATCCCGCCCGACGACGTCTTCGGCCATCTCGAGGGCGTCGCGCAGGGTCGATGCCGGCTTGAACCCCAGCCGTTGCACGGCCCGGTGGTCGCCGCCGACCACGATCACCCCCCCGAGGTGCTGGAGGGCGTGCGCGCACCAATACCACATGTAGAAGGGATGGACCCCGTGATAGGCGTAGGTGGTCCGGTACAGGTGGATGTACCAGGGGTCGGTGGCGAAGGACTCCTCGTACTTGGCTTCGATCTCGACCGGGTCGGTGGTCTCCGAGAGCACCTGCTCGAAGAAGTCGATGTAGCTGGGGTGGTGGACGGGATGGAACTCCCACGGGGTGGGGTGGCTCATGATCACCACACCGCCCTCCCGCACCGGGGGCATGCCCCGGTAGAGGTTGAAGAAGTACCCGAGACCCAGGCACGCCACCAGGATCGGGTTCATGATGGAGTTGACGTTGTACGGGCAGATGTAGGGCAGGCCCATGGTCAGCACGTCGGACTGCCCGTCGACCGGCACCAACTGCTGGCGGTGGACGTTGGCGGTGGTCAGCTCGTGCACCGCCTCGACCTCGCCCGCCTGCACCGAGGTGATGGCGTGGGGCGACTTGATCGACTGGAAGATGGGACGGGCCAGTCGGGACGGGGTGCGCTCGAGGGTCTTGGACACGGCGACGAAGGCGGCCCGGTCGCGCGCCGTCCACTCCCACTCCCGCTTCTGGAGGAACGAGAACGAGGCCGGGAAGGTGTCGGTGTTGAGCGTGGTCTCGATCTGGAACACCTTGACGGCGCCGGCGATCAGCCGGCCCATGCGCCAGTTGGACGAGTGGAGCTCGGAGCGGTGCTGGTCCATGAACGACCGGCTCTGCTGCATGGTCCTCACGTTGTGGTGGTGCCGGAGGCTCTTGTATGACGCCAGGCCGGTGGCGACCGACTTGTGGCCACCGTCCATGGCGACGAGGTTGATGTTGACGTAGACCAGCAGGTCCGACTCGGCGGCCCGGCGGTTGATCTCCACGTCCTCCCCCTGGTCGGTGAGGCCGAGGTGCACCAGCGCCGAGGGGTCCTCGGCGTCGTGCTGGCGCAACAAGCCGTGGGGGGCGAAGGCGTCGTACACCCGGTCGCCCAGGGCGTGGCGGAGCTCGGCCTCGGTCATGCGGCGGTGGAGGGCGAGGGCGGCGATCAGCACGACGTCATCGACCCCGGCGGCGGCGGCGAGGTCCAGGACCGCCTCGATCACCCGCTGCCGCACGTCGGGGGCCTGCATCGGGGGCAGGGGCAGGCTGATGTCGTCGAAGGCGATCGTCAGCCGCATCCCCGGGCGCAGCAGGTCGGGGAGCGGGCTGGAGTCGCCGGCCGGGTCGAGGAGGGCGCGGCGGATGGCGGCGTCGGGATCATCCAGTGCCGCCAGCGGCTCGGGGGCGTAGATGACGCGGCTTCCGACGGGGAGGCGCTCGAGTCGGAAGCCCTCGCCGTGCCACATGAGGATCGGGGGGGTCGATCGGTCGACCTCGAGGACGAAGCCGGGGCGGGGCATCCGGGCGAACCTAGCTTCCGGTGCCGGCCGGGGCCGTGCTCCGCCGGCGCCCCTTCAGGGGCCGGCGCTGGTCGAAGACCACCTTGACCGCCCCGCGCCGCCCGGCGGCGGCGGCGTGCTCAATGGCGTCCACATAGCGGTCGAGGGGGTAGCGGGCGGAGACCAGGCGCTCGAGCCCGGCGTCGTGCACCAGCTCCATGGCCACGTCGAACGTGCGCCGGCCGAGCGCCTCCTCGGCGCCGTAGGCGTAGGCGCCCGCCAGCTGGACCTCGCGCTGCCAGAGCGGCGTGAGGTCGACGGAGACCTGGCCGGGCATCCCCAGGAGCACGACCCGGCCGCGGGGCCGGACCACGGCGAGGGCCTCGGCCAGTGAGGCCGCCGTCCCGACGCAATCGACCACCACGTCGGCGCCGCCCGTGAGGCGGTCGCCGATCACCAGGCTGCGGGTGGTGCGCCGGACCGCCCGCCGCACCTCGGCGGGCTCCACCACCACGGCGGCGCCCAGCTCCCGGGCGAGGGACCGCTGCTCGGGGTACTTGGCCCCGATGATCACCGTCCCGGGCAGGGCCAGCCGGCGCAGGGCGGCGAGGGTGCAGAGCCCGAGGGTGCCCGCCCCGAGCACGGCGACGACCGCGCCGGAGACGTCACCGGCGGCGAGTGCCCCATGGACCGCGCACGCCGCCGGTTCGACCATCACCGCCGCCTCGTCGGACATGGCGTCGGGGACGTCGTGGAGCTGGCTCGGGTGGGCGACCAGGGTGCCCCCCCAACCCCCTCCCGTATCGGCGCAGTACCCGGTCTGGAGCCCGGGGGCCAGGTGCCCGAAGGCCACACGCTCGCAGCGCCCGGTGTCGCCGGCGGCGCAGTGCGAGCACGGCGGGTCGATCCCCCGGGCGACGCAACCGAGCACGGGCTCGACCACCACCCGCCGATCGTCGTCCGTCACGCCGACGATCTCATGCCCGGGGACGAACGGGAAGCTGACGATGGGCTCGAACCACGGGCTGGCGTGCCCGTCCACCGTCGAGAGGTCGCTGCCGCAGATGCCCGACAGGAGAGGCCGGACCCGGCGCCAGTCCGGCTCGGGGAGCTCGGGCTCGTCGGCCTCGACCAGGCGCAAGGCGCCGAAGCGGCTGCCCAGGCCCGGGGACAGGGCCCCAGCCACCCGCGAGGTGGCGATCCTCGGCAGCGACCGCTCGTAGAGCAGGGCCTTCACGGGCGGGCCGCCGGCTCGGTGCCCGACCGACCTCCCCGTGTCGCCGGATGGAGGAGGGGACCCATCGGGAGGACCCGGGTGGGCGCACCGGGCGCCTTGGACCAGTGCTCGGTGTGCCACCCCCGCTTGCGGGCGATCGCCGCCAGCTTCGGCTCGGCGTTGACGGCGACGGGCACCCCGGCCGCCTCCAGCATGGGGAGGTCGCTGGACGAGTCGGCGTAGGCGATGGTCTGATCCATCGAGAGGCCCTCGGCCGCGCAGTAGTCCATCATCAGCAAGGCCCGCGCCTCGCCGGTCGGCGGCCCGGCGTCGAGCTCCCCGGTGAAGCGGCCGTCGTCCCTCACCCCGAGGCTGGCGCACACCACCTCGTCGAAGAGGGGCCGGAGCGGATCGACCACGACGTCGAGGGCGCCGGTGATGAGCATGGTCCGGTGGCCCAGCGCCCGATGCTGGCGGACCCGGCGCACCCCGCTCGGGAAGCACTTGAGGAGCAGCTGGGAGGCGAACAGCTCCTCGGCGTCGCCACGGAGGCGGTCGACCGGCGCGTCCTCGTAGCGGCGGTAGAAGTGGCGGAGGAAATCGCCGCGGTCGCGCCGGTCGAGGGCGAGCAGGGCGGGGGCTTCGCGGACGGCGGCCATGGTGAACCTGACCCGTTCGGCGGTGGGAAGGTGACGCGTCGCCAGCCAGGCCCAGCTCTCGACGACGTTCGACGCGATGAGGGTGTTCTCCAGGTCGAAGACGGCGAGCTGGCGATCGGGGGAGAGGACGGTCCTGAGCCCCCGCTCGTGTCGTGAGGGCCCTTCCCGCCGCCCCGCCGTGGTCTTCACCCGGGCGTGCTCCACCACGCTCGGGAGGTGGATGTCATGGACGTACGACGGCCAGTCGATGACCGCCGGGTCAATGGCCCAGCCGTCTTCGGCCACGTTCCCCGCCAGCGACAACAGTCGATCGACGCCGTAGATGGCCTCGCACTCGGCGTAGGCGCCGTAGAGCTCCACGTACGACAGGGCCCGGTCGGCCTGGGCCCGCCGTTCCTCGAGGCGGGCGCCGACCTCGGCCCGCCGCCCCCGGACGGGCAGGGCGGCGAGGAGGCGCTCGCCGCGGGCGAGGGTGGTGCTGGCCCGCTGGAGCTGCTGCTGGACGCGGCCCCGGCCAGGGAACGTCCACTCGGGCACCACGATGGGCTGGCCCTCTGTGTCGTACAGCGGGTGCTCGAGGAAGTAGGCCCGCACGAGGTCGACGAGCTGGCGGTAGCGCAGCGGGTTGCGGCTCCCCGAGGCGGCTTGGTAGACGCTCGGGCCGGCCGGGTCCGGCCCGGCGGCGGCGGCCGCCACCAGGGTGGCCACCACCAGGTCGACGGGGATGACGTCGACCACGCCCTCGGGCAGGCCCGGGAACTCCTTGAGCAGACCCCGGGCGTAGCTGATGATGACCGGCTCGGCCATCCGGAAGCCCCGGATCCAACCCGGTGCGGGCTCGGCCAGGGCGCTCTCGATGATCGACGGCCGCACGATGGTCACCGGCACGTCCCCACGGCGCTCGAGCAGCGCTCGCTCACCCAGTGCCTTGGTGTAGGCGTAGGCGTCGGGCCAGCCGAGCGCCCGGGCCCGGGCCCGGCCCGCCTCCACGAGCTGGTCCTTGACCCATTCCTCGCGCAGCCGCTCGGTCTTCTCGGCCAGCACCGGTGACCCGGCGGCGCCCACCTCGCGACGGGCGAGCTTGGCGAAGCGGGCGAGCATGGCCACGCCCCGGCTCTCGGCGTCGAGGTCCGACCGGAGGCGCCGGGCGGCGGCGACCTCCGCCTTCCAGTCCACCTCGGTGCTGAACGGGGTGTCCGGCAGCAGGGTCTCCGGCGACGGCCCCCGCCGGGTGCCGGCCACGTAGGCGGTGGAGACGGCGACCAGGTGGGCCCGGCTCCCGATCGCCTGGAGGGTCTCCGCCACCCGGGTGGGTCCGAGCAGGTTGACCTCGACGGCGGCGTCGAGCGGGGAGTCGAAGCTGACGGCGGCCGCCGAGTGGATGACCGTGCTGCACCCGGCCAGCACCTCGCGGCCGGCATCGGCGAGGCCCAGGCCGTCGGTGGAGACATCCCCGGGGATGACGAGCACCCGACGGGCGATCATCTCGTCCCACCCGCCGCCGGCCTCGGCGCGCAGGCGGTCGAAGCAGTCGTTGCGGAGGATCTCGCGGCGCACCCGGTCCTCGGCGCCCCGCCGGCCGGGCCGGACCACGAGCGCCACCTCGCACCCGGGCACGCAGCGCAGGAGTCGCTCGACCAGGGCGGTGCCGAGAAAGCCGGTGCCGCCCGTGACGGCGATCCGCTGGCCGTCCAGCGCTTCGGAGATCACCGGACTTGTCTAGTGCCGCCCGTCGGGGCCGAGCCACCGTCGTGGGCACGATGGCGCGGTCTCATGCCATTTCGGGGTCGTTGGGGTCGTGGTCCGGCGCGTCAGGGTGGAGCCACGGCCGGACCGTCACCGTCGAGGCGTCGGGGTCGTCGGGGTCGATGTGGACCTCGAGCTCCTCGGGCTCGAGCGGGTCCCCCTCGGCGTCGACGACCATCACGATGTCGGGCTCGTTGTCGCCGTAGATGGCCCGGTGCATGCCGAGCATGGCCGCCCCCATGAGCTGCACCCCCGGCGAGCGGTGCTTCAGCGGATGGCCCGACGGCTCGGGAGCGGCGTCGGCGTCCACCTGTTCGAGCCACTCGATCCACTGCTCGTCGGTCCACGTCTCCGGGTCCTCGGGCAGCTCGGCGGGCACCCCCCCAACGCTACGCCCCCCGGTGCGGTTCCAGCGGGCGGAGGCGCAGGCGGGTGCCCTGGTTTGACGGTGCGGCGCTCGGGCCAGCCGTCCGGGTAGTCGTCCTCCCACTGGTTGGAGGTCCAGGCCAGCTGGACCACCACGCCGGGGATGTCACGGGGGTGGAGGAACGCCTCCTTCCAGGTGGGGTCGCTGAGGTCGATGCCCACCGGGCGGTAGCCGGCTCGCTCGGCCGCTCCGATGGCGCCGGCGATGTCGCCGACCTTGAACTTCAGGTGGTGGGGCCCGGGCCCGCTGCGGTCGAGGAACCGGCGCAAGAAGTCGTTCTCGTCCACCCGGGCGGGCCGGAGGACCTCGAGCCGGAGGCCCGGATACTCGACCTGGTAGTTGGCGAACCCGAACCCGACACCCCCGCCGAGGTAGCGGGCCGGCGGCAGGTCGTGGCCGTAGCGCCCCCACGTCGAGCGCCGCTCCTGCACGGCAACGGCCACGTGGTCCAAGACGATGTCGTCGATCATGATCCGGGTCAGGCTAATGGCTCTGACGTCGGGATCAGCCTGTCCGCGTCAGCTCCACGGTGACGTCGTGGGCGACGGCGGGCGAGCCCTCGTAGATGCCCTTCAGCGGCGGCACGTCGGCGTAATCACGGCCGCGCCCCACCACCACGTGGCGCTCGCCCACGGGCACTCCATGGGTCGGGTCCCAGGCCACCCAGTCGCCCGTCCACCACTCCACCCAGGCGTGGCCCTGACCCTGGACCGTCTGGCCGACGACCCCGTCGGGATTCGGGTGGAGATACCCCGACGTGTACCGGGCAGGGATCCCCAGGGTCCGCAGCAGGGCGAGGGTGAGGTGGGCGAAGTCCTGGCAGACCCCCCTGCCCTTGGCCAGAGCCCCGGCCGCCGAGGTGTCGACGTCGGTGACCCCCGGCTCGTAGACCAGGCGGTCGCGGACCCAGCCGGCGGCCGCCCAGGCGGCGTCGCCCGGGGTGGGCCGTGACCGCAGCGACTCGGTCACCCCCCGGAGCTCGTCGTCGACGCTCGGGACGTAGGCCGTGGCGGCGAGGAGCTCGGAGAAGCGGTCGCAGACGGCCGAGCCGGCGAGCAGCGCCCAGCTCAGGCCCGGCCCCGGGGCGGACGGGGTGGCGGTCTCGACCACCGACCGCCCGCGGACGATGAGCTCGGCGTGCGGAGTGTGCAGGTCGAAGGCGTTGACGACCGTCCCCCAGTAGTCCCAGTACTGGTAGGGGCGGGCCCCCGGCTCGATCTCCACCCGGGCCTCCAGGCAGAGCTGGCGCTCGAGGGTGAGGGGCACGATGCGGGCCTCGTTGTACGAGCTGTGCACCTGCTGGGCGTAGCGGTGGACCGTCGTGTGGACGATGGCGATGCGCCAGGTCACGCCGACCACTCGATCGGGGCGGTCTGGCGGAAGTAGCGGGCGGCCACGGCGGTGGCGGCGTCCGAGCACGCCCCCTGGATCCCGGCCAGGTGGCTGGGGAGATCGCGCAGGAGGTCGCTGGCCCGGCGGAACTCCAGGTCCGTCCGGGCCCGGCCCAGCACGCGGCGGGCCTCGTCGTCGAGCCCCGCCCGGGTCGTGAGCGGATCCAGCTCGGCCAGGCAGCTCTCGGCCGTGGACAGGGCGTTGAACACCGAGCGGGGGAACAGGCGGTCGAGGAGCAGGAACTCGGCCGCGGAGGACGCGTCCACCGCCCGCCGGTACGTGCGCAGGTAGGCCTCGTGGGCCGAGCAGCACCGCAGGGTGGTGACCCAGCCGGGGGAGCCGGCGGCGTCCCCCCAACGGGCGGAGAGCAGGCGGGCGGTCATGTCCACCCGTTCGAGGCTGCTGCCGAGGACCAGGAACCGCCACCCGTCGTCCCGGCTGAGGGTGGAGTTGGCCAGGCCGGCCAGGATGGATACCCGCTCCTTGACGAAGCCGAAGAAGGCGTGCGGGCCGCGGTTGCGGGCGACGGCGACCTGATCGGGCAGGGCGTACCAGGTGGCGTTGAGGCACTCCCACATCTCCGACGAGATCGCCTCGCGCGCCCCGCGGGCGTTGTCCCGGGCGGCCGACAGGGCCCCGACGATCGAGCTGGAGCTGGTGGGGCTGTAGGCCAGGATCTCGCACACCTCGATGGCGTCGACCGGGCCCGGTGATTCGACGGTCATCCCCATGACGGTGAGGAGGGCCCGGCAGGCGACGTCCTCGTCGATCCAGGGGTCCTCCAGGAGTCGGTGGAACTGGACGTCGAGGATGCGGGCGGTGTCCTCGGCCCGTTCGACGTAGCGGCCGATCCAGAACAGGGACTCGGCGATGCGGCTCAACATTGCTGTTGTTGTTGCTGCTGCTGGCTGCTGGCGGTGCCGCCGGGGCCGGGATCGGGGCAGCTGGCGGGGCGGGGTTGCTGGGTGATCGTGCGGGCGGCGACGACCTCGTCGGACGGCCCGCGGTCCGACCCGGCGAGCACCCAGGTGTCCTTGGACCCCCCGCCCTGGCTCGAGTTGACGATGAGGCTGCCCGAGGTGAGGGCGACGCGGGTGAGGCCGCCCGGCACCACCCAGATGTCCGACCCGTCGTTGATGGCGAAGGGCCGGAGGTCGACGTGGCGGGGCTCCAGCCGGTCGCCGACCTGCGTGGGCGAGGTGGAGAGGGCCAGCACCGGCTGGGCGATCCACGACCGAGGCGATTCCTGGACCTGCCGGCTCAGGGTGGCGAGCTCGGCGTCGGTGGCGCTGGGCCCGATGACCAAGCCGTAGCCGCCCGAGCCATCGACCGGCTTGAGGACGAGCTCGTCGAGGTGGTCGACGACCCACTGGCGCTGCTCGGGGTCCTCCAGCTCGTAGGTGTGCACGTTGTCGAGGATGGGCTCCTCGGCCAGGTAGTAGCGGATCATGGCCGGCACGTAGGTGTACACGAGCTTGTCGTCGGCCACCCCGTTGCCCACGGCGTTGGCGATCGTCACGTTCCCGGCCCGGGCGGCGTTGAGGATGCCCGGGCACCCGACCAGCGAGTCGGGCCGGAACTGAAGGGGGTCGAGGAAGTCGTCGTCCACCCGGCGGTAGACGACGTCGACGGGCTGCTCGCCCTCGGTGGTACGCATCCTCACCTGGCCGTCCCGGCACACCAGGTCGCGGCCCTCCACCAGCTCGACCCCCATCTGGCGGGCGAGGAACGAGTGCTCGAAGTAGGCCGAGTTGAAGACGCCCGGCGTCAGCACCACCACCGACGGGTCAGCCGCACCCGCGGGGGCGGCGGCCCGGAGGGCCTCCAGGAGCCGGGCGGGGTAGCCGCTCACCGGCCGGACCCGGTGGCTGGTGAACAGCTCCGGGAACACCCGGGCCATGGTGCGGCGGTTCTCGACGACGTAGGAGATGCCCGACGGGGTGCGGAGGTTGTCCTCGAGCACCCGGAACCGCCCATCGGTGTCCCTGACCAGATCCACGCCGGCGACGTGGATCCGCACCCCGTTCGGCGGCTCGAACCCCGCCGCCGGGCGGTGGTAGTGGGTGGACGTGGCGATGAGGCGGCGGGGGACCACCTCGTCGGCGAGGATCTCGCCGGGCCCGTAGACGTCGGCCAGGAACCGTTCCAGGGCCCGTACCCGCTGGCCGACGCCGGCCTCGACGGTCCGCCACTCCTCGGCCGAGATGATGCGGGGGACGAGGTCCAGCGGGAACGGGCGCTCCTCGCCGGACAGGCTGAACGTGATCCCCTGGTCCCGGAAGCTGCGGTCGCGGGCCGTGCAGCGCTCGTCGAAGTCGGCGGCCGACAGGGACTGGAGGGTCTCGAACAGCGCCCCGTAGGCCCCCCGGGGCTCGCCCGGGGCGGCGAACATCTCGTCCCACGGCAGGCCGGGCTCGGGCGTGGCCGGGTACGCGTCGAGCAGATCACCCACTCACACGATGCTAGGGATCGCGGTGTTTCGTCCTCGTTTCCGACCGATGACGTTTGGTCAGCGTTGGGACAGGATCTGCTCGTAGAGATCGATGTGGTCGTTGACCATCCGCTCGACGGAGAAGTACCCCTCCACCGCCGCCCGGCAGGCGGCCCGGTCGATCTCGCCGATGCGGCCGATGGCGTCCGCCATCTCCGACTCGTCGGCGCAGAGGAACCCGGTCCGCCCGTCGTCGATGATCTCGGGGGCGGCGCCGTCCCGGAAGCTCACCACCGGGGTGCCACACGCGAGGGACTCGGTGACGACCAGGCCGAACGGCTCGTGCCAGCGGACGGGGTTGACCAGCGCCATGGCTGCGCCGAGCAGCGCGAGCTTCTCCGGGTGGGGCACCTCGCCGAGGTAGCGCACGTCGTCGTCGAGCAGGGGCTCGACCTCCGACTCGAAGTAGGCCCGTTCGGAGGCCTCACGCATCTTGGCGGCCAGCATGAGGGGAACCCCCGCCTTCCGGCAGGCCTCGATGGCCCGCCGGGCGCCCTTGTCCGGGGCCATGCGCCCGAGGAACAGGCAGTAGCCACCCTCACCGGATCCGACCGGGAAGGCGCCGGCCTCGATGCCGTGGTGGATGACCCGGGCCACGGGGATGGTCGGGGCTGTCGCCCGCTGGTCGTGGGAGACGCAGATGATCGGGACCCGGTCGGCGACGATGCGGTAGAGGTCGGTGAGCTCGGCGTTGAATGGCCCATGGTTGGTCGTCACGACCGGCAGCTGGGGGAACCGCTCGGCGTACAGGGGTCCGAAGACGGTGTGGTCGTGGACGATGTCCATCCCCTGCACCGCCTCGTAGGCGTGGACCACGTGGCGCAGCTCCGGCACGGCAGCCCCGATGCGGTTGCCCTCGGCGACTGGCAGGACCCAGCGCTTGGGCACCGGGGACGTCGAGTCACCGGTGGTGAAGAGGAGGACCTCGTGGCCCGACGCCTGGAGGCCTCGACTGAGGAGGTCGACCACGAGCTCGATTCCCCCGTAGAGGGGGGGCGGCACCGGTGTCCAGGGGGGCGCGATCTGGGCGATGCGCATGACCGGCCCACCGTATCCGGTGACCCGGTCCGCTCGACGACCGCGGGGAACGTGGCGGGAAACCCATGGTGGCCTTTCCCCCACGCCCTACGCTTGACCCAGTGGACGAGTCGTCGCCCCACGCTCCATGGGCACTGGCCGGGGAAGCGGTGGTCGGAGCGGTGCCCCGGCGGGGACGGGCCATCGGGAGGCTGGGGTCCGGGCTGTCCCCGCTCCCCGGGCCGGCGCTGGTGGTGGCCGTGCGGTACGACGCCTCGCCGATCGGGCCGTTCTGCGAGCTCGACGTCGTCGAGCCCGCCCGGCTGGGGGCCCGGCCGGGCTGGTCGGTGACGGTGTCGATCGTCAACGACGGCCGGGCCCGCATGGGGGGGCGGGGCAACTGGGGACTGCCCCGCGAGCTGGGCAGCCTGGTGTGGACGGCCGATGCCGCGGTGGTGTCGGTCACGTGGGCGGAGCGGGGACTGCGGTTGACCGCCCACCGCCGGGCCGGCGCCTGTCCGTTCCTCGTGCCCATGCGGCTGCTCCAGCGGAGGTCGGACGGTCCCGTGGCCGTCCCGCTCCGGCTGCGGGCGCTGGCCCGTCGGGCGTCGGTCGAGGTCGAGGTGGCGGAGGGGGAGGACTCGCTGGCCGCCATCGCCGGGCGCCACCGGGGGTTGGTCCTGTCGTCGGAGCGCTTGCGCATCCACCGCGCCCGGCATCCGGCCGGGTTCCTGCACACGCTGCGGGCGCCGTTGCGTCCGCCCGAGCCCGGCGTCGCCGGCGCCGGCCTGGCCAGCGTCGGCGCTGCCGCCGCTCAACTACAGTGGCCGCCGCCCGGGCGTATGGCTCAGTTGGTTAGAGCGCAGCCTTCACACGGCTGAGGTCACAGGTTCGAGTCCTGTTACGCCCACTGTCGCACACATGCTACGCTCGTCGCATGGGTGAGGTGGCGTCGCGCGACCTCCGCAACAACACCAGGGGTCTGCTCGACCGCGTTGAGGCAGGTGAAGCCATCACCATCACCATCGACGGCCGCCCGGTGGCGATGCTCCAGCCGGTGGGACGACGCCCTCGGTGGCTCGCCCGGGAGGAGTTCATTCGGCGGGTGTTGCCGCACCAGGCCGACGCCGGTCTCGCCCGGGAGTTGGCCGAGCTCCTACCGGACACCACGGATGACATTCCTGTCCGATGAGCCGCGGGCTCGGCGATACCACGCTGTTCATCGCCGGCGAGACGAACCGACCTCTCGATTCCTCGGCACTTCCGGAAGAGATCGGTGTCTCGGTCATCACGATCGGCGAGCTGCGAGCGGGAGTGCTGGCCGCGGCCGACGTGGAGACGCGTGACCGTCGTCTCGCCACCCTGACCCGAGCACTGGCCATGCAGCCGATTCCCGTTGATGATCAGGTGGCGGACGCCTGGGCGAAACTTCGACTGCTCCTTCGCGACAGCGCTCAACGGATGCCCGTCAACGACTCCTGGATCGCCGCCACGGCGATGTCTCTCGGCGTCCCCGTCGTGACCCAGGACGAGGACTACGTCGAGCTCCCCGGTCTTGCGGTCATCAAGGTCTGAGCCTGCCGCCTCGCGGGCTCACCGGCCGGTCGGTCCTACGTCGGGGTGACCAGGCGGGTCGGCTCGAGCCGGCCCCGGAGGAGCACCTGCTCGCCGGGAATCCACCTTGCCGCCTCTTCGGGGTCCGCGGCGGCCTGGGCCGTCCCCGAAGCGACCACCCGGCCGGGGAGGTCTTTGGCCAGCTCGGTGAGGCGGGCGGCCTCGTTCACCGGGTCCCCGATGACGGTGTACTCGTAGCGCAGCTCGGCACCGACGTTCCCGGCTACTGCGGCCCCGAAGGCCGCACCGATGCCGGCCGTGATCTCGTCCACCTCGCGGTCGAGGCGACGGGCCAGGTCGCGCGCCGCGGCCAGCGCGGCGCCGGCGGGGTCGTCGAGGGCCATGGGAGCACCGAACACGGCGAGGGCGGCATCGCCCTCGAACTTGTTGACGAAGCCCCCGTGCCGGTGGACGACGTCGACGACAACGGCGAAGAACCGGTTGAGCACATCGACCACCTCGGTCGGTGGGCGGGTGGCGGCCAGGGTGGTCGACCCGATGACGTCGACGAACACCACGCCGACGTCGCGCACTTCGCCGCCGAGCTCGACCCCTCCGGCGATGGCGGTTTGGGCCACGCTCTGGCCGACGTGGCGACCGAACAGGTCACGGATGCGCTCCCGCTCGCCCAGGCCCTCGGCCATCCGGTTGAAACCGGTTTGGAGCAGGCCCACCTCGGTGCCGTCGAACACCGGCGTCCGGACCGCCAGGTCGCCCGCCTCGATCTGGTTGAGCGCGCTGCGGACCGACTGCACGGCGACGGTCGTGGCTCGGGCGGCGAGCACGGTGGTGAGCAACCCGACGGTGACGGTGACGCCGCCGAGCCCCACGATGGTGACGGCGAGGCGGTCGGTGGACACCTTCCGGCCGGCCAAGGTGAAGACGGCCACCACGATCAGGCCGGCCACCGGGATGGCCGAGCCGAGGGTCCAGGTCAGCACTGCTCGTGCGGTCAACCCGGGTACGAGCGGGCGGTGCGGCGGGTCGTGGGACAGCGCCACGGCGGCCACGGGCCGGAGGACCCGCTCGTTGAGAAGGTAGGTGGTAGCGCAGGTGGTGATGCCGCCGAGCGCCACCGTGAAGACGACGGGCGCGATCAGCTCGGCATCGCGGAGCCCGTTGATCACGCTGAACAGCGCCGTCCCGCCGGCCCAGAGAGCTCCCTCCACGACAAGCAGGTGGACCGGCGCCCGCAGGACGGTGCGTTGCTCGGCGGCGTCGGGTGGGCGCCCCTCCGTCACCCAGCGCAGTCGGGGGAGGAGCCGACGGGTACCCCACACGGCGCCCACCCCCAGCGCCATCGCGATGTAGGCGGGCACGCCGACAAGGTTGACCAGGCCGATGTCACCAGCGACCACCGGGGACGGCACGACCCAGAGGAGGAGGGCGAAGACCACGACCGCCCCCACGAGGTTGGCGATGACCGTCACCGCCGTCAGCCACAGCTGCACGTGGCGGACCAGGCGCTCGCCGTCGCGCTGCACGCCGCCCGCCCCGCGGTCCTGGACCACCGGCGCGGCGCCGACGGCCAGGCCGCTACCGCTTGGCGTAGTCGGCGAAGCCCTGCCAATCGATGACGACACAGGGCTCGTCACCGACGATCCAGGCGTCGTGCCCGGGCGCCATGGTGGCGACGTCGCCGGGGCCGAACTCCATCTCCTCGCCGTCGTCCATGACGACCTTCATCCGGCCGGAGACGAAGTAGCCCGTGTGGGCGGCTTGGCAGCTGTCGGTCTTGGCGATCGGCTTGACGTGCTGCGACCACCGCCACCCCGGCTGGAAGGTCGCCCGGCCCACGGGCCCTCCTTCCAGGTTGACCAGTTCGAGACGACCCATGTCCTTCTCGAACGGCCGTGTCTCCTCGGGCGAGTCGAGGCTTCTGCGTACGAGACCTGCCATCGTTACCCCCTCCATCGGTGCTGCTGCACGGTGCAGAAGATACGTCAGCGCCGACCTTGCCGCGCTGGCCCGACCGCCGAGCGGCGGGATCAGGACGGGTCGGGCGCGGGCTGGTGCGTGTCGAGCACGGCTCGGGGCAGGACGGGGGCATCCCGGCCGGTACCGAGCGACCCGGCGGGCCGCTCCGTGGCGCTCTCCTCGTGGTACTCCTCCTCCACGTTCACCGACCAGATGTCGTGGGCTGTCCCGCTCACGATGTTCTCCACGGTCAGCATGGCCGTGTACATGGAGTGGTCCTGGTTGTTGTAGCGGAACATGCCGTTGCGGCCGACGGGGTGGACGTTGGCAGCATTGACGTCCAGCCATTTGCGGAGGGTCTCGATGTTGGCGCGATAGCGGTCGTCGTAGATCGGGTAGGCCTTGGGTTGCCGGACCACGTAGCCCGCCTCCACGTCCGAATAGGCGACCAGGCCGAGGTACTGGAGCTCCTTCTTGGCCTCCTCGATGAGCTCGCTGTCGGGCGCCGTCCACGCCCGGTCGCCCGGGAACATGGTGTATTCCAGGCCCAGGACGTTGCGGCCCTCCTTGACGAGGAACGGCGACCACGAGCCGAAGTTCTGGATGCGCATGGTGCGGACGGTGGCGTCGTGGATGTAGATCCAGTTGTCGGTCCAGGCCACCTTCTCCGCGGGGACGACCAGCGCGACGGTGAAGAAGTCCCGGTACCGCAGGTCCGCCGCCGCCGCCCGTACATCCTCGGGCGCCGGGGGGTCCATGGCCTCGATCAGCTGGGAGATCGGCATCGACGAGATCACCGCAGTGCACGGATGTTCGGTGGGGGTGCCATCGGTGTGCTCGGCCAACACCGTATGGGCGCGGCCGCCGTCATGGCGGATGCAGGTCACCGCGGTCTGCATCACCACGTCGGACCCCTGGGCGACGACCTTCTCCCTGCAGGCTTCCCACATCATCCCCGGTCCGTACTTGGGGTACTGGAACTCCTCGATGAGCGAGGTGATCTCCTTCTGGTTCCGCTTGGGCAGGACGGCGTTCATGATGGCGTTGCCGAGTGACAGGCCCTTGACCCGCTGAGCTGCCCAGTCAGCGGGCATCTCGCTCACCGGTACGCCCCACACCTTTTCGGTGTAGGTCTTGAACAGCGCCCGGTAGAGCCGCCAGCCGAAGCGGGCCACCAGCCAGCCCTCGTAGTTGGTCTGATCCTTCGGCGGACGGAGCCGGGCGCGGGCGTAGGAAGCCATGCAGCGGACGGCCTCGAGCGGGCCGAGGTTGCGAAGGGCGTTGGCCGGCCGCAGCGGATAGTCGAAGTACCTGCCCCGGTAGAAGATGCGGCTCTTGCGGGGGCGCATCAGGAAGTCCTCGGCGGGGAGGATCTCGTGCCAGAGGTCGTCCACGACCCCGACCTTGGTGAAGAACCGGTGCCCGCCCAGGTCGAACCGCCAACCGTCGCGTTGGACGGTGCGGGAGATCCCTCCGACCTGCTCGCCGGCCTCCAGGACGGTCGAGGCGACTCCGTGCTTGTGGAGCTGGAAAGCGGCCGTCAGGCCGGCCGGGCCCCCCCCGATGATCACGATGCGGTGGTCGGGGTCCGCGCTCGCCGGCATGGCGGCAGCGTAGGAGCGAGGTCTGCCGCTCTCCCAGTCGGGGGCGACCCGATCAGGCGTCGCCTGCCGTCACGCCGTGCGCAACGCCGACGGGTGCATGGCCCGCGCCACGGTTTCGCCGTCGAGCGCCCTGATGAGCGCGTCGAGCGCCAGGCGGGTCACGGTGGCTTGCCCCTCCAGGGCGGCCGCGGCACCGGAAGGCAGCGTCCAGGCGTCGCCGATCCGGGCCAGTTCGGACGTGCCTGCTCCCAGAGCCCGCCACACGTCGAGGATGACCGATCGGGGCACTACCACCGTGGCGCCCTCTAGTGCGTCCGCTTTGTCCATATGGTGGCTATCGGCGCGTCTGGCGGCCGGCTGAGGCCCAGACCGACCTGTTGTGGAGGAGTTGGGGCAAAGGGGCGGGTCACGGCTGGCGGGCGCCCAGGTCGAGCTCGAACCAGATGGCCTTCCCCGACGGACGGCTCTCGACGCCCCAGCGCTTGGCCAGCGTCTCGAGCAGGTAGAGGCCGCGGCCTCGCTCGCTGTCGTGGGCGGCCTCCCGCAGCGCGGGCAGGATCGCCGAGCCGTCGGCCACCTCGATGCGGGCCCGGTCCTCGTCGACGGCGACGACGATCTCGTACTCCGTCCGGGCGTGCTCCACGACGTTGGAGGCGAGCTCGCTCACCATGAGGACCGCATCCTCTACCGCCTCGGGGGCGTGCCCGGAGCCCGAGAGGGTGGCCCGAACGAACCGCCGGGCGGCAGCCACGCTGCGCCTGTCTGCCGGGAACGGGTGGGTCTGGTGCCGCATGCTCTTCCGGTTCGACGAGACCTGCCTGTCACTTCCGGCTGCCCTGGGCAGCCGGCATGGTCCGGCTCGGGCCGGAGTCGAACGGCGCTAGCGGTCGCGGTACACCGTTCGCTCCCGCGCGGGGGCGGAGTCGACGACCGTGCGGTCCTCGACCACGGCCCCGCCCACGGTGCGGCGCCCAGCGCTGGCGACGACGATGAGCGACCACAGCAGGCCGATGCCGCCGACGACCATCAGGATCACGCCCACCGTGGCGAGGTCGATCCCGGACACCGTGGCGTTGATGGCGAACGTGATGATGGCGCCGACGGCGATGAGGAAGATGCTGATACCGATGCCCATGAGTGCACCCCTTGGAAGTTGGCGCCGGGGGACACTCCCTCGGTCCCGTCCAACCGTTCCCCGCGGAGGCCTGCGTCAACCTCGCGCCGCGGTCAGACCGCTTCGGCTGTAGCCGCGTCCAGCGGCCCGGTCGCCAGGGCGGTCAGGACCATGTCGACGGCGAAGTCGGCGAGCTCCTTGCTGGCCGCCGTGCCCTGCCAGTGCCCACGCCGATCGGCGATGGCGTCGATCGACCAGGTCCACCGCTTGCGTCCCAATCGGGCGACCCTGACGTGGCATTGCTCCATGACGCATCTGTCGGTGCGTGGCGCGTGGATCTGAGTCGGTTGGGCAACGTTCCGCGCGGGTGCGGCATCGCTGACCTACGCTGCGAAGGGAGGAGGGCGATGAGACCGATAGGCGTTCACCACGTGGCGATCAACGTCTCGGATGTCGACGAGGCGGTGCGCTTCTACACCCACGTCCTGGGCCTCCGGCTGCGTGACGACCGTCCCGACTTCGGCTTTGCCGGGGCGTGGTTGGACGCCGGGGACCAGCAGGTCCACCTCATCGAGGCCCCGCTGCCGAGCAACCGCGGTCAGCACTTCGCGCTCCAGGTGGAGGACCTCGACGGGGTGGTCGAGGAGTTGCGCGCCGGCGGCGTGGAGGTCAGCGATCCCGTCCCCGGCGGCGGCGACCGTCAGGCGTTCACCGCCGATCCGTCGGGCAACGGCGTCGAGCTGCGCGAGTTGGGCGTCTAGCCCTCCGGCACCCGGCGGGCGAGGAAGGCGATGATGGCCTCGGCGGCCTCCGCCGGCTCCTCCAGCGGCAGCATGTGACCGGCGTCGTCCCACCAAACGATCTCCGAGTCGGGGATCAGGTCGGCCATGCGCTGCTGGACGCTCGGGGGGGTGAACACGTCCCGCCGCCCGGCCAGGTCACCGAGCCGCCC
>Ga0102924_1002914_pt1 | contig 18258 bp, 20 predicted proteins | sample PaiPotPPM11metaG_FD_80116 | JGI IMG/M metagenome (GOLD analysis project Ga0102924, IMG submission 80116) | Iron sulfur acid spring bacterial and archeal communities from Banff, Canada, to study Microbial Dark Matter (Phase II) - Paint Pots PPM... ...
GGCAAGGCCGACATTTCCGGCGCCGACAATTTGCTGAAGGGCCTCTGATCTTCCCGGCCAGAAAGCCCTCCCCCTTGCTGGGGGAGGGTTTTTATTTGGCCACCTTTCCAGCAGTCCGAATCTCGGCAATCGCCTCGCCGACAAGCGCGTCGGCGCGCTCGTTCATGTCGTGGCCCGAATGGCCTTTCACCCAATGCCAGCGGATCTCATGCGTACCGAGCGCTGCGTCGAGCCGCTCCCATAGGTCGACATTCTTGACGCGACTCTTGTCGGCGGTCTTCCAGCCGTTCTTCTTCCATTTGCCGATCCACGTCATCACGCCGTTGCGCAAATATTGACTGTCGGTGTGCAGATCGACGCGACACGGTTTCTTCAGCGCTTCAAGCGCCGAGATTGCGGCCATCAGCTCCATGCGGTTGTTGGTGGTGTTGATCTCGCCGCCTTTGAGCTCCTTGGTGTGCTCGCCGGATCTGAGGATCGCAGCCCAGCCGCCGGGACCCGGATTGGGCGCCGCACCGCCGTCGGTATAAATGACAACGTGCGGCAGTGCTGTTCCGTTAGTCACGTTCAGCCCACTCCATAATCGCGATAGCTCTTGATCTTCTGGTGGAAGCGGAGCTTGCGCGCATATTCGAGCGGATCCTTCGGCTTCACCAGCGCGCCGCTTGGCACATCGAGCCAGTCGACCAGCCGCGTCAGCAGGAAGCGCAGGGAAGCCCCGCGCGCGAGCAACGGCAGCTTCTCCCACTCGTCCTGCGACAACGAGCGCGCCTTGGCGTAGCTCGACAATAGCGCCTTGCCCTTGGTGACGTTGTAGGAATGATCCTGCTCGAAGCACCAGGCATTGAGGCAGATGGCGACATCGTAAGCGAGCGTGTCGGTGCAGGCGAAATAGAAGTCGATCAGTCCCGACAGCTTGTCAGCGAGGAAAAAGACGTTGTCGGGAAACAGATCGGCATGGATGACGCCCGACGGGAGGCCGCGCGGCCAATCGCGTTCGAGCGCGTCGAGCTCGGCCGCGACCAGAGTCTCGAGATTGCGCTCCACTTTGTGCGCGCGCTCGCGGCAGTTTTCGTAAAGCTGCCGCCAGCCGGCGACGGAGAGCGCGTTGTCGCGGCGCATCGGAAAATCCGCGCCGGCAAGATGCAGCCGCGCCAGCGCGTCGCCCAAGGCCGCGCAATGCGCTGCGCTCGGCCGGCGGATCCACATGCCATCGAGAAAGGTCACCAGCGCCGCGGGCTTGCCGGCGAGCCGGCCGAGAACCTGGCCGTCATGGGCCTTCACCGGCTGCGGGCAGGTAATGCCCCGCGTCGCCAGATGCTCCATCAAGCCGAGGAAGAACGGCAGATCGCGCTCGGCGACGCGGCGCTCGTAAAGCGTGAGAATGAAATGGCCGCGCGCGGTGTGGACGAGGAAGTTGGAGTTCTCGACTCCCTCGGCAATGCCCTTGTAGGACAAGAGCTCGCCGACATCGTAGGCGGCAAGAAAGCGGCCGAGATCCTCGGCCGTGACATCGGTATAGACCGCCATGAAGGGCTCCACAGGTCCGTCGCGGCTAACCCGGCCTACATGCCGGCGTCAAGCCGCGCCGCCGGCAAGCCAGGCGGAAAACCGTGCATAGAGGTCGGCGGTCTCTGGCCCGCCGTCGCGATAGACCACCGAGGCCAACGCCCGGCCTTCGGCATGGGCGATCCGGAACGCCATGTAGCGGTATTGCTCGGGATAGTGCGAGGCATCCGCGGCCCGAAACAGTGCGTCAAATTCGGGCGACGGCTCGACCGGATCGAGCCGGTCGCGTTCGTAGATCGCGGCGCGTTCGGCGATCAGCCAAGCGCCTCCACCATGGTCACGATGGCGCTCCACCCGATCGAGAAAGCGCGAACACGAGGTGAGATCGACTTCGACGCCCTGGAATTTCTGCCGGACCCGGATGATGACAGGCGTTTCGGCCACTGCCCGATCCTTGTCGGCTTTGATGACGGGTGCGAACAGGTGATGCCGCGCCCAGGTATGGCCGGCGCCGTAGCTCGCCCGGCAGCGTTCGACAAATTGCTCGAACGGCCCGCGAAACCAGGACACCGAAATGTGCCCGTCATGGGTGAAGGTTGCGCGCAGCTCTTTCCACTTGCCCTGGTCGCGATAGTGCCCCCAGGCATTGATCAGTTCGGTAATGGCCAGTTTGTCGGCATAGTCCATTGGCAGTCCACCGGCAGTTCCTCGGCAAAGCATCCGGGCGAGCTTCCGTTGCCGGCACTGGACCTTTCCGCGCGCGCACCATAGATAGACGCGCCAAACCGTGCAATCACGCCCCTCCGCGGCCACGCCGCTCATTGAAGTCCACGGCAAAATCCCCGCGATGAAAGCCATCGTCATCCACGAATACGGTCCGCCCGACGTCCTGCGCTATGAGGACGTTCCCGATCCGGCGCCGCGCGACGGCGAAATCCGCATCAAGGTGCATGCCGCCACCGTCAATCGCGTGCTCGATGTAAGCCTGCGGGCCGGCAAGGAGACGTTCCGCAATCCGGTTCTGCCACTCATTCCTGGCGTCGATTCAGCCGGCATCATCGACGCGGTGGGACCGGGCGTGAGCAAATGGCGGGTCGGCGACCGCGTCGCCGCCGCCGGCATCATGCCGCTCGAAATCTGCACCGAGGACGGCGATGGCTATGCTGGTCCGAAGGGCATGATGGGCATCAAGCGGCCGGGCGGATTTGCCGAAAAGGTCGCCGTGCCGGCCTGCGCCACCGTGGCGCTGCCCGACGGTCTAGACTTTCACCGCGCCGCCGTGGTCATGCGCCATGTGCCGACGGCCTGGAATCTGCTGTTTCACGTCGCCAATCTGAAGGCCGGCGAGACCGTGCTGATCATGGGCGCCGGCGGCAATCTCGGCTCTATCGGCATCCAGATCGCCAAGAACGTGATCGGCGCGCGCGTGATCGCGACCGCCGGCTCCGACGAGCGGGTCGCAATCGGCGAGAAGCTCGGCGCCGATTTCGGCGTCAATTACAACACGCACAATTTGCGCGACGAAGTCCTGCGCATCACCGACGGCAAGGGTGTCGATGTCGTCTATGACAATATCGCCAATCCGCAGGTGTTGCCGCTTGCATTCCGCGCGATCGGCATGCACGGGCGCCTGGTCACCGCGGGCGCTCATGCCGGACCGAACGTGACGATCGACTTCGCCCACCTCTATCACAAGCAGATCACGATCCGCGGCCGCCCGGGCTATACGCCGTCGGACCTGCCAGACTGCCTTGCCGCAGCCGCGCAGGGCAAAGTCATTCCCCAGATCGAATGCGTGCTGCCGCTGTCGCAGGCGCCCAAAGCGCATCGCATGGTCGAAGCCAACGAGGGCCAGGGCAAGATCGTGCTCGATCCCACGCTGGGCTGACTGGAGATGGGCTGACTGTTTGTTTGGATGGAAGCGCCGGAGGCTTGGCAGCGCGTCGCGAATGACTTCAGTGCTTGCTGCGGCCGCGCTGGCGGACGGTCTCTAACTCCACCGCCTTCGCCATGAGCTCATGGCCGATCGCCTCGAGATGACGGGCAATCTCGGCGAGCGCCACGTTCGGTGATTTGGCTAAGCGTGCAAGACGAAAGCATTGTTCTGCCTTCTCCACGCAATAATCGGCGTCCAGCATGATGGCGCGTAAATAAGAATGGCCGGCGTTTGTTGCAAGTGCAATTTTTCATACCTAAACCAAAATTTTCTTGGACTTTGGTATCGGCAGGCCTGAACTTTGGTATCGTCAGCCCGTATTTGCACGAACAAATAAACGCAGAAGCAAACAAATCAGCACGAATCAGGAATCATCCACCGGGTGAGTGGCCCGGACCGAAGGCCGCGCCGCAAACGCGGCATGCCAATTGGCGATGCGCAGATGGCCCTTGCGCCAGTCCTCGGCGCCGAAACGAAAATCCAGATAGGACAGCGCGCAGCCGATCGCGATATGACCGATGCTGAACGGCGTGCGGGTCAAAGACTCCGCTTCGCGTTCCAGACTGTCCAGAATGGCGGCCTTGCGAACCGCCGCGCTGGCGATGTGCTCGTCCGAGGGCGAAGCGCGCATCCGTTCGTCGCGCAACAGCACCATCATATCCAGGAAGCCGTCGCCGAGCGCCTGACGGCGGAGCGCCGCCAGCCGCGGCTTGGCGGTGCGGGGAAACAATTTCGGCGCCCCGTCGAGATTGTCGAGATATTCGCAGATGACGGGCGAATCGAACAGCACCGTGCCGTCTCCAAGCACCAGCGTCGGGATCTTGGACAGCGGATTGTCCTTGATCAGTTCGGCATGCGGCTTGGCCGTCGCGGCCACCGTGCGCACGCATTCGATGCGGTCAACGAGGCCGCGCTCATGCGCGATGATCATGACCTTGCGCACAAATGGCGAGCGCGGCGACCAGTGCAGTTTCATGTACGGTGATCTTCTGGGCAAAGGGGCGTACGGAGGTTGGCGCTCGGCGTGCCAAAACGCTAGCATCCCGCGGCGCCACCGTCGAGCGAGCCTGGACCGCTCGGCTTTCCTCAAGCCCCGTCGAACCAGCGGACATTTTTGAATGGATTACGACCCGCGCAGCGAGCCGCACAATCTCGCGCATGATCCGACGACCTGTCTCGTCGTGCCCCGCCCGATCGGCTGGATCACGACCATCAGCCCAGCCGGCGTGATCAATCTCGCGCCCTACAGCTTCTTCAACATGATCGCGAGCCATCCGCCGTTCGTGATGTTCGCCTCCAATACCCGCAAGCACTCGCAGCGTCACGCCGAGAGCGGCAAGGAATTCGTATTCAATCTCGCGACCTACGATCTGCGCAACGAGATGAACATCAGCGGCGGCGATTATCCCGACAGTATTAGCGAACCGAAGCTGGCCAAGCTCGCCATGGTGCCCTCACGCAAGGTCAAGCCGCCGCGCGTCGCGCGCTCGCCGATCGCGCTCGAATGCATCTATGCGCAGACCGTGAACCTCGTCTCCAGCAACGGCAAGCGGCACAACTACGAAATGGTGATCGGCGAGGTCGTCAATGTGCATATCGACGATGCGGTGATCGTCCACGGCTTGGTCGACATGGCCCGCATCCGCGCCATCGGCCGGCTGGGCTATCGCGGCGACTATACTGTCGTCGACAATATCTTCGAAATGCCGCGGGTGGCGCAGTCCCATTCCCGCTGAGCGCCGTCGGGCATGCGGGGACTCAGAACTGCCATGCGGCGGAGGGGACAGATTACCCGCGGCTGGCGCCGATCTGAACAAGTTCAGTCCAAAAGAGAGCCAGGCGGCAAAATAATGCGGCAGCCGCGGCGTCTTGCGGTGCGGATGCGCGCACCCTTTCGTTGACCTTGGCGAAAGCCCTGCAATAGTCTTTCGACTGCGGGGTTTGCAAAGGGACGAGATTGAACATGGCGACATCCGACATCGCCGCTCCTTACGCCGAAGGCCTGACGCGCCGGCAGTGGAGCGTGCTCGGCATCACGATGCTGTTCTGGCTGTTTGATGGCTATGAAACCTTTGCCCTGCTGCTGACTATCGGGCCGTCGCTGCACCAGCTTTTGCCGGCCAACGAGCTCGCGACGCTGCCTCGCGTCGCCGCCTACCTGATCTCGATCACGCTGTTCGGCTGGGCGGTCGGCGGGGTGATCGGCGGCATTGTCGGCGACCGCCTCGGCCGGCGCTGGACCATGATCGGCGCGGTCTTGCTGTACAGCATCTTCACCGGCACCAGCGCGCTGGCGCCGAACTGGCAGATTCTGGCGCTGACCCGCTTCCTCACCGGTTTCGGCATCGGCGCCGAGTGGGGCGTCGGCACCTCGCTGTTGCAGGAGACCTGGCCGGAACGGCTGCGCACCAAGGGCGCGGGCGTGCTGCAAGCGGCATTTTCCGGCGGCTTCGTTGTCGCCTCGGTGCTATGGCTCGTGCTCGGCGGCTGGTTCGGCGGCTCCTGGCGCTGGATGTATGCCGTCGGCATCATCCCGGCTTTGTTCGTGGCGCTATTGGCCCGCAACATCCCGGAATCCGAACGCTGGACCAAAGCCAGCCGCACCGCGGCATCGATCGGCGCGACGCTGCGCGCGCATTCCCGCAACCTTGTGCTCGCGATCCTGGTTTCGATCTCGATCACGCTCGGCTTCTGGGCGATCTCATCCTGGGTGCCGACCTATGTGGCGACGCTCGCATCCGATCCGAAAAGCGGCGTCTACTATGCCGGAATGGCCGGGCTGTTCTACGCCATCGGCGAAATTATCGGCTGTATCGCCTTCGGCTTCTTGGCCGACAGCTGGGGCCGCCGCTGGACGCTGGCCTTCTATCTCGCCGGCTCGATCGCCATCACGCCGGTCGTTTTCCTCTGGGTCCGCGATCCAACAACCGTCGTCGCCCTGCAAATCGCCAATGGTTTTCTCACCGGCGGCCTCTACGGCTGGTTTGCCGTGCATCCGCCGGAACTGTTCCCGACCGCCGCGCGTTCGACTGCGATCAGCCTGATCTTCAACTTCGCGCGGTTCCTCGCCATGTTCGGGCCGATCCTGGCCTCATCCCTGATCGGCTTCTTCGGTGGCTACGGCCCGGCAGCGACGATACTTGCAAGTATCTTCGCGATTGGCATCGTCGTTCTGCCGCTGCTTCCGGAAACCAAGGGACAGCCGCTACCGGAGTGAGCGAAGCATGAGTAAGGCAACAGCAGTCCTCACCCCCGGCGTTCCGGTGACGCTGCCGCCCGCCGGCAATATCAGTTTCGAGATCGAGGCCGAACAGCGCCTGCGGCTGACCCAGCCCGACGGCGAGCAGGTCGCCGACCTGATATCGTTCAACCGCGATGATGTGCGCGAATTGCTATCGATGCATTCGAGCCGCGCCGTCAATTTGAGCTGGAAGCTCACCGCGCGGCATACGCTCTACAGCAATCGCACGCGCCCGATGCTGCAGATCGAGGATGACCTGACCGGTGAGAATTATTGTGGCGGCGGCTATTGCAGCGAGCACCTCAATGTCACGCGCTATGGCGACAAAGGCATCGGCGCCCCGAACTGTCAGTCCAATCTCGAGACGGCGATCCGCGGTTACGGCATGGACCGCTGGAATTTCAACATCGACGCCTGTTTCAACGTGTTCATGACCGTCGCCTATGACGCCAATGGCGCCTGGGAGATCAGGCCGCCCAAGGGCAAGCCCGGCGATCACATGACGCTACGCGCGCTGATGCCCCAGATCGTCGCCATTTCGAACTGCCCGATCCTGTTCAACTCCTGCAACAATTTTCGTCTGAAGGCGCTGACGCTCGAGATTCTCGCCTAGCCGTCTTAGGCCGCGATTTCCGCGGCGAGAGTCACCGCCTCTTCGAGACCTTTGGCGATCCGGCAGCCTGCCGCCGCGAGCGCGTCGAGTTTTGCTGCTGCGCCTTCGCGCGCGCTGCCGATCAGGGCGCCGGCATGGCCCATCTGCTTCTGCTCCGGCGCATGGCGGCCGACCACCATGGCGATGACCGGCTTGGGATAGCCGCGTGCGGCTTCGGCGAGGGCATATTCCTTGTCACCGCCGATCTCGCCGCAATAGAGCACGGCCGCCGTTTCCGCATCGTCCGCAAGCGCCCGCAGATATTCGTCAGGATTGCGGCCGATGACGCTGTCGCCGCCGACATGCAGGACGATGCGCTGGCCGATGCCGGCCAAGGTCAATTGCCGCGCCAAAGCCAGCGCGACCGTGCCGCTGCGCACGATCACCGCAAGGCGGCCCGGCTTGCAGAAGCTCGGTGCGATGGAGCCGAGGAGTCCCCGGCCCGGCACGAACAGGCCGAGCGTATTGGGACCGATAAGAAAGCTTCCTGCCGCCCGCGCCAGGGCGGCCGCGGCAAGCGCGTCGTGTACCGGCACATATTCGGCCGCCGCCATGATGGTCGGGATCCGGGCCGCCGCGCATTCGGCAATGGCGTCGCGTACGCCTTCGGCCGGCGTATAAATCAGCGCGATATTCGGCTGCTCAGGCATATCCGCGATCCGGTCATAGAGTGGCAATCCGTCCATGACCGTGCCGCCGCGGCCGAGCGCCACGCCGCCGATCAGCGGCGTGCCGGCTTCGCGCATGCCGGCGACCTGATTGCGCGCATAGCGCCCGGTCGGGCTGATCACCGTCGCCCGCCAAGGTGCGGGATCGAGGAACGGCAGCAGCAATCGATCCGCGAGCAATTGGCCGGACATGCGCTAAAGTCCCCTCGCCCAGGAAAACAGGAAGCCGGATTATGCGTCTTGCCGAGGTCGAGGGAAAAGCCCTGCTGCGTCGCCATGGCATGGCCGTGCCGGAAAGCCTGCTGCTGGCTCCGGGCGAAGACGTACCCGAGCGCGCGGCAGGCTGGCCGGGCTTTGTGCTCAAGGCGCAAATCCTCGAAGGCGGGCGCGGCAAAGCGGGCCTGGTGCGCGTCTTCAAGCACGCCGCCGAGATCCGCGACGCGCGGCGGCTGGTCCTGGCCAATCTCGAAGACGCCGATACCCCGCTCCTGCTCGAGGAGGCCATGCCGATCGCGCGCGAAATCTTCGTCGCGGTCCGGCTCGACGGCAGCCGGCAGCGGCTCGAAATCCTGATCGCGCCGCAAGGCGGCGAGAATGTCGAACAACTGGCCAAGCTGGTGCGCATCCCGATCGAGACCACGGCGCCTACGACGCCCGACACGATCTACGCCGCGATCGCCAAGCAGTTTCCGCCGGATCTGGCGGCACGGCTGGCGCGCTATGCGGCGCGCCTGCCCGACATCGCACGGGCGGAGGATCTCGAACTGCTCGAGATCAATCCGCTAGCGCTGACCGCCGACGGCCGCCTCATCGCCTGTGACGCCAAGGTCGTCCGCGACGACAGCGCCGGCTTCCGCCATGACCCGGAGGAATTTCCGATCAGCCGGGCGTTGGCTGAGCGCGCACTGACACCGCTCGAACGATCGGCCCGCGATCTCGGCTTCCAGCTTGTCGAAACCTCAGGCGACATTGTGCTGGTGACGTCAGGCGCGGGCCTGGCCATGATGATGATGGATCTCCTCGCCGATCACGGCTTCCGCGCCGCGAGTTTCATGGACAATCTGCGTGGCGCGCCCGACGAGACCATGACCGAGCGACTCAAGATCGCGCGCGAACTCGCGGCGCGGCGCAATATTAAGGCCATCGTGTTCCAGACCGTGATCGCGTCGCGATCGCTGGCCGAACGGATCGACGCGCTCATCGCCTGGATCAGCGCCGAGCCGCTGCCGAAGCCGCTGTTCGTCGGGATCGCCGCCGGTCATGCGGCCACGCGCAGCATGAGCACCGACGAAGCCATTGCCAAGCTGCGTGCCTTGGGGGTGTCAGCCTTTACCGACCCGCTGGCGCTGGTGAAAGCACTGGTGCAAGCCGTGGGGACGGGTCAGCCGGTGCGGCCAACCAGATGAAGCGCGGCGTAAAAGCGCCGGCACAGTTCGGCGAAGCCCATGCCGAAGTCCTCTCGGCGGCCGATTTCAAAGATGTAATCGCAGCCGTCGCCTGAGCAGTAAAATAGGCTTTTGCTCTGCAGCATCTGCGCATATTCCGCGTTCTCGTGCCCGCAATCCGGACAGATCAAAAGAATGCGCGCGGTCGCGTGAGCGCGACCGATATCGGGGCTGTCCCCCATATCACGTCCCCAAGAAATGATGTTTCCCCTGACCCCCAACGCTTGCGCCTTGCACTGCAGCGGGCGGCGCGCCGCTCGAATCACTTGATCCTAACAGAATTCGTTAAACGATCGTTGCAACGGCCGCGGCTTTGAAACTTCAGCGCGAAACGTGGCAGCGTGCAAAGAGCGGTCCCGATCGTCGCAGGCGCTTGTCGGGCCGCCGCCGGCGCGGCAGTATGCGGGCGGGAACAGCTGTCCGTCGAAAAATGCCGTCATTATCTGGGGCACACGCGCATGAAGACTCTTCTCGTTCCAACTGAGCACGGCGCGGCCATGGCGTCGGCGCTCGATACTGCGCTGCTTTTGGCGCGCAAATTCGACAGTTTCATCGAGGGTTTTTCGCTGCGCCCGGCGGTCGCCGACCTCGTCGCCATGGACCCGGACAGCGGCCTTACCATGGTCGCGGTCAAGGAGAACGACGCTGAAATGGTGCGGCAGGCGGAAGACATGTTCCGCTCGTTCATGCGCGAGCATCAGGTTCCGGAACAGACCGGCGATGGGCCTGCCACCTTGTCCTGGCACTGGCTCAAGGACGCGCCGAGCGGCCACGATTTTGTCGGCAGCTACGGCCGGGTCTTCGACGCCATCATCCTGGCGCGGCCAGGCGACGAATGGCAGAGCCCGTCGATGATCACGCTTGAATCGGCGCTGTTCGAAAGCGGCCGCCCGGTGCTGATCGCGCCGCCGGGCTCGCCGAAATCGCTCGCCACCAATATTCTCGTCGCCTGGAATTGCAGCACCGAGCAGGCGCGCACCATGGCCGACGCCATGCCGCTGCTGCGCCAGGCCGGGCGCGTCACCATCTGCACCGTCGAAGGCGCCACCGTCGCCGGCCCAAGCGGCGAGCAGATGGCGCGCGGGCTGAGAATGAACGGCATCGCCTGCGAAACCATGACCATCAAGCCGGGCAAGCGCAGCGCCGGCGAAGTGCTGCTCGCCAAAGCCGAAGAGCTTGGCTGCGACCTCATCATGAAGGGCGCCTATACACAGAGCCGGCTGCGGCAGATGATCTTCGGCGGCACCACACGCTATGTCCTCGCCAATGCGAAACTGCCGGTGCTGATGGCGCATTGAACTTGTCGCATTGAACCTGTGCATTCAACTTGCAGCATTGATCCCGCTTGGCCCAGCTCTGGCAAATGCTCGCGCCCTTCGCAGACGCACTGTTGCGCGTCGCGGTCGGGCTTGCGCTGATACCGCATGGCCTGCGCAACACATTCGGCTTCTTTCCCAACACCGGAGTGCGCGCGCTGAGCGTGCCGGAACTGGCCAAGCAGCTTGACCAAGGCGGATACCGTCCGGGGGCATTGTGGGCGCCGGCGATTTCGCTCACCCAGCTGGTCGGCGGGCCGCTTTTGGCGCTCGGCCTGTTCACGCGGCCGGTCGCCGCCGTCGTCCTGGTGTTTCTCCTGGTTGCCAATGTCGAGCGCTGGCGCGTCGGCAGATATTTTTGGAACCAGCTCGGTCTCGAATATACGCTGATGTGGACGATCGCGGCCTTCGTGGTTCTCGTCCATGGCGGCGGCCGCTATTCGCTCGATGATCTGTTCGGGTTCTGAGCGACGAAGAGTGAGAGCACACATGAAGACCAAGGCCAACGGCATCGCCATCAATTATCAGATCGAGGGGCCGGACAATGCGCCGTGTCTCGTGTTCTCGAACTCGCTCGCCACCACACTGGCGATGTGGGACGAACAGGCGGCGGCACTGAAGGATAAATTCCGGATCCTGCGCTACGACCAGCGCGGCCACGGCCAGACCGAAGCGCCGGCCGGCCGCTATGCGTTCGACACGCTCCTTGCCGACGCGCTCGGGCTTCTCGATGCGCTTTCAATCCCGAAGGCGCATTTCGCGGGCCTCTCCATGGGCGGCGCCACTGCGCTTGGGCTTGCGCAAAGGCATCCGGACAGATTCGATCGCATCATTGTCTGCGACTCGCCGTGCCAATCGACGCCGCAAAGCAGCCAGCAATGGGAAGAGCGCATTCTCGTCGCCAAGGACAAAGGCATGGCGGCCCTGGTCGAGCCGACGGTGGCACGCTGGTTCCCGCCCGAGATCGTCGCCAAGAATCCGCCCTATCTCGACAAGGTGCGCGGCATGATCCGCGACACGCCGGCCAACGGCTTCATCGGCTGCGCTGCAGCGCTTGCCGCCCGCGATTATGCGTCGGCAGCCGCCAGCGTGACGCGGCCGGTCCTGTTCATGGCCGGCGAGAAAGACGGCGTCGCGCCCGCCGCCATGCGCAAGCTCAACGAAACGCTGCCGGGCTCGCATTTCGTCGAGCTTTCGGGCGCCGGCCATATCTCGAACATGGACCGGCCGGCGGAATTCATCCGCGCCATCCGCGATTTTCTGAGCTGAGAGCAAAAGAGCCGGCCCCTGGCCGGCTCTTTCATTCATGCGGCGGTTGCAGCGTCTTGTTTACGAAGCTTTGCCGCCGTTGTGCTTGCACTCGGACCTGAACTTCTTGCGCGCCTTGCCGTGCAGGCCCTTGGTATTGGCTTGGTCGGAGCAGGACTTCGAGATCGCCTTCTTGTCGGCGGACGCAGGCGCGGTCGCCGCCGGGGCGGCCGAAGGCGCTGGCGCTGGTGTTGAGGTCTGCGCCAAAGCCGTACCGGCGCCGATGACGAAGGACAACAGGGCTGCGCTGATGACAAATTTCATTGTTCGATCCTTTTGCAATCGTGGATGGGCTGGGTCGGGGACGTAAATTTGTGGCTATGCGCTTGGGCGCACGCGACCAGAACGCGCGAACGGGCGCCCGCGTTCCTTGTGGTTTAACTGCGGACTCGATCCCGCCAGGCTAACGAGAGAGATCGAGGCCTGGACCAGCGCTGCTTACGCGGCGCCCTTCAGCCGCTTGTTGCATTCACTGTAATACTGCGGCCACTTCATACTGCCGTTGCCGGTGCCGGTCTTGTTGGTTTGCCATTGCTCGCTGCAAGTATGCAGGCGCGCCCTGCCCGGCTTTTCGCTTGAAAATTTTGCGTCGACCGTACTCGGGAACACAGCGTTGCCGGCGGATGCCGGCGCGGGAGCCGGTTTCGGCGCAGCGGCTGGCGCCGACGCGGTGGACGGTGCTGGCGCCGCGGCAGGCGCAGCCGACGCGTCGGAGCCGCATTGCGCCTTGCGGAAGTCGTTCCACTTCATGCCGTTGAGCGAGCCGTCGGTTTTGGCGGCTTTGTACTTGGCGCTGCATTCCGACATGGTCAGCGCCTGGGCCGAGGTGCCCTGCAAGGCGATAGCGGCCACGACTGCGGCCGCGCAAAGAGTCAGATAACGAATAGACATGGTTGAGCTCCTAATGTGTTCCTCACACTCAAATCAACGACACGGCGAACGCACGCCGAATACTATCCGGCGGAAGTGCTTTCGAAAATGGCCCGGAAAGACTTCGCCCTTGAATCCGCTTCGAGAACGGCAGGCCGGTTTCCGGAAAGATCGTGCTCAAAAGACAGATCTAGAATTGATCCGATTCTCTGGAAGTAGATCAACGTCTAGAGCGACCGCGAAAGCTCGTCTTCGGTCGGCATTCTGCCGTTCGGCGTCAATTGATCGACGACGTCCGGCAAATTCTGGCTCAATCCGTCTAGCAAATCCTCGCGCGACATTCCCGTGTGCGCCATCAGGGTCGAGATTTGGTCGGCACCGAGCGCACTGGCCAGATCGTTAGACGAGATGTCCTTGTTGGGGCCTTTGCCGACCCAGGACTGCGCCGCCTCGCCCTGCCCCGATTGCTGCAATTGCTTGAGCAGGTCGTTGAGGCCGCCCGAGAGAACAGACCCCGCAGCGCCGCCAGCCAGCAGGCCGCCGAGCGGACCTTTGAGAACATCGCCGAGACCGCCGGCAAGCCCGCCCAATCCGCCGGGCATGCCGCCACTCATGGAGCCGCCGGGATTCGGAGCCGGAGCCGCGGGCGCGCGGCCGGCCGGTGCCGCCGGCGAGCCACTCGTGAGACTTTTAAGCGCTTTGAACGCAAGAAGCCCGAGCATCGCCATCATCATCGGCGACATGCCGCCGCCGCTGCTGCTACTGGTCGAAGGCGCACGCGGTCCACGCGGGCCGTTCTGCATGCCGTTGAGAACATCCATCAAACCCATTTTCGCCTCCATCGGGACATGTGCCCTCACCTTCGCCCGGTTTTGACCAAAGAGTTCCAGGGAAGTGTGGCCAAATTTGCCCGTAGCTGGGTTGCGCCGAAACGAAGTTTCGGCACGATTCCACGAAGGGCGGATGACAGAAAGCAAACGGCAACAAGCGCACGCCGACAAACAACGGTAAATTGTCACCGTTTCGGCGCGTGACCGTGGCTGTGCGATTGGCCGTGTTCATGGCTGTCATGCCGGCCCGGCGCACCCGGCTCGCCGATCATGTCGCCGCAGCCGGCGCGGTTGGCCCAGTATTCCCAAGCGCGCCAGGTTTCGGGCGATCGCGGCCGATAGCCGGCCGCGCGCGCCGCGATCTCGCCTTTGGACAGAGGGATGGGCTTGCCTGCCTGCATCGCCGCGAGTTGGACCCGCGCATTGCGCGGCAGATAGACCGAAAGCCGCACCACTTCGATGATCGACCGCGCCGCCGAGGCAAAGCCGTGGCCGCGCATCAGCGCGACATTGCCCTTGCCCAGACATTTCGCCAGATCGCGGCCCTGCGCCATGTTGGTGACGAGAAGATTGGTATCGCCGAATTTCTTACGGATGTCCCAGACCGGCACCTTGCCGCCGATGAAACTGCCGGAGTGAATGACCGGCTGCAGCGGCGTCTTGATCAGGCCGAACGGCAGCGTGTCCTCGGCGTGGGCATGGACCACCGCCGTCACATCCGGCCGCGCCTCGAAGATCGCGGCATGAATGAAGCGCTCGAGATAGGGCTGGCGCGTGTCCTTGACCGGCTCGCCCGCCTGGTCGAATTCGATCAGATCGTGGCGCTCCACCAATTCCGGCGCCCGCGAGCGCGACATGAAGAAATGTTTCGGATTGTCGGGATGCCGTACGCTGATATGGCCGTAGGCGTCGACAACATCCTCGTTGGACAGAATGCGATTGGCGACCACGAGGTCGCGCAACAGATCATCAAGCTGGCTCATCGCGTTTCCGTTTTAGCGTTTCCGTTTCAGGCGCGGCGTAGCGTTCCCGCTATCATCCGGCTTCGCACTTAGCACGCTGAGAGGGCGATCAGGAAGGTCGCGGGCCGCGCGGGGTCTATGCCCTCAATGCAGCTCTTTGCGCAGGATCTTGCCGATATTGCTCTTGGGTAGGGCCGGTGCGAATTCGATGATCGTCGGCACCTTATAGGCGGCAAGCCGCTCGTGCAGGAATGCCTTAAGTTCTGCCTTATCGGGGGCCGGATCGCGCGCGACGACAAAGAGCTTCACCGCCTGCCCGGTCCGCGCGTCCGGCACGCCGATCACCGCGGCTTCGAGAATGCCGGGATGCTGGACCGCGACATCCTCGACTTCGTTCGGGAACACCTTGAAGCCTGAGACATTGACCAGATCTTTCTTGCGGTCGAGAAGTTTCAGATAGCCCTGCACGTCCAACGTACCGATGTCGCCCGTGCGCAGCCAGCCGTCGGCGGTAATGACGTGGTCGGTCTCCGCGGGCTGTTGCCAATAGCCACGCATCACCTGCGGGCCGCGTACCCAGACTTCACCTTCTTCTCCCGTGGCAAGGACCTTGCCGGCATCGTCGCGGATCGTCACTTCGGTGGACGGCACCGGCAAGCCGACGGTGCCGAGTTTTGGCGCGGCGAATGGATTGATGCACACGACCGGCGACGCCTCGGTCAGGCCATAGCCTTCGACGACGTTGCTGCCGGTAATGTCGCGCCAGCGCCGCGCCACTTCGCTCTGGATCGCGGCGCCGCCGGCGACCGCAATGCGCAGCGAGCTGAAATCGAGCTCTTTGAATTCCGCCACATTGGTCAGCGCGTTGAACAGCGTATTGACGCCTGACATCCAGGTGATCCGGCCCCGCGCCATGACGCGAATGAGCCGATGCAGATCGCGCGGATCGGGAATGAGATGGTTCAAGCCGCCAAGCAGCGCGAAGGAGAGCAGGTTCGCGGTGAGCGAGAAGATGTGGTAGAGCGGCAGCGGCGTCAGCACGCGCTCATGATCGGGCTCGGTGTCCATGCCCGTCTTGCTCCACGCATAGCATTGCAGCGTATTGGCCATGAGGTTGCGATGCGTGAGCATCGCGCCCTTCGGCCTGCCGGTAGTACCGCCGGTATATTGCAAGAGTGCGATGTCGCCGCTGCGCGGCTCGGCGTCGCGATAGGTTTCGCTGGGCGCACGGTCGCAGGCCTCCTGCAGCATGGTGAAGTTTTCGAAATGCCAGGCCGGCACGGCGTGGCGGATATAGGAATTGGCGAAATTGAACGCCCAACGCTTGAGCATCGGCACGAAATCGCCGAGCCGCGCCACCACGACATGGCGGACTTTCGTGTCGGCGATGATCTCCTGCAGCTTGTGAGCGAAGTTCTCCATGATGACGATGACGCTGGCGCCGGAATCGGCAAGCTGGTGCTGCAGCTCGCGCGTCGTATAGAGCGGATTGACGTTGACGATGATCATGCCCGCGCGCAGCGCGCCGAGAAACGTCACCGGATAGGCGAACATGTTCGGCAGCATGATCGCGACGCGATCGCCGGGCCGGCAGCCGATCTCCTCGACCAGAAAAGCTGCAAAGTCGCAGCTGTCGCGATCCCACTCGGCGAAAGTCATCTGCGCGCCGAGGCACTCGAAGGCCGGACGTTCGGCGTGCTGTTGGCAAGCCCCGACCAGCATCGCCGTGAGCGAGGGATAGGCATCCGGATCGATGGTCCTGGGTACGCCCGGCGGATAGGACGCGTACCAGAGCGGCTCCGCCGACTCGGCTTTGGCCGGCACAGACTCGTCCTGCGTCGCGAGCGTCATGAGGTTCATCGAACTTACTTCCCGACACGATTGTCTAGCATTGAAGCGGAAGGGTGTAACAGAAGCCTAAAGATTAGTTCGCCAAGGGGGTACAACAGGCGGCGCAAGTGGTCGCTGCAATTGATATCGGCGTTCAGATCGGTCTATTCACGCGAAACTGAAAAATTTGATCGGCGCACCGTACCGCAACGCAACAACAAACCCGGCGAGGCAGCCGGGCTTTTGAAGCACGAATGGCGCGTGGCTGTCGCCTCCTCGCCATTCGTCACTTCACAGTTTGCCTTCTATTGTGAATTCTCCGCGAAGAGCTGTTTGCCCATCGTGTTGAAGCGCGCCTTCTGATCATCAGACAGCGAGCCATAGAAGTCGGCGAGCGCCGGACGCACCGTGCCCACAGCCTGCAGCATGGCATTGAGCCGTTGGCCGACCGCCGCGAGGCGCGCCGGCGGCGTCGCCGGCACTTCGCTCGGACAGGCCGCCTTGATGATGTCGGAGGCCTGCGCCGACGCCGATTGCAGCGCTTGCAGTTTTGCACGCTGCGCATCGTCCGGCCGCACCACGCGATCGATCTGATCACCCGGCCAATTCATGACGTTGGCGCTGCATTGTGCCTGCGGATTCTGCGCAGCTTGATTTTGCCGCGCCGATTCCCGCTTGCCTTCAGGCGGAGCGATGCTGTTGAAACGCGCCTTCTGCTCGTCGGACAGCGAGTCATAGAACTTGTCGAGCGCAGGATTGACGATGTTCACCGCCTCGGCAAGCGCCCGCAGACGCTGCTGCATGTCGTCAAGACGTGCCGTGGGTGTGAACGCGACGGCGGTCGGACAATGCGACTTGACCTCGTCGCTTGCCTTGACCAGCGCATTGCCGAGATCGTCGAGCAGCGCGCTTTGTTGTTGCGTCGGCTGCACCGCCGCCTGGATCTGGTCGATCGGCCAGCCAGTCACCTCGGCAGCTTCATCGCTGCAGCTCTGCGCCATGCTCTCAGTGAGCTTTGCCATCCGCGCCGGAGCGCTCGGGCCCTGGACATAGTCGCTATAGTCGTAGGGCGAGAACATTGCGGAATAGACGTCACCATAACCGTAAGCCCAGAACGGATCGACGTCGTAGTAATCGTCCGGCCACAGCGCGTAGTAGAAGAAGTCGCCATAGGCATAAGGCCAGAACACCGGACCGATCCAGCCGAGGTGATTCCAGCGATGCCAGCCGTGGTGCCAGAACGGCCGGAATGCGGCGTTCGCGGCGAACTGTTGCCGATGTGCCGCAAAGGCTCGCGGATCGGAGTGGAACGCGGCCTGACGCGCGGCGGGCAGATTATGCGCGGCGGCCGCCAGCGGATGCGCCGTCAACGACGCGAGAGGCGCGTGATTAAGGTTGGCGTGATTTGCGTTCGCCTGACTCAGGTTGGCATTGCTGGTGTTGGCATGGTTAGTGTCGGTATGGCTGGCAATGCCGTGATTGGCGTGCGCGAACCGCGCGCTGCCGCTACCACGGGTGTGACTCGCGAAGTTTGGCGCGAAATGGCCACGAGCGGCATTGAAATGAGGAGCTGCATGCGCAGTGAAGTGCGGAACGCCGCCACCGCCTGGATGTCCGCCGCCGCCAAAATGCGCCGCGCTGAAATGAGGAGCGCGACCACCGCCTCCACCGATATGCGGTGCGCCTCCACC
>Ga0102924_1002915_pt1 | contig 18258 bp, 13 predicted proteins | sample PaiPotPPM11metaG_FD_80116 | JGI IMG/M metagenome (GOLD analysis project Ga0102924, IMG submission 80116) | Iron sulfur acid spring bacterial and archeal communities from Banff, Canada, to study Microbial Dark Matter (Phase II) - Paint Pots PPM... ...
CAAGCCCGCCCCTCGGTTCTCATGGACCACTCCGTGCCCACCATGAACGATGACAAACCGCGCTGACCGAAGCGCCGAGCGCTGGCCTTGGCCGGGATCGGCGAGTCCTCCTCCGGCCGGTCAGCGGCCGAGGCCGACCAGGTGCTGGACGAGGGGTTCGGGCGCGACTAGGTGCTGATCGTCGATACCGGGCCACTGGTCGCTGCAGCGGACCGCGCTGACAAGGACCATGTCGCCTGCCAGGCACTGCTGGAAGACGATGAGGGGCCGCTGGTCACTACCGGACCATTAATCGCCGAGGTCGGCTATCTGATCAACCGCCAGCTCGGCCCTGCCGAACGGCACGGGGCGATCCGGGTTGCCACCTTGGACCGGCGGCACTTCACGGTCGTCGGACCTCGCCACGCCCAGGCGCTCGAACTGCTGCCCTAACGACCGCCGTCCGACAGTTGCACGAGCGCCGGGGTCGAACCGGGAAACGCTGCCTGCTCAGCCAGCCCGTCCAAGCCCACAACCTCTGACCCTTCAAGAGTCTCTAGCCCTACGAACAGTGGGGCCGGCTCTAGGGCCACTGGATGGTGCAAGGCTGTGACTTGGGTGGGCCTGGATGGACTTGAACCATCGACCTCTTCCTTATCAGGGAAGCGCTCTAACCGAGCTGAGCTACAGGCCCGAAGCGTGCCGGTCTGGTGGGCGGCACGGTGAGAAAGGTTACCGCAAACTAGGAGCGGCCGGTTACTCGGCCTCCTTGAGCGTGATCTCGATACCGCCAGCCACCATCGTGATCAGGTTGTAGAGCACCGCGCCGATGGTGGACAAGGCGGTGATCAGGACCACGTTCACCGCGCCGACCAGCATGGTGTAGCCGAGGACACGGGAGGCCTTGAACCAGCTGGCCGCGTTGGTCCCCGACTTGTTCTTGGTCGAGGTGACCAGGCCGACGGTGTGCTCGATGCTGGTGAACACGCCGAGCTTCTGGACCACGAAGTACATGACCGCGACGGCGACGAACAGGATGACCCAGCCGACCAGGGAGATCATGAAGCTGAACTTCATGACCGACCAGGGCTCAATGCGGCTGACGGCCAGCTGCGCCTTGCGGCTCGACCCGGCGCCCTGGGTGGGGAAGGACGCGGAGCGCTGGCCGTCGGCCTGCGGGCCTCTGGGGGCCTTGGCGGGCCGTGCGGGGCGGATCCTGCCCTTGGTCGCCGGGCGGGGGAACTGCGAGGTGCCGGTGCCGCCGCCGTAAGCGGTGTCCGAGCCGTAAGAACTGCCGGCGCCGTAGGAGCCGTCGCCGCGGTAGGAAGTGTCGCTGCCGAACGAGCTGTCGGCGGGCGAGTACCGGTCAGAGATGGGCGGCGCTCCGGGCCCGCTGGACGAGACAGCCGAGGCGGCGTCGGCGGACGCGCTGGCGGGCGAGGGCGGCCAGCCCGCTGAGGCGGGGGAACCGCTGTTGCCGGAATTCCCGTTGGCGGGGACGTCCCATGGCTTGCGCTCGGGGAAGTCGGGGGTCTCCTCGTCTGAGGCGGGCGCCGGAGCGGCCGGGTCCTTGTCCCCGGACTCCTTGGCTCCCGCGGCCCCCACTCCGAACATGGGGGGAACGGTCTTCACGGAGGCCGAATCGGCGTCCGGCGTCGAGCCGGAATCGCCTGGACTGCCGTCGGTCAGCCACCCCTGTGGATCCGAGCGGTTCTCCACCCCGTCCTCCTCCGAACCGATTCCTGAGTCGAGATTAGCCTCAGGATGCTGGTTCTGCTTGCCGCCTTCTGCGGTGACACCAGTTAAGACGCCCGAATGCGGTGTTTCGTTGCGTCTTGTGGTTGAGGTCACCCGCGCATGACCAGTTGCTTACGTGCGACCCGAAGCAGCCTGCCCTGATCCGGCACGTACATGCACAATACCTTGTGAATCAGTCTGCCTCGGGCGTCTCGTCATCCCCGGGAGCGGCCGGGTCCTCGTCGACCTGGTCCGACTCGGCATCCTCGGCACCGAGGTTTCCGTTGGTCTCGGCGTTCCTGGCGATGGCCACCAGGGTCTGCCCGCTGGCCAGGTTGACCAGGCGCACGCCCATGGTCTGGCGGCCGGACTGCTTGACCTCGGCCGCCGAGGTCCGGATGACGCCGCCGGCCGACGTGATGGCGAACACCTCGTCCTCGGGGTGGACCATGAGCGCCCCGGCGAGCTCGCCGCGGTTGTCCACAATGCGGGCGGTCAGCACGCCGCGGCCGCCACGGCCCTGGAGCGGGTACTGGTCGACCGGAGTCCGCTTGGCATAGCCGCCGGTGGTGGCGACCAGCACGTCGGCGCCGTCCCGGACGACATACATGCCCAGCAACTGGTCGCCGTCGGTGAACCGCATGCCGATGACCCCCGAGGTGGCCCGGCCCATGGGCCGCAGCGCCTCGTCGTCGCCGTGGAACCTGATCGCCTGGGCGTGCCTGCTGACCAGCAGGAGGTCCTCTTCGGGCGAGATCAGCTCGGCGGCGATCACCTCGTCGTCATCGCGCATGAGGTTAATGGCGATGATCCCGCCCGAGCGGGGCGAGTCGAAGTCGGTCAGCCGTGACTTCTTCACCAGGCCGGAACTGGTGGCCAGGACCAGGTACGGCGCGACGTTGTAGTCGCGCAGCGCCAGCACCTGGGCGATCCGCTCGTCGGGCTGGAAGGCCAGCATGTTGGCCACGTGCTGGCCGCGGGCGTCCCGCGCCGCGTCGGGCAGCTCGTAGGACTTGGCCCGGTACACCCGGCCCTTGTTGGTGAAAAACAGGATCCAGTGGTGCGTCGTGGTCACGAAGAAGTGATCGACGATGTCGTCGGTCCGCAGCTGGGCGCCGCGCACCCCCTTGCCGCCGCGGCGCTGGGCCCGGTACTGGTCGACCGGGGTCCGCTTGGCGTAGCCGCCGCGGGTGATGGTGACGACCACATCCTCCTCGGCGATCAGGTCCTCGATGGACATGTCGCCGTCGTAGGCGATGATCTCGGTCCGCCGGTCGTCGCCGTACTTGGCCGCGATCTCGCCCAGCTCGGTCCCGATGATCTGACGCTGCCGCTCGGGCGAGGCCAGGATGTCCTCGTAGTCCTTGATATGCGCCATCAGGTCCTCGTACTCGTCGAGGAGCTGCTGCCGCTCAAGGGCGGCCAGCCGGCGCAGCTGCATGTCGAGGATGGCGCGGGCCTGGATCTCGTCGATGTCCAGCAGGCCCATCAGGCCCTGCTGGGCGGCGTTGGCCGACTCGCTGGCCCGGATCAGCGCGATCACGGCGTCGATCTGGTCGATGGCCTTGAGCAGCGCACTCAGGATGTGGGCCCGCTCCTGGGCCTTGCGCAGGAGGAACCGGGTGCGCCGGACGATGACCTCGATCTGGTGCGCGACCCAGTACCGGATCATCTGGTCCAGCCGCAGGGTCCGCGGCACGCCGTCGACCAGGGCCAGCATGTTGGCGCCGAAGGTGTCCTGGAGCTGGGTGTGCTTGTACAGGTTGTTCAGCACGACCTTGGCCACGGCGTCGCGCTTGAGCACGATCACCAGGCGCTGGCCGGTCCGGTCGCTGGTCTCGTCCCGGACGTCGGCGATGCCGCTGACCCGGCCGTCCTTGGCCAGCTCCGCGACCTTCTTGGCCACGTTCTCCGGGTTGACCTGGTAGGGCAGCTCGGTGACGACCAGGTTGGCCCGGCCCTTGCGGTCCTCTTCCACCTCGACCACGGCCCGCATGGTGATCGACCCGCGGCCGGTGGTGTAGGCGTCGCGGATCCCGCGGCGGCCGACGATCTGGGCGTGGGTGGGGAAGTCGGGACCCTTGACGCGCTCCATCAGCGCGTCAAGGAGTTCCTCGTCGGTGGCCTCGAAGTTGTCCAGGTACCACTGCGCGCCGGCCGCGACCTCCCGCAGGTTATGCGGCGGGATCTTGGTGGCCATGCCGACCGCGATCCCCTCCGACCCGTTGACCAGCAGGTTGGGGAACCGGCTGGGCAGTACGACGGGCTCGGCCGAGCGGCCGTCGTAGTTAGGCCGGAAGTCGACGGTGTCCTTGTCGATGTCCCGCAGCATCTCCATGGCCAGCGGGTCCAGGCGACACTCGGTGTACCGCATGGCCGCGGGCGGATCGTCGCCGCGAGAGCCGAAGTTGCCCTGGGGGTCGATGAGCGGCAGCCGCATGGCCCAGGGCTGGGCCATGCGGACCAGCGCGTCGTAGATCGCGCTGTCGCCGTGCGGGTGGTAGACGCCCATGACGTCGCCGACGACGCGGGCGCATTTGGAGTACCCGCGCTCGGGCCGGAACCCGCCGTCGTACATCGCATACAGGATGCGGACGTGCACCGGCTTGAGGCCGTCGCGGACGTCTGGCAGCGCTCGTCCGACGATCACCGACATCGCATAGTCGATGTAGCTGCGCTGCATCTCGACCTGGATGTCGACCGGCTCGGTCCGGTGCCCCCCGGAGGGAGCGTCAGGCGTGCTCACGTCGGGCACTGTGCTATCCCCTTACTAGATCCAAGCTGGATGTCCGGAATCGGGCACCCAGCCGCGCCCCTAGATGTCCAGGAAACGGACATCCTTGGCGTTGCGCTGGATGAAGGCGCGGCGGGCCTCCACGTCCTCACCCATCAGGACACTGAACAACTCATCGGCCTGGGCCGCGTCGTCCAGGGTGATCTGGCGCAGCACGCGGCGGGCCGGGTCCATGGTGGTCTCCCACAGTTCCCTGGCGTTCATCTCGCCCAGGCCCTTGAACCGCTGGACCCCGTCGCGCGGCCGCGGGTCGCGCCGGCCCTCGGCGATCCCGGCCTCGATGACCGCGTCCCGCTCCCGGTCGGAGTAGGCGTAGCCGGGGGTACTGTTCCGGCCCTCCCACTTGATCTTGTAGAGCGGGGGCTGGGCCAGGTAGACGTGCCCCGCCTCGATCAGCGGCTTCATGAACCGGAACAGCAGGGTCAGCAACAAGGTCGCGATGTGCTGGCCGTCCACATCGGCGTCGGCCATCAGGATGATGCGGTGGTAGCGCAGCTTGTTGATGTCGAAGTCGTCGTGGATGCCGGTGCCCAGCGCGGTGATCAGCGCCTGGACCTCGTTGTTCTTCAGCACCCGGTCGATCCGGGCCTTCTCCACGTTCAGGATCTTGCCCCGGATGGGCAGGATGGCCTGGTACTGCGGGTCCCGCCCGCCCTTGGCCGAGCCGCCGGCCGAGTCACCCTCGACCACGTAGATCTCGCACTGCGAGGGGTCGGTGGACTGGCAGTCCGACAGCTTGCCGGGCAGCCCCGAGCCGGTCATCAGGCCCTTGCGGGTCAGGTCGCGGGCCTGGCGGGCCGCGATCCGGGCCCGGGCGGCCTGGGAGGCCTTGATGATGACGGCCTTGCCCTCGCCGGGGTTGCGCTCGAACCAGGCCCGCAGGTGGTCGTTGCACACCCGCTGGACGAACGACCGGGCCTCGGTGTTGCCCAGCTTGGTCTTGGTCTGGCCCTCGAACTGCGGCTCGGACAGCTTGACGTGGATGATGGCGGTCAGGCCCTCACGGACGTCATCGCCGGTCAGCCGCTCGTCCTTCTCCCGGACCAGCTTCTGCTCGCGGGCGTAGTTGTTGACGATGTTGGTCAGCGCCGCCCGGAAGCCCTCCTCGTGCGTGCCGCCTTCGGCCGTGTTGATCGTGTTGGCGAAGGTGTGCACGGACTCGGAGAACGCGCCGGTCCACTGCATCGCGACCTCGGCCGAGATGCCCTTCTCCTCGTCGCCGAACTCGATCACCGACTCGTGCACCGGGTCCTTGGAGGCGTTGAGGTAGCGGACGAAGTCGGCGATGCCGCCCTCGTACTGGTAGCTGACCGCGTGCGGCTCGCCGTTGGCGTGCTCGGGCCGCTCGTCGGTCAGCGAGATGGCCAGGCCCCGGTTCAGGAAGGCCATCTCCTGCAGCCGCCGCGACAGCGTCTCGAACGACCACTCGGTGGTCTCGAAGATGTCCGTGTCCGGCCAGAACGTGATGATCGTGCCGGTTCCGTCGGTGGGCTCGCCGCGCTCCAGCGGAGTGATCGGCTCGCTGACGGCGTAGGACTGCCGCCAGGCATAACCGTCCTTGTGGACCTCCACGTCGAGGCGGCGGGACAGCGCGTTCACCACCGAGACGCCGACGCCGTGCAGGCCGCCGGACACCGCGTAGGACTCGCTGTCGAACTTGCCGCCGGCGTGCAGCGTGGTCAGGACCACCTCGACGGCCGGGCGCTTTTCCACCGGGTGCTCGTCGATGGGGATGCCGCGGCCGTTGTCGTCGACCCGGACACCGCCGTCGGCCAGCAGGGTGACCAGAATCCGGTCACAGAAGCCGGCCAGCGCCTCGTCAACAGCGTTGTCGACCACCTCCTGGACCATATGGTGCAATCCGCGCTCACCCGTTGAGCCGATGTACATACCCGGGCGCTTGCGGACGGCCTCCAGGCCCTCCAGAACCCTGATCGAACGCGCGTCATACGACAAAGCTGAAGCTCCTCCTGGAACAGGCGGACACCAGGCTGACGCGATTCCCCCCCGCGACGGCCCAGGTGCGCATCCTTATTTTACCTGGGCGAACCACCTTGCAGAGCCGTTAGACGCGACTCCGCGCGCCGCAAGCTACCCGTAGGTATCCCTGGGCCCGCGGCCGCCGCGCACCCGCCATTCGCCCGGGCGCCGCTGGGCGCTGGCCGGGCCGCGTACCTTGACCCGGCGCACGGAGCCGTCGCCCAGCTCCACGTTGAGCCGGTGGACCAGCTGGCCGGCCAGCAGGCGCAATTGCGTGGCCCAGGCGGTGGAGTCGGCGGTCACCGTCAGCTCGCCGTCGGCCAGCGACTCCGGCTTGGTGTGCTCGGCCAGCTCAGGCCCCACGATCTGGGCCCAGTGGCCGAACAAGGCCCCGGTCGCGGCGGCCAGCTGCCAGCCCTGCTCGCTGATCAGCCCGTCGATGGCCGAGGTCAGCGCCAGCGGATCTTCCCGGCGCTCGCGCGCACCAGGGGACTGGGGCGAATTCGGGTTCCTGGCCGCCCGGGCCGGGAAGTTTCCCCTGGCCTGGGCGTCGGCCTTGGCCGCGGCCAGGGCCTCGCGGGCCCGCCCGGCGCGGTCAGCGGCATCCCGGTCACTCATCAGCGATCACCCCGTCGGCCACCGAAAACCGCTGACCGGACAGTTCTGTCGGGACATCAGCGCCCACCGCCGCGGTCACCAGCACCTGATCCGCGCCCGCCACCAGCTCGGCCAGCCGGCCCCGGCGGCCGACGTCCAGCTCGGCGAACACGTCGTCCAGGATCAGCACCGGATCCTCGCCGCCCGCCCGCAGCACCTCGAACGCGGCCAGCCGCAGCGCCAGCGCCATCGACCAGGACTCCCCGTGGCTGGCGTAGCCGCGAGCGGGCAGCCCGCCGATGCTCAGCTCGAGTTCGTCGCGGTGCGGGCCGACCAGGCATACCGCCCGCTCGAGCTCGGCGCGGCGGCTGTCGGCCAGCGCCGCCCGCATGTCGTTCGCGAGCTTCTCGCGTTCCGGCTCGGGCTCGCCTTCGGCCCGCAACACCTGGCGGTACCGCAGTCCGGTATCGCCCGCGGCTCCCGATACGGCGCTATATGCCCGGGTGACCATGGGCCGGATCGACTGCACCAGCTCCAGCCGTCCCATGGTGAGCTCGACCCCCGCGGCCACCAGCTGGTCATCCCATACCTCGAGGCCGGGGGGCACGCCGCCGCCCCTGGCCCGGGCCGACTTCAGCAGCGCCGACCGCTGCCGCACCACCCGCTCGTAGTCCGACCGGACCCCGGCGTACCTGGGCCGCAGCGCCACCAGCAGGTCGTCCAGGTAGCGCCGCCGCTGGTCGGGGTCGCCCTTGACGATGGCCAGGTCCTCCGGCGCGAACAGCACGGTGCGCAGCACGCCCAGCGCCTCGCGCGGCCGGACCGGCGCCCGGTTGAGCCGGACCCGGTTGGCCCGGCCCGGGTTGACCTCGATCTCCACCAGGCTGTCCCGGCCGCCGCCGGAGACCGCGGCCCGGATGATCGCGCGCTCGGCGCCGCGGCGGATCAGCGGCCCGTCGGCGCTGACCCGGTGGCTGGCGAACGTGGCCGCGTAGCAGGCCGCCTCGACCAGGTTGGTCTTGCCCTGGCCATTGGCGCCGGTGAACGTGGTCGCCCCCGGCCCGAGCCGGACGTCGGCCGCCGCGTAACAGCGGAAGTCGGTCAGCGCCAGCCGGGTCAGGTGCACGAGGCCGAGACTAGTGCCTGCCGATCGGCTAGCTGCCGAGGCGGATCGGCATCAGCAGGTAGCGGTAGTCCGGGGCGCCATCCGGGCCCGGCTTGCCGGTGATCAGGGCGGGCTTGCCGGGCTCGGTGAACGAGATCCGGGCGATGTCGGAGTCGATCGCGGCCAGGCCGTCGAGCAGGTACTGCGGGTTGAACGCGATCGACAGGTCGTCGGCCTCGAAGCTGGCCTCCATGATCTCCTGGGCCTGGGCCTCGTCCCCGGTGCCGGCCTCCAGCATGAGCTGGCCGGAGCTGAACGACAGCCGGACCGCGGTGTTGCGCTCGGCCACCAGCGCCACTCGCTTGACCGCCTCGGTCAGCGCGCTGGTCGACAGCTCGGCGGTGATCTGCAGGTTGGTCGGCAGCAGCGCCTGGTAGCGCGGGAACTCCCCGCCCAGCAGCCGGGTGGTGGTGCGCCGGCCCGCGCCCTCGAAGCCGATCATGCCGTCGCCGCCCTGGCCGTCCTCGCCGGGCAGGGCCAGCGCGATGGACACCTCGGCCCCGGCGGTCAGCGCCCTGGCCGTCTCGCTCAGCGCCCGCGCGGGCACCAGCACCGCGGCCGACTGGTCGCCGCGCTGCGGGTTCCAGCGCAGTTCCCGCACGGCCAGCCGGTAGCGGTCGGTCGAGATCAGCGTGAGCGTGTCGCCCTCGATCTCGATCCGCACCCCGGTCAGCGCGGGCAGCGTGTCGTCCCGGCCCGCCGCGATGGCCGACTGGCTGACCGCGGTGGCGAACGCGTCGCTGCCCACCGACCCGGCGGCCGGCGGCATCTCCGGCAGCGACGGGTACTCCTCCTCGGGCATGGTCAGCAGGTTGAACGTGGCGCTGCCGCAGGTGAGCACGGCCCGGCCGGAGCCGGGGTCGGCGGTGATGGTCACCGGCCGGGCGGGCAGGCTGCGGCTGATCTCGGCCAGCAGCCGGCCGGAGACCAGGGCCGAGCCCTCCTCCTCCACCGAGGTGGCTGGCACCGTCGCCTGGGCCGATACGTCGTAGTCAAAGCTGGAGAACGTGAGCTCGGCGCCCGCGCGCATCTGGATGCCGGCCAGCACCGGCACCGTGGGCCGGCTGGGCAGGGCGCGCGCGGTCCAGGCCACCGCATCAGCCAGCACGTCACGCTCAAGGACTATCTTCACCGGACGCTGCCTCCCGGGTCAGGGCAGGAGCCTGCCTGCTTGGTACGTGGATTGCTAGATAGATAAAGGAACGTAGTCGTCATAGGGTCGGTGGATCCCGGGGACAACCGGCGACCGGCCAGGTCAGGGCGGCTTTTGGCGTCCACAGGCGCGGCCAGCGCCCGGGGCCGGGCGGTGATGGCGGTGTGGACACCTGACCGTCGTTCGCAGGACATGTTTGAGTTGCCCCCGGGACGGGCATCATTATCCTCCGCCTGTCCCCCGCTCATCCACAGCGTCATCCACAGCCTGTGTGCGCTGAATGCACGATCCGACCGATTTCTGTAGTCAGTCGGAGGCAGAGGGTAGTAGTCGCAGCTCATCCCGGCGGTGCTCATCCCGACAGTGCCTGCTGCTTGATCCGGTTGGTGAGCTCAGTCACCTGGTTGTAGATCGAGCGGCGCTCGGCCATCAGCGAGCGGATCTTGCGGTCGGCGTGCATGACCGTGGTGTGGTCGCGGCCGCCGAACTGCTGGCCGATCTTGGGCAGCGAGAGGTCGGTGAGCTCGCGGCACAGGTACATGGCGATCTGCCGGGCGGTCACCAGCACCCGCGACCGCGAGGTGCCGCACAGGTCGTCGATCGAGAGGCCGAAGTACGAGGCGGTCTGGCCCATGATCGTGGCCGCCGTGATCTCCGGCCCGTGCGTCTCGGGGATCAGGTCCTTGAGCACGAACTCGGCCAGCTGGAGGTCCACGCTCTGCCGGTTGAGGCTGGCGAACGCGGTGACCCGGATCAGCGCCCCCTCCAGCTCCCGGATGTTGGTCGAGATCCGGGAGGCGATGTACTCCAGCGCTTCCGGCGGGGCGTTGAGCCGGTCGGTGACCGCCTTCTTGCGCAGGATCGCGATGCGCGTCTCGAGCTCGGGCGGCTGGACGTCGGTCTGCAGGCCCCACTCGAACCGGCTGCGCAGCCGGTCTTCCAGCGTGACCAGCCGCTTGGGGGCCCGGTCGCTGGAGATCACGATCTGCTTGCTGGCGTTGTGCAGCGTGTTAAAGGTGTGGAAGAACTCCTCCTGAGTTCCTTCCTTGTTCTCCAGGAACTGGATGTCGTCGACCAGCAGCACGTCGACATCGCGGTAGCGGCGGCGGAAGCCGTCCTGCTTGCCGTCCCTGATCATGTTGATGAAGTCGTTGGTGAACTCCTCCGAGCTCACGTACCTGACCTTCAGTCCCTGATAAAGGCTCTGCGCGTAGTGCCCGATCGCGTGCAGCAGGTGCGTCTTGCCCAGCCCGGAGTCGCCGTAGACGAACAGCGGGTTGTAGGCCTTGGCCGGGGCCTCGGCTACCGCGACGGCGGCCGCGTGGGCGAACCGGTTGCTGGAGCCGATGACGAAGGTCTCAAAGGTGTACTTGGGGTTCAGCCGGGCCAGCGCGGGCCGTGGCACGCCGGGCCCGCCATTCCCGCCTGGGCGCGGGACCGACGGGGATCTGTGCTCGCCCGAGCCGTCAATACCGCGGCTGTTGCTCGAATCGCCGATCGGCGACGGCCCGTTCAGCTCCGGTCCGCCGGGCCCGGCCTCCGGGCTCGGCCGCGCTGGCGGCAGCACACTGGGCGGCGGCCCGTCCGGCGCGTCATCGGCGTGGCCGGGCGGCGGGACCGGCATGGGGCCGGGCGAGGGCCGGCGGACGGGCGACGGCATGCCCGCCGTGGCGCTGGGGTCCACGGTCACCGCGAGCTGGATGCTGCGCTCGAGCTCGCGGGACAGTGCGTTGGTGATCAGCGCGCGGAGCCGGGTCTCGAGCTGCTCCTTGACGAAATCATTCGGCGCGGCGATCAGCGCAGTGTTCTCGACCAGGCCCAGCGGCCGGGTGAGCTGAAGCCAGGCCCGCTGATGCGGCTCAATCTGCATGTCGCCGAGATCGGCCAGGGACCGGGCCCAGACGGCTGCGAGGTCGTCTTCTCTCACTGATAACTCACCTCGCGCCCCCACATCCGATCAACAGGTTTTTCCACAGGGTGTGCACGTTGCAGAGGTACGCTCACGCAGGTCGTGCGCCATCCCGGGGATGGAGCCGGCGATCGCGGCGGTCGGACTGATCCCCGCGACCGGCACCGCTATCCACAACAGCCTAGGGCTGCCTTTCCCGGCGCGTTGGCAAACGGTCAGGGTCATATGGTGAGCGGCCGGGAGCCCCGATGGCAAGCCGGGGCGGGGGCGAGCGGCGCCAGTTTGACCGCCGCTGCCCGGGGCGCGTACCGTTTGTTGGCCCGGTAGTCCGGTGCGGGTGACGCATGGCCTCGTGCTGGGCACTTTATGTTGCCGGGCGCCCAGCGATCGTTTGTTAAGTACCAGCCAACTGGAGTCCCGGTGAGCAAGCGCACGTTCCAGCCGAACAACCGCCGCCGCGCCAAGACGCATGGCTTCCGGCTGCGCATGCGCACCCGGGCCGGTCGCGCGGTGCTGGCGTCCAGGCGCCGTAAGGGCCGCGCGCGCGTCAGCGTCTGACCGGTTGCCTGACCCTTCTGACTGATCTTGTCCCGAATCGCCCGGGGTGGTGAGGGCCAGTGCTTCCCGCAGCGGCGAGGATGCGGCGCCGGGCGGAGTTCAGCGCCGCCGTCCGGGAGGGCAGCCGCGCGGGCAAGCCGCTAGTTTCCGGCCATCTGCTGGTGCGGCCGGAGGAAGAGCCGGCGCGGGTCGGGTTCATTGTCAGCCGGGCTGTAGGGCCTGCCGTGGTGCGTAATAAGGTCCGTCGCCGGCTCAGGCACCTGGCCCGTGCGTATCTGCGGTCACTTCCTGGAGGTAGCCTGCTTGTGTTGCGCGCTAACCCTCGCGCCGCGACGGCACGCCAGGAGGATCTCGCCGCCGAACTCGACCTGGTAATCGCAGCACTTCTTCGGCGGCAGGATAGGGCGCTGTGTCGGTGACGACTACACGCGATCAGCAGGCGAAACAGCCAGCGCCAGGCAAGCGGTCGCCCGCGGCCTGGGCGCTGATTCAGGCAATCCGCGGCTACCGCGTGCTTGTCAGTCCGCTGCTGCCGCCATCCTGCCGTTTCTACCCCTCATGCAGCGCCTACGCGCTGGAGGCGGTGCAAGTGCACGGGGCCCTGCGCGGCGCCTGGCTAACGGTGCGGCGGCTGAGCCGCTGCCATCCGTTCCACGCCGGCGGCCTGGACCCGGTGCCGCCCCGGCGATCGGCCGGCCGGACAGCCGACCCCGAGTTTTCTGATCAGAGCGCAAGGGAGCTAGCAGGTGGGTAACCCACTGAACGCCCTGTATACAGCCGTGGGCTGGGTGCTGACCCGGATCTACGACGTGCTGAAGCCCCTATTCGGTGCCTCCAGCGGCTGGACGTGGGCCCTCACCATCATCATCCTTGTGGTCCTGATGCGCCTGGTCATGGTGCCGCTGTTCATCAAGCAGATGCACACGACGCGCGCCATGACCTCGCTACAGCCTCAGATGGCGGCGCTGCGCAAAAAGTACAAGAACGACAAGCAGACGCTCAACCAGGAAACGATGAAGCTCTACCAGGAGGCGGGCGTCAACCCGCTGATGGGGTGCCTCCCGGTTGTGGCCCAGCTCCCGTTGTTCTTCTCGCTGTTTAGCGTGTTGCGAGCGATCGCCGAGTACACCGGCGGCACGCCCAAGTACGGCCTGCCAGAGACGATGGTGAAGAGCGCCCAGCAGGCCAAGATCCTGGGCGCCAGCATCGCGGACAAGGTCCTGTTCACCGGGACCGCGCACGTCCCGCTGCACTCCAAGATCGTGATTGTCGCCGCGGTCGTGATCAGCATGGTCACGACCTACCTGACCGTGCGCCAGAGCATGAAGCGCGGCATGATGCCCGCGGCCAGCCCGGATAACCCGATGGGCAACTCGCAGAAGTACATGGCCTACATCATGCCGTTCTTCGCGCTGACCGGCCTGTACTGGCCGTTCGGGCTGGTCCTGTACTGGGTCACGACCAACGTGTGGACGCTCATCCAGCAGTGGGCGCTGTTCAAGCGCTACCCGTACACGCCGCCCTCGGCCGATGGCACGGTCCCGGCGACGGCGGGCGCGCCGGCCCTGGCACCAACCGTGAAGACGACCGTGCTGAACTCGTCGGGGAAGGCGCCGGCGGCCAGGGACTCCGCGCCCAAGACCACGGCGGCCAAGACCACGGCGCCCAAGAGCACACCGGCCAAGGGCACGGCCCCCAAGACCGCCGCAGCCAAGAACACGGCGGCCAAGGACAGCAAGGCACCCGCCCCGACGGGCCGGAACGGCAGCCGTCCGGCGGCCACCGGGGCATCGGCCAACGGGTCCGGGTCGGGCAAGTCCGACGCGAGCGGTGGCGGTGGCGGGCTGAGAGGCAGGCTGGGCCGGGGTCGCGCCGAGCAAGAGGCGCAGCCGGAGCCGGAGGAAGTTAAGCTCGTCAGGCAGCAGCGGCAGCGCCAGTCGCGCAGCAAGCGCTCGGGCAAGCACTAGAGCCCAGCGCTCCGACGCCGGCGTCGCCACTGAACTCCAGGGACACGGATTCCAGGGGCACGGATTCCGGGGACAGATGGCTGTTTCTGGGGGACTGTTGGCCGGGGGCATTGCTGACTTGCCGGTTAAAGGTGACCGGTTCATGAGGACGCGGACCTGAGGAGGCCCTGGCGTGAGGCAAGGGGATGACGTGATGGCCGACCCTGAGGAGGAGGCGGGCGTGCCTGGTCAGCAGGAGGCCACGGCGGGCGAGGTCGCTGACGACCGGATCGACCCGCTGGCCGACGCGGACGACCTCGACCTGGACGATGCTGAGGTTGACGAGGACGCGGACGACGTTGAGGACGCGGACGACGTTGAGGACGTGGACGACGACGACCTGGACGACGTCGACGAGGTCGAGGACGACGACGAGGTCGATGAGGACGACGACGAGGACGACGGTGAGCTGAGCGACGACGCGGAGGCGTCGGCCGAGGATGAGGACGGCGACGCCGAAGATGAGAACGGCGACGCCGAGGCTGACGAGGCCCGCGGCGGGAGCCGGCCCAGCGTCACCGACCTCGAGGCGGAGAGCGAGATCGCCGCCGACTACATCGAGGGCCTGCTCGACGTGGCCGATCTCGACGGCGACATCGACATGGACGTCGAGGGCGAGCGGGCATTCGTGTCCGTGGTCGGCGCCACCCTGGACGAGCTGGTCGGCCAGCGGGGCGAGGTGCTGGAGGCCCTGCAGGAGCTGACCCGGCTGGCCGTGCACCGGCAGACCGGCAACCGGACCCGGATCATGCTGGACGTCGGCGGCTACCGGCAGAAGCGGCGCGCCGAGCTGGCCGAGACCGGCCGCGATGCCGCGGACGAGGTGAAGCGCACCGGGGAGCCCAAGCGGCTGTGGGCGATGAACCCGTTCGAGCGCAAGATCGTGCACGACGCGGTCGCGGCCGCCGGGCTGCGCAGCGAGTCGGAGGGCGAGGAGCCCGACCGGCGCGTTGTCGTGCTGCCAGCTGTCTAGCCGGGAAGCGCGGCCGGCGGCATGATGCCCGCAGGCGCACCGGATGGTGCGGTCGCCGTGTTTGGCGAGGCGCTGCCGCTGGCCGAGCGCTATGCCGCGCTGCTGGCCGGGCCCGGCGTCGAGCGCGGCCTGATCGGCCCGGCCGAGACCGGGCGGATCTGGGAGCGGCACATCCTCAACTGCGCCGCGGTGGCCGAGCTGGTGCCCGGCGACTCCCGCCTGGCCGACCTGGGGTCGGGAGCGGGCCTGCCCGGCATCGTGCTGGCCATCCTGCGCCCCGAGGCCGAGATAATCCTGGTCGAGCCGATGGCCCGGCGGGTCGCGTTCCTCGAGGAGTGCGTCGACGCCCTCGGCCTGGCCAACACCAGCGTGCTGCGCGGCCGGGCCGAGGACCTGGCCGGCCAGGTATCCGCTGACATCGTGACCGCCCGGGCCGTGGCCCCGCTCGAGCGGCTGGCCGGCTGGGCGGTTGGCCTCGGCCGGCCCGGCGGCATCGTGCTGGCCATCAAGGGCTCCGGCGCCAGCGACGAGGTGGCCGCGGCGGCCCCCGCGCTGCGCCGTCTGGGCATCACGGACGTGACCGTTCTCCGGGTCGGTAGCGATAGGCTCGGTGAGGCTGCCACGGTAGTGAGGCTCGTCGCTCCCCGGCGGCCGAGCGGCACGCGACCAAGGACCAGGCGGTCGCGGGACGGTGCGCGATCCGCCGCGAAACGACGCTAGGCGCACGGCTCGCCGCCGGTTCGCCGTGCTATCGGGCGGAATCGGACCGATGATGGAGACGGCGGCGCGTGCCCGGTTTCGGCCGGGCGCGCTTGATGAGTTAGCGAGCACTGGTTTAGCGGGCACAGCTCTGGCGGCACGGCTTGATGGGGTGAAGTTCGGATGATGGTGGCCACTGCCGGTCTCGGCTGGCCGCCGCAGGCGTACCCGAACGGGCGGGCGGCGAGGAGTTCCCTCGTCCCGGCCCGCGATAACGGCACCGGGTCGGGCGGCGGCCTGGGCTGGCCCTGGGGCCGGCGCGCGCGTATGCCGTCGGCGTCTCCCGCTCCCGCGTCTCCCGCTCCCGGAACGCCGCCGCCACCGGCGCGGCTGCGTGAGGCCCTGTCCGGTGTTTCACGTGAAACTGCGGTGATCGGCCAGTCGGCGCCACCTCCGGCCACTGACGACAACTCTGCTCGCGCCGGGGGCCGCCCCTCGGAACCCCCCAGCGCAAACCCTCAAGATGAACCCGTTGAGAGTGAGGACGAGGTGGCCATTGCGGACGGGTCGGCCGACACGCCGATCGCGAGGGCGGCACAGGCTGCGGTGGTGGCGCGCTCCGGCGGTCAGCAATGGCCGCGGCCGCGCTCGTGCCGCATCATGACGATCGCCAATCAGAAGGGCGGCGTCGGCAAGACCACCACCGCGGTCAACCTGGCCGCCAGCCTGGCCATGCATGGCTCCCGGGTGCTCGTCGTCGACCTGGACCCCCAGGGCAACGCGTCCACGGCGCTGGACGTCGATCATCACTCCGGCATCGGCTCCGTCTATAACGTGCTTGTGGAGGGCCAGCCGCTCGCCGCCGTGATCTCGCGGGTCGCCGGGTTCAAGCACCTGTACTGCGCCCCGGCCACCATCGACCTGGCCGGCGCCGAGATCGAGCTGGTGCCCATGGTCGCCCGCGAGTCCCGGCTGGCCCGGGCCGTCGGCCAGTTCAACGCCAGCGACCTGGACTACATCCTGATCGACTGCCCCCCGTCGCTCGGCCTGCTGACCGTCAACGCGCTCGTCGCCGCGCCCGAGGTGCTGATCCCGATTCAGTGCGAGTACTACGCGCTCGAGGGCCTGGAGCAGCTGCTGCGCACCATCGAGCTCGTCCGCAGCCACCTCAACCCGCAGGTGGCCGTGACCACGATCCTGCTCACCATGTACGACGGGCGGACCCGGCTGGCCTCCCAGGTCGCCGACGAGGTCCGGCAGCACTTCGGCGACGTTGTGCTGCGCTCGGTGATCCCGCGCAGCGTCCGGGTCTCCGAGGCGCCCAGCTACGGCCAGTCCGTGATGACCTACGACCCCGGCTCCAGCGGTGCCCAGGCCTATCTTGAGGCGGCCAGGGAGGTAGCGTTCCGGAACGGCCAGCTGGCGGCCAGCTAGCTGCGATGCTGGTTGCTCTGTTCCGCGTAGCTGGCAGGATGGTAAGGCGCGCGCACAGCAACGCGAGGAGAGACGATGCCGCAACCTAAGCGAGGCCTTGGCAAGGGACTCGGGGCCCTGATCCCGACTGCCCCGGCCTCCGTGGCTACGGGGGCGGTCTACCCTCCGGACGCTGATCCGCAAGACCTGCAGCAGCAGTACGCCGCGACGGCCGTGGCGGGCGCCTACTTTGAGGAAGTCCCGGTCGAGGCGGTCACGCCCAATCCGCGCCAGCCGCGGCAGGTCTTCGATGAGGAGGCGCTCGCCGAGCTGGCCGACTCCATCAAGATCGTGGGCCTGCTCCAGCCGGTCGTCGTGCGCAAGGTTGAGCCCGGCCGGTACGAGATCGTCATGGGCGAGCGGCGCTGGCGTGCCTGCCAGCTGGCCGGACTGGACGTGGTCCCGGCCATCGTCAGGGAGACCTCCGACACCGACCTGCTGCGCGACGCGCTGATCGAGAACCTGCACCGCGAGCAGCTCAACCCCCTGGAAGAGGCCGCCGCCTACCAGCAGCTGCTGGACGACTTCTCGGCCACCCATGACGAGCTGGCCCGCAAGATCGGCCGGTCCCGCCCGCACATCTCCAACACCATCCGGCTGCTGAACCTGCCCGCGGCGGTGCAGAAGCGGGTCGCGGCCGGAATCCTGAGCGCCGGGCACGCGCGGGCCTTGCTGTCGGTGGACCCGGCCGCCCAGGAGCGCCTGGCCAACCGGATCGTGGCCGAGGGACTGTCGGTCCGGGCGGTCGAGGAGATCGTGACCCTGGGCACGGCGGGCACGCCGTCCGCCCCGGCCGACCGCAAGCGGCCCGGCAAGGCGCCGGTCGCGCCCGGGCTCAAGGACCTGGCCGACCGGCTCTCCGACGTGTTCGACACGCGCGTGAAGGTCGAGCTGGGTCAGCGCAAGGGCAAGATCGTGGTCGAGTTCGCCACGCTCGATGATCTGGAGCGGATCGTCGGGAGCATCGCGCCCGAGCTGACTAAGACCAGGGGCCGGGCCGTCGGCGAGTAGCGCTAGACCCGGGCACTGACGGCCGGGCCGGTAAGCTTCGTGGCATGCACCGGCTCTTTCCCATAACGCCCCCGCCGCGCTCCTAGCGGGGCGTTAGGCCACTCGCTCTTTTCCCTCCGGGCAAGCCCAGCCGGCCAGTGCCCCGCTTTCGCGACCCTTTCCCACCCTCGTCGCAGGAGCGGTTCTTCCATGCCTGTTTCATCGATGCCTGTTTCGACACGGCC
>Ga0102924_1002916_pt1 | contig 18257 bp, 16 predicted proteins | sample PaiPotPPM11metaG_FD_80116 | JGI IMG/M metagenome (GOLD analysis project Ga0102924, IMG submission 80116) | Iron sulfur acid spring bacterial and archeal communities from Banff, Canada, to study Microbial Dark Matter (Phase II) - Paint Pots PPM... ...
AACGTACGCGTCGCTCAACGGCACCCTGCCGATCTTTGCTCCGCAAGCCTGGGCGGCGGCGCGCGCCGCCGCCCAGGCTTGCGGAGCAAAGATCGGCAGGGTGCCGTTGAGCGACGCGTACGTTTGGCGCGCAGAGGGCATGCCCAGCTGCACGAGCGTCGAGTTCATTGCCGTTTCGCTGACGCCGATCTGCGGCAGCGCTTGCGCTCGCACCGATTGTGCTTGCGCTGCAGCCCCCTGCGCGGTCAGCTGCGCGAGCTGCGCGTCAAATGCTTGCTGCGCGCGCACAATGACCTGCGCCTGTGTCAACGTCCCGTTCCAAAGCAACGGCTGGGCCGACGCGGTTCCCGTAGCAAATGCAGCCGCAAGCGACGCCGCTGCGAGCGCCCATTTATGCATCGGCTGCCTCCAGCGGTACTGTGGCCGGCGGCCGGCGCAATACGGTCGTTCGCCACCAGTGCGGCAGATCGTCCAGCACGTCATGCAGCACCGGTACCACGAATAGCGTCAGCACGGTGGAAAGTCCAAAACCGCCGATGATGACGGTGGCCAACGGGGAGTAGGCATCGATACCGGTCTTGGGAAAAAATGCGACCGGCGCCAGGACCGTGATCGAGACGATCGTCGTCATGAGAATGGGACGCAAACGCACCGGGCCCGCGTAGAGGATCGCATCGCGACGTGACAGCCCTTCGTTGCGCTTTCGGATGATCAGGTCCAAAAGCAGGATCGCGTTGCTGACCGCCATGCCATTGGCGACGACGATGCCGAGGATCGAAACCGTTGAGAAGCTCTGGTGCGCGAGCAACAATCCGACGAACATGCCGAGCAGCTGCAACGGAATGGCCAGCAGCATGACGAGCGGCTGCATCACGGACCGGAACTGCACGACCAGCAAAAGGAAGATGAACAAGATAGCAATCTTCATCGAGTTCAGCAGCCGGCCAAAGCTCTGCATCATCTCCGTCATGTCGCCGCGCATGGAAATGGCGTAGCCTTGCGGCAATACCGCAACCGCCATCGCGCCCATGAGCGTATCGTCGAAAAGCGCCATTTCACCACGCGAACCTTTGCGATAGTATCCCAGCACTGCAACGCTGCGACGGAGCTGATCGTGCTCGATCAGAGTTGGTCCCATATCCTGCCGGATCGTAGCTATGGACGTCAGCGGGACGGCCTGGCCGTTGTTGCCGACGATCTGCACGTAGGGCAAATCAGCCGGTGAACTTCGTTCGCTGCCGGCGTAACGAATCAAAATCGTATCATGACGCACGTTGCTCGGATTGAAGAACTCAGTCGTAAGTCCACCGTGCGTCGCATAATACGCCTGCTCGTCCACGTTTTGAGGAGAAAGCCCAATCTGCGAGGCCACCGTCCGATTTACGTCGACGTGTTCTTCGGGCTGCGTCAAGCTCGACGAGGTAGAAACCTGGACCATACCTGGAACGCTGGCAGCAACGATCGCGATCTTATCCGCGATGGCGTGGAGCGTTGCTAAGTCAGGACCGGTGATGACGAGCTCTACCGGCGCGTCGTTACTCGCCATCACGTCGGCGCCCATTTCCTTGAGCGCGAGCCGCCGAATGCCGGGAACGGTTCGCATCGTTTGTGCATAGACAGCGTCCATAACCTGCCAAATGGAACGCTTGCGATGCTCCTTCGGCACAAATGTAATCAGATAAGAGGCGTCATTGACTCCGTTCATCGCCGTGCCCGTGAGGTAGCCGTTTGCGCTCTGCTCCCCGATCTCGCCCGAAATTCTTTCGACTTCAGGCTGTGCCAGAAGAATGCGCTCGAACGTTGCGGCTTTCGTCGAAGTCGCCGTGAACGACGTTCCCGGCGTCGTTTCAAGAAACGCATAGCCTTGGCCGGTATCGGCCAGTGGCATCATCTCGCTGCCGATGAACGAGTAGAGCGAGATGCCTACGAACATCGCAAGAGCCGCGCCGCCCAGTACAAGCGTGGGATTGCGCAACGCCCAGGTAAGTCCGCGACGATACGCCGCATCCACGCCCTCCAGTCCACGGCGAGCGGGTGCAAGGAGTGAGCTGACGCGGTCATCGAGGCGCGAACGCCAGGGCGGCCGGATGGCGCCGTGCCCGTAGAATAGACGGGCGGCGAGCAACGGAGTCAAGGTCAGCGAAACCGCCAACGAGGCGAGCAGCGCGAAGACGATCGGCCACACAAGCGGAACGAACATAATCTGCGTGATCCCACCGCTGCTGAGCAGCGGTACAACGGCGAGAATGATCACCGCCGTTGCCGCTGCGACCGGCAAGACGACCTCCATCGTTCCATCGACCGCCGCACGGAGGGGACTTTTCCCTTGTTGCAGATGGCGGTGCACGGAATGCGTGACGACGATCGACCCGTCCACGAGCGGGCCGATCGCGAGCAACAGTCCGACGAGCGAGCTGCTGTTGATGGACAGATTCATCGGGACGAAAAGCAACGCAGCTATCCCAAGACACATCGGAATCGAGGTCGCGACGATCAGCGTGGCGCTAACATCTTCAAGAAAAACCAACAGGACGAACCCCGCCAGCAGTACGCTGACAAGCAATTCTTCAAACATGTTGCGGCGCAGATCGTTCACAAACCGTGAGTTGTCGTAGGCGGGAGTAAATTGGAGACCGGAGTGCGTCGCTTGGATTTGCGACAAACGCTGCATCACCGCGGCGATGACCTGCGGCGAGCTCGCGTCCGGATTTTCAACGACTGAGAGTTCGACCGCGTCTTTGCCGTTGTATCGATACGCCTGGCGTTGCTCGGCGGCACCGTCTATCACGTCGGCGACGTCGCGCACGTAGATCGTGCGGCCGCCCATACTCTGGATGGGATAGTCCATGACGTCCTGCGGCGACTGCACGCGTTGCGGACTGCGCAGGATGAACTCGTTGTTCGCGTTGGTGACCACGCCGCCGGACCGGCTCACGTTCTGGCGATCGATCGCATCCCGAATGTCAGGCAGCGACAGACCGTAGGCCGCCGCGGCATCCCGATTGACGGTTACACGCAGCTGCCGGTCGCGTCCGCCGAAAACGTACGCCTGCTGCACGCCAGTCACCGTCTTGAGGTCGTCGATCACGTTGTTCGCTAGGAATTGCCGCAGTTGCACAGGATCCCAGCCGGAGCCGGTAACGGCCAGCTGCAGAATCGGCGTGTTCAGCGGGTCGACGGGAACAACATAGGATGGCTTGAGATTCGCGCGATCGTACGGAAGATCGGCCTGCGCTTGTTGCACCAGCTGCTGCACGTCGACGAGCGCGCGTTGCATATTGGTCCCGTACTGAAACTGTACCGTTACCGTCGAAAGATCTTGCTGCGAGATCGAGCGCACGAAACGCACGCTCTTCAGATTGGTCATGCGCTCTTCGATCGGCTTGGAAAAGTACGTCTCCACTTCTTGCGGCGAATAGCCGGGAGTCATCGTCACGACCGAGATGAGTGGGCTCTCGACGTAGGGCATCATGCGGGTCGGCAGGATGAACAGCACGGCGGCGATCGCGGCAATCACCAGGCCGAGATAGACGGCCATAACCGCATACGGATTGCGGACGGACCAGCCGACGATATTGCGGTCGTTCACGAGCCGATCTCGGTGACGGCCTGCCCGGGCTGAAGGTCAGCCGCGCCGTCAGTCACGACATGCGCGTTCTCTGGCAAGCCACGAATGATCGCCGTCACACCGTCATTCGAGATGACGGAGACGTGCACTGGTTGCGCGCTTCCGTTCTTGATGACGTAGACAATCGGCGTGGTTGCGCCGCCAACGATGGAGACGGCCGGAATGGCGTCGCCCGCTCGCGTGCTCGTAGCGCGCGTATGAACGGTGACGCGCACGTAACCGCCGGGTTGCAATCGATCGTTCGGATTCTCCACAATCGCTTCCACTATCGCCGTATGCGTCGTAGGATCGGCGACGGGCTGGATCGATGAGACTCGCCCATGCACGACCGCACCGCTAGGCATGGTCGCATCGACGACATCCCCGATGCTCACCCGAGGTAAGTCTGCCTGCGAGACGCTCGCCTGCACGCGTAACTTATCGAGCACGGCGATTTGCGCGATCGGCGTCCCGGCCTGGACATACGTGCCGGGATCTACTAGACGTTTCACGACAACCCCGTCGTCAGGGGCGATAACGGAACGATATCCTGCCAGGATCGACTGCGTTTGCGCCTCGTTTTGCGCTTGGCTGTATTGCGCTTGCGCTTGACCTACCGATGCAGCTGCATCTGACGCTTTAATGACAGCGTTTCGCAGGTCAGCCTGCGCCGACGCAGCCTGCGCCACTTCGTTCTGGTATTCTTGCTGCGAAACAGCACCTTCGCGTAAGAGTACGCGCTCGCGGGCGATCTCCTGTAGCCAGTACTGCGCCTCGCGCTGCTTTGCCGCGATGTCGTTCCGCGCCATGCGCACGTCGTTGGGCGCGTGATGCATCGCTTCGATTTGTGCCGCTTGCGCCGCGGCTTGCGCTGCGGATGCGGAACTGCCGAGTTCCGGCTCGTTGAGATACGCTATTTGCTCGCCAGCTTGGACCTTGTCGCCGTTGTACAGGTTAAACCCGCTCAAGATTCCCGAAGCGCGAGCGACAATCGATTGACTAAGAAAAGGCGAGACCGTTCCAGGCGCTACGATTGGATCACTTTGAGAGCCCGAGCGCACTCGAATCGTTTTGACCGCCACTGGCGCAGTTCCAGAAACGTTTTCCATAGCGTTCATGTCCATCGGCGGTGAGGCGTATTGTGCCTTCGCCATTGTAATAGCGAGAACAACAACGGCTGCCAGCGCGAACAGCGAAACGGTTGCCGTTCGGCGATCGCGCCGAAGAACGACAAGCGCGATGAGCCCTAATCCTACCAGAAGGAAAGCACCGGTTCTCCATGCGGTCCAATCACCGCTTGGCGCCATGGCGCCCATTCCTGACGCATTCGGCAAACTCGCGCTAGAATTGATCGATTGTGTCCCACTCCTCGAGTTGGTGTTCGACGAAGCGCGCGAGACTTGACCGACCACGAGACTTTCGTTAACGCTGCCGGAAATGGCGCCTGACAGCTGAAGCCGCAGCATCCACTGACTGGCCGTTCCAAAATCTATCCTGAAACTCCATTCGTCCGGCCGGCCGGCAACATGGGAGGCTAAACCACTCGGCCCAGCCATATTCATTGACGGCATCGACGTGGCAAATCGTACCGTCGTACCATTTAAAGCCTCAGCCGACGCGCCCGAAATCTGTACGGTGGCGGCGTTAGAGCCGACAATGGGCGGATCGGGAGAGATCACGATGGTCACCCGCGCGTTGCCGAGTTGTGTAACAGTTGGGGCCGCCAACGCCGGCGATGCAACGAATGCCAACGCTATTGGCAGTAACGCCCATAAAAAAAAGCCCTTGCGCATCAAGAAACGAGCCTCATTGGATCGCAGTGCAGAAGAAACGAGGCAGTCGCCGGCAGTGCCAGACCGACCGCGAAAAGCGAGAAAAGCGCCACGGCAACAAGACGACGTCGCCCGAGATTTGGTTGCGGTTCGCATTTAGGGCGAAGCAAAGCGTCCAGCCGTCCGTACATGGCACGACGTTCGGCGAACGCCGCGCCGGTCGCCACAACCGTCAGGGAGCTTCGAGCCACGCGGAGCAGGGCTGAAGCAAGGTCCGTGCGTTCCACATGTGCGAGCGCGCAACTATCCGCACAGAACTCACGCGAGCAGCGGTAAACATCCACCAGACCGTCAACCGGTAACGGCAAAAGCTCAGTAACAAAATACAGCCACGGCGCAATTCGGTGGTCGCCGCGATCGATGTGCGCCCGTTCGTGAAAGAGTGCCGCTCGTAGCTCTGCATCGTCGAGCTGGTGTATTGCGCCCGTGGAAATGTACGCGCCCGCCTTTGGTGTACCGACAGCCGCGATGAGGATCGCGCACTCATCGTCAATTTGAAAAAGCGGGACGCCCACTTCGATCGCGATTTCACGAGCTCGGCCCGCTGCCGGTACAGCGTTGCCGAGCAGCCGCCGCAACTGACGATCTCGCCGATGTGCGCGGACCAGCGCGCGGACAATCGCGCCTGTGACCAGCAGCGCCAGCAGCCCGTAGAGAATCTTGCCGGCAGTCAGCTGCAAGCACTGCGAATTCGCACCCTCAACGATGCCGAAAACCACGAGCATGAGGAAGAGAGAGCCTGGCACCAACGCGGCGCTTGCCGCGAGTGCGGCCTGCCAACGAGGGTCGTCGCTCATCGCGGCTACCGTGGGCGTTAGGGCACGCACGCCAAGCCATGCCAGAGGGGGCACGATCAACGCGGCGCATAGCGAAGTAAAAATCGCACCCGAAGCTAGGCACTGCGCAATTACCGTTGCGAGCTGGTTCACGAAGCGCCTTTCGTAGTGCGCCGCTCTGCGAGCAGCCGTTCGAATTCGTCAAGCGATTCGGGATCGTTCGCTAGGGTCTGTGCTAGGCTCGCCATCAGCGGATTAGGATAATTGCGCATCAGACCGGTAAGAACACCACCCACGACTTTCTCCTCAAATTCTCTGCGCGAAACGACAGCCGTAAAGGTGTTCGCCTTTCCAACCGGCCGCTTCGTTAAATACCCCTTCTCCATCAGGGTGTTGAGCGTCGTTTTCGCAGAGGAATAGTGGATGCGCTGTCCCGCGCGGTCGAGCCACTCCGTCACCTCGCCAACAGTCGCTGCTGCGTCAATAGCCCAAATTGCGTTCATGACGGCGCTCTCGAGCGGGCCCAATACCGTAGCAGAGCCATCCGAATCGGGCCGGAAAACCTTTGCTTCCATCTGCCAAAGAGGTTAGCAGGGTGGGAGCCGCCGCGTCAAGACCTTTTGGCTGAGAACCGCCAAAGGAGTTGACACTTTCCGGGTAAGGTTGTATAACTGCCAACATGATTGGCAGTTGCCCTCAAGCGACCCAATGTGAAGCATCCCGCGCTCATGCCGCTGGGGATGCGGCTCATGATGCGTTCAAGGAACAATACGAAAGGAAAAAATTAACGTGCTTTCATTCAAGTCCGCGCTAGCCGGCGCGGCGCTTAGCTTAGTCATTGTCGGGGGCGTCACGGCGGTGCACGCGCAGACGACCCCGCGACCGATGAACAGCGCCATGCACCGGACAAGCGATGGAATGATGCAGATGATGAATGATCCGGTGGCGATGTGTGACAAGATGATGCACGCAATTGCAACCGATCCCGCAATGCACAAGAAGATGAACGACTTGATGCGTCGAGCGATGAACGCCAGCACCTCGCAAAAAATGCATTAAAGGCGCCGCGAGTTTGGGCCTAAACAAAATGCACTGCAGCGCTTGGGTGCGCTTTTCGTGCAAACGATCCATGGTGCTCGCCTGCGCGTTAGTAGTCCTCACAAGCTACGCGTCCTTCGCAAGCCCAGCGCTGGCAGTGGCTGGGGAGGCGCAAGGGCCCGCGATCGATTTTCGGCCGATGCGCGCGCTATTCGGCTCTTGGAATTGCATAGGCCAAGGAGAAGGCAACGTGCGCCACGTCAGTACGACGACGTACGCTTTGACATTATCCGGACGATGGTTGCACGTTCACGTGTTTAGTCCGCCCTACGCATCGCGTTCTTGGGTTCTCGAGAGTGATGGGTACATCACGTTTGATCGAAACAGAAAAAAGTGGATCGCGATCTTCTTTGCCAACGAAGGCGGCTATAGCGTGCTGCATTCCGATGGTTGGCACGGGCAGGATTTCGTCTGGCACAGCGGTCCTCCGCCGACATTTGACGACTATCGCGAAATCGTGCAACTCACAAAGCCCACGCAATACCAGATGACCATTCGTCAACGGTCCGCGACTGCAAATTTCCAGACCGTCGCAGTAGGAGTTTGTCGTCGGGGAACACCCACCGGTAGGCAACAAAGAAAACACGCATAACTAGCGAGGCTAGCTTGCAAGAAAATAGGGATCCGGTCGTCCACCTCGATCGGCCTGGGATCGAACCCGGAGCAAAGGGACCTTGCAAGCAACGGTCGGCCTCCATCAAGCCAAATAGCCCGGCATTATCTAGTATTAGTAAGCACAGCGCACAACGAACCAAAGACCGCGCGGACCGCGACGCCGGGGAATGCGCCAGTTCAGCGCTTTTTGGTCTTCGCCTGCGCGACGAGGCGTTCGAACTCGGCAATAGCCCGTTGATCCGCGACCACCCTACTGACGATTAGCTGAAGCAACAAAATGCGGTGATTGTGCAGCAGCGGATCGACTATGCGCGCGAGGGCCTGCCGCTGATGTTCCTCTTGGGAACGTAATGGCAGAAAAACGTTGGCGCGTCCAATGGAACGCTTCTTGGTGAATCGTTTTTTCGTAAGGTTAAGCAGAACGGCTTTTACCGCGGAGTAGGAGATCGGTTTGTTGTGTGAATTGGCGTTGAGCAACGCTTGAATTTCGCCGACTTTTGACCAATCCGCGCGACGCCACAGAGCCTCCATGACACGTGCTTCCAACGGTCCGACGCCGAGGATAGGACTTTTGTGTGGCGAGGCATCCCTTAGGCTCATGTGTTAGCCATCCTAACGGTTCCTTACTAGAGCGTCAAGACCTAATGCCTCATGCCCTGTCCTACATGCGGGCGACCCGCAATATTGACCGCGAAACCTTGGCTTGCGGTCGCGATCCGCGGCGTCTCTCTTTCTTAGCGGTGCTTGACGTGCGCCTTCCACATCGGGCCGGCGCAGCTGCTGGGCGAAGAAGTCAAGACCCGCAAGCGTCGAAAAGAATCGCCGTGCTTCTCTCGCGGTCTATCCTTATGGGAATGATCTGTTTATTTGCGACAATCGCGGCGTGCCCGACGCCCGATCCGTCGCAGACGCCTGATGCGAATGCCGGCGATCTTCCCTTTGCGAGATTCGTAACCGCGCCGCATCATCACACTACCGCTACGTTGACCGGCATATCCATTTCATCATCCGGCCCAGGCGCGATCCCGCCCGGATATGCTTCGTACATAGCGCATCCACTCTCACCGACAGCGCCACAGATTGACACGCCATACGATTTGGTTACGACAAATTCGTTGCGCGACGGTACGTCAATGGATCTGAGAATCACAGACTTGCGGCAATTTGCGTTTGGTAAGTGGCAGATCGGCACTACGCTAGACGTCTACGGGTTCTTGGGCGACCGAAGTACTGCACGGTATTGGGGAAGCGCGCCGCCGTTCTTGGATAATCCGGTCGAGCAACAGCATTTCGTGCACGCAATGCTCGGCCCGTCGAGCATTGTAGCACTCCGACCTGACACCCACGTGCAACTCACTGCCGGGAACATTCCGTCAACGTGGTTTTCAACGATAACAATTGCGACGGTGCCGGAAACCAACGCGGGCTACTTAGGGGGACGATTGCTCCGTTCGCGCCCGCTCAATTGCCGCAATTCGGTGCAGATCTTAAGATTGGGGTCAATCAACGGCTGCGGTTCGAAGCTAGCCTGCTGCGGCTACCGCAAGATGCTCCGTATCGCACGTACGCATTTGGTGCGCACGGCGACGGGCAGTTCGGATTTGTGACGCTCGGTGTAGATTTGATTCAAGAATGGAATGCCGGCAACGCAGCCGGACTCGAAGAGTTGCCGACACCGGTGGATTGGGTCGGTCACCACTTCGTGGGGCCGCAGCGTGAATCGATGCTTGCGGGCGCCGCGGTGTTCAAATCCGGCGTAACAAAGTTAGAGCTCGACGTGGGTGGAAGCCGTTACGACCCCGACACGACCCACGCTCTTTTCAACACCGTTGCACGCGGGATGGCCCGGCGCGCCGATCTCTCTACAGAGTTTGCCGGCACGTCGCTCGAGCTGTACGGCATATCGACGGATCCGACGTACGACCCATTTATCTTAAACTATCCGCTCTTCGGCGATCAGTTGAACTCGCCATGGGCGTTGCCTGGGCCCGTATACAATTCCTTTTATGACCTGCGCGATATGACACGCTATCAATCGAATCAGCGTACGCTTGGATTGACCGCTACACATGCTTTTTTGGGCGGCACCGCATCTGCAGCATTTACCCGGGGTATTCAGACGCACACGACAGATATGGCAGACGACGCGCAAGTCGGCTTTATCGAACCATTCTACTCCTTTCCATTTGCCGACGGCGACGGAGTCTTGGGAACGAACGCGTCGACGCTTCTACAATTACAGAAGATCCGCATCGGCAAAGGCACAATATCGGCAACGTATGGCAATTATCGTTTTGTACATGCCACCGCTGAAACGTTTCCCGCGGATAACTTGGGCTACGGGCAACAATATTTTTCTCTGCAACCCTCGTACCCATGGCGCGATTGGAATCTGACTGCGACCGTCAATTTGAATCGCGTCAATGGTGCCTGGTTTTCACCCGTAACAAACCTGCGCATTCATCAACCGCAATTTGCCCTTGCTGGAACAAAAAACGTCCGCGCGGGCATCCTGACCCTTTCAGCATCGTGGTGGAATTATACGGACCACGACCGGCTGGAAAATTTCTCCAGCGTCATGCTGTGGTGCCGGTACGTCATCTCGCTTCGGTAACCGCCAGTGTCGCGACGCGGCGTGAAACCGCAAAAACCCTAATTTTTCACGCGCTACGAATTACAAACCGCTGCGTTCAACCAGAGGGAATGTCGGGTATGCGACCGCGGACTCACAAGTAGTGCAATGACGAATCGACCCGCCGCTGCAGATCTCGGATCGATTCTGGCGCTTGCTATCGTCACAACGCTTAGCCAGCCTGTCTAGAGAGGGTTTTTCGCGATTCGCACGTGGCTCCGGATGTTGGACTCGAACCAACGACCCGCTGATTAACCGTCAGCTGTCGCGCTTAACGCTTAGCGCGCTGATGCTGTGCGGCACCTTTGAGCGGAGTGAGTCTCACGCGAGCGCCGACCCTACGCGGCCCTTCATCTGCCCGGAAACAGCAGAGCCGCCTTGTTGGGCGGCTCTACGTTCTTGGCTCCGGATGTTGGACTCGAACCAACGACCCGCTGATTAACAGTTAGCGCGAGAGTGACGCCCGAGGACGACACGGGACAACTCGTGACGAGTCAACCCCGATGATTACGTACGATTTCCTCAAAATCGCAAGCACGTGACGGTAGTGCAGTCGCCAGGCACACCGCGCAATTGGGGTCAACAATTGGGGTCAAAAGTCCCGGCACCGCCCTGCACAGGGCCAAGAAATAGATAGTTCTTGGACCTGTTGATTTTTCCGCGGATACTTTTTGGTCCAAATGTTCAACATCGCTGGCCGGATTTGTCGGAGCCTCGCTGTACTTACCTTTAATAGGGCGATTTACTCGGGTTCATGTCCCTCCCGACATTTCCGTCGTTCGAACCCGACAGAACCTTTCTCCGGAGGTGCAAAGCTTCAATGAACCTCACTATGTTTGGCGCTGCTTCGGTTACCGCGATGATGATCTTCTACGCTTTAGAGTCACGTCATCGTAGCTACACGTTCGCTTTCGCGTTCGCCTGTTTTGCTTCATCGGCGTATGGCTGGCTAGCCGGCACCTGGCCTTTCGGGATCGTTGAGACTATATGGGGGCTCGTTGCACTGCGGAAATGGTGGATGCGCGGGCGCAGCGCCAACTGTTGAGTCACTGCCTTTGCAAGATCACTGCCTTTGCAAGGCCACCCAGAAAAGCTTCTTTAATCCTTCCTCGATCTCACGAACTTCTAAGATTTTGTAGCCGTCCGCCAACCGTGCAATCTTCGAACGATCAAAAAATTGAATCGCGTACCCATCGACGTTCTCGATGTCTTCAGTTACATGCACGCCGCAGCGATAGTCCGGATCGCCCACGCTTCGGACCGTGTAGATGTTCAAGCCGTGAGGTTTTAGAACGCGCCGAATATCGGCAAGCAACCGGACGAGTTCCGCTTCCCGGAGTTCCATGCATAATGTCATATGCGAATAGCACGCATCGAACTCGGCTGATGAAAAAGGCAGCGTCTTACGCAAATCATGTTGTACTGCAATGAGCCGGTCCGTAAGGCCTGACTTATTCGCACGCTCATTCAGCGCTCGGACGGCCGTTACTGCGTAGTCGAGGGCCGTCACGTTAAACCCCTTCGCGGCAAAGTATGTCGCGTCGCGGCCGGGTCCGCATCCCAGTTCCAAAATTTTACCGGGCGTTTGCGTAAGAAGTGTGGCGGTCGCCAACTGCGCCGCTTCGCTCGGCTCTCAGCCGAACTTTTCGGGATCTTTTAGGTAGACGCTATTCCAGCGCTGCAGTTGAGGATCGTTGGAAGACGATAGTGCGTCCATACCGTCGTTTTTGCCGCTCGTCGGCACGGCACCTAGCGGCAGTGCCACGCCCAATTCCCAGCGCTACATTGCCCCGCTTTCCATCACCGGGCGAACTCAAACTGCTCGATGAGATTACCTGCCGGGTCTTGGAAAAGAATCTGCGAGCCGCCGGGCTACCAATAAGAGCTCGATTTTATCGAGTTCTTTCCTTATATATACAGATCCACCGTTGTCGTGATCGTCGTATGCCCAAGTATTTCCAAGACAGCTTGATTGGGACGCCGGCCAAGTGCGTCCGTATTCATCAGCGTGAATCTCTTCTTCGGTGCTACTAGGGGCCCTTGGTCCACAGTTTTTGACTGTCTGCTGGCGACCTGATGCGTAGCCGACACGAGGCCTAGCTTAAAGGCTCTGCATGTATGCATCCCGCGCAGGTCACAGCCGACGCAAGCGGGACGTGTCTCGGCAAGCCTAGCCGAATGGCGGAGATTACAACGCGGCGAGGCGCTCAACATAACCTGGAACGCGCGCAGGCGATTAAAGAGATACAAGCGCGCGAGTCGGTGGCCCTCGGGAACCGACCTTTAGACCTTCAACTCGATCTTTTCGAGCGCACCCTTCGTCGGAACGACATGATGCTCCAGTCGCAACTCTTTGGGACTGTATCCGAACGCTAGTCCGAGGAGCTGCGGCAAGTGGAAGATCGGGACGTCGATCGTCGTCTTCAAGACGCGCGCCGCATCGGGCTGCTGGCCGTCGAGGTTCAAGTGGCACAGCGGACACGGCGTCACGAGCAAATCGGCGCCCTTATCCTTTGCCTCGATGATGTGGCTGCCGGCCATCGAGAGCGACTTGTCACGATTGAACGCGAGCATCGGGAAGCCGCAGCACTTCGTGGAGCCGCGATATTCGACGGGTTCAGCACCAAGCAGCGCGATCAGCTGCTCGAGATAGGTCTTACGTTCCGGGCGCTCGTTCAAGCCGAGCTGTTCGTTTGGACGAAGAATGTAGCAACCATAGAAAGGGGCGATCTTGAGACCCGTGAGCTTGCGCTTGATTGCGGCGCGAACGCGATCGAGACCGATGTCTTCGAACAACATCCACAAAAGGTGCTTGACCTTGGTCTTCCCACTGTACCGCAAGCCAAAGCCCTGGTCGCCGATCGTTGCATTCACTTTCTCGAGTCGCTTCTCGTCTTTTGCAAGATGGTAGCTGACGCCCGAGAGCACACCCTGACACGTACTGCAGATCGTCATGAGATCAGCGCCTTTGGCTTCAGCCATCGCGAGCGTCAAGCCGTTGAGAGAGTCCGACAGCTCTGGATTCTGTTCGCTGAGCACGCCGGCACCGGTGCACGGCGCCTCGGTGAGTTCTTCGAGTTGGAGTCCCAACGGCTCGGCGATCGCCTTGGCGGAAACGTAGAGCTCTGGGCACGCGCCCTTTGAGACGCAGCCGGGATAAAACGCGACTTTCACTTGAATCTTCCTCCGAGCCGATCGAAGATCACCTTGATCCGGTTGACGCCGGGAATCGACTTGTGAATGATCGGGGGCAGCTTGCCGGCGCGGATCATGTTGATCGCGCTCGGCAATGTCTTGAGTTGCCCGAAAACGTTAAAGAGTCCGACCGACTTAGGCAAGAGGGTGAGCTCGTTGAGCCGGCCGCTGTGTTTGACTGAAGCGGCGAAAGCGTCGGCATGCCGCGTCCCGGGATTGTTCGTGAAACCAGCATCGACGGCGAGCCTGCGAATCTTGAGAATCTGTTCGAGCGGATCGACGCCTTTCGGACACTGCGTAACGCACTCGTAGCAGTGCGTGCAATCCCAGATACCGCCCGGACCGCTGTATTCGCCGAGGCGGTCGCGTGTCTTCGAGTCGCGCGGATCGCCGACGTAGCGGTATGCTTGCGCGAGCGCTTGTGGTCCGAGAAAATCGGGGTTGACGGCGAAGGACTCGCAGTCCATCAGACATGCGCCGCAGCTGATGCAGCTTACCTCTTGGATCAGTTCTTCCATCGCCGCATTGGGTACGCGATACTCTTCCATCGGCCCAGGCTCGGGCTTTTTCGCGTCCAGCCATGGCTTGACTTTGAAATGCTTTTCCCAGAAAGGGGTCATGTCGCAGACGAGATCGCGAATGACCGGCATCGACGGAGGCGATTCAACGCGCGTCTTCCCGTCTTTGGTAAACTCGGTGAGCTTGCTCTTGCAGGCGAGGTGTGCGTGACCATTGACCCACATCGCGCACGAACCGCAGATCGCGCTGCGACACGCGCACCGGACCGCCACCGAGTCGTCCTGGTATTCGCGGATCGCGATAAGTGAGTCGAGAACGACGGCATGTTCGGTGAGCTCGACGGTGTAGGTCTGGTAGCGTTTCGGCGGAGCTTTGTCCCACGGGGGCGGAAAGGGCTCGCCTTGGACCGCACGTTCCGCGTACGTGCCTTCGGGGTTATACCGGCCGATCTCAATCGTAAATTGCATCAGTACGTCCGCGCTTCCGGCTTCCACTGGGTGATCGTGACGGGAGAAAACGAGATTTCGGGCTCAGCCTCACCGCGGTATCTCACGTCGATGTGCTTGAGCCATTCGGTATCGTTGCGTTCAGGATAATCGGTTCGCGCTTGGGCGCCTCGGCTTTCTTTGCGGATTATCGCACCACGGATGATGCTCTCGGCACAATCGAACATGAATCCCAGCTCCAGTGTAAACTGTAAGGCCTGGTTGAAGACACGCCCTTTGTCACCAACACAGACTCGATCGTACCGCTTTTTCAATTCCCCAAGCTTGGTCAACGCTTCTTGCAGGCCTGCCTCGTCGCGATAGACTCCTACGTTCTTGTCCATCGTTGTCGCGAGCTCGAGGCGCAAGCGCGCGTACGTCTCCTCGGTATAGGGTCGAGCCAGAAGCTCGGTGATGCGTTGCTGTTCGGAGCGTAGCACGTCCTCGCCGCCCTTCGAGCGGGTTACACTCTTGACGTAGGCGGCCGACGCTTTGCCCGCATGGCGGCCGAAGACGATCGTATCAAGCAACGAATTCGCGCCCAACCGATTGCCGCCGTGCACGCTGACGCAAGCGACTTCGCCTGCCGCATACAGGCCGGGGACGCGCGTCGCGGCATCGATGTTGGTCTTGACTCCGCCCATCTCATAATGCATCCCGGGACGAACCGGAACCGGCTCCTTGACCATATCGATCGAGAGATAATCGAGCGCCATCTCATGGATTTGCGGCAGTTTCTTCAAGATGACGTCCGCTCCCAAATGGCGGCAGTCCAGCAAGACGTTGCCATCGATGCCCCTGCCCTCGGCAATCTCGACCGTCTCTGCCCGCGAGATCACATCGCGCGCGGCCAGCTCCATCTTGATCGGTGCGTACCTCTTTAGAAAACGGTCACCCTTGCCGTTGAGCAGGTAGCCGCCTTCACCGCGCGCGGCTTCCGTCATAAGGAATCCGCTGCCCGCAAGACACGTCGGATGGTACTGCACCATCTCCATGTCTTCCAAGGGTGCACCCGCGCGATATGCCAGCGAGTACCCGTCGCCCGTGCAAATCAGCGCATTCGTGCTCGGTTCGTACGCTCGCCCGAGACCGCCCGCCGCAACGATGACGGCCTTGGCTCGCATGAAATGTAGCTCTCCCGTGATCAACTCAAACGCGACCATCCCGCGACATGCGCCGTCCTCGAGGTAGAGGGTCGTCGCGAACCATTCTTCATAGACTTTGACGCCGGCCTTGAGGATTTGATCGTAAAGCGTCACCAGCAAGGCCTGCCCCGTGATGTCGCCAACGAAATAGGTTCTCGCCTGCGAGGCTCCGCCGAATGCGCGCGTGCCGAGCTTGCCGTCATAGTCGCGGTAAAAGATCACGCCCATGTGCTCGAACTCGATGATGTCGCTGGGAGCCTCGCGGCACATGACTTCAACCGCGTCTTGATCGGCAAGATAATCACTGCCTCTGATCGTGTCGAAGGCGTGCGATTCCCAGGTGTCGCCCTCGCCAATCGCGGCGTTGATCCCGCCTTGGGCAGCATTCGAATGGCTGCGGAGCGGGTGCACCTTCGTGACGACCGCTACGTCAGCGCCATTGCGAGCAGCTTCGAGCGCCGCACGCATGCCGGCCAGACCCGCGCCGAGGACTAGGACATCGTGATCGATTATCACAGAAACTTCCTCTCGTTGGAAGTCGGCTTCGGAAGCTTTGTCAAAGTTCGCTGGGTTAAATTACGATCAACAGTTCGGAAACCAGCTCTGTTGCAAAGCTTGAGTTTTCGAAGCGCTAGCTGAGGGAGCGCCCGCCTGCGCTGTACGGAGTCGGATCCGTGCAGGCCCGGCGCTTGAGCGACGCGACTACGTTACAATAGAATAGTGATCGTCTCAGGCGGCTAGGAAGGAAACGAACCAGAGGCATGCAGACCACCGGTACGCACCACGAACACGCGCCAAGCGCCTCGCCCCAGCCTGTGCGTCCTGGAAAGCTGCCTGGAATCAAGCACATTATCGCGGTGGCCAGCGGCAAGGGCGGAGTCGGGAAATCCACCGTCAGCGTGAATCTCGCGCTCGCGCTCCAACAGATCGGGGGCCGGATCGGTCTCGTAGATGCGGACGTCCTTGGGCCGAGCATTCCCGTCATGCTGGGACTGTCCACTGGTAGGCCGCCCGCGGCGACTCCGGAGGGCAAGATCGTTCCTGCGGATCGCCACGGTCTTAAGGTGATATCGATGGGCATGCTCACCGGGGACGACAACCCGGCCATCTTACGCGGACCGATGGTGAGCAAGTATCTGCGCATGTTCATCGATTCCGTACAGTGGGGAGAGCTGGATTACTTGATTCTCGACCTCCCGCCGGGGACGGGCGACACCCAGCTGACGCTCGCGCAGGGCTTTCCCTTGTCCGGCGCGGTTATCGTGACGACACCGCAGGAAGTCAGCCTCAAAATCGCGCGCCGCGGATTGCGGATGTTCGAAACGGTGCACGTCCCCATCCTAGGCATCATCGAGAACATGAGCACGTTTATTTGTCCGCACTGCGGCAAGAGCACGGATGTCTTCGGTCAGGGCGGCGGCGAGCGGATGAGCCGACAGTTCGGCGTCCCATTCCTGGGGACGATTCCTCTGGACGCCGAGATCGTCACCGGTGGGGACGCAGGGCGTCCGATCGTGCTTGAGAAGCCGAGCTCGCTCCCGGCCCAGGCCTACTTCACTATCGCCACCGACCTCGCTGGTCGACTCGAGGGACGCCCAACGACGGCGCTCCAGCCGTTCACGTGGACTTGGGCAACCAGTGACGGTGAGCCAGACTGGGTGGAAAGCGCCGTCCAGCCGTCGGGCTCGCGCACGACCGCAATCGGTTTTCGCCGGCGCGATGCTCGCACGGTGTCCATGCTCTGGGAGGACGGCCACCGGAACGACTTTGACGTCCGGGATCTCCGGCTAGCGTGCCGTTGCGCTCTCTGCGTGGAAGAGATGAGCGGGCGCTCCCTCTTGGATCCAAAGAGCGTGCGACCGGACGTAAGCCCGCGGACGATCACTTCCGTGGGCAACTATGCGATCACGATCAATTGGAACGACGGCCACAGCACCGGGATCTACTCGTTCGAGATCCTGCGGGCGCTTGGTGAGCGCAGCAAAGCTGGGGTCGTCGAAGATGTCTAACCTGCCTGTCGACCCGACGATCACGATCCGCGCCGAAACCTTGCTCGCCGATCCAAACACGTGCAAGTTCACGGTGAGCCGGACCGTGCATCCCGGGGGCGCGTTCTTCTTCGAGAACAAGGAACGAGCTGGTGGCTCGCCCCTTGTCGAGCGTTTGTTCGCGCTTCTTGGCGTTGCGCACGTGCTCGTAACCGAGAACGTGGTGACGGTCGGGAAGGAGCCGAGTGCCTCGTGGTCGGGACTGACAGCGGCAATTGGAACGGCCATCCGGACGCAACTGCTGACTGGCGTGCCGGCGATCCTCGAGTCTCCTCACCACGCAAGCACGGGGAGGCGGCCCGACG
>Ga0102924_1002917_pt1 | contig 18257 bp, 9 predicted proteins | sample PaiPotPPM11metaG_FD_80116 | JGI IMG/M metagenome (GOLD analysis project Ga0102924, IMG submission 80116) | Iron sulfur acid spring bacterial and archeal communities from Banff, Canada, to study Microbial Dark Matter (Phase II) - Paint Pots PPM... ...
ACTATTCAATGCTGCGGTCCATCGAGGATTTCTTCGGCCTCCCTCACTTGGGGTACGCGGCGGATCAGCAGCTCAAGACGTTCGGCGCGGACATATTCGGGAAGCAGTAGCTCGAGACGCCGACGCGGTTGTCGTTGAATCCGATGTGCCAGCGCGGCTCGATCGGTTGCCGTGGAGCAGGTTCCACACCCTAGTCGTCGTCGCGCTCGGCATCACCTGGATTCTCGACGGGCTGGAGGTAACGCTCGCCGGCTCGGTCGCTCCCTCGCTTCAAGAGAGTCCGGTGCTGCATCTGACCACGGCTCGCGTAGGCGCCGCGGCGAGCGCGTACCTCCTGGGCCAGGTCTCTGGCGCGGTGTTCTTCGGGTGGCTCACGGATCGGTGGGGTCGCAAGCGACTGTTCAACATTACGCTCGGCCTTTATCTCGTAGCCACGGCCGCCACGGCGCTCTCGTGGGGCTTCTGGAGTCTCGCCCTCTTTCGATTCCTGACGGGGGCGGGCATAGGGGGCGAGGGCACGGCAATCAATTCAGCGATCCAGGAGCTCATTCCGGCACGCTTTCGTGGTCGAACGGATCTCGTAATCAACGGGAGCTTCTGGATCGGCGCGGCCCTGGGCGCGATTGGCACGCTGGTTCTGCTGCATCCGGGACGACTGCCGCCCGATTGGGGATGGCGTTCCGCGTTCGGCATCGGCTCCGTCCTCGGACTCGGCATCCTATTTCTCAGGCGGTTCGTGCCCGAGAGCCCGCGGTGGCTCATGGTGCATGACCGCAATGCCGATGCCGAGCGCGTCGTGAGCGAGATCGAAGAGCGCGTGGCGCGTGCGGGCCATGATCAGCTGCCACTCGGCGAGGGCCATCGCCTACGTATAGTCGCACGTGGCCGCACGGGCTTCGGGGTGGTCGTTCGAACGCTTTTCACGACTTATCGCGAGCGCACATTCCTTGGCATCGCGCTCATCGCGTCACAGGCATTCTTCTACAACGCGATCTTTTTTACTTACGCGCTCATCCTGACGCGATTCTACGGCATCGCCTCCGCGCGCATCGGGTGGTACATGCTCCCGTTCGCCCTCGGCAATTTCATGGGGCCTCTCCTGCTCGGCAGGCTTTTCGACACCTGGGGGCGCAAGCCCATGATCGCGGGCACTTACGCGATGTCCGGAGTGCTCCTCGCGCTTGCGGCGACGCTCTTCGCTCGCGGGTATCTGGACGCAACGACGCAAACGGTAGCGTGGACGCTCATCTTCTTTTTTGCCTCGGCCGCAGCAAGCGCAGCGTACCTTACGATCGGAGAGTGTTTTCCGCTCGAGATTCGCGCCCTGGCCATCGCCGCTTTCTACTCCGCGGGGACACTGCTCGGAGGGGTCGCGGCGCCATGGGTTTTCGGGCGATTGATCGAGAGTGGCGATCGAATGCATATCGTGTGGGGATACGCCGTCGGCGCGACTCTCATGCTTTGCGCGGCGCTTGTAGAGCTCAAGATCGGAGTGGCCGCCGAGCGCCGATCGCTCGAGAGTATCGCGGCCCCACTGTCCACCGTGGACTGACGAGGGGGGGGCGGCGTATAGGCCGAACGGCTAATACCTGGCGCGTCCATGACCAGCGAGCCTTCCGCGTTGGAGGCGCACGCACCCCGCGCGCGCCGAGATCATTCGCAATCAGGATTGGCTCATATGGCTCGCCCATCAGGCACGCAATCGTTTCCGGCGCTCCAGGCTCTGTCGGAAGACCTCACCGCCGCCGTCGAGCGCGCGGGGCGCGCAGTCGTCGCCGTTCATGCCAGGCGCCGCATCCCCGCCAGCGGCGTCCTTTGGCGCTCTGGAGTCGTCGTCGCTACCAACCACACTATTCAGCAGGATGAGGAGATCACGGTATCGGTCGGCGACGGTGACAGGATGCCCGCAACGCTGGCGGGCCGCGACCCGACTACCGACCTCGCGGTGCTCAAGCTCGACCCTGCTACGGGTGGATCCTCGCCAGCCACCGTTGCCGAACGTGGCGCGGACGACACGTTGCGCGTGGGACAGATCGTGCTCGCCCTAGGTCGTCCTGGTCGAGACGTCACGGCGAGCCTCGGCCTCGTCAGTGCTGTGGGCGGCGAGTGGCGCACGTGGCACGGTGGAAAGATCGATCGATTGGTCAGGCTGGACGTAGCCGTGTACGACGGGTTTTCCGGCGGTCCACTCGTCGACGGTAATGGTCATGTGCTCGGCATCAACACATCGGGGCTGTCGCGCGGAGCAGCTCTCACAATTCCGGCGACCACGGTAGACCACGTAGTCAGCCAGCTTCTGGAGACTGGTCGCATCAAGCGTGGGTATGCCGGCGTAGCCGTGCAACCCGTCCGCATCGCATCTGCCGCCGCGGAGTCGCTCGGACTCACCGGGAGCGGTGCTCTCATGGCGGTCGGCGTGGCGCCGGGCGGACCGGCGGATAAGAGCGGGATTTTGCAAGGTGACGTGCTCGTCGCGGTGGATGGCGCGCGCGTGTCCGACCCGTCGGACCTCCTCTCGGCGTTGGGCCCAGATCGTGTGGGTCAGCGCGTCCGCGTTCAGATCATTCGCGCTGGTGAGTCTCGAACGGTCGAGTTGACGGTCGGCGAGCGCCCGGTGCGTGAGGAGAGATGACCGTGTCCGCATCAGAGCTTGCCGGCGGCCCAGCGGCTGGCGTTAGCGAAGGGGATTCCGGCGGCGTTGCGCGCGACCTCGGCTCGCTCGCCGCGCGACTCCGCGAGGGAACGGTCGAGGTTACCTCCGTCGGTGGGCGAGGGAGCGGCTCTGGCGTGATCTGGGATTCGCGTGGGCTCGTGATCACGAATGCGCACGTTGTCCCGCGCAGCGTGCGTGCTGTGGACTTGCGAGTGATACTGGCCGACGGTCGCAACGTCGCGGCGCACGTGGTGGCACGCGATGGGCGACGCGATTTAGCGCTGATCGCGATCAACGCCGACCAACTGCCTTCGCCGCTTCCCATTGGTGAACCGACGGCACTGCGCCCCGGTCAGCTGGTCGTCGCCATGGGCCACCCGTTCGGAATCGTCGGAGCCGTCGCGCTCGGCGTGGTGCACACACTCGACCGATATGGCCCCGGCGGTCTGCCGCGATGGGTTTGCGCCGACATCCGACTCGCCCCAGGCAACTCCGGCGGGCCGCTGGTCAACGCCCTAGGCCAGGTCGTTGGAATCAACGCCATGATAGTCAGTGGGCTTGGCTTTGCCGTTTCGACCACGCGCGTCGGACGTTTCCTGGCCGACGTGGCGTCGGCGGACCGCTTGTAGATGGGCCGCTTGTAGATGGGCCGCTTGTAGGTGGATGCGAGTACTCATCGTCGCGGAGAGCGCTGCTAGGAGGGCAGCGCTGGTGAGCTCCCTCGAGGGGCAGCCTTCGGTCGCGGACGTGCAGACTGCGTCGCCGAGACCGGACGACGACGGTGGTGGAGTGGCGGACAACGGGTTCGACGCCGACGTCATTCTGGTGGACGTTTCGTCGCAAGACCAAATCCCGATTCAGGATGCTCACGATGGGTCGTCAGCTGGGCCCGCGATTGTCGCCTTGGTGGATTTGCGCGATCATGCGCAGGTCGCAGGTCTGATTCGTCGAGGAGCGCGCGCGGTGCTGCCACGCGACGCAACGCCCGAGGAAATCAGAGCTGCCATCGACGCCGCGGCTGCGGGGCTGGCGGTGTTCCCGCCCGACGTGGCCATGCTCGTCCTCGAGCCCGCGCTTCCCCGGTCAGCGGCCGTCGCAACGGAGGCGCGCACGCCACTCACGCGCCGTGAGCGCGAGGTTCTGGCAATGCTCGCTGAGGGGCTCCCCAATAAAGTGATCGCGGCGCGCTTGCGCATATCCGACCATACGGTCAAAGCGCACATCGCGGCAATTTTCAGTAAGCTCGAAGCCTCGTCGCGCGCCGACGCGGTAGTGCGCGGGGCGCGCGCGGGGTTGCTAATGCTGTAGCAGCGCCGGCACTGGTGTGGCGTCGACACATCAGTGTGTGTGGGTACGCCTGGGTTCGGTAACGCACGCGTTACAGCCAGCCCTAACCTTGCGCCGCTTCGACGTTATCTTCTGTGCGTTCCAAACACACAAGCATACGGCTCGTCTTCCAGCGGATCTATCGCGCAGATCCCGTAGAAGTTGAGCGCATTACACTGGGGTCTCCTAGATGGCTAGTAGGTACGTAAAATGTCTGCGTGCTTTGAGTCTGGCGTGCGTCTGCGCCGTGCTCACCGTCGTCGTGACGCGGTGCTCAGGCGATCGGCCACTTGCACCGGCCCACATTGATGCACCCGTGGCGAGGGCGGTTACTGCGTCTATCAACACATCGCTGATCCAATCGAGTTACACGTGTGGTAACTACTTCCGGATCCGCAATTCAAACACGTCGGCCGTTACTCTGTCGTACGCCGTTGCGGGTACGAGCGAGACGGGCACCGTTGCGCTGCCAGCCGAGCCGAGCACGTATCCGTACAGCGAGACCTATCTACTCACGATGGCGAAAGGGACGGTATACCTGTCGTACAATGGCACGCGCATCGCGACCATCTCGAACAACGGATCCACATGCGCGACCGTCGCCTCGAAAGGATTCTTCACGAATCCGATAACGTGGCAGAGCCCCACGCGATCGGGCGGCATAGTGGCGATTCATGCAGTGATGTTGCCCAACGGAAAAGTGATGTCATGGGGGCGGGCCGAGGTAAGTCCCCCCGAGTGGCCCCAGGTATGGGATCCGCACGCGGACTCGATGGCCGCGCATCCGCAGCCTCAGTACCCGGTGCCAGCCAACAAATATCCTGACGCCAGCAACTGGTTTGAGACAGTGTCGGACTTCTTCTGTTCTGGACAGAACCTACTACCCGATGGACGCCTGCTCGTCGTCGGCGGCCACGACGCGAAAGACGGCAACGGCAGCAACCACGGGCTGAGCATCGCGTTCACATTCGACTATCACACGAACACGTGGACCCAGCTGCCGGACATGACGCAGGCGCGGTGGTACCCGACCGTGACGGTCCTGCCAGACGGTGAGGCACTTGTGCACGGGGGCCAAAACACAGCGTTCAATGCGGCGACTGGCGATTCGATCGTGGTCGCGGACAGCATTCCGGAGGTTTTGCAGTCCAACAACACGTGGCGCGAGCTCTCGACAGCGAAAAACAAGGTCGGGTATTGGGCCTGGAATTTCGTCACCCCGAATGGTCGCGTCTATATCGCAGGCGACGGCGGCGGGACCGGTTATCTGTCGCTTTCCGGCACCGGTTCAGTGACTGGCGGACCGACGCATATCTACACGGGATCGCGGGATTACGGCTCGGCGATCATGTATGACGCCGGCAAAATCATGGTAGTCGGCGGCGCCCACACGCTCAACACAGCTGAACTGATCGACTTGAACAGTAGCAGCCCGAAGTGGACTTCCACGGCTTCAATGGTGTACCCGCGCCGCCAGATGAGCGCGGCGATCCAGGCAGACGGGAAGATCCTGGTCACCGGCGGATCGGCGGGACCGCAGGCGGTTCCACCGACGAACATCGCGTACGTAGCGGAGGCGTGGGATCCGACGACGCAGAAATGGAGCGAGTTGGCGTCGCTCCATAAGGAACGCCTGTATCACTCCAACAGTCTCCTGCTTACCGATGGGCGCGTGCTGGTAGTGGGCGGTGGCGAGCCAGCAGCTACCGGGTTTCCGGACGAGCGCAACGCCGAGATCTACTATCCGCCATACCTATATAACCCGGATGGCACGCCGGTAACGGCCTCTCGTCCGATCGTCACGAGCGCGCCGGCCGCAGTTGGTTACGCGGCGAAGTTTTCGGTGCAGACGCAGAACGTAGTTGCGACGAAAGTGCTGTGGATTCGGCTTCCTGCCGTAACGCACGCTTTCGATCACAGTCAGCGGGCGAACTATCTCTCGTTCACGCAGAGCGGCGGCACGCTGACCGTAACCGCGCCGGCAAACGCGGACATAGCGCCGCCAGGATTCTACCAGCTTTACGTTCTAAACGCCCACGGAACGCCGTCGGCAGGCAGGATTGTTCAGATTCCATAGACGCCGGAAGCCGGGCGCGTCGTAGCGCGCCCGGCTGTTTCCAGCGACCCCGTTATGGTAGTCGTTCGCCAGTGCGGGAAAGGCATTTGCCCCGAAACCATCGGCGCCACACGCGCCGCGGGGCAGCTTGCCGCCATGCGTGAACGGCACCGCGTCACCGCGCGCCCGATGCTCCTTCCGGTTGCCCTGTTCGCCGCCGCCCTATTCGTCCGTGCGGCCAGCGCGGGCGCCCAAGCCTCGACCGATACTTCGGCGCGCCACGCACCAGCCCATGAAGCCAAAGGTACGGATCGCCAGTGGATCGAGATCCGAAACGTCGATCTGCACCTCACTGACCAGGTAGTCCTGCGTGTGCGCACGCTGCATGGCGAAGTCGTGCGCACTTCGACTCAACCCGCGACGCTGGATGACCCAAAGTCGTTTCGCATTCGCGTTACCGCGGCTACGGTGGGGCAAACCGGCGAAGATCTCGCGGCGCTGCTGAACGGAGTCGTATTCGCCTACCCGGGCGCCCCGCTGCGCGATATTCGAGTGCGCACGAACGGCCCCGAGATCATTGAGACGGGCATTATGCACAAGGGCGTGGACATGCGATTCCGACTGCACGGCAGGCTCGACATCATGCCGGACGGGCGCGTGCGGATACATCCGACATCGGTGAGCATGCTCGGGCTAAACGGCGAGAAGGTCCTGCACACGCTTGGGATGCACCTCGACAACATGCTCGATCTGCGCGGTGCTCGGGGCGCGTCGGTCAAAGGTGACGACCTGTTTCTCGACGCGACGGCGATTCTGCCCCCGCCCCAGATAGAAGGTCGGCTGGCGTCAATTCGGACGGATGGCGACCAGGTGGTGCAGGAGTTCGAGACATTGCCTGAGGATTCCACGTTCCACGCGCGCGCGCGCGCGGACACTGCCGATCCGAGCTTCATCTATTTTCGCGGCGGCGAGCTCCGATTTGGAAAGCTCACAATGAACGACACCGATCTGCGAATCGTGAACCGCGACCACAAAGCGCCGTTCGACATGAGTCTGCCTCACTACACCCAGCAGCTGGTGGCTGGCCACTCACAGACCAAGCCCAATTTGGGGCTAGTCGTATACATGCCGGACTTCGCGACGCTAAAGGCGAAAGACTCGAGCGCAGTCATCGCCACGCATCAGAAGTAGGCTTGGGCCCCTCCCCGTACCCCCTCCCTGAAGGGGAGGCGGAATTTCTTTTTTCTTAAAGCAGGGGCTTCGCCCCTGCACCTCGAAGAAGTAGCTAAGCGGGGGGAGTGCTCTTTCTTCGAAGAGGCGCTATGCGCGCTCGATCTTGCGGCGCCGAGGGGGTCGAGGGGGCGAAGCCCCTTCGTCACCCAAGCGAAGCTTGAACAAAACAATTCCCCCTCCCCGCTTGCGGGGAGGGGGTTAGGGGGAGGGGCTCAAACAGATGCCCAGTCCTTTCCTATCCGCACTCCGAAAACCCACAGACGTGGCACTTCACGCAGCCTTCGGCGAACTCCAGCTGCGAGCCACAGTCTGGGCATGTGCCGATGAACGAGGTGCCGGCATCGTACCCCTGAAACGCCGATTGCGGTCCGGCCACGGACGCTCCGTTCCCATTCTTCGGCACTGCTACGGCAGCCGCTGTAGGAAGCGCGTCACGTAGCGGCACCCCGGCCTGCGGTGTCGGCGAACCCAAGAGGTCCTGCTGAACGCCCTCTTGATGGTCGCGCCACCATTCCTCGAGTGCGAGCGCGATGCCGTCGGGTACCGACATGATCTTCTTGGGGCCGAGCCCCACAATCCTGTCGGATGCGATACCCCGCAGCTGCCGGTGAATCTCGCGCAGCGGAATTCCCGACCTTAGCGCGAGCGAGATGAGGCGACCCATTGCCTCAGCGTCAGCCATGGCCGATCCGCCAGCCTTACCCAGATTGATGAACACCTCGAAAGGCTGTCCGCGCTCGTCCTCGGTGACGTTCACGAACATGACGCCGAGGGGGGTCTCGTATCGCATGGTTGTGCCGCGCAGCTTGTCGGGACGAGCGCGCTTCGCGCGCCGCTGCGTGTTCTCAGCCTCTGCTTCGTACAGCGTGCGCTTGAGCCGCTCGATTTCGGCCGTCAGCTCCGCGATCTGTCCTTGCAGCTCTCCAACTTCCCGGCGATCCGACACCGACGGCGTGCTCCCAGCCCCGCTTTTCTCGCGCGCGGCTTTGGCTTTGTCCGTAGCTCCCGTGGACAAAACCTGGTTGTCGCGCGAGCCATCCCGATACACCGTCACGCCTTTGCACTTGAGCGAGTACGCAAGCTCGTAGATCGCTCGGACATCCTCGACCGATGCGGTGTGCGCGAAGTTCGTCGTCTTGGAGATACCCGAATCGCAGTGCTCCTGAAAAGTCGCCTGCATCCGGACGTGCCACTCGGGCGCAATGCGGTTGGCGGTCACGAAAACCCGTTGCCACTTCGCAGGCACCTCAGGGAAATCGACGCGCCCCTCTCTTGCAATGCGCTCCATGAGCGCGTCGGAGTACCACCCCTCGCGCTTCGCGATCGCGACGAAGTCTTCGTTCACGTCTGGCATCAGCACGCCGGCTTGGTTCCGCATGAAGGCCACGGCGAAAAGTGGCTCCAGACCCGACGAGCACCCCGCAATGATGGAGATCGTCCCGGTGGGAGCAATCGTGGTAACGTTGCAATTGCGCAAGAGCTGCTTTGGGCGAATGCGCTTCCCGCTGGAGTCGCGCGCGCAGGTCTCATCCGGCCCCCAAATCGACCGCTCCCACTCCGGAAACGCCCCCCGCTCATGCGCGAGTCGCTCACTCTCTCGCTTCGACTCGGTGTCGAGGAACGCCATCACCTTGCGGCCGAATTCCACGGCGTCCGTGGAATCGTAGGCAATGCCCAATCGCACCAGTGCGTCCGCAAAGCCCATGATCCCGAGCCCAATTCGCCGAATCCGCTTGGACAGCCTGTCGATCTCGGCCAGCGGGTACCTGTTGACGTCGATTATGTTGTCGAGGAAATGCGTGGACAGATGAATGTCGCGGCGGAACGCGGCCCAATCCATCTGCCCGTCCTTCACGTAATGGCCGACGTTGATGCTGCCGAGGTTGCAGACATCATTGGCAATCAGCGGCTGTTCGCCACACTGTGCCGTCACGAACCCGTTTGCGACGATCGAGTGCGTGACGTGCTCCGTCGTACAGTACACGTCCTCGGCGCCCGCAGGCTCGATTGATAGGACACGCGTGACGAAGTGCTCCCGGTTCGACGCCTTTTCTTTTTGCGCAATCCACCGTTCCGCCTTCTGTTGTTTCGCGGGTGAAAGAAAGCCAACGACGCGGACGAAGGCGTCGCGATTCGCCTTGTCGAGTATCAACTCGTATTGTGCGAGGCACGGACAGGTCTTGATGCCTCCACGCCCATCAGGCATCGCCCGCTCCTGCGCATGGCGCCGGCGATAGCGCTTCGACACGATGCCAAGGTTCAGGAGGAGCAATTGCACCTCTTCGAGCAGCACTGGGTCGCTCGACGCAAGGCGCACAGAGCAAGTCTTCCTGTATGCGGAGATATTGACCGTTCCGTCCGCCGTGAACATGCCCTGCAAAAACCCGATCACTGCCTCCCGAGGTGCGCGCCAGATGCTCGAGGGAACGCGCTTGCGTTCGTCGGGACCTGTGACACCGAGCGACCGCAAGAAGTAGTACATCCCGGACCTGTATATCAGCTGCCACCGACCAGGACGTTCGACGAGGTGGCCGTCCATTCCCGTCCAATGCCGGAGCCGGGCGCGAAAGCCTTCCGCCAACGGCCGCTCGTCGCCGCCAAAGAGGAATCCGACCGAGTAGCAGACCGACCGGCCCGCAGGGGCCTCTTGACTCGTCCAGCCATCGGCCACGAGCCATCCCAGCGTCTGTCCGAGCTCGCGCGACCACTGCCGAGGCAAGTGAGCTTCGCCCTTGTCGCCCCGGCCGCGGAACTTAGCCGTCGGCTCGAATTTCGGCAGATTGTGGTCGGTGCTCCAAGCCCCTTCGCCTGACTGCAACAGGATTTCGTCACCCGCTTTGAGATCCGCGAGCTGTACGAGGCCGCTGCGAGTGAAGAACTTGTGATTGCTTGTCGCGGTCACGGTGTATCCGTGAGTCGTTTCAAGTCGAAAGACTGGTGCGTTGTCGCGGGTCTTGAAGACGGGAACCGCGTAGCGCAAACTCGTCCCTTGCTTCGCGCGCACCTCCACTCCTGACCCAGCGGCGTATTCGCGGATTCCAATCACGCGATTGTCGGTTACGACCTTGATCTCGATCACGTCGCGACAGAGTTCTTCCATCGTGAGCAGACCGCGATCAGTAGCCAGTCGCGTCGGCCCGACTACGCATGGATTCGTAGCCTCGTAGCTCCCGAGATGAGGCACGGGATTATACCGATTCGCTTCGTCGATGAAAAAGCATCCCGGTTCGCCCGTGCGCCACGCGCCACGAATCATCGTGTCCCACACTGTATTCGCGTCCAGCTGGCCGATCAAGTTGCCCGTGTGTGGGTCTTTGAGATCGTAGCTCGTACCGGCCTTCACGGCGGCCATGAAGGCATCGGTGACAGCTACGGAGATGTTGAAGTTTGTCACCTGCGCGAGGTCCTCCTTGCAGGCGATGAACTCCATGATGTCCGGGTGATCGACGCGCAAAATCCCCATGTTGGCGCCGCGTCGACTGCCGCCCTGCTTAACAGCGTCAGTCGAAGCGTCATACAACTTCATGAAAGAAACCGGGCCAGATGCGACGCCAGTCGTCGAGCGCACCATCGAGCCCTTGGGCCGCAAGCGCGAGAAAGAAAAGCCAGTGTTGTGAATCATCACGAGGCTGTCGCGTCCGGCCGCGTACGTGTTCCATTCCTCGACCGTGAGATCGTAGTAGGCCTTCGGCGTCACCGCGCGCCCCACAGTCGCGATCTCCTGTCCCGTCTGAGCCACGCGCTTCAGGAGCGCGGCCCGCTCGCTGTCGTACGGCGCCAGCGCATCCGCGATTGTGGCGAGATTTCGCCGGTTGACCCGACCTGCCTCGTTGCAGCTCCACCTATTCAGCTCGGCCGCACAGGAGCCTGCCCCGCTCCGACGTGTCCCAATCAACCCGTGCGACCGGAGCACATCGCGCCATGCGCGAAAGGGCAGCCGGAGCGCCGATTGCTTCGTCGCACTGCTCCGAAGGCGTGCCTTGCGAGCCTCATGCGACATGAATGGAGCAATGTCGGCGGCGAATTCATCGACCTGCGGCAGTGGGCACATCAATACCGTGTAAGTCGGCAACCTGCCCTTGCCGCGGGCGTCTTTCCTACGTACAGAGGGTCGGTAGCCGAGCAGACTAACGAGCGCCGCGACATCGCGGGCCATATCTTCGCTTGCAGTCGTGTAAGACGGGCTCCCGTCACGTTCGACATGCCCGTCGCTGTCCATGAGGCCAGCCACGAAGGCCCGCACGACGGGTAATGGTGACTTGCCAATGTGCTCCGGTACGCGAATCGTCGCGTCCTTACGCCCGTTGCCGGGCAGACCGCACGCTTCACGCAGCCAGTAGACCAGACTACGTGACAGCGTCGCGAGCACGAGGCCCTTCCCCCGCGGGTCGCTCTGAATGGCAACGTCGATTCCATGCACGGCCAACGCGGCGCGAACGCGGTCGAGCACGTCCCGCGTCCCAGAGAACCACCGGACGCGGTTCTGGCGGAGCGCCGGAACGTAGCCGAATGACCCGTCGCCGAGCGTGAAGCCAATGAGCCACGCGAGGTCCACCGTCACCGGTATGCCGGCGATAGCGGCTTCCTTGTTCCACGGCCAGTATGTCTCGGGTCGACCGGGACCAAGAATGATATCGCCTTCAAGCAGCGCATCCGCCCGCATCTCCTGCAGCCACGTTTCGCGCATCACCATGAACGGGTGCCAATCGCTAGTCTGAACCTCCGCTCCATCTCGCGTGCGAACCACGATTTGATGCTGTGCTGGCACATCGAACTTCCACACGTGCGTGACCGCGCGAAGCGCAGTCTTGCCGCTTTCTGGATCCATTGAGAGCGTGCGGATATTGAGGTCGCGCACGTCGAAAGCCCGCCCGTTTCCCTTGGCGACTCCGGGCCGGCCGTCCACCGTTGCGCGATTGAACAGCACCGCGATCGGCTCGACGCCACAGAACGTCGTCCACACGCGTCCGTCGCCGGCAATGCAGCCGCCCCCACTCTGATGGATGAGCGCCATCGCCGTCAGTGTGTCGTATATCCCGTCCTTCCCGTTCGACAAAGAGTCGGCAACGGGCAATACGAAGCAGGCCGACAGCTGCCCCAGAGGACGGCCAGCATTCATAAGCGTCGGAGAATTCGGCTCGAAGCGACGCTGGGTCATCAGGCGGTAAAACTCCTCCGCCACTCCCTTCACCACTGTCTCGCGCGCGCCGTACCTCGCATCCGCCTCGGCGATCACGCGCGACACGCGCCAAAACATGTCCTCGGGCGACTCTAGAGGCGCTCCCGTCTCGTCACGCACGAGGTACCGCCTCTCGAGGACGGTTCTCGCGTTCTGATTTAGCTCCGCAGGACTAGGCGGGTCGACAGGCAACGACATGACCGATTCTCCGTACCAGAAAAGTGGCGCATATCTGAACGTAGCCGACGACGGGCGCCGCCGGCCACGTATCTGAGCGTAACAGGGACGGGCATTCTAGCTAGACTCGTGAGTCCGCGCCAGTATGGTTATAAACCGTTACAGCCCAACCGGTTCCAAAATCCATATCACAACCACGCAACACGACTTGTCTTTTCCACGTGACCCGTTCTTCGCTCGACCGTTACAGGGGCACGGCAACTATCTTGCCTCGTCACACGAGATGGCTCGACCCGTTTAGTAGCCTCTACAGCTAGGTAACCCGTCGCGTAGGGAACGCGTGGCCGCACGGCCGCCGAAATCAATATCCGGCCGCTCCGCCCGAGGCCCGGGGGTCAACCACTCCTTCGTAAGCCGGCCCGATAACGCGTGCGATCGCCGTACACGTGCCAGCCGCGCCTCCGGCCGCAATCGCGTAGCCCATTGAGCGCAACGAATCCGCGGCCGACGCCGAGATCGCGCCGGGCTCATAGCGGAGCGTGTCCGGCAGAGCTTGATTGTGCAGTCTCGGCGCACGCATCGCGTCGTCGAGCCCCATGTGATAGTCGATCACATTGATGATTATCTGCGCGACGCTCGTGATGATCCTGGAGCCGCCGCGCCCGCCGACGATCGCCAGCATGCCACCAAAGTGATCCAGCACGATCGTGGGCGACATCGAGCTCAACATGCGCTTACCTGGCTCGATCGCGTTCTGAGGACCCTGCACCAGCCCGAACATGTTCGGAACGCCCGGGCGCGTGGTGAAGTCGTCCATCTCGTCGTTGAGAAAGAAGCCTGCGCCACGAACGTACACGCCCGACCCATATAGATCGTTCAGCGTGGTTGTCGTGGCCACGGCGTTGCCAGCCGCATCGACTACCGAGTAATGCGTCGTTTGCGCGCCCTCCGCCAACATGCCCATCTCCCCAGTGAGCGCCGCAGTCGGCGTGGCGTGCGTCGGTGAGATCGTTTGTCTCAGACGCCGAGCGTATCCGGTGTCCAATAGCAGCGCGAGGGGGACATGCACGAAGTCGGGGTCGCCGACGCGGGTGTTCCGATCTATGAACACACGCTGGAAGACATCCGAGATGAGACGGGCATGCGCCGCACTAGAGAACGGCGGCATCGAGTCGTATGTCGCGAGCAGATTCAGCGCTTCGGCGATCGCCACACCACCGGATGAGGAAGGCGGCATGGTGATCAGCGTGTCGCCTCGGTAGGTGGACACGATTGGCGCCCGTCGAACGACCCGGTAGCCGGCGAGGTCCTCGGCCGTGATCAGCCCGCGCCCGCGTCGCTCCTCGGCGATGATCGAGTCGGCGACCGGTCCGTGGTAAAACGCGTTTGGGCCGCTCGCCGCGATCAACTCCAGCGTGCGAGCCAACTCGGGCTGAATGAAAAGAGTGCCTATCTTCGGCGGCGCGCCGTTGGGCAAGAACCGCGCGGCGCCCGCGAACTGGCCAATGAGCGGCGCCGCGCGCTCGAGCGACCTCACGAAAGCACTGTCGACCGCAAATCCTTCTCGCGCAAGCCGAATGGCCGGCGCAACCACTTCCCGGAGCGAGAGCGCCCCGAATTCCCCCTCCGCCGCGGCCAAGCCCGCAACCGAGCCTGGAACCGCGGCCGCCTTGTAACCAACTAAGCTTTCGTTGGCTGTGCCTCCGCCAGACGCGGCGAACATGTCCCGCGTGGCCCCCAGCGGGGCGACCTCCCGATAGTCGATCCCCGCCCGCCGGCCGTCCGCTAGACGCACTACCATGTACCCGCCCCCGCCTATGTTACCGGCCTCTGGGTGAGTCACCGCGAGAGCAAATCCCACCGCTACCGCGGCATCAACGGCGTTCCCGCCGCGGCGGAGAATCTCGACACCCGCCTCGCTCGCGAGCGTACTGTTGCTCACGACCATTGCGTGCCGCGCGACAACCGAGCGGCCCTCGACGATCGCCCGGCCGGCCGAGTCAGCCGGTCCAGAGCTTACTGCCGGCTGCTGAGTCGCGCAGGCGCATGCCGCGCACGATGTCGCCAGGAACGCTCGTCCCACGGAGAGCGGACACTTGTGGGGCGCGTTCATCGGCCGATAACTTAGCCAGCGCGCTGACGCCGCGACAAGCGGATTCCACTCTGGCGGACGCAAGCCTCACGGACCTCAGTCTCACGGAGCTGCGGAACCCGCGCACAGCGGATATCGATCTCGCGACGACTCTCGAGATCGTAGACCGCATCGTGGCGGAGGACGCGCTCGTGCCTTCGGCCGTCGCGACGCAGCGATTGCAGCTCGCGCGCGCGATCGAAATAGCGGAGGCCACTTTTCGGGCCGGCGGTCGGCTCTTCTACGTGGGTGCCGGCACGTCCGGGCGGCTGGGCGTGCTCGATGCCAGCGAATGCCCACCGACCTTCGGCACCGACCCCGACATGGTGCAGGGAATCATCGCGGGTGGCAGCCCCGCGCTCACACGTGCCCAGGAAGGCGCCGAAGACCACGCCGATCACGGTGCGCGAGATCTCGCCGCGCACGGAGTATCGGCACGAGACTTCGTCGTCGGCATCGCGGCTTCGGGCACCACGGCCTACGTCCGAGGCGCCTTGGCACACGCTCACGAGATTGGCGCGCGCACGGGTCTCGTCGCCGCTTCACCGCCGCCGGCCGACGTCATGGCCACCATCGACGTGGCGATCATTCCGCTGGTCGGACCAGAGGTCGTGACAGGCTCTACGCGCCTCAAAGCCGGCACGGCCACCAAGCTCGTGCTCAATACGATCACGACCGGCGCGATGATCCGGCTCGGCAAGACTTATGGCAACCTGATGGTGGACCTGCGTGCGTCCAACGCCAAGCTGCGAGCGCGCGCCGAGCGAATCGTGAGCGAGGTTGAGAACATATCGCGGGCGGACGCGCGCAAGTTGCTGGCTGATGCCGGCGGCATCGTCAAGATCGCGATCGTGATGCACCGTCTTGGTGTGCCACGCGCGGAGGCAGAGCGTCGGTTGACCGCTGAAGGCGGCGTCATTCGCCGCGTCGTGCCCGGTCCCCCGCCGCCTATCGGGCCCGGAGAGTGAGTCCAGCAGAACGCGACGACATCTTCGTCGGGCTCATGTCCGGTACATCGCTCGACGGCGCGTCGGCGGCGATCGTGCGGATCGCCAGCGGGGCACATGGCGCCACCCACACCGTCGACCTACTGGGTTTCTTGACTCGCCCTTACACGACCGCGGAGCGGGAGCGGTTGGAGCGCGCCATACACGAGGGCGCGACTACCGCCGAATGGTGTCGGCTCGATTTTGATGTTGGCGGATGGCTCGCCGAAGCCGCGCTGGCGGTGATAGCGGAGGCCGGGGTCCCCCGCGCCTACATTCGCGCCGTCGCCTCGCACGGACAGACGGTGTGGCATGAGCCGCCACGCGCCACCTGGCAGATCGGCGAGGCAGCCGTAATCGCGGAGCGCACGGGGCTGGACGTCGTGAGCGATTTTCGAGTGCGAGATGTGGCAGCGGGAGGTCAGGGAGCGCCGCTGGTACCGATCGCGGATGCGTCGCTTTTTTCCGCGCCCGACGCCTGGCGCGCGCTCCAGAACCTGGGGGGCATTGGCAACGTGACCATAGTCCCACCCGGGGGTGCTCTCGAGGGCGTACGCGCCTTCGATACCGGGCCGGGCGTCGTCATCATCGACGGCGTCGTTCGCACGCTCCGGCCAAATCTTCGCTACGATGCCGACGGCGAGCTAGCTCGCGCGGGCACACCGATACGTGAGGTGGTTGACCGGCTTCTGGCCGACCCGTATTTCGCCGCCGCGCCGCCCAAGTCCACCGGACGCGAGCACTTCACTGCCCACTACGTAGCGGGCTTGATTGCGGCCTGCCGGGCCGCGCGCGCCGACGCCACCGACGCAGACATAGTCGCGACGGCCGTGTCGCTTACTGCCCGCAGCATAGCCGACGCATACCAGCGCTTTGTGCCGGAGCCAGTGCTCGATGTATTGCTCTCGGGCGGCGGGACGCGCAATCGTACGCTCCGCGACTGGCTATCGGCTGACCTGGCTCCTAGGCGGGTTCGCGCTTTCGAGGAGTTGTATTTCGACGGCGATGCCAAGGAGGCAGTCGCGTTCGCCTTCCTGGCGTATCTCCACTTCCGTGGTATGACCGGCAACCTGCCGACCGCGACCGGCGCGCGCGGACGGCGCATATTGGGAAAACTCACACCGCGGTAATGCAGATTATGTGGGCTCATGAACACGGCCGCAAAAACGTAGGGGAAGCATTAATGCTGCTGCGGCATTAAAACGAGACGCCCACGCTCAGATACGCGGCGACCGGCGCTGCTCCGTAGAACGATCTATTCGATGTCGGTGCGGCGAGACCTAAGCGGAACCGGTAGGGAACGTCGTATTGCAACGCAGCGTCGAGATCGAGCTCCGCGCCCGCCGAAGACATGAGGCGACGTTGTGCGTCGGCGGCAGAGCAAGCCGCGGGCAGCGCGCCGCCGGCCGCCTGACACCACGCCTCGCCGGCGTCGGTGAACGCCGTGAGCGATGTGCGACCCAGAAACAGAGGCAAAAGGCGCCAGCCACGCCCTGGCATCGAGAGCGGCAGTCTGTACTCCAGCGAGCCTACCCAGGCCCGAGTCCCGCGCGCCGCGCCAGGCCCGAAGCCGCGAACGCTGAACACGCGTGGCTCGTCGCCGACGGTGATGCCCGGCACGAGCTGCACAGGTTGCCCGGTCGGGCCGCCGGCCGAAAAAGTCGACGCCGAGTTCGAGGTCTCCCATCCAGCCGCCAATCGCGCCGCCACCACGTGGTGCGCGTATCCTGGCAGGTCCAGAGCCCGGTACAGGTCCGCAATGCCGACGAGGTACTGCGCGGCCCCCGACGTTGGGCCGCTGCCGGGTTGCCATTGCCCGGTCGCGGTCCCGGTAAGCGATACGCCGTTCTCGGGTGAGATGGCGAGCTCCGGATACTGTGCGTTCGACCAGCTGGCGGATGTGAACACCGACGGGTACACAGGGTGTGATCCGTACACGGGATCGAGAAACCCCAGGAGCGAGTCCGGCTCAGCGTGATAGTCGCGAAACTCGAGCTCCCCGCCCACGGTCCACGATGCGTTTGTGCGCACCCTGGGCCGCAGCAGCGTCTCCGCGAGAGAAAGTGCCGTGGTGCGGTGCACGAGCAGCCCGACGGTCCGCCCGGAGGTGTCAGCAATGCGCTCGTGATCCCAGAATGTCGCGGCGCCAAAGTCTATGACCGGCTGCGTGAACCCGCGATACTCGTACGTCGCCGTCAGATCGGGCTCTCCCGGTCGCCGCACGTTGTACAGCGCTTGCAGCGTGTACGAATGTCGCTGCACCGGGTCGTACGCCGAGGTGAAGATTCCTATCTCGAAGTAGCCCTGGTCAGATGTGCCAGTCACCGGCGTCCAGTAGCGCGGAATCAAGGCGCCCCACGGCAAGTATCGATGGGCGCGCGACGAGTCCCGACTCACCTCAGGCATTTCAGAGATCAAAGGCGACGTGTCGGCAGGTACTGGCGCCCCGGCCGTGGTATCGAATGGCGTTACTGCAACGTGATTGCCGTCGCCGCGATATGAGGATACCGCAAGCT
>Ga0102924_1002919_pt1 | contig 18249 bp, 17 predicted proteins | sample PaiPotPPM11metaG_FD_80116 | JGI IMG/M metagenome (GOLD analysis project Ga0102924, IMG submission 80116) | Iron sulfur acid spring bacterial and archeal communities from Banff, Canada, to study Microbial Dark Matter (Phase II) - Paint Pots PPM... ...
CGCCTTCCGAGGCGCGCGCCAGTTTCTCGGCGTCCTGGCCGGCGATGTCTTCGAGCCGATAGCCGAGCGCCTGGCCGATCCGCACGCCTTCGCCGCCCAATTTGATGATGACCTTGCGGATACGCTCGTCTTGGCGCATCGCGTTGCCGCTGAGCCCGCTCGCCGCCGAGACGCCGTTGTGCATCCCGTTGACGCAAAGCTTCGACCAGCGCTCGCCCCAGAGGTTGTCGGTGACTTTGCAGGTGTCGATCGTGCCGATCATCGCGCCCAACTCCTCGATCCTCGGCGTGATCTTCCCGTGCACCTCGCCGACGCGGTAGACCTCATGGCCCGGCGGGTTCTTGGCCCCGGTGCGGCGGATCTTGCCGGGGGCATAAAGCTCGGCCGACAGAATTGCGGCGATCGCGCCGACCGTCTTGCCCCAGCCGACGATCCCGGCGATGCGCTCCTCGTTGATGCAGTTCTGCAACGAGACGACATAGCCGCCCGGCGCCAGATACTGGCGGATCATCAGCGTCGCCCATTCGGTGTCGTAGGACTTCATTGAAATGAAGGCGATGTCGATCGGCCGCTCCTTGGCGAGCTGCTGCGCCTCGGTCAGGTGCAAGGTCTTCGGATGGGCGACGACGGATTCCGCGGGCGTGATTCCCTCGAGCGACAACCCGTCCTTGCGGATCGCCTCGATATGCTCGGGCCACGGATCGATCAGGGTCACGTCGAAGCCGTTATGGGCGAGGTTCCCACCGGTATAGCCGCCGATCGCCCCGGCGCCGACGACGACAATCCGCTTGTCCATCAATGCTTCCTTTCATCCTGTCGTTACGAGCTGCCGAAGGCGGCAAAGCAATCTGGTGCCGACTGTAATTCCATGGAGGCAGATTGCTTCGTCGCTCCGCTCCTCGCAATGACAACCTCGGCTCACATGCTAAGCTCGTGTCAGGAAAGCCTCCAAGGGAGATCGCCATGGACTGGACCGAACGTCGCGAGCGCTTTCGTGCGCTCATCGCCGGCAACCGCTGCGTACACCCGGGCTCGGTCTATGATGCAATCTCGGCGCGGATTGCCGAGGACCTCGGCTTCGAGGTCGGCATCTTTTCCGGCTCGATCGGCTCGATGACGGTGCTCGGGGCGCCCGACATCGTGGTGCTGACGCTGACTGAATTCGCCGGGCAAGCCCATCGCGTCTGCCGCGCCGGCAATCTGTGCCTGCTGGTCGATGCCGATCACGGCTACGGCAACGCGCTGAACGTGCGCCGCACGGTCGAGGAGTTGGAGACTGCCGGGGTCTGCGCAATGTCGATCGAGGACACCGTGCTGCCGCGGCCCTACGGACCGAGCGGCAAGCCGGCCCTGATCCCGGTCGAGGAGGGGATCGGCAAGATGAAGGCGGCGCTGTCGGCGCGGCAGGACAAGAAGCTGGTCATCGCCGGCCGTACCAGCGCGCTCGCCATCACCGGGGTCGAGGACGCGATCAAACGCGCCAAGGCCTACGAGGCGGCCGGCGTCGATGCGGTCTTTCTTGCCGGCGGCCTGACCGTCGAGGCGATCGAGGCGGTGTCGGCGGAGATCCGGATTCCGCTGATCACCGGCGGCGGCGCTGGCTCGCTTGCCGATCTCGACTGGATGGCGGCGCATAAGGTGCGCGTCGCGCTGCAGGGCCACGCGCCGTTCAGCGCGGCGGTGCAGGCGGTGTACAACACGCTGAAAGCACTGCGCGACGGCACCAAGCCGGAGAACCTGACCGGCATCGCCCCGCCCGAACTGATGCGGCAGGTCACCCGCGGCGCCGATTACGCGCAATGGACCAAGGATTTTCTCGGCGAAGGATAATGCGGTAGGGTGGAGCCGCACGAGGATGAAGGGGGATTGCGTGCGTCATCTGCTGATTGCTGCGGCGCTGCTGGGGAGCGCTGCCTGCGTCGCGGCGCCGCCGGTTCAGGAAGCCGCCGTTCCGGCTTACCCGGCGCCTACCCCGCTGTTCCAGCCGGTTGCCGTCGCGGCTCCGGTTGCTCCGCCGCCGGTGCAGCTGGCCGCGGCGCCGGCGCCGCCACCGCAATCGCCCGCGTTGGCTCTCTCCGTGCCGACAATCGGGCTTTACCTGCCGCCATTCACGAACATCCTGCCGAGCTTTGTTCCGGAAGCCCTGCCGGGCCGGCTGACGCTGAACAATTTCAGCTTCGACCGGGCTCAGGTCGAGGCGGTCGTCACCACCAGCCCGGTGTGCAATCTCCGGGCGCCGGGCGAAATCGAAAGCGATTTCGAATTGCCGCTGAACGGCACCCGGATCATTCTCGCGCCGCCGGGATCGGACGTCTGCTGGCGGCGGGCGGTCCAGCCGGCCCCAGGCCCGCCGACCGCCGATTCCGGATGGTCCGACTGGAACCGCGCCTATGTTGCCGACGGCACCGCGGTCAACTCGAAGCTTTAGCCTGATTTACTCGGCCGCCATCCGCTGATTGCGGGCATAGGCCAGCAGCGCGTCGTCGGCGACCGGCGCGATCGGGGTGAAGTCCCGGTGCGCGATCCATTCCGGCCGGGTCGGCTTGCGGATGTGGTTCGAGACCGCGCACAGCGTCAGGTACACGATCGTTCGGCCGTAAGGCGTGATGTTCGCGGTCGAGCCGTGCACCAGATTGCCGTGGAACATCAGGACGGTGCCCGGCCCGCCGGTCGGCGCGACGATGCCGGCGGCATCGACGAGGCGGGTGATCGTGTCGTTGTCGAGCGTCCACAGCGGGTATGAGGTGGTCGCCTCGTCATGGCCCGCCGGCAGCACGCCGAATTTGTGGCTGCGCGGGATGAACATCAACGGGCCGTTGATCGGCATCACCTCGTCGAGGAACACCGAGATGTTCATTGCCCGCGGCTCGGGCATGCCGTCGTCGCGCGCCCAGGTGCCGTAATCCTGGTGCCATTGCCAGACGTCGCCCTCGAACGCCGCCTTCGCGTTGACCTTGAACTGGTGCATGTAGAGCGGTTCGCCGAACAATTGCTCGACCGGCTCGATCAGGCGCGAATGCGCGCCCAGCAGCCGGAAGCCTTCGTTGTAGGTGTGGGCGGCGAAGGCAGTGCGTGGCGCGCCGGTTTTTTCCCGCCAGATTTCGGCCCGGCCGGAGCGGAAGATGGCCTCGGCGTCGCGGCGCAGAGCCGCAACCTCCTCGGCCGAAAAGCAGCCCGGCAGGAAGAGGAAGCCCTGCTCGTCGAACTCGACGAGCTGCTGTGCTGAGAGGGCCATGATTCGCCTCCGCGCGTATGTCCGATTCTTCTCCAGAATAATGTCACAGCCGCCGGCCCGAGCACAGATCGACGCGATTGGCTTGCTTGCCCGAAATCGTGGCAAGACATCTGTCCTATTGCAGCAGCGGCTTTTACACTCATTGCATGACCGGCCGACGCGACCTGTTCCCGCCACTCGAGCCCTACCGCACCGGGCGGCTGCGGCTCGACGCACGCCATACGATGTATTGGGAAGAGTCGGGCAATCCGCAGGGCACGCCGGTGCTGTTTCTGCATGGCGGGCCCGGCGCCGGGGCGACGCCGGTGCACCGGCGGTTCTTCGATCCCGCCCACTGGCGCATCGTCATCTTCGACCAGCGCGGCGGCGGCCGTTCGACCCCGCTCGGCGAGACTCGCGACAACTCGCCCGACGATCTCGTCGGCGACATCGAGCGGCTGCGGCACGAGCTCAGCGTCTCGGACTGGTTGATCTTCGGCGGGTCGTGGGGCTCGACGCTAGCGCTGCACTATGCCGAGACCCACCGCGAGCGCGTCCGCGGCATGATCCTGCGCGGCATTTTCCTGTGCCGGCGCGAGGAGATCGACTGGTTTCTCTACGGAATGCGCACGGTGTTTCCGGAAGCCTGGCGCAGCTTTGTCGAGGTGCTGCCTGAGGACGAGCGGGCCGACGTGCTCGTGGCCTATCTGCGGCGGCTGATCGACCCCGACCCGCGCGTGCACATGCCGGCGGCGCGGGCCTGGAGCATCTATGAAGGCGCCTGCTCGACCTTGCTGCCGAACCCGGAGACGGTCGCCGCCTTCGGCGAGGACCGGCTCGCCCTCGGACTGGCGCGGATCGAGGCGCATTTCTTCAGCCACCACCTGTTCACCGGCGACCGCGACCTGCTCGCGCGCATCAACGCGATCCGCCACATCCCAGGGGTGATCGTGCAGGGCCGCTACGACATGGTCTGTCCGATCCGCAGCGCCGACGCGCTGGCGCGGGCCTGGCCCGAGGCCGACTACGTCATCGTCCCGGATGCCGGCCATTCGGCGATGGAGCCCGGCATCCGCGAGCAGCTGGTCCTGGCCACCGAGCGGGCCAAGCGATTCTGATGCGACCGTTGGTTTCGCTTGCTGCACCGGATGTTACCCCTAATATGCGGCGAGCGCGGCGGGACCGGGCGCAATGGCGGGGGTCGCAGTGAGCCTATCGAGGATGCTGAAGCGCGTGGGCTATGGCGCGGCCGTTGCCGCGCTCGCCTGCCTGGCGCAGCCGGCGGTGGCGCAGGTGACGTTCGGCTCGCCGGGCGACCCGCCTCATGTCGCGCTCGGCGCCGGCGCCTTCGATGTGACCCCGAGCAGCAGTTCGACGCATGGCGGCACGGCCGCCGAATTCCGCGGCGAGTACCGGTTCGGCGATATGTTCTGGATCATTGCGCCGTTCGTCGGCGTCTCCGGAACCAGCGACGGCGCGGTTTACGGCTATGGCGGCTTCGGCTTCGACATCAATTTCGCGCCGAATTGGGTGCTGACCCCGAACGGGGCGGTCGGGTATTTCGGGCGCGGTTCGGGGACCAATCTGGGCTCGGCGGTCGAATTCCGCACCGGCGCTGAGCTGGACTACCGATTCGCCGATTTCAGTCGGCTCGGCATCGCCGTGCACCACACCTCGAACGCCGGCATCGGCAAGCACAATCCCGGCGAGCAGTCGGTCGTGCTGATGTACAGCATCCCGGTGCGCTGACGCTGCCATGCGGGGGGCGCGCACCGCCGACCCCGCATAGCTGATAGGGCGCCGGCAGATGTGGATCCGGCTCCCCGAGATGAGCTCCCGATGGCAGCCCGCGCCGACGACTCGCGCGGCGCTGTGGATGCTGTTGAGCGGCTTCTGCGCCGTCATGATGAACGTGCTGATCCGCGTCGCGGCGGCGCGGATGCATCCGTTCGAGGTGACGTTTTTCCGTTGCCTGTTCGGCCTCATGGTGATGGCGCCGTTCATCATCCGCGCCGGCCCGGCGCTGTTCCACAACAGCCGGGCGATCTTCTTTACGCTGCGCGCCGCGGTCGGCCTCGTCTCGATGCTGACCTGGTTCTACGGCATCACCCTGGTGCCGCTGGCGACGGCGACCGCGGTCAATTTCACCGCGCCGCTGTTTGCGACGATCGGGGCGGCGCTGATCCTGCATGAAGACGTGCGGCTGCGGCGCTGGTCGGCGGTGGCGATCGGCTTCGCCGGCGTGATGATCATCATCCGGCCCGGAGCCGACCGGCTCGACGTAAACCTGCTGCTGATCCTGATATCGGCCGCCAGCGCGGCGATGAACAACATCACGGTCAAGTTCCTGGCGCGCACCGAGCGGCCGAACACGATCGTCGCGTTCTTCGTGATGTATTTGACGCCGCTGTCGCTGGTGCCGGCGCTGTTCGTCTGGCAGTGGCCCGATTTGCACACCCTGGCGGCGCTGATCGGGCTCGGCGCGATCGGCACTGTGGCCCATCTGTCGCTGGCGCGCGCCTACGTCGCGGCCGACGCCAGCGCCTGCGCACCGTTCGAATTCGTGCGGCTGCCCTATGCGGCGCTGATCGGCTATCTGATGTTCGGCGAGATTCCCGACGCCGGAACCTGGGTCGGCGCTGCGGTCATTGTCGCTGCGGCGATGTACGTGGCCTACCGCGAGGCGCATGTGGCAAAGGCCGGCCGTGCGCCGATCCCGCGGCCGGCGGTGCAGCGCTGAACGCGATCAGGGTCTCGGTGGCCGAACGTCGCGCTCGGGGGCGAGTTCGTCGATCCAATGCGCGAGGTTGATGTCGCGCTCGCTGAGCCCGCCGGCGTCGTGCGTTGACAGGATGATCTCGACCCGGTTGTAGACGTTGAAGATCTCGGGATGGTGATCCATTTTTTCGGCGGCCAATGCAACGCGCGACAGAAAGCCCCAGGCTTCGGAGAAGGTGCTGAAATGATAGGTCTTGCGGATCGCGTCGCGGTCCTCGACCTCGCTCCAGCCATGCAGTGCGTGCAGCGCCGTGTGGCGCGCCGCCCCGACCAGCCGCTCAACCATGCCGACCTCCGTCCCTGGCCCGAGCCGGGCCATCTGCTAGCAAGTGAGTTACGCAATCGGCGAGGTCAAGCGGGGCGGGGTCGGCGATGAAGCAGTCGGCCCCGACTCTCGCCCATATCGAGGCGCTTGCGGCGCGGGCGCTGGCCGAAATCCCGCAGCTGTTCAAGGAGCAACTCGGCCCGCTGGTGATCCGGGTCGAAGAGCTGCCCGACGAGGAGACCGAGGACGAGATGGGACTCGACAGCCCGTTCGACCTGCTTGGGCTCTACCGCGGCGCCCCGCTGCCGCGGCGCAGCGTCAGCGACCCGCGGTCGGAGCTCGACATGATCTTTCTCTACCGCCGGCCGATCCTCGACTATTGGTGCGAGACCGGTGAGGACCTGTACGCGGTCGTCCGCCACGTGCTGATCCACGAGATCGGCCACCATTTCGGGTTCAGCGATACCGACATGGAACGGATCGAACGCGCGAGCTGAAAAAGCCGCCGGCGTGAGCGGCGGCTTTGCCGATATCCCGGGAACTACGGTCAGTATTCCGCCGGCAGCCGGCCCTCGCCGTAGCCGTTCTGGTTGAAGTGTTCTTCGGCGCTGGCGATCGAGCCATCGCCGATGCCATCCGCAACATCCGGGTAGTGCTGCAAATACCATTCCGCATCGACTTCGAACGGGCAGGGACGCCGGCCCTCGAAATAACCGTTCTCGATGAAATGGTGACGGGCAGATTTGAAGGCACCGGCGCGAATTGCATCCGCTACGTCCGGATGCTCTTCAATGTACCATGTCTCGTCGACCGCCACGCCGCGCAACAACAATTTTGTAATCTCGATAAAGTCGGCATGGGTCAAATTGACCCGATCACGATCGGCAGCCGCGGTAATTCTGTACTTCTGCTTCAAGAATGCGAATGGCGGCAAATAGGTCATTTTGGGCTGCTCAAATTTCGTCAATTCCGGATGACGGCGAAACTAATCCCGGCCCCATAATCGGTCAACATACCGGAATAATCTACCCCGAAGGGCTTAGGCGGGCGCCGGTTGCAGCCGCGGGACCAGTCGAACCCGCAGCCCCTCGAGCGGATCGTTCGGCGAGGGGGACAAACACGGCGCCCCGTTGCGGGCTGGGCCGACGATTGCGCCAGATTGGAAATAGCCGCTGTATTCGCAATCGAACAGCGGCGGACCGGATGCCGGACGCTGGCGCATGGCGAAGCCGAGCAGCGGTGCCTTGCCGGCGGGAGTGCCGCAAGTAGCACCGCCTGCCGTCCAGGCCGTTTCCTCGCCGCCGGCGGCGAGCGCCTTGTATTCGAGCGCCGCAGGCGGCGGATTGCCGCGCGGCAGCAGTGTGAACGCCTCTAACCAACGGCCGCGGCGTCCGATCCAATCGGTATCGACGAAGCGGACTTCACCGCCGTCGCGCAGGAACGCCACGGCCTCGGCCCCGCAATTGAGCGCCGCCTGTTCCGGCGCAAGCCCCAGCACCAGCAACCGATCGGGTTCGCCCTCGCCGCGGTCGAGGCGGCGCACCTCGATTGCGATCGCTTCGACCTGTGAGGCGCTCCCGCGATATGCGGTCAACAGGGCAACGGTTCCGCCCGGCGGCACGGTCGCGAACAGGCGCTGCGCCTGTGTCAGCCAGGCATTGGGGCGACCGGACAGATCGACAAGGTCGAGCTCGGCCGCGTCCGGCGCGGCGCAGATGTTGACGGCCGCAAGGCCGCCCTCGCCGGCCGACCCGTCGGCGGGGTTCGGCGGCATCAGGCTGACGGCATAAAAGCCTCGCGCGAGCGTCAGCAGCCGGGCGCCGGCTTCGACTGCCAACGCGGCTCCGCCCGCTATCCCGTAAGCCGGCGGGAATTTTGGCGGCGTGCTCGCAGCGGGCGGCAACATCAGCGGACCGGAACCAGCGCCTCGGCCTTGTTCCGGCCGCGCTCCGCGCGGGATCGGCGCGGCGGCGAAGCGGTCCCGGTCAGGCGCCGGATCAGCGCCAAATGGGCCGGCAGACATGCGCTCTTCAGGTCGAATTGCGAGACGACAACCTTACGCGCGGCCTCTCGGATGGCCGAGTTGGCGGCGCGGTCGGCGAGAACCGAGCAGACCCGGTCGGCCAAGCCCTCGACATCGAAGAAATCGACCAGCAGGCCATTTTTGCCGTCGATCATGACCTCCTCGACCGGCGGGGTGCGCGATCCGATGACCAGGCAGCCGGCCGCCATTGCCTCCAGCAGCGACCAGGAGAGGACGAACGGGTAGGTCAAGTACACGTGCACCGAGGAGAGTTGCAGCACCGCAAGGTACTGCTCGTACGGCAGCTTGCCGACGAAATGGACGCGGCTCATGTCGATGCTGCCGCCCAATTCGCGCATCATGTACTGACGCCAGGTGGCGGTGTCGGGCGGCCGCCGGCCGTAACTGACGCCGTCGCTGCCGACGATCAGAACCCGCGCATTCTGGCGCTCGCTCAGAATCCGCGGCAACGCCCGCATCAGGATATGGAAGCCGCGGTACGGCTCCAGATTGCGAGCGCTGTAGGTAACCACCTCATCGTCGCGCGACAGCGAGATCCCGCCTTGCAGCCACAACCGGGCCGACGCCTCAGGGCGGACCCGCTCTGTGTCGATGCCCTCATGGATCACGCTGATCTGGTCGCGGTAGCGCTCCGGGTATTGGTCGCGCTGCCATTGGGTCGGGGTCTGGCCCCAATCGGCGGCATCGAGCGACAACAGGTTCGTCGTGTTGCGGACGCGCAGGCGCAGGACGTCGTCGGGCGAGGTCGGGAACTCATTGTCGAAATCGAGGTCCGACCCGGTGGCGCGATAGAAAAATTCGAAATAGCCGAGAAGCGGCGCCGAGGGCCACACGTCCTTGACAAAGATGACCTCGCCCCACCCGCAATGGCCGATCACGATATCGGGGACGAAGCCGTCGCGCTTCAGACCCTCGCACAGCCGCGCGACGGCCAAACCGTTCATCACATTGGTCTCGATCTCGCCCATATAGCGGTCGAGCGAGGAATTCTGCGGCAGCGGCAGATACTCGAGCAGCCGGATACCGCTGACCGACGAGCCGTGCTGGGTAATGAAGACGACCTCGTGCCCCTCATCCCTGAGGTGCTGCACAAGATGCAGGTATTGGCCGGGAAAATTCTGATGGACGAACAGAAATTTCATGTCGGGCAGGGTAAGAAATCCAAAGCAGCGGCCAAGTTCGGCGATTAACAGCGCGACCTGTAAGCCGTCGCCCACAGATCAAACTGGTCCCGGCGCAATTCCAGATCGACAAAGCCGGCATCAAGCAGCAGCCGCTCCAGAGCGTGCGCCGTAAAGCCGGTCTTATGCGCCATGAACCCGTGCCCTCTCGCCAGGGAAGCGGTGTGGCCGAAGATCATGTCGAGCGGCGTGATCGGGCCGGCAGGCGACCGGTAAATCTCGTGTTCGAGCTGGTCCTGGGCGACGAATTCCGCGGCCTTCTGCAGATTTGGAATGGTCAGCAGCAGCAGGCCGCCGGGCTTCAAGACCCGGCAAAATTCGCTGAGCGCTGCCGGCACCTCATGGCGGTAGATGTGCTCCAGATTGTGCGACGACCATACGGCGTCGACCGCCTCGGACGCGATCGGCGTCAGCGCCGCGATCGAACAAACGAAGTCCGGCGCGACGGCCGGATCGATGTCGACCCTGATCTCGCGCCATTCCGGACCGTGAAAGCGCACATGCAGGTTCTGCCGCGAGGGATAACCGCAGCCCACGTTCAGGACGATCTTTTCCGACGCATCCGCGGTCGGCTCGGCAGCCTCCTGCCGATCGTCCGGAAGCGCTTCTGCCATCAGCGCGCGACCGGGTTACGCTTGTCAGCCGGACTGGCTTTTTCGATCAGCCGGATATTGACCGCCTCAAGCGGATCGTTGCCGACGGCGGAGCGGCACGGTTCGCCGTTCCGGCTGGGGCCGACGATTCCGGCATTAAAGAATGAGCCCTCGTAAATCGCTTCGAAGCGCTCGCGCAGATGCGGCGCCAGCCGGACCGCAAACCCGGTCAACGGCAGCCCGCGGCCGCGGGTGCCGCAGAGCGCGCCGGCGGTGACCCACGGCGTTTCCTGGCCGTTCGGCTCGAACCCCTTGAATTCGACATCGCCCGGAAGCAGGCCTTCAAGCGGCTTGATGCTGAACCCTTCGATGCGCAATTTCCGCCCGAGCGCGCCGACCCAACCGCGCCCTGGAAACAAGCGGTCGCCGGCGCGCTCGATATGCAGCAGGATTTCGGTCGGGATCTCGCGAAGGGCGGTGACGCCCGGCGCCGAAGCAGGAAGCGCCGCCGCCGGTACCGCATCGGGCCGGTCGAGCCGCCGCAGGTCTAGGCTGGGGGCGACCGCCGCCTGACCCGGTTCCCCGTAGCTGGTGACCACGATGTGGCCGCCGCCGGGCGGCACGTTGATGACCGCAGTGCCGCCTTCCGGGCCGAACCAGGAGCTGCGCTGCGGGTAACAGGCAACGACTTCGACACCTGCTCCGTTCGGGGCCGGCGATCCGACATGCGTGACGGGAACCGCCATCCCCGATACGGCCCGCGGCGGTCGGTCGGTCGTGCCGATGTACAGGGTGTAAATTCCGGCCTCGATCCGAAGGAGTTTCGCATTTGCCGTGAGGATCGGCCCGGGATCGGCAGAAGCGGCCGGTGTCGCAGTGGTCCTGGGTCGGGTCGATGCGGTCGACGGTTCGGCTGACGGCTGGCCGGCCGGGGGCTGCGCCGCCGCAGCGGCGTCGTCCGATCTCGCTGGAGCAGCCGAGGAGGTCGGCTCCGAAGGAGCCCCGGAACCCGCATCCTGTGCCGGGTGGCGAGGCTCGTTTGGCGGTTTTGCGGCCCCCCTTGAGGGCCTTTCGGCGGCTGGGGCAGGAAGCCGTTTTGTCTTATTCACGATCGCAACCGCCAACTTTCGTCCGGCCCAAATCGAGCTATGGCTCTGGGAACGGCCGCAAGATAGGTCGCGGCGATCTGCTCCGCAAGTACAGAACAGGGACGCGGTTAGAGGGTAAACAAGCCAGCAGCGGCTCACGCTTGGATCGGCGAGGGCGGAAGCTGTATTTAATTCGAAAGCGATCGTTAACGGGGCTCGTGAATGGTAACACAAAAGTAACGGACTGAGTGGATGAGGCGTGGCAGAGACATTGCGTCGCAATGGCTGATACGGACTGCCGCTGATTGTTAAAATTTGTTGCTTAGATAACTAAAGCCCGATAGCGTCTTGACGCTCGATCCGTTGAGCCCGATTAACAAAAGTTTGGAACGGCACAGGCACAATGGGTGCGTCGACGATCGTTGTTGTGCGGGAGGATCTGTCGATCCCCGGTGCCCTGGAGTCGGGCAACGGCGGCGGATCCGATCGGAACGATCTCGAAGCGCATTTCTTTAATGTCGTTCGCGACAGCAAGCCGGACGTGATCCTCCTCGACGCGACCTCGGCGCTTGGCGACGGCGTTGCGGCAATCGGCAAGATTCGCGAGCGCAGCGGGGTCCCGGTCGTCGTCGTTTGCGCCGTCGACGACAAGCTGATGCGCGCGTATCGCATCGCCGGAGCGACCGAGTGCCTCAATCCGCCGGTTGAAATCATCGCATTGAACCAGCTGATCCAAGAGATCAGAAGCAGCCGGATGCAGCCAGTCGCCGGCGGTCGGTCAAGCCGCGGCCAAATGATTGCGTTTTCCGGGATGATCTTTATTCCGCATGAGGATTTGCTGGTTGGCGACGACGGCACGAGCGCAAGACTGACGACGTCGGAAAGCCGTGTTTTGACGCATTTCATTGCCAATCCGTGGACGGTCTGCCGGCGCGACGAGATTGCGGGCACGCTTTATGGGCGGCATCAACCGAACAGCGATCGTGCGGTCGATGTCATCGTCACGCGGCTGCGCAAAAAAATGGGAACCTTGGCGGGGGCGCCGGGCCAGCGGCTGATCAAGACTGAATTTCGACGAGGCTACGTCTTTGTCGCCGATGCATCGATCGGCGAGTGGACGAACGAGAACGCGGTGCAGTTGCGTGGCGAGGCCCGGGTCGGTTGACCTGAGACGCGCGGAAATCCCTGCGGCGGGTGGCCGGAATGGCAGACGCAGCCGCCGAGCGAGGTAGTAGAACGTGACGCTTGCTTACGACGACACTGAGGTGTCCGAGCAGCTGGGCGAACCCGGCACCGGCGGCGAGGCCCTTCTCGGTTGCCTCGTGATTGCGGCCCGCCAGCGCGGCATCCGTCTGACAACCGAACAGCTGATCCGCGACCATCAATTGCGAGAAGGCGAGATAACCCCGGCGCGGCTGATCCACGTCGCCGAGGCGACCGGCCTGCGGGCGACGATTACGCGGCTGCGCTGGGCCGATCTGCTGAAGCTGGAAAAGGCGTTGCCGGCGATTGTCCTGCTGCGCAACGGCAACGCCATGGTCCTGCTGCGCAGCGAGACCGAGGTCCCCGGCAGACCGCCCTTCATCGTTCTGCAAGATCCCAACGGGCGGGAGGATGCGCCGCTTGCGCTTGACGAGGCGCGATTCGCGGCGGCTTGGACCGGTGAAATCATCCTCGTCAAACGCGATTATCGCCTGCGCGACGAAGACCAGCCGTTCGGGTTGCGCTGGATGGCTGGGCTGTTGCTGCACGATCGGCGGATCAGCCGCGATATCATCGTGTGTGCCATCGTGTTGAGCATCGTTGCGCTTGCCCCGGTCATCTTTTGGCGACTGTTGATCGATCGCGTCCTGTACTACGGCAGCTGGAGTACCTTCACAGCGCTGATGATCGGGTACGCGGTCATCCTCGTGTACGAGACAATATTCGGCCACATGCGCCGATATCTCGTCGCTTTTTTGGTGACGCGCGTCGACGTGAAGCTGTCGACCTATGTCTTCAACAAGATGCTGAATCTGCCGGTCGAGTTCTTCGAGCGCACCCCGGTCGGTGAGATCCTGCGCGACATGAATGAGATCTGGAAGGTGCGGTCGTTCATGACGCAGCATCTGTTCGGGACCGCGCTCGACTGCTTCGTCATCCTGGTCTTCCTGCCGATCATGTTTTTCTTCAGTGCGGTCCTGACGGCGGCCGTGTTGGGGATATGCGGACTGATTTGCCTGTGGATTGTCGTGATGCTGCCTGTCGTGCGGCGACGGGTTACGGCGCACGCCCAGGCCGAGGCGTTGAAAGGTTCCTTCCTGGTCGAGACGTTGCATGGCATCCGGGCGGTCAAGTCGCTCGCGCTCGATTCGCGGCAGCGACACCAATGGGACGTCTTGGTCGCTAGGGCGTCGGAACGGCATTTCGAGTCGGAGGTGACAGCCAATCTCGTTCAGACCGTGGTGACGCCGCTGCAAGGGTTGATGACGAATGGCATCTTCGCATTGGCGGTGTTTCTGACCCTGTATCTGCAATCACCGGCCTATGTCGGCGCGATGATCGCCTTCATGATGCTGACCGGCAGGGTGGCGTCACCGCTGATCCAGGCCTCGCGGCTGATTGTTCAGCTCGATGAGGCGCGGCTTGCGGTGACCTACGTCGCCGGCCTGGTCAACCGCCAAGCCGAGGAGGGCCGTCGGGGCGGCGGCGTGCGGACGCCGTTGGTCGGGCGGGTCGAGTTCAACGAGGTCAGCTTCCGCTATCACGGCACGACCATGCCGGCGCTCGACCGGGTGTCGTTCACGATCCCGGAAGGCAGCACCTTCGGCATCGTCGGCCGCAGCGGGTCGGGCAAGACGACGGTTACCCGCCTCCTGCAACTGCTGCACGCCAACTATACCGGGCTGATCAAGATCGACGGCAACGACCTGAAGCAGATCGACCTCGATCATCTGCGCTCGAGCGTCGGAATCGTGTTGCAGGAAAACTTTCTGTTCAGCGGACCGATCCGCGAGACGATCGCCAGCGCCAAGCCCGATGCGAGCTTTGAGGAGATCGTGCAGGCGGCTCGGCTCGCCGGAGCCGAGGAATTCATCGAGCGGTTGCCGGCCGGATACGAGACGCACATTCAGGAAGGTTCGTCGAACCTGTCAGGCGGGCAGCGCCAGCGCCTCGCCATCGCGCGGGCGCTGATCACCAATCCGCGCGTTCTGATCCTCGACGAGGCGACGAGCGCGCTGGACGCCGATAGCGAGGCGATTGTCAACGCCAACCTGCTGCGGATCGGCGAAGGCCGCACCCTGATCATCATCTCGCATCGACTGTCGTCGCTCGTTGCGGCCGACGCGATCCTCGTCCTCGAACGCGGCAAGGTCTACGACATCGGCCCCCACGAGGAACTGCTCGACCGCTGCGACATCTATGCTGGTCTGTGGCACCAGCAGCACCGCCATCTGCTACCCAAGGGCCCGCATGAGATCATTCCGTTCCGCCCTAGCGCTGCGTCGTGAGCCGACGCCGGGCAAAGTCGTCCGGATTTATCAATCGGAAACGGCAGAGCTCCTGGAAAAGCCCGAGCCGGTGCGCGTGCGCGCGACAATGCTCGTGCTCGTCCTGATGATGATCTCGATCGTCGCGGTTGCCGCGGTCGCGCGGATCAACCGTGTGGTCAGTTCGAGCTTTGGCGAGATCGTCGCCACCGATAGCACTCAGGTCGTGCAGGCGCTCGATGCCTCGATCATCAAGACGATCGACATTCACGAGGGCGAGCAGGTCAAGGCCGGCCAGTTGCTGGCGACGCTCGACCCGACCTTCGCCGCCGCGGATGTAGGCGCGCTCAAGCACCAGGTCGGCAGTCTCGACGCGCAAATCGCGCGGTGCGAGGCCGAGCTTTCGGGAAAGCCGTTCATGATGACGAGCGCCGATCCCGACGAGGCCCGCTACATCGCGCTGCAACGCGCCTATGCCGATCAGCGCAAGGGCCAATACGAGTCGCAAATCCATTCCTACGACGAGCAGATCGCGCAGGCGAACGCGACACTCGTCAAACTTCAGAACGACGCCGTGCGGTACGGCGACCGCGCCAAGCTGGCCAAGGAAGTCGAGGAGATGCGCGCGACTTTGGCCGCCAACCAGGTCGGCAGCCGGCTCAATCTGCTCGCCGCGACAGATCAGAAGATCGATCTGCTGCGCAACGTGGAATCCGCCCAGAACAGCCTGGTCGAAACGAAGCACCAGCTGCAGGCGGTGACCGCGACGAAAAAGGCCTTCATGGACCAATGGCTGGGCCAGACCAGCCAGGAGTTGGTGACCGCGCGCAACCAGCGCGATACCGCCAAGCAGCAGCTCGACAAGGCACTCCGGCACCAGGATCTGGTCAGAGTGTACGCCGACCAAGACGCGGTCGTTCTGAAGATGGCAAAGCTGTCGGTCGGCTCGGTCTTGAAGGAAGGCGATCCGTTCCTCTATCTGGCGCCGCTGCATTCGCCGGTCGAGGCCGAGGTCCATATCGCGACCCGCGATGTCGGGCGCATCCGTGCCGGCGACCCGGTCAAGGTCAAGCTCGATCCGTTCAACTTCATCGAGCATGGTACGGCACAGGGGCTGGTGCGGTGGATCAGCGAGGGCGCGTTCACCGAGAATGATGGTAGCGCCGTTTCGGGAAGCGGCGTATCGGGGACCCAGGCACCCTATTACAAGGCCCGCATCGCCTTGACCGATACCAGCCTGCACAATGTGCCCGAGGGCTTTCGGCTGATCCCCGGCATGACGTTGACCGCGGATGTCAGCATCGGCGACCGCTCGGTGCTGATGTACATCGTCTCCGGCGCCCTGCAGGGCATGGGCGAAGCGATGCGCGAACCCTAGGATGCTCGAGGGCGATCGCCGCATCCGGAATGACAATGCCGCGGGCCGCGCGCTAAAGGCGGGCCTGTCCGCGTACGCGCGCGAAAACTACGCGGCGGCCTATCGGGCGCTGTCGCGGGCCGCGGCTGCCGGCGATGCGGAGGGAGAATACCGCTTCGGCATGCTTTACGCCCGCGGCCATGGCGTCCTCGCCAACATCGGCGATGCCGTGTTCTGGTATCGACGGGCAGCGGAGCAGGGACACGCCGAAGCGCAATATCAGCTGAGCCTTGCCCATCTGCATGGCTGCGGGTCCACGAACGGCGTCGACCAGTGGTTTCACGCTGCGGTGCAGCTCGACCAGGCAGCCGCCGAACGCAATTTCGCGCTGATCTTTCCGAACGGCATCAACTTCCCGCAGGATCCGAACGAAGCATTGCGCTGGTGCCTTGCCGCGGCCGAGCAGGGCCATGTCGACGCGCAGGCGAATCTTGGCCTGCTCTGCGCCCAAGGCGTCGGCTGCGAAGCCGACTATACGGCGGCGCGGGAATGGTATTCGAAAGCGGCAGAGCAGGGCAGCGCTGCCGCCGAACGCGGCCTTGGCATCATTTATGCGAACGGGCTCGGGGTCGAAATCGACCTCGCCGCAGCGGCCGCCTGGTACCAACGGGCGGCCGAAAAGGGCGACGATAGCGCGCAGCTCGCGCTCGGATTGATGTACGCCTCGGGCCAGGGGGTCGAGCGCGACACCAAGCGCGCGGTGGCGCTGTTCCGCGATGCCGCCGAACAGGGCAACGCCCGGGCGCGTTACAATCTCGGGCTGCATTTCTTGAATGGCGACGGCGTTCGGCAAAACATGATTTTGGCCGAGACCCACTTGCGGCATGCCGCGCGGCAGGGGTTTCCGCCGGCGATGCTGCAGCTTGCCCGCATGAACAGCCGCGGCCAGGGCGCCGCGCCGAACCCGGCCGAGGCGGCGAACTGGTTTCGGATGGCGGCCGAAACCGGCGACACCGACGCACAATTCACGGTTGGCGCACTTTACGCGCGCGGCGACGGGGTGCCGCAGCGGCTGGCCGATGCGGCGCAGTGGTTTCAGCGGGCGGCCGAACGCGGCCATCCGACCGCGCAGTATAATCTGGCGGTGTTCTACACGGACGGATCCGGGGTCGAGCGCAATCCGCGGGAGGCGGCCCGCTGGTTTGCGGCGGCCGCCGAGCAGGGCATGGTCGAGGCGCAGGCGAGGCTTGGGATTCTGTACCTTACGGGCGAGGGCATCGAACGCGATTACGGCGCCGCCGCCGCTTGGCTAAGCCGGGCTGCGGATAACGGCAATGCCGAGGCCGAGACGGCATTGGCGATTTTGTGCATGGGCGGGCATGGCGTGCCGCGCGACCTCGACGCCGCCGAGCGGCTGCTGCGCAATGCAGCCGATCGCGGCCATGCGCCGGCGCTGACGCAGCTGGGGCATCTCTATGCGGCCAGGCTCGGCCCGGCCGACCCGTCCACCGCCCAATGGTATCGGGCGGCGGCGGAGGCCGGACAGGCCGAGGCCAAGTTCGTGCTCGGCAAGCGCTGTCTTGAGGAAGAAGCCAAGGATGAGACCGCAGCGGCGGCGTGGTTTCGCGGAGCCGCCGAAACCGGCCATGCCGGTGCGCAGTTCCAACTCGGCGTGATGCATTGCATCGGCCAGGGGGTCGAACGCGATCTCGCCGCGGCGGTGCAGTGGTATCGCCGTGCCGCCGAACAGGGCGAGCGCTTTGCCCAGTACAATCTCGCGGTGATGCTGGCGAAGGGCGAAGGCGCGGCGGCCGATTTCGACGAGGCGTTGCTGTGGTACCGCAACGCCGCCGAGGCGGGTCTGCCCGAAGCGCAGATGGTTCTCGGCGATCTGTACGTGACCGGCCGCGGCGTGCCGCAGAACTTCGAGACCGCGCGCGGCTGGTACGAACAGGCGGCGGCTCAGGGACATCCTGCCGCCACGGCGAAGCTCGCCGCCCTGTCGCAAATCAGCACGCCGCAGATCGCCGCCGCCGGCTGATCGGTTCTAAACGGCGGATTGCCCTAAGGCATGTGCCCTTAAGGCTGTTGCAAATCCCAACCCGCGACGCCTTCGGTAACCAAGGGCCAACGATTTTAACAACTCGAAACAATTAGCAACAAATTCGAACGAGACCGGCCCCTTCTCTCACCGTATTGTCCAGGCGAGTGGTGCCAGAGGCGGTAACGGTTAGCACATGTCTTCGGTTGTTGGCGGCC
>Ga0102924_1002920_pt1 | contig 18246 bp, 14 predicted proteins | sample PaiPotPPM11metaG_FD_80116 | JGI IMG/M metagenome (GOLD analysis project Ga0102924, IMG submission 80116) | Iron sulfur acid spring bacterial and archeal communities from Banff, Canada, to study Microbial Dark Matter (Phase II) - Paint Pots PPM... ...
CCTCGTCATCATCATCCTCGTCTCCGCCCACCACGTAATCGCTGTAGCCAGATGAGTACGTTTCCTTGCGAATCACGATGTGCGGCTGAATCGTGGGGAAGGGTCGCAGTCCCTGAGGAGCCGCCGGGCCTTCCATCTGCGGTTCGTAGGCCACCCCTTCCTCGCGGACCAGCACCGTATCTTCCCAGGCCATTGCATCAAAGCCCAGGCGACGCAGGTCCATAACCATCCCAGGCCAGGTATCTTCAGGGCTGATCGCCCACCACTCTCGCCCGAACACGCGCACAGGCCGCACGCGCACAGGCCGATTGATGTCACCCAGCTTAGCCAGCAATGATACTCGTTTCCGCTCGGCTTTATTCACGATGAGAACCGTCCCTTTCTCTACCAGGACTATCTACAAGACATCGTTTTCCTCATCCAGTTCCCGAAACTGCGAGAGGGTTCACAGAACCATTCCGTTCCGAGAGGCCGCAAGCGGAAAACCGAACTCTATATATATACGATATCACATCGCTTTGTAATCTGCCAGGGAAGACGTGTGAAAAATTATTCACAAGCCACCATTACGGCTCCACAAAGGTCTTTCTCTGCAAATATTGCCCGCCGGGCGCGCCGCCGACGTACTGGCCGTTTTTCACGATGACGCGGCCGCGCAGCAGTACGGTATCGGGGACGCCCTGCACGGTGATACCTTCGTAGGGCGTGTAATCGACGCGCTGGTGCTGGTTGGCGGCGGAAATGGTCATGGCGCGATAGGGATCGAAGATCACGAGATCGGCGTCGCTGCCGGGAGCAATTGTGCCTTTGCGTGGAAAGAGGCCGAAGAGTTTGGCCGGCATGGTCGCGACAAGATCGACGAAATGTTGCAACTGCAACCTGCCGTTATGCACCGCGCGATACATCAGCATGACGCGATGCTCGACGCCGGGCAAGCCATTGGGGATTTTGGAGAAATCAGCGCGCCCCAGTTCTTTTTGCCCGGCGAAGTTAAAGGCGGCGTGATCGGTGGAGACAACCTGCAAAACGCGGCGCTGCAAGCCGAGCCAGAGAGCTTCGTTGTCCGCGTCTTTGCGCATAGGCGGCGTGCAGACGAATTTCGCGCTTTCAAAGCCGCGCGCGGCATAACAGGAATCATTGAGGTATAAATACTGCGGGCAGGTCTCGCCCCACACGGGCAGCCCTTTGTTGCGCGCATCGGCGATAGCGTTGAGCGAATGGGCGCAACTGACATGCACGACGTACAACGGGGCGTCAGCCAGGGCAGCCAGGGCTATGGCTCTTCGGGTGGCTTCGCCTTCGAGGATAGCCGGGCGCGTCAGTGCGTGAAACATGGGCGCGGTATGCCCGGCGGCGACGGCCTCGCGCACAATGAAATCGATCACGATGCCGTTTTCGGCGTGAACCATGACCAGCCCGCCCAGAGACGCGGAACGGCGCAGCACGCGATAGATGGTCTCATCATCGACCATGAATGTGCCGGGATAGGCCATGAGCAGCTTGAAGGTGGTCACGCCCGCCGCGATCATCTCATCCATCGCCTCTTCGGGCGCGTTCGCCAGGTCGGTAATGGTGATGTGAAAGCCGTAGTCGATGGCGGCTCGCCCGTCCGCTTTGTCGTGCCAACTGCGCAGCGCCTCGTGCAACGAGTGGCCGCGCTGCTGGTTGGCAAAATCGATGATGGTCGTCGTGCCGCCGCAGGCCGCCGCGATGGTTCCAGTCGCGAAATCGTCGCTGCCTACGGTGGCGGGCAGCGGCAGCTCCATGTGGGTATGCACGTCAATCGCGCCGGGGAAGACATACTTGCCCTGGGCATCGATGACCTCGTCCACGGCGAGCGCGGCGAACGAGCCAGGCGCTCCCAGGGAGGCTATAGTTTCGCCATCGAGCAGGATGTCCCCGGCGTAATCGTCGGTGGCTGTGACGATGTGACCATTAGAAATCAGCTTACGCATAGCTTATCCACCTTTCAAAATCAGGTCAAAATTAGACCAGCATCAGGAATGGTTGTACACGCTCAGGTCGCTATAGACAATATCGGCATTCGTGCCGTTCGTGGTAGCGACAAAGCCGATATTCCCGGCGCTGGTATACGTTGAATCAGAGAGCGAGGTCAGGAAAACCCCGTTGGCGTAGAACAAGTACGTGCTATTCTGCATGATCACTTGCAGGGTATTGGTCACATGATACCCCTGCTTGATGTCCGGCGAAGGTGCCCAATTTCGTAATGGCGCAACCGTACCATCGTTAATAGTGGAGATTTTATAGCGACCCTGAGCGTCGATTTCAAAGAGATAGCCGTCATAGAAACCAAGCGCGTCCGTACTGAGGCGGAAGAACAGGCCGCCGGAATTGCCGCTCAGCAGGGTGACATGCACCGAAATCGCCGCGTTCAGGTAGGTGTAGCTGGTCTCGCGGCAGCCTTGCAAGGTGGAGAACGTGCCTTCATCGACATGATAGCCGTCTTTGGAGAAGCCGCATTGGCTGTTGATATCCCAGTTGGCCGCCTGCGTGGCGGGATTATTGGGATTATTCAGGGCATCCTGGTAAACAGAGCTGCCTGCCGTAGCCGTCTGGATCACGCCGGCGGTGGCCGCGGCGTGTGCCTGCGCGACGGCGGTTGCGCGGGCGATGGCGGCAGCAGTCGCATTAGCCTGGGCGGTGGCGGTCAGGTCTGGCCCGGTCGCCGGAGACTGTGTCACGGAACCGATCGTCGTACCTTGTGCAGGTTGCGTCGAGCCGCCCCCCAGTTCACCGGGAGCATGAGACTGAGCCAGCACGGCATAGATACTAATCCCAACTATGAGGGCAAGAAAAATCAGCGCAATGATGAACGCGAGCCTCAAGCGGCGACGCGCGTAGTGCGAACGCCGTGCAGGCGGCACGTGGGCGCTTTGCTGCATCACGGGCGACGGATCGAGGGGGGCCGGCGTCGTGAAAGGCCGGGGAACATAGGCGGCGGTTTCCGTGGCGTTGGTGAGCGGCGCCGGGCGCAGCGGCGTGGCAGGAGCATGAGTATGCGACATGGGAGATAGCACAATCTGCTGCGCTCCGCCAATCGGCAGAATCAGAGGAGGCGACTCCGCGTGATCCTGCCCGCTCGCGTGTTGTGTGATGGCCCGGCAAAAAGACTCGGCCAGCGCATTCGCGTTAGGATAGCGCATATCGGGGTGTTTGTCCATCGCTCGCAAAATAACGTGATCGATCGGCTGGGTAAGATGCGGCTCTATCTTGCTCGGCGTGGGCGGCTGGAGATGCATGTGCATTGAGACGACAGCAAGCTGGTTCTCAGCGGTAAAAGGAAGCTGACCCGTCGCTATCTCAAAGAGCAACACGCCTAGCGAATAGAGGTCGCTGCGATCATCCGCCTTGCGCCCAGGCTCAAATAGCTCCGGGGCCACGTAATCGACCGTGCCAAGCACATTGCCAGTGAGGGTAAGCTCCGTGGATTCTGATAAATCGCGCGCGATGCCGAAATCTGCCAGATAACATTTACCGGCGTCGTCAAGCAGCACGTTGGATGATTTGATATCGCGGTGAATCACGCCCTGGCGGTGGATGTAATCGAGGGCGTCGGCGATATCACGCAAACACTGGCAAGCTCCCGCTCGCGGGAGCGGCGAGCGGCGGATGCGCGCGCGCAATGTGCCGCCGTTCATGAAGGGCATAATGATATAATAACGCTGGTAGCCATCAATCTCAGCCTCACCGGAAGCATAGATGGGCAGGAGATGCTCGTTATGCAGCGAGGACATGAGATAAGCCTCGCGGATAAAGCGGCGCAGCAGATCTTCGTCGCTGCCCTTAAAAATTTTGACGGCGACGATGCGGCCTTGCGCTACGTCATAACCTTCATAGACATCGGCCATCCCGCCTCTGCCGATGAGGCGCTGTAGCTGATAGCGGTCGAAGGTTTTCCCTTCCAATCCAGGCATACACTTTGCTCCCGGTTTCTCCAACGCAATTCCATTTGTTCACAGAAGCGATGCATCGGCATCTATTGCATATGATATGTTACACCGTCTACAAACGAGAAACAAGGGGCAAGGTCACATTCACCCGACGCGGCAAAAGATGGCCTTCAAATAGCCTGTTTCCGGCATCGCCAGGTTGATAGGATGATCAAGGCTGTGCGTGCAGGTCTCCAGCAATTGCACAGGGCGCTGCACATGCTGCGCGGCCTGCGCGAGAACGCCGAGCAGATCGTCCAGGTGAACGACGCCGGAACAGGAGCAGGTAAGCAAGATGCCCCCCGGCTGCAAAACCTGCATCCCCAGGGTGTTCAGGCGGCGATAGGCTTTCAACGCCTGGGAGCGCGCGCCCTGCGACCGGGCGAAAGCAGGCGGATCGAGGATGACTACGTCAAATAGCGCGCCGTCGCGCCGCGCCTGTGCGAGGTAGTCGAAGACATCGGCTATAAGAAATTCGTGCCGGTCGGGGTCAAGGCCGTTCAGGCTGAAATTTTCCCGCGCCATTTCCAGCGCCGGGGCTGAGACATCAACGCTGGTGACGCGCGTCCCAGGGTCGGTCAGCGCGGCGTAGACGGAGAAGCCGCCCGTATAGCTGAAACAGTTGAGGACGCGCTTGTCGCGGGCGTATTGGCGCAGGGCGGCGCGTTTGTCGCGCTGATCGATGAAAAAGCCGGTCTTCTGCCCTTGCCAGGGATCGACGAGAAAGCGCACGCCGTTTTCGCGCACGATGATGCGCTCAGGCACATCGCCGCTGACCGCCAGCGGCTCCTCGACTTCCAGACTCTCGCGCCGCCGCGACTGACTATCGTTGCGTAAAAGAATGCCGCGCGCGCCGGTCTCGTCTCTCAGCGCGTCGATCAGCAGCGAACGCAAACGCTCCATGCCGCGCGTGTGAACTTGTACGACGAGAATACCGGCGTAGTGATCGACGATCAAGCCGGGCAGGCCGTCGCCTTCGGAGTGTATCAGGCGATAGGCGCTGGTCTGCTCAGGATCAAACGCCTGCCGTAGAGCGAGGGCGCGCCGGACGCGGTCGCGGAAAAAGACTTCGTCGATGGCTTCCTCGCGGTCGCGCGTCAGGATGCGAATGGCGATATCCGTCTGCGGGTTGTAGTAGCCGCGCGCGACGAACTGGCCGTTGGCCGCTTTGACATCGACGAGGCCGCCCGGCTCGATCCAGTGCGGCGGTTGTTGCAGCGCTCCGGAGAATATCCATAGATGCCCGCCTTGCAGGCTCTCTTCGCGACGCGGTTTGAGGCTAGCGGTTGGATATTGTACAGGTAAAGACACGATGATTGGCTCTTCTTTCTACATTGAGATAGGTCACGGTTATTATCGCACAGGTTAGAGGGGCGTGCATCACGCCCCTCTAACCTGTGCGATAATAACCGTGACCTATGCTCGTTTTTCCTCGTAGTACGTGTAGTTGCCAGGATAGACCTGGACGCGCCCATCAAGGCCAATCGCCACAATCTTCGAGACGATGCGATCCAGGAAGTAGCGATCATGCGATACCGTCAATACCGTTCCCTCGAAGTCTTCGAGGGCCGCTTCCAGCACTTCGCTTGAAGCGATATCGAGATTGTTGGTCGGCTCATCCAGCAGCAGGAAGTTGGCCTCCGTGAGCATGAGGCGCGCCATCTGCAAGCGGCTCTTTTCGCCGCCGCTCAAGCGGCGAATCGGGGTGCGGATGTCCTCGTAAGCAAAGAGCAGCGTATGCAGAAAGGCGATGGCTTGCGGCTCGGTCATCTTTTTCAGGCGGCGCACGAAGTCGATGGGCGCGCTGTCAAACGGCAGCGTCTCCTGCTCCTGGGCATAATAGCCGACAACGACGCTGGCTCCGATCTTCACCGCGCCGCTCGTGGGCGCGAGCAGGCCCATCATGGTTTTGAGCAGCGTCGTCTTGCCGCTGCCGTTCGCGCCCACGATGCCGACGCGCTCGCCATAGAGGACGGTCAGGTCGAATGGCGCGAACAGGACACGCCCATCAATTTCCTTGCTCAGCCCTTTGACCTCCAGCACTTTTTTCCCGCTGCGGTCGGCCTCAAGCTCGACTTTGATCTTGTCGCGCTCCAATATTGGATGCAGAACCGCCTCTTCTCTGGCCTTTTCGACCCGTTTTGCCATATACTCCGCCCGCGTCGCAAACTTCGAGTTGTAGCTGGCCCAGGTTTTCAAACGACGCATACTGATTTCCAGGCGTTTGATCTCCCTATGCTGTAAGGCATAGGTCTCCTGCTGCTTAATAAGCCGCTTCAGCCTATCTTCAACATAGAAACTATAATTGCCGGCATATTCAAAGATGTGTCCATCCTCAAGCTCGATGATCTTGCTGACGGCGCGATCCAGCAAACGGCGGTCGTGAGAGATGATGATCACTGTGCCGGGATAGCTGCGTATATAATCCTCCAGCCAGGACTTTGCCTGCAGGTCGAGGTGGTTATCCGGCTCGTCGAGCAACAAAACATCCGGCTCCTGGAGCAGGATGCGCCCAAGGTTAACCAGCTTCTTTTCGCCGCCGCTCAGCACGCCAACCATCTGATGCAGTTCAGTCGCGGCAAAGCCCAGACCAGACAAAACCGTTTCAACGCGATGCTCCAGCGTGTAGCCGCCCAACGCTTCAAAGCGTTCCTGGGCTTTGCTGTATGCTTCCAGAACTTGCGTCATATGCCCGGCGTCGGCGGCGATCTCCGGGTCGGACATCTGCGCTTCGAGCGCGCTCAAGCGGCCCGACAACGTCGCCAGCTCCGGCGACGATTGCGCGACCACTTCAAAGATGGTGTGTTGCTCCATTTGTGGATCAGCTTCTTGCGCCAGGTAGCCGGTGACGAGGTTGCGCCTGCGCGTGATTGTGCCGCCAGTGGGAGTATCCAGGCCAACCATGAGTTTGAAAAGCGTGGATTTGCCGCTGCCATTCTCGCCAACCAGGCCGATGCGCTGGCCGTCTAACACTTCTAGATTGATCTCGTTAAAGATAGGATTGCCGCCGAAATCTTTTTTGACGCTCGCCAATGTGATCATGCAGTCTGACATAGTTTTACGTACCTTTCCCACCGCCAATGGGCTTTGCAAAAACAGGGAAAATGAGAAAATGCTACCTGGCGGCACGATGCCATACGCAGAGAAGAGGAGCGCACGAAACGAGAAGGAAGTCAAGAATTTTCCGGCAAAATTCTAGACGTCCCTACCTGCGTTGTTGCAACCTGATGGCCGCGATGACCGGGTCGGTGTGATGCTCCGCCATGCGCCACGCGGCCTTTTGCAGATTGACCGCGCTGTTGATGAGCGCGATGTGCGCGAACGCCTGCGGATAGTTGCCGAGGACGGTCTGGTCGCGCGAATCGATCTCTTCGGAGAAGAGGCCCAGGCGACTGGCATACCCTAGCAGGCGCTCGAAGAGCGAACGCGCTTCGTCCACGCGCCCCTCCATGGCAAGATTATCGACCAGCCAGAAGGTGCAGATGGTGAACGTGCCTTCGCCGCCGGAGAGGCCATCTTCGTTGGTGTAACGATAGACGAAGCCGTTCTCGTCAGTCAGTCGCTCCATGATGCGATCCACGGTGGAGCGCATACGCGGATCGTTGGGCGCGAGGAAGCCAACGAGCGGCAACAGGAGATCGGCAGCGTCGAGCGCCGTGTCGTCATATGCCTGCGTGAACGCGCCAAGGCTGGTGTTGTAGCCGCGCGACAGGATATCTGTGCGAATCTGGTCGCGGATGAGCATCCAGCGCGGCAGATCGGCCTCAAGATTGAGATGCTGCGCGGCGCGGATGCCGCGATCGAGGGCGACCCAGCACATGACCTTCGAGTAAACGAAGTGGCGCAAGTTGCTGCGCACCTCCCAGAGGCCGTTATCCGGCTCCTGCCAGTGGGCGCAGACATGCTCGACCAGCACGCGCATCATCTCCCAGAGTGGCCCGTCGAGCGTTTCGTCATGGCGCTCAAAGCCTCCCTGGCGGCGATAGAGGTGAATGCAGTCGAGAACCTCACCAAAGACGTCAAGCTGCTTTTGCAAGACCGCGTCATTGCCAATACGCACCGGGCGCGAGTCACAATAACCGCTCAGATGCGACAGCTCTTGCTCCGGCAGCTCGCGCTCGCCGCGAATGCCGTACATGATGCGCAGGTCTTCGCCGTTGGCATAGGAAAGATTGCGCAGCCAGTGCGTGAAAGCGCGCGCCTCGTCGGTAAAGCCCAGGACGTTCAGGGCGTAGAGGGTGAAGGTCGCGTCGCGCAGCCAGGTGTAGCGATAATCCCAGTTGCGCTCTCCGCCCATGTCTTCGGGCAGCGACGTCGTGGGCGCGGCAACGATGGCGCCCGTGGGCGCGTAGGTCATCATCTTGAGCGCAAGCGCGCTGCGCTGCACCTGTTCTGCATAGGGGCCGTGATAGTTGATGCCCGCGATCCACTGCCGCCAGCAGAAGAGCGTATGCGCCAGCTCGAAATCGAAGTTACGCAGGGGCAGAATCTCTTCGACGAGGCGGCGGGTGGCCCAGAAGTTGCGCCCCATGCCCAGCGTGAAGAAGATGCGCTCGCCCTCGCTCAGGCGCACTCGAATAACAACGGATGAATACTGGCCAGACTCGTCTGCCTCAACGCTCATCGAAAAGGCGCTGATGCGATAAGCTCCGGAGATACCCAGTCCCACAAACTGACCTCCGCCGGAGATGACCGCGCCCATATTGTGCTGAACAAGCACGATATCGGCAGGCGCAGCGGCATAGTTCGGCGTGACTTTAAGGCGCACGGTGACGTCCACTTCGCCATAAGTACACTCCACGTCGCGTACCAGCGAATGGCACGAGCCATCTTCGTCGGTCCAGGTATTGTTGTTCAATCCCCGATAGGGCCAGGCGCTGAGCGTTTCGACGGGCATGAAATCGGTCAGGAGAATTTCACCCCTCGTGCTGCTAAACCTGGTCTGCAAGACATTGCTGCCGCGCAGGTAACGCTGCGTGCCAGGGATTGTTGAGTCGGTCGGCGCAATCTGAAAGTAGCCGCCGCGCTCAGCATCGAGCAGGCGGCAGAAGATGGCCGGGCTATCAAAATCGGGTAGACAGCCCCAATCTACTGCCCCGTCGGGCGCTACCAGCACAACCGAATGACAATCTCCGATGACCCCGTAGGAATTAATAGGTTGATAAGTGCGAGAATCCATGGTCATCTCAGAACTACTTCTCTCTGTGTGCCGCTTTCGTGTGAATTTAATGTGAAAAAAACTTCAGGAACCACGAGGTTCCTTATGTTTGATCAGGACGGAAATAGCAGCACAACAGTAACAAGAAATTAGTACCATCCCAAAAAGAGTTGTCCGCTATTCACAATCATCTCACTATCTACAACATCAGATTTTTGTATGTTATTCTCTAGACACCTAAGCGGCCAGATGGTACTATACAAGAAGCGCGTCCTACTATGCGAACCGGTTGAGCAAAGGCAGACCTGATCGCCAGGGCGATCCATAAGGATAGATAAGGAAGGATAGATAAGGTACTCTATCGGCATACTTTTTCAGAAAAACAGTATGGCCGACATTAAGTGATGTGACAAGTAGTTTACAAGCCAGGAGAAAGCAGATGAGCAACATTCGACAATTATTTCGCCACCCCGCTGGAAAAATCGGCTTGACGGTTGGTTTAACGATAGGCTTTGTAGCCGCAATTATGGGCGAAGCAAGCAAAGCGTTATTCTTCGTGGGCTTTTGCCAGTTTCTGGCCTCCCGGTTGGGTAAGCGGCCATCACGCTAAGAGTTACAGGCGTTCAGGTATAAAAAAGGGCAACTCAGTGAGTTGCCCTGGCATACTTGCCAATGAATTGAAAAACGCTTGTTTTACAGGTATTCTTTACAGTCGCCGGCGATAGGGGTAGCTGCGCGAGAAGAGGCGCAGGATCGCAATCAGGATACACGCGCCAATGAAGGCAACGATGATACTTCCCAATAGTCCGCCTCCTACGCTTACGCCAAGCAAGCTAAACAGCCACCCACCGATGAAGGCCCCAATAATGCCCGCGATGATATCTCCAACGATACCATAGCCACCCCCGCGCATCACGACGCTGGCAAGGAAGCCAGCTATCAAGCCCACAATCAGCAACCAGATCAAACCTGAAAGACTAAGGTCTGCTAACGTTATAGTTGCAACTGCCATGAAAAACACTCCTTTCCTATATCTCTGCATGTTATTCCTGCAATGACTGTCATTCATGAGACAATCATTACACAACAGAGACACCTTTTCCTTATGGTGTATTCACCAAAGACACGAATAGCAAATGACAAAAGTTTCAAGTCACGAACATCAATCTTGTTTCAACCATTCCGCAACCACTCCGCGACTTCAGGGGCAAAATAGGTGATAATGATGTCCGCGCCCGCGCGGCGAATGCTCGTCAGCACCTCCATGACGATGCGGCGCTCGTCGATCCAGCCGTTGCGCGCGGCGGCTTTGATCATGGAAAACTCGCCGCTGACGTTGTAGGCCGCGACAGGCAGATTGAAACGCTCGCGCACGCGCCAGATCAGGTCAAGATAGGCCAGGGCCGGTTTGACCATGACGATGTCCGCGCCTTCGGCGATGTCCATTTCCACCTCGCGTAACGCCTCGCGCCCGTTGGCCGGGTCCATCTGGTAAGAGCGGCGGTCGCCGAACTGTGGAGCCGATCCGGCAGCTTCGCGGAACGGGCCATAGAAGCCGGAGGCGAACTTGGCGGAATAGGCCATGATGGGCGTGTTGCTAAAGCCATGCTCGTCCAGGCTATGACGCAGCGCACCGACGCGCCCGTCCATCATGTCGGAGGGCGCGACAATGTCGGCTCCTGCCTCCACGTGCGAAAGCGCCATCTGGGCCAGCAGGGTCAGCGATTCGTCGTTCAGCACGTCGCCGTTATGAATGATGCCGCAGTGGCCGTGGCTGGTGTACTCGCACAGGCAGACATCGGTGATGACGAGCAATTCTGGAACAGACGCCTTGAGCTGGCGTATCGCCTGCTGGATGATGCCCCGCGAGTGGTAGGCTTGCGAACCAACCTCGTCTTTTTCGCTGGGAATGCCGAAGAGCAGGACGGACGTAATGCCCAGATCGGCGAGGCGCTCGGCCTCGCGGCCCAGGTCGGCCAGCGGCCATTGCACGATGCCGGGCATGGCGGCTATGGGGCGCGGCTCAGCGATATCCTCGGCGATGAACAGTGGATAGATCAGTTGATCGACTGCCAGGCGCGTTTCGCGCACAAGGCCGCGCAGCGGCTCGTTCTGGCGCGTGCGCCGCAGACGCACGATGGGGAATTGGTTCATGATGTTACCTCGATTCTGACAACGCTGATCTGACGCTTTGTATGGTTTCCTCGAGCAGTTCATCCTCTAACGCGAGAGAGATGAAACAGGCTTCAAATTGAGAAGGCGGGAGATAGATGCCGCGCGCGAGCATGTGCCAGAAGAAGCGGGCAAAGCGGGCGGTGTCGGCTGTTTTCGCTTCGGCATAGTTGGCAACAGGCTGGCCGGTGAAGTACAGGCAGAACATCGCTCCGATGCTGACGCATTGCGCGGCAACGCCGCCGTCCTGGATGGCCTGACTGATGCCGCCGGCTAAAAGCTGGCGTTTGCGCTCAAGCTTTTCGTATTGCCCCGGCTTGCGCATTTCGTTAAGGGTAGCGATACCGGCGGCCATCGCCAGGGGATTGCCGGAGAGCGTGCCGGCCTGGTACATCGCGCCAACGGGCGCGACACGTTCCATGATCTCGCGCCGCCCGCCATAAGCGCCGACGGGCAGGCCGCCGCCGATGATCTTGCCCAGACAGGTGAGATCAGGTGTGATGCCGCTGCGCTCCTGCATGCCGCCGAGCGCGACGCGAAATCCGGTCATCACCTCGTCGAAGATCAGCAGCGCGCCATGCTGTCGGGTGAGGCTGCGCAGCGTTTCCAGAAAGCCGGGCAGGGGCAAAACAAGGCCCATGTTGGCAGCGACCGGCTCGACGATGACCGCCGCGATCTCGCCGGGGTAGGCGTCGAAAAGTGCGGCAACGGCGGCGCTGTCGTTGTAGGTAGCGATCAGCGTGTTGGCGGTTGCGCCTGGAGGCACGCCGGGGCTATCGGGTAGGCCCATTGTGGCGACGCCGGAGCCAGCCTGCACGAGCAGCATGTCAGCGTGGCCGTGATAGCAGCCGCTAAACTTGATGATCTTGTCGCGGCCTGTATGCGCCCTGGCGAGGCGTAACGCGCTCATGGTGGCTTCCGTGCCGGAGTTGACGAAACGCACCATTTCAATTGATGGCACGCAAGCGATCACCAGTTGGGCCAGTTCGCTCTCGGCCCGTGTTGGCGCGCCGAAGCTGAAACCGCGCTGGCTGGCCTCGATGACGGCGGCCACGACGCTCGGATAGGCATGTCCCAGGATCATTGGCCCCCAGGACTGCACGTAGTCAAGATAGCGGTTGCCATCAACATCATAAAGGTAGGGACCGCTGGCGCGAGCGATGAAGACGGGATTGCCGCCGACGGCGCGAAACGCGCGGACGGGACTATTGACGCCGCCGGGCAGCAAGCGCTGCGCCTCCTCGAAGAGGGCGTGCGAACGCGCTAGATTGAGTTGTGTATCTGGTGGTGATTGCCTGTCCACGCGCTATGCTCCAATCGCTTCCAATATCTCTTCCAACGGCTGCGAAACGCAGGTGAACATAGGCGTATCGCGCAGGGTATACGCGCTGGCCTCGGTTTCGCGCAGCGTTTGCACGAGATCGAGAAAGTCGCTCGCGCTGTCCGTCTCGAAGGCAACCACAAATTCCTGGTCGTCAAGGCCGAAGGAATAAGTAGTGTTGAGCCTGACCGACGGGAAAGTCAGCCCGATGCGAATATGCTCGTTCATCATACGCTTGCGGTCTTCCAGAGGCAGAGCATACCAGGCGCGCGTTTTGACGAAGGGATAAACGAAGAGATACTTCTTATCGGTGGGTGTGATCACAAGGCGCGGATCGTGCGCGCCGCGGGGATTTTTACCGACGTAAACGGAGCGCTTGGTCATGGACAAAAAGGCGCGCGCCTCGCGCAGATACGGCCCCAGCGCGCTGCGGCGCAACCGGCTGCTGAGACCCTGCAAGTCCTCCATATCGTAGGTCGCCTGCCAGAGCATCAGATCGCAGTCCGAGCGCAGACCATACAGGCTATACGCTCTTACGAGAGAGCGCTGCTCCTGCTCTTCAACAATAGCCAGCAGTTCTTGTTTTCCGCGCTGGCGCGTCTCACGAGGCAGGAGCTGCCACTGCGGATCGAGCTTATAGAAGGTGAAGCGCACGAGTTGGCGCGGCTGTTTGGGCTTAGCAGGCGCGGCTGCCTCTTCCGGTTGCGTGGTGGTTTGATCGATCATGGTGTGTTTTCCCTCACGGTAGTGATGATGAATGTTCAACAGCGCGATAGTAATCAACAACGGCGGCAACAAGGCCGTCGATGGTAAATGTGCTGGCCTCGATATGCACGTCAAGGCCGCATTCGCGGGCGGTCTGGGCAGTAATCGGGCCGATGCAGGCGATAATTGGCTTTCGGCTATAGGAAAAGCTGTCTTGTAGCAGCGCGGCGGCTGTAATGCTCCTGCCATCCCTCATGTCCGGTGACGCGGAGAGACAATCCGCGAGCCAGCGCGTGAAGTTGCGCACCGTCGATGAACTGGCGAAGGTGATTGCGTCGATCTGCCTGTTCCGCAAGAGCGCCAGCACAGCGCGGCTCTGCTCGTCGTTCGCGGTGGCAGGCATGGTGACATACGCCGGAATTTCATCGACGATCGCGCCTGCTTGCCGCAGGGCGACGGTCAGGACATTGCGCGCCTCGGCGGCGCGCGGCAAAAGGATACGCTTTCCGGCCAGCGACCCGCCTCCCTGCTGGCTTGCGGCAATCAGACTGGCGGCGACGCTTTCAGCGATGTATTCGCCTGGGACAAGATCGGCAATGAGGCCATAACGCGCGAGCGCGGCGGCGGTAGCCGGGCCAATGGCGGCAATGCGCGCGCCCTGTATGTCCCGCGGCTCGCGGCCCAGCGCGCTCAGTCGCTCGCAACAGACGCGGACGGCGTTGGCGCTGGTGAAGATCAGCCACGAGTAGCAGCTATGCTCGCCGGGGGCTGGATAGAGACGAGCCAGCGCGGCGTCAAGCTCTCTCCAATCGCGCGGCGGGACAATACGAATGACCGGAAATTCAATGGGGATAGCTCCCAACGCGCTCAGTCGCTCGCTCAGCGCGGCGGCCTGCTGGCGCGCGCGCGTGACCAGAATACGCTTGCCTTGGAGGAGCAGCGTGGCGGCTGCTGGCTCAGACATATTGTCGCTCCTGCCCGGTACGTACAGACTGAATGATCGCATCCGCGCCGCGCGCCAATGCTTGTTCGGCCAGCGCGCCACCCAATGCCTCGGCCTGCTCGACACTGCTCTGCGGCGTCCAGGGCAGCGACTGGCGCACCCGCACCTGCCGCTGCCCATCCAGGTCGATTACGAGGCCGGAGAGGGTGAGCGTCGTCTCGCTCACCTCGCCATATGCGGCAACGGGCAAATAGCAGCCAGCGCCCAGGGCGCGCATGAAAGCGCGTTCGGCGCTGGCGGCGGCCAGCGTGGCGGCATCATTGAGCGGGGCCAGCAACTCCCACAGCAGCGACTCGTCGCGCATCTCTACCGCCAGCGCGCCCTGCCCCGGCGCGGGCAACAGTACCTCGGCAGGGAAATAGGTCATGCGTCCGGCGAGCTGCTCTTGCAGCTCGAGACGATGCAGGCCAGCCGCCGCCAGTATGATGGCGTCAAAATCCCCGCCATCCAGCTTGCGCAATCGCGTGTCAACGTTGCCGCGTATAGGCAAAATTTCCGCCGGCGGGCAGAGGGCGCGCAACTGAGCCGCGCGGCGCAGGCTGCACGTGCCGATGCGTATAGGCGCTGAAACGTTCCCGCCGTCAAAGTGCAAACCACGCGCAGTGAGCGAGCACGGGATATTGGAAACCAGCGCGTCGCGCACATCCTCGCGCGGCCCCATGACGACCAGGCGCAGACCTTCGGGCTGCACAGTGGGCAGATCTTTCAGGCTGTGAACCGCCAGGTCGATGCGCCGCTCAAGCAGGGCGCGCTCGATCTCGGCGATGAACACACCATCGCCGCCGATCTGCGCCAGCGGCTTATCGAGGACGCGATCGCCGGTGGTATGCATCGGCTCAATGGCGATCTCCAGGTTGGGCCAGCGCTGGCGCAGTTGCGCGATCGCCGTCCGCGTCTGAATCATCGCCAGTTTGCTGGCTCTCGTTCCTATGAGAATATGCTTGAGAATATCTTTCATGATCGTGTTCTTCCAGATCAAATAAATAGCGCAGCGCTTCCGCGTAGGCATGGCCCTGTCCGGACGACGCCGCGTCTTTGAGACGAACAGTTGGAAAATGTAAGAGCTTATTCACCAGGCGCGTCGTCAATTCCTGCACGACGGCCGCTTCGTGTTCGGACAGCGACGGGGAGAGACGGCGCATGGCACGCGCCAATTCCTGCTGCCGCAGCGCCTCGGCGCGCTGGCGCAGATCGCTGATGGTGTCAACGACGCTGAGCGAGCGCAGCCATGCCGCGAAAGCCTGTACCTCTCCGGCAATGATAGCCTCGGCATGAGTGATCTCTTGCGAGCGCAGGCGCAGACCCTCGCTTACCTCGGCTTGCAGATCGTCCAGATTATAGAGATGAACGCTGGGAAGCGCGCTGACGGTAGGGTCTACATCACGCGGGAGCGCGAGGTCGATGAGTAACAGCGCGCGATTCATCCGCAGACTCAACGCCTGCCGCACGAGTTCGGGAGTGATGATAGCGCGTGGGGCAGTTGTTGAGCTGATCACGACATCAGCTTCGGCCAGCGCGTCTGATAGTTCGGTAAAAGGACGGCATACCGCTCCGAAACGCTGCGCGAGATCGATGGCGTGAGCGTTTGTGCGGTTGACGATGACGAGCTTGCGCGCGCCATTATCGCACAGGTTGCTGGCAGCGACTTCGCTCATCTGCCCGCTGCCCACCAGCAGGATGGATGCCTGGTTGAGATTGGGAAGTACGCGGCGCGCCAGTTGCACAGCGACATGGCTGATCGAGACAGCATTGCGACTGATGCCCGTCTCCGTGCGCACGCGCTTGCCCGCGACAAGGGCCGCGCGGAACAGCGCCGAGGTGATGGGGCCAGCAAAGCCGCCGCCCTGCGCCAGCTCGAGAGCCTCGACGACCTGCCCCTGTATCTGCGGTTCCCCCAACACCTGCGAATAGAGGCCAGCGGCGACGCCAAAAAGATGCGTGATCGCCTGCTCGTCCACAAAAGCATAGCTATGCGCCTGGAGTTCCACCAGAGAAACTTGCCGCGCCTCGCTCAAGACGTTGAGCAGGGATTGCACGCCTTCTTGCTCATCCGAGCAGACGGCATATAGCTCAATGCGGTTGCAGGTTGAGAGCAGAACGCATTCCTGCGCAACCTGCCGCGCGGCATTCAGAGCCTGGGGTATCTGGCGCGGCGAGCAGGCCAGGCGCTCGCGGAGAGCAATAGGCGCTGTGGTATGATCAACGCCAATGACAATAATACGCACGCAAAACCTCATAAATCTTCTAATTTCTAAACCATCTATGAGAGATTTTAGCGTTTTTTCGCGAATAGTCAAGAGCTTGTAGCCATCTCCTCTTGTCGCTTTGCTACGAATATGCTAGTATCCCCAAGAGGATTATATATAGTAGGAGCAAGGCAACATTCATGCAAGAGCAACGGCAAGAACAGGAAGAAAAGCAGAGCAATATTTCTCTAGAGGCAACTGAAGCGTCTGCAGATGAGATTCAAGAACATTCTTCAGATAAAGTATCTAATGCAGATGAAGTATCTGATGAAGTTTCCCACCAGGACGAAGAGACAACGCCGGAAGAGGCGAGCGCGGGTCCCGATGAGGATGAGCAGTCGCTCGTAGAGACCATACCCCATCAGGAAGAGCAAGCCTTCGACTGGTTTGCTCTGGGTGTGGTGATTATCGTGGCCGCGGTCTTCGCGCTGGCGGCGCGGTTGAACGCCCAGCCAGCGACCTCGCTGACACCGGTGGCCGTGCTGAGCGCGACCGGCTGCGGCCTCCTGGTAACGGGTCTGCGGAAGATACGGACGGCCCGGAGTCCGGGACTATTGGAGGCCGGCCTGGGAGGACTGACGCTGGCGGTTTTCCAATTTCTCGCCGCGCTATCTTATCCCGGCATTATTGCGACGCTCGCGACAACCCCCGACGAACGAACGGGCTTCCTGGCAACGTGGCTGCTGATAGCGCTCCTGTCAGTGGTGTTCAGCCTGGCGGGCGCAGCCCTGGGACACCTGGCATTTGCCCCTCCGCGGCCCGCTCGCGCCAGGAAAGACGCGGCGCTGGCCCCTGACGCGGCAGAAGAAGAGCAACCGGCAAAAGCTCCGGGACGCCCGCGATCATGGTATAGCTACGCGGCAGCGGTTCTCTTGCTCGGCCTTGCGCCAACGCTGTTGGGGTTCGTATTTTCGGCGGCTTACGATTACATGCTCGGCGCGTACCACTTCCTGCTCGGCCCTTTCCCCACGCTGCGCCTGCTCAGCACATTTTTACCCTGGCAAATACCGTTCCCATTCGATCCCGGTACGGGCGCAAACGCCGCACTGACGCGGTTGGTAGAATTGTGGCGCATCCCCATATTCCTGGGCAACCCCACCATGTTCGATTTCCAGGCGCTGGAACCCTACATCTTCAACAGCGCGGGGCTGGCCCTCCTGCTGCTCACGCTGCGCGCTGAACGGCCCACCGCTCCCAACGAGCGCGTCTCCATACCCTGGCTATGGTATCTCCTGCTGGAGGCTCTGCTCGGCCTGCTGCTGGTCATTCCTGCCGATCTATGGATTGTGCGCGGGCTAGAGGGGCTGCTGCGCACCACACTCTTCGTTCTGCCGCTGCGCGCGCTCTATATTCTGGACAGTACGACATTCATCCTGAATATTATCACGGGGCCGCTAGTATGCTTGATCGTGGGAGTCGGATTACGCGCGGTGATGCGTAAGGGCGGTAATGGGAAAATCGAAGCAATATCGGTATAATTCATGAACGAACACGTTATACACAGTGAACAGATATGCCGTCTGATGTATAATGGCAAGGAAAGATAGCGTTCATGTACTACTGTCCCAGGTGTAAAGCAGAGGTCCCCATGCAGGCCCGCTTCTGCCCGCGTTGTGGCTATACTCCCGGCGCGAGGAGCGCGGCTCAGGCCAACCCTGAATCGCCCATGCCAGAAATTTCCCCTGCCTCGC
>Ga0102924_1002924_pt1 | contig 18242 bp, 22 predicted proteins | sample PaiPotPPM11metaG_FD_80116 | JGI IMG/M metagenome (GOLD analysis project Ga0102924, IMG submission 80116) | Iron sulfur acid spring bacterial and archeal communities from Banff, Canada, to study Microbial Dark Matter (Phase II) - Paint Pots PPM... ...
GCGCTCATACTCATGATGCTACCAGCGGTAGCAACCAGAGCCCAAGCGAATTACTCGGCTGCCGCCCGGTGGGCGGCACCATGATCACGGTGACTTTTCAGACAATATGTCTGAAAAGTCACCGTGATCATGGAACCCACCGTGGCTGGCGGGCGGGCTGGCGGGCGGGCGGGTTTAGCGGACTATGGACTCGACCTGGTCGAGGGCCCAGTCCAGGTCTTCTTCGGCGATCATCAGGGGCGGGGCCAGGCGGATCGTGGTGCCGTGGGTGTCCTTGGCCAGCACCCCGCGCTCGGCCAGTCGCTCAGACGCCTGGCGGCCGGTCAGGCTGGCGAACTCCACGCCCGCCCACAGGCCCCGGCCCCGCACCTCGCGGACCCCGCTCTCCGGCAGTGCCGCCAGCCGGTCGAGCATGTGCGCGCCGAGCTTGGCCGAGCGCTCCTGGAACTCCCCGGTCGCCAGCATGGCGATGACCTCACGGGCTACCGCGCAGGCCAGCGGGTTGCCGCCGAACGTGGAGCCGTGCTGACCGGGCTTGAACACGCCCAGGACCTCGCTGCTGGCCACCACGGCCGAGATCGGCACGATGCCGCCGCCCAGCGCCTTGCCCAGGATGTACATGTCCGGCCGCACATCGTCGTGCTCGCAGGCGAACGTGGTCCCGGTGCGGCCCAGCCCGGACTGGATCTCGTCGGCGATCATGAGCGCGCCGTACTGCGAGCAGATCTCCCGGACCCCGGGCAGGAAGTCTGGCGGCGGCACGATCACCCCGGCCTCGCCCTGGATGGGCTCGGCCAGGACCGCCACCACGTTGCCGTCCATGGCGGCGCGCAGCGCGTCCAGGTCACCGTAGGGGACGATGCGGAAGCCGGGGGTGTACGGCCCGTAGGACGCGCGGGCGTCCGGGTCGGTGGAGAAGCTGATGATGGTCGTGGTCCGGCCGTGGAAGTTGCCGTCGAAGACCACGATCACGGCCTCGCCGTCGGGCACGCCCTTGACCTCGTAGCCCCACTTGCGGGCGGTCTTGATCGCGGTCTCGACCGCCTCGGCGCCGGTGTTCATCGGCAGCACCATGTCCATGCCGGCCAGCGCGGCCAGCTCGGCGCAGAATGGCCCGAACTGGTCGTGCTCGAAGGCCCTGCTGACCAGCGTGACCCGCTCCAGCTGGCGCTGGGCGGCGGCGACCAGGCGGGGGTGGCGGTGGCCGAAGTTGAGGGCCGAGTAGGCGGCCAGCAGGTCCAGGTAGCGCCGGCCGTCGACGTCGGTGACCCAGGACCCCTCGGCGGTGGCGATCACGACCGGCAGCGGGTGATAGTTGTGCGCGCTGTGCGCGGCGGCCAGCGCTCGCAGCTGGGCGCTCGTATCCGACATGACCTTCGCCTCCTGACTACCTAAGTTCCAGCGTGCAGCACTTGGGTCCGCCGCCGGCCTTGCGGAACTCCGAGAGGTCGACTCCCACCGGCTCGAATCCGGCCGCGGTCAGCTGGGCGGCCAGGCTGGTGGCTTGCTGGGGCAGGACCACGTGCTTGCCGTCGCTGACCGCGTTCAGGCCCAGCACCTCGGCGTCCTCGTCCTTGGCCTCGATCAGCTCGGCGAAGTGCGACGCCAGGGCCGCCCGGCCCGCGTCGTCAAAGGCCGACGGGTAGTAGGCCGCCGTCTCACTATCCAGGACCACCAGCGCGGTGTCGAGGTGATAGAACCGCGGGTCGACCAGCCGCAGGCTGATCACGGGCAGGCCGAACAGCTCGGCCAGCTCGTCGCCCACCGCCGGGTCGGTGCGGAACCCGTGCCCGGCCAGGATGGCCCGGCCGGTGAAGACCAGGTCGCCCTCGCCCTCGTTGACCGCCCGCGGCTGGGCCACGACCGGGAAGCCCTGCTCGACGAACCAGCGCCGGTAGGCCGGGCCCTCGGCGGCCCGCTCGGGGTGCCGGAAGCTGGCCCCGAGCACCTTGCCGTCCACCACGCACGCGCCGTTGGCGGCGAACACCATGTCCGGCAGCCCGGCGACCGGCTCGATGGTGTGCACCGTGTGGCCCAGGCCGGCGAACGTCGCCCGCAGCGTCTCCCACTGCCGGCGGGCCCTGCCGGTATCCACCGGATCATCCAGGTGCATCCACGGATTGATCGCGTAACTCACCGCGAAGTACTCCGGCGGGCACATGAGGTAGGTCCTGAAGCGTGGTGCGCGGGTTCCGGCCATCTGACTCCCGTCTGGCTCCGTCGGAAGGAGTTCCGGTCTGTCCAGAGTAGGAGTGACCAGGCACGATGAGCACTGGTGAATCCTGCGCGCCGACGGCGATCCGTTGCGTACTTCAGGGCTTGAGGCCCGAAACGTTGCGCGCTGCTGAGGTAACGGTCAGCCCGCCCGGCCGACCTCGCTGACCACATCCAGGCCGAGCAGCTGATCGATGTAGGCGGCGGTCTCGAACTTGGATCCGGGCGGGATCTCGGGGTCGGCGGCCAGCGCCCGCAGCGACGCCAGCGCGGCCGGGGTGTCCAGGTCATTGTCGAAGGCGCCGGTCAGCTCGGCCACGTACTGGGCGCACATGGGCTTGCTCGGCTCGGTGGCCCAGACCGCCACCTGGTGCCGCCACTCGCGTAGCGTCGCGGCGGCCTGGTCCAGCTCGGCCCAGGTCACCTCCATCGGGTCCCGGTAGTGGTGCTCCAGGAAGGCCAGCCGCAGCGCGAGCGGGTCCAGGCCCCGCTCGGCCAGGGAGGTCAGCGGGGCGTACAGGTCGGGTGCCCCGGCCGTGGTCGGGCCGGGGACCACCCCGGGCCCGGTCTCCGCGACCCAGACATCCGCGCCGTCGGCCGCTCGCGTCCCCCCAGGCGAGCGCGGCTCGGGCGGGTGAATGTTCAGCTCCGCGAGCCCCGGCGGCGGGCCGTCGCCGGCCAGGCTGACCGTAAGCCGGTGCAGCTGGGCCGTGCGGCGGATCAGGTCGGCGACCAGGAAGCGGCGCAGGTCGGCCAGCCCGGCCGGGCCGCCGGAGGGCGGGGCGCTGACTCCCAGGCTTAGTTCGCGGCCGTGGCCCGGTGTGACATCGGCCACGGTCTGGCCGTCGTAGATGCGCAGCATGGGGTCAGCCTAGATCGCCGCCGTCCCTGGCCCGGCGCAGCATCTCCACCCGGGCCGCGTGGGCGATGAGCGTGGCGCTGCCCATCCGGAGGAAGTCCCTGATCAGCCGCAGCTCGTCGTCCGAGTACCGCTCGAACTCAGCCATCGCCTCGCTCAGCGGCCCGTAGACCTCACTGGCCCCCTGGCGGGCCTGATCGGTCAGCTCCACCAGCACCCGGCGCCGGTCGGCCACATCGCGCAGCCGCCGCACGTAGCCGGCCCGCTCCAGGCGGTCCAGCATGGCCGTGACCGCGCCGCTGGTCAGGCCGGTCTCCCTGGCGATGTCGCCCGCGGTGAGCTGGCCCACCCGGTCGAGCACCTCCATGCACCGCATGGCCGTGCGGGTCACGCCGAAGAACTCGGCGGCCGCGTCCTCGAACCGGTCGTAGTCGTTCTGCTGCAGCCGGGCCGCCAGCCCGGCCTCAATGATCAGCTGCTGGCGCGTCTGCGCCGGTCCGGGCTGGCCGGGGCCGGATTCCGGGGGAGGGCCGGTTGACATGCCCTTGTTTCGAGTCATATCTTGAGTCTGCAATCCTTCAATCATCAAGATTCTCTACCTTCAAGCTAATGATACGGCAGGTGACTCGATGGACGGGCTCGCGATACAAACCGAGGGCCTCGGCAAGAGCTTCGGCAGCAAGCGGGTGCTGGACGGCCTGGACCTCGAAGTGCGGCGGGGAAACATATTCGGGCTGCTCGGCCCCAACGGCGCCGGGAAGACCACGGCGGTCAGGATCCTGGCCACGCTGCTGGCCGCCGACACCGGCCGGGCCCTGGTGCTCGGGTTCGACGTCGCCCGGCAGCCCCAGCAGGTCCGCCGGGTCATCGGCCTGACCGGCCAGTACGCGGCGGTGGATGACCTGATCTCGGCGCAGGAGAACCTGTACATGATCGGCCGGCTGCTGGGCCTGCGGCCCCGGGCGGCCCGGCGGCGCGGGGGCGAGCTGCTGGCGGCGTTCGGACTGGCCGACGCGGCCGACACTAAGGTCCGGGCCTACTCGGGCGGCATGCGCCGGCGGCTGGACCTGGCCGCCAGCCTGGTCGGCCGGCCGGCGGTGCTGTTCCTGGACGAGCCGACCACCGGCCTCGACCTGGCCAGCCGCAACGAGCTCTGGGACATGATCAGGGAGCTGGCCGCGGACGGCACGACGGTCCTGCTGACCACCCAGTACCTGGAGGAGGCCGACCGGCTGGCGGGCCAGATCATGGTCATCGACCGCGGCCGCACGGTGGCCCTGGGCACGCCCGGCGAGCTGAAGGGCCTGGCCGGCGGCCAGGTGCTGGAGGTGCGGCCGCTGCGTGAGTCCGATGCCTCGGCGGCGGCCCGGGTGCTGGCCGGGCTGGCCGGCGCGGGCGCCGGCACGCCGGGCACCGAGGGTGACCTGCTGACCGTGCAGGTGCCGGACGAGGAGCTGGTGACGATCGCGGCCCGGAGGCTCGACGAGGCCGGCATCCCGGTCAGTCACCTGGCCGTGCGGCTGCCCAGCCTGGACGAGGCGTTCCTGGCCATCACGGGTCACCACGCCGACGCCGACGCCGGCGACACCGAGACCGAGCTGGAAGGAGCGGGCCGATGAGCCAGACCCTGGTGCTAGCCCGGCGCAACCTGCTGCACGTGCTGTCGGACCCCGAGCAGCTGATCGGCATCACCATTCAGCCGCTGATGTTCCTGCTGCTGTTCGTCTACGTGTTCGGCGGGGCGATCTCCGGCTCGACCCGCGGCTACCTGCAGTTCGTGCTGCCCGGCCTGCTGGTGCAGGGCATCGCGTTCGGCACCGCCCAGACCGCGGCGGGCCTGAACGCCGATTTCCAGCGCGGGCTCATCGACCGGTTCCGCTCGCTGCCGATCGCCCGGTCGGCGGTGGTAGCGGGCCGGGTCACCGCCGACCTGCTCCGCACGGCATGGTCGACGCTGATCATCGTGGCGGTGGCGGTGGCGCTGGGATTCCGGTTCCACGGCGGCTGGGCCGGCGTGCTGGGTGCTGCCTGCCTGGCCCTGGCGGTCGGGTTCGGCATGTGCTGGCTGATGGCGTTCCTTGGCGTATCGCTGCGCAGCGCGGAGTCGGTCCAGGCGGCCGGGTTCATGCTGGTCCTGCCGCTGACCTTCGCCAGCTCGGTGCTGGTGCCGGCGGCCAGCATGCCCGGCTGGCTGCAGGCCTTCGTGAAGGTCAACCCGATGACGATCTTCGCGGACGCGATGCGGGGGCTGATGCTGGGCGGTCCGGTGGCCACGCCGGTGCTCCAGGCCGCGGCCTGGGTGGCCGGGATCACGCTGGTGTTCGGCGCGCTGACCGTGCGCCGGTACCAGACCCGGTCCTGATCCCGGCTGATCTCGGCCTGCAATTGCATCCGCACGTCTGTCCATCGTGATCACCTGCAATTCCCCCGGCCCTGCCGCCCCGGTTGCGGCGACGATGATGCCACGCAGGCGATGAGCAGATAATGGGACCATGTCGGATCTCGATGCGGCCCCGGTGCTGGCCGCCCTGGCCAGGGATGAGCGGCTGCAGCCGTTCGTCCGCGACGGGGTGGTGGCCGCCATGCCGGCCCGGCTGGCCCGGCGCCGGCTGCTGCTCAACGAGGTGGCGCTGGCCTTCGAGCCGGGCGTCTACTACGACGAGCGGACGGTCAGCCTGTTCCTGCGGCAAGTGCACCCGGACTACGCGGCCCTGCGCCGGTACCTGATCGACGAGGGCTTCCTGGACCGGCGCGACGGCGAGTACTGGCGCTGCGGCGGCAGCTAAGGCGGCTGAACCGCCGACCTCTCAGGCCAGTGCGGCTCAGGCCAGTGCGGCCAGCCTCCGCACGGCGGCGTCGATCCGCTCGTCGGTCGCGGTCAGCGCGGCCCGGATGTGCCGCTCGCCGGCCGGCCCGTAGATGGGGCCGGGCGCGACCAGGATGCCGGCCTCGGCCAGCACCTCAACGCTCTTGGGCCCGTCATAGCTAGCATGCGCGGCCCAGAGATAGAGCCCGGCCACCGAGTCGTCCACCTGCCAGCCGGCCGCCTCGAGCGCCGGGCGCAGCCGGGCCCGCCGGGCCGCGTACCTGGCCCGCTGCTGCTCGGCGTGACTGTCGTCGCTGAGCGCCGCGGTCATCGCCACCTGCACCGGCCCGGGCATCATCAGGCCGGCATGCTTGCGGATCTCGAGCAACTCGGCCACCAGGGCCGGGTCTCCGGTCACGAAGCCGGCCCGGTAGCCGGCCAGGTTGGACCGCTTGGACAGGGAGTGCACGGCCAGCAGGCCCTGGTGTGAGCCACCGCAGACCTCGGGGTGCAGGACCGACCGCGGCTCAGCCTCCCAGCCCAGCTCGATGTAGCACTCGTCGGAGGCCACCACGGCCCCGTGCTCGCGGGCCCACTCGATGGCCGACCGCAGCTCCGCCGGGGCCTGCACCGCCCCGGTCGGGTTGGACGGCGAGTTCAGCCACACCAGTCGCACCGGCCCGGGCGGGGGGCCAGCAGAGAGCTCATCAGCCCGCACCGGCCGCGCCCCGGCCAGCCGCGCGCCGAGGTCATAGGTGGGATAGGCCAGGCTCGGGTGGACCACCACGTCACCAGGGCCGCAGCCCAGCTGGGTCGGCAGCGCGGCCACCAGTTCCTTGGTCCCGACCACCGGCAGCACCGCGTCCGGGCTGACCGTGACCCCGTGCCGCCGGGCCAGCCAGCCCGCCGCCGCCTCGCGCAGCGCTTGGGTGCCGTAGGTAGGCGGGTAGCCCGGCGAGTCGGCCGCCGCCGCCAGCGCGGCCCGGACCAGCTCGGGCACCGGGTCCACCGGGGTGCCGATGGACAGGTCAACAACGCCGTCGGGGTGGGCCCTGGCCCGCTGCGCGACCCCGGCCAGGGCATCCCACGGGAACTGGGGGAGCCGGGCCGCCAGCGTCTGCCGCCCGGTAGTGCTCAGTGCTCGGTCTCCTGCGGCGGCAGGGCGGCCACGATCGGGTGGTCAGAGTGGATCTTGCCGGTCTTGGAGGCCCCGCCGGGCGAGCCCAGCTCGCTGAAGAACTCCACGTTGGCCTTGTAGTAGTCCTTCCACTGGTCGGGCACATCGTCCTCATAGAAGATGGCCTCAACCGGGCAGACAGGCTCGCAGGCGCCGCAGTCCACGCACTCGTCCGGGTGGATGTAGAGCATCCGCTCGCCCTCGTAGATGCAGTCAACCGGGCATTCCTCGATGCACGCCTTGTCGAGCACATCGACGCAAGGCTGCGCGATGATGTACGTCACGTCGGACTCCTCTTCCACTGACCGGTGCCGCGCACGGGCTAGCACTGGTCATAATTATTACGTCCGGGGGGCGGGTGCGCGGCGCTGGGCCCCGGCCTTGAGGATCGCAGGTTATCAGCCGAACAACACCACGGCCGGGGGAGCCTTGGGACGCTGGCCGGCCTTGATCCGGATCCACCCGCTTGAGCCATCCTTAGTCACCCATTTGTAACCCTGATAGCTGACCGTCTGAATGCCGTAGCTGGCCGCGTGGGACACCAGCCAGGCGGCCACGGTCCAGCCCGAGGCCGGATGGCGCACCCGGACCGCCAGCTGCGGGTCCCCCAGCCGCCCGACCCGCAGTGGCCCGAACGCCTGAGTCAGCGCGCGGTCGGCCGCCTCCAGCCGGGGCCGGCCCACCGGGGTGCTGTACCAGCACCAGACCCCGTGCGGAAGCACGCCGGTGAACGCCTTGGCCATGTTCTTGGCCACCCCGGCGTACTGGCCGTAGGCGGCGCCGTCCGCGCTGTGCTGCACCGCCTGCGCGGCCTGGTAGACCGGCAGGGCCTCGTAGTCGCGCACCTGGACCAGGGCCTCGAAGAACCTGGTCGTGGCGTACACCGGGTCCAGGATGCGGCGCCTCGGGCCCCAGCCCTGTGACGGCCGCTGCTGGAACACGCCCACCGAGTCGCGGTCGCCCGAGCGCAGGTTGGTCAGCTTGGACTCCTGCAGCGCCGTCGCGTAGGCCACGGTGACCGCCCGTCGGGGCAGCTCATGGTCCTGCGCCACCCCGGCGATGGTGGCCGCGATGGCCGCCTGGCCGACATCCAGCGGGATCGGCTGGCCCGGTCCCGAGGCCGCGCAGGAGCTGGGCTCCAGGACCGGGACGTTGTGCCGCAGCGCGATGTACCCACCGACCGTGAGCAGCAGCGCGAGCACGATCGTGGCCCGAGTCGCGCGCTTGACGCCACGGCGCGGCGACCGGGTATCTGGCACAGACAGAAGCTACCCGCTGCGCCTGATGCTTTGTTCCCGGTCACGCCAGCCCTTGGGGGTTTGCTGCACAGGCTTTTGCTGCGCCATGTTTGCCGTGCCGTGTTTTGCCGTGCTGTGGTCGGTGAACCTCCGACGCTCCCGCTAGGCTCGCTCGCCATGAACCCGTCATCGCCTTCCGCGGTGGTCCCGCCGCGCTCGCCGTTGTCAGCCCGGATCGATGAGCTGTGGGAACGCCGCGCCGAGCTCGACCCGGATGACGTCGCCGCCCGCGAGATCGTGACCGCCGCCGTGGACGCGCTGGACACCGGCGCGGCCCGGGTGGCGTGGCCGGACGGCGGTGCCGGCGAGGTCGTGGTGGACGAGCGGGCCAAGCGGGCCATCCTGCTCGCGTTCCGGCTCATGCCGATGGTGCGCACCCAGGTCGGGGACTTCCGCTACCACGACCGGGTGCCGCTGACCTCACACCTGGAGGGGGTCCGCGCGGTGGCCGGGTCGATCGTGCGCTGGGGGGCCTACGTGGCCCCGGGCGTGGTGCTGATGCCGTCCTTCGTGAACATCGGGGCCTATGTGGACACCGGCACGATGGTCGACACCTGGGCCACGGTCGGCTCCGGGGCCCAGATCGGCAAGAACGTCCACCTGGCCGGCGGGGTCGGCATCGGCGGCGTGCTGGAGCCGGTCAACGCGGTGCCGGTGGTCGTCGGCGACGACGCGTTCGTCGGCTCGCGGTGCATGGTGACGGACGGGGCGCGGGTCGGGACGGGCGCGGTGCTCGGCGCCGGAACCATCCTGACCCGCAGCTCGCACGTGATCGACGTGCAGACCGGCGAGGAACTGCCGCGCGGGGAGGTCCCGTCCTGGTCGGTGGCGGTCGGCGGCACCCGGCCCCGGCAGTTCCCCGGCGGCGAGTTCGGCATGCCGTGCGTGCTCATCTTGCGGCGCCTGGCGGAGGGAACAGCGCATGACAAGGCGGCCCTCAACGAAATTCTCCGTGACCACGGAGTCAATGCCTAGACATTGAAACGGGCCGCGGTGGCCGCGCCGGCTCCGGTCCAGATCGGACGGCGCTACTTTAGGTGGTCATGAGCGGCAATTCTGAGCCCCGTCGCAGGCTGCGCCGGCAGGGGCCCGCCACCCTGCGCGGGGACCACATCCCGGCCACCACCACCGATCAGCGGCTGCTGGACTGGCGCGGATCCGGTGACTGGGTGCACACGGACCCGTGGCGGGTGCTGCGCATCCAGGCCGAGTTCGTGGAGGGGTTCGGCCTGCTGGCCGAGCTGGGCCGGGCGGTAGCGATCTTCGGCTCGGCGCGCACCGCCCGCGGGTCGGCCGAGTATCAGAAGGCCGAGCAGATCGCCACCGGGCTGGCCGAGACCGGCTACGCGATCATCACCGGCGGCGGCCCCGGCATCATGGAGGCGGCCAACAAGGGCGCGGTCGGCGCGGGCGGCGTCTCGGTCGGCCTGGGCATCGAGCTGCCGGTGGAGCAGGGGCTCAACGACTTCGTGAACGTGGGCCTGGAGTTCCGCTACTTCTTCGTGCGCAAGACCATGTTCGTCAAGTACTCCCAGGCGTTCGTGGTCCTGCCGGGCGGCTTCGGCACGCTGGACGAGCTGTTCGAGGCGGTCACGCTGGTCCAGACGGGCAAGGTGACCAAGTTCCCGATCGTGCTGGTCGGCCGGGACTACTGGTCGGGCCTGCTGTCCTGGATCAACGGCACGCTGCTGGAGCAGGAGAAGGTCGCCCGCGCGGACCTGGGGCTGCTGCGGGTGGCCGACGACCCGGCCGAGGTCGTGGAGATCATCAGGGACGCGCACAGCCAGGTGGACGCGGTCACGCACTACTCGGCCCGGCCCGACCTGACCTGAGGTTCCGGGCCGCCGGCCGCCGGCCGGCGGCCCGCCGGTTCAGTGAATGTCGGCCGGCCGTGGCACCATTCCTTCTATGTCCGTGGTTCTGCTCCTGGCCGCACTGGCCATCCTGGCCGGGGTCGTCGCCGTGGCCATCGGCCGGGGCGGCGAGCTCGCCATGTTCCGGCCCGACACCCAGGCCCGGTCGGCGGCGCTGGCCACCGCGGCCGACGTGGCGGCGTTCCGGCCGCCGCTGGCGTTCTTCGGCTACAGCGCCCCGGCCACGGATGACGCGCTGCAGCGGATCACCGCGGTGGTCGCCGAGCGGGACGCGGAGGTGGCCTGGCTGCGGGACCAGGTCCACCGGCTGGGCGGCGACGCGGAGGACTGGTCGGCCGACCCTGAGCAGCGGCCCGAGGTCGCGAGCTGGCCGGGGGGCTGGACCTACGCCGCGCAGGAGCGCCGGGCCGATCCGGCCGACTGGCCGGCCCGCCGGGTCGATGCGGAGCCCGAGGCGCAGGCGGCGCCAGAGCCGGAGGTCCGGGCCGCTGCTACGCCTGACTCTGGCTGGTCGGACTCCGGCTGGTCGGACTCCGCGCCCAGCGGCCTGGGGGCCGAAGGGGCGGGGGCCGATAGCACGGGGGCCGAGCAGCCGTGAGCGACCGTCCCGCGGTGGCGACTCCGGGCCCGGACGGGGAGCTGCGCTGCCCGTGGGCGCTGAGCGCCCCGGAGTACATCGGCTATCACGACGATGAGTGGGGCCGCCCGGTCCGCGATGACCAGGGCCTGTACGAGCGGCTGTGCCTGGAGGCCTTCCAGTCCGGGCTGTCCTGGCTCACGATCCTGCGCAAGCGGGAGAACTTCCGGGCCGCCTTCCGCGGCTTCGACATGGAGGCCGTGGCGGCGTTCGGGGCCGACGACGAGGCCCGGTTGCTGGCCGACGCGGGCATCGTGCGCAACCGGGCCAAGATCGAGGCGGCCATCGCCAACGCCAGGGCGGCGCTGGACCTGCCGGACGGGCTGACCGCGCTGATCTGGAAGTACGCCGAGGAGGGGCAGCCGGCCCCGGCCACCCTGGCCGACGTGCCCGCCTCCACGCCGGCCGCCAAGGCGCTGTCGGCCGACCTGCGCCGCAACGGGTTCCGGTTCACCGGCCCGGTGACCGCCTACGCGACCATGCAGGCCTGCGGGGTGGTCAACGATCATCTAGCCGACTGTTTCTGCCGTGCGTAATCCAGGAATGGCGCCGCGGCGTGGCCCGCGCGGGGAGTTATTCGGTAGCGAGACGCGAGTCCGCCCCGTATGTTCGGAAGGGTTACTATATGAATGCCCGGTCAGCGGAGGATTGGCCCTCCGCGGCGGGCCAGCTGTCGAGGGGTTAGCCGGGGGTTCGGCACCTTCCACTCTGGATCGTTGTCCCCTGGAGGCGAGATGGCTGAGGAGACTCCACCCGAACATGTGCCGCCTGGCGTGGACGCCAGCCGGTCCAGCCCGGCCCGGCTCTACTACCTGGGCGGCAGCCACAACCTGGCGGTGGACCGCGAGCTGGGCGACCGGCCGCGGGCCGCGGTGCCCGACCTGGAGGACGGGGTCTGGGCCAACCGCGCCTTCCACCGGCGGGCTGCGAGCTGGCCCTGTCGCACTTCACCGCCGACAAGATGCCGCCGCCCCTGATGACGTGCTTGTGATGTGCAGCCGAACCCCCAGGAGGCCCCGTTATGTCCCCCGCTGAGCAGGTGCCCGCCGAGATCGACACCACCCGGCCAAGCACGGCCCGGCTGTACGACTACTACCTGGGCGGCACCAACAACTTCGAGGTCGACCGGCAGGCGGCCGAGCAGCTGCGCAAGCAGCTGCCCGAGCTGGCCGACGCGGCCTGGGCCAACCGCGGGTTCCACGGCCGGGCCGCCGCCTGGATGGCCTCCGATCAGGGCATCCGGCAGTTCATCGACCTCGGCTCCGGGCTGCCCACGCAGAACAACACCCACGAGGTGGTGCACGCGGTGCTGCCCAGCGCCCGGATCGTGTACGTGGACTCCGACCCGATGGTGGCCACGCACAGCCGCGACCTGCTGGCCCACAGTGAGCGGACCGCGCTGGTCACCGCCGACCTGCGCGAGCCGGACGCGGTGCTGAGCCACCCGGACCTGCGCCAGCTGATCGACTTCGACCAGCCGATCGGGGTGCTGATGACCGCGGTCATGCACTTCATCTCCGATGATGAGGACCCGTGGGGAATCGTGGCCCGGTACATGGATGCCGTTCCGGCGGGTAGCTACCTGGCCCTGTCCCACGCGACCTACGAGCAGCTTCCCCCGCAGGCGGTCCAGGCCATGTATGACGTGTACGAGCGAGCCACCAGCCACATCTACCTGCGCTCCAAGGCCGACATCACCAGGTTCTTTGACGGGATGGAGATGATCCAGCCGCACGCGGGCGCGCAGTCCAGCGTCTGCTTCGTGGGCTGCTGGGGCGCCGAGGACCCGGACGAGGCCGACAGCGACGGATCGCGGGTGCTGCGCCGCGGCGTGGCCCGGGTTCACGCTGGCTCCCGTCCGGCGAGCGGCCGGTGACCGGCAAGCCAACCGCGCAGAGCCTGGGCATCGACCTGGATGCCCAGGACTGGCAGCGCTCGGGCTCGGGTGACGGCATGATCGAGGTGGCCCTGGTCGACGTGGCCGGCGACGACTGGGTGCTGATGCGGGTCTCGGGCGACGACGACGGCCGGGTGCTCGTCTACGACCGGCACGAGTGGGAGTGCTTCCTGGATGGCGTCCGGCACGGCGAGTTCGACAGCTAGCTGACGGCATGGAACCGATTGGCGCGCTGGTGCGTCAATGGTGAGACAATGTTTGTGAATCACAACTTAGGTACCGCTATGCTAAAAGTCCTGTCCCGTCAAGGAGGCAATCGCGGATGAGCGACGATGCCTACGGCGCAACCGTCGCCAAGCGTCGGCTGGCCTTGCGGCTGATCGAGCTCAGGCAGGCATCAGGGCATACGGCTAACCACGTTTGTGACCTGCTGAACTGGGGACGGGGCAAGGTCGGCCGGTTCGAGGCCAACCAGTGGAAGCGCCCCGAGATGAGCGACATCCGGGACCTGGCCAGGGTGTACGGGGTGGGTGAGACCGAGGCCGAGGAGCTGGAGCAGCTGGCTGCCCAGGCCCGGGCCCGGCCCTGGTGGCGGGACTACCCGGACGTGTTCGAGAACGAGTTCCCCGGCTTCGAGAACGACGCCAGCCACATCCGCATCTTCATGCCGCTGGTGCTGCCCGGCCTGCTCCAGACTCAGGAGTACATGGCGGTGGTGCTGCGGGCCGGCTCCCGGCCGCCGAGCTTCGTGCGACGGGCCATCGAGGCCCGGATGCGCCGCCAGGAGATCCTCCAGCGCACCGACGGCCGGGCGCCCCGGCTGGCCGCGGTGATCACCGAGGCCTCGCTGATGTACCGGTGGGGGTCCAAGGGCGACCGCCGGGAGCAGATCGAGCACCTGGCCACGCTGAGCCGCGAGCCTGGCATCGACCTGCGTATCCAGCGCTTCGCTGACGGCCCGCCCACGGGCATGCACTCGATGGTCAACATTTTCGACCTGCCCGGAGAAGAGTCACGCCTGGTCTACCTGGAGACCGACGTGGCCATCCACGAGGTCAGCAAGCGGGAGGAGGTCGAGAGCTACGTGCACGGCTTCAGCCGCGCCCAGGACGCGGCGCTGGAGCCCGGCGATACCACGGCATACCTGAAGTACCTAGCCGAGCAACTGGAGTAATGATGGTTGACCTGTCTCAAGCAGCATGGCGGAAGGCCCGCGCGAGCTCCATGAACGGGGGCTGCGTGGAAGTGGCGAGCAACCTCCCCGGTGTCATCGCCGTCAGGGATAGTAAGCGCCCGGAGGGCGGGGCCCACGTGATCGGGCGGGAGGCGTTCACCGCCTTCCTGGCCGACGCGCGGGGCGGCCGGTTCGACCTCGGCGTCTGATCCACCGCGGCAAACCGCCGCAGCAAACCCACCGCACCACAGCGAAGAATCCCCCGGGCTGTCCCCCCGGGGGATTCTTCTTATAACTGCGCCTGTCTCAAGGGCACGGAGGTCCCCGTCCGTTCACCGGCAGGTCGCTACCGCGTGTGCGACTGTACCCGCACCCAGCGGCGTTGGCTACGGTCCGGGACCAGGTTCTGCCTGGCCGTGGGGTCAGGGTTGGCTTACCTGACCTGCGACCTAAGCCCGGTGTACGCCAATCGGTGGCAGTTTGGCCGTTAATTTTCCGTGAGTTTGACCTGATCCCATTGCGGTAGTTTGCACAAGACTCATAATCTGTGAAGCACAGATGCATCACGGGAAGTCGGAGGAGTATGCTCCCGTCGCCTGCCGATAGCGGCCGAAGCGGCCGCGGCGGAGCCGTCCCGTCCGCGGTCGATGGGGGGTTCCTGGCGGCGCCGGTGGCCGAGGCTGTCGACATGCCTCAGGGCATCCGGGATGCATCCGTTCGCGCTGGTGGCTGCTTCGTCCGCCCGCTGCCCCTGGATCGTACGTGCTCCTCGGTAGCCCGGCGCTTCTTCCGCGAGGCGGTGGCGGGCCTGGACCTGCCCGGCGACCTGGTGCACGACGGCATCACGATGGCCAGCGAGCTGGCCGCCAACACGCTGCATGCCCAGGGCAACGTGGAGTTCAGCGGCGGCAACCGCCAGCGGGCGGTGAGCGGCATACCCGAGTTCTGGCTCTATCTACGGGGGACCGGGGCGCGGGCCGAGCTGGTCTGCAAGATCTTCGACTCCGAGCCGGGCTGGTCGGTGGACGCCCAGGAGCAGCCGAACAAGGCCCCGCTGGAGCAGGTGGGCGGCCGCGGGCTGCAGGTGGTGGCGGCGCTGTCGGCCGGGCAGTGGGGCGGACACCCGAGCCGGGGCCGGCTGGGCGCCTGGAAGGTGCCGGGCAAGGCGGTCTGGTTCGCGCTGCGGATACCGCCGTCGGCCGAGGCGGCCCGGTACGGGCGGCGGGAGCTGGACCCGGCCCAGGCCATCGATGAGCTTGAGGCGATGCTGGCCGACCGGGGCCTGGGCGGGCGGATGGTCCGGGCCGACGAGCTGGCCGCGGACATCTCGGTGCTGTCCATCAGCCGCCACCTGACGGTGTGGCGGCATGGCAAGACCCTCTCGTGGCGCGTCCAGGGCGGCGAGTACCAGCAGATGCAGGTCGTGGACCTGGTGGACGTGGCCGAGCAGATCATCTGCGCCCACGAAGAGGCGGCCCAGGCCGACCCCCTGATCGTCTGACCACCCCCAGCCCCGGCCGCCTCTCCCGTCGCAGCCATGCTGGGGCACGGCATCTTGTCGTTAGCGGCCCTCGAACACCGGGGTTTCCTTAGCCAGGAACGCCCGCACGGCGGCGGCGTGGTCCTGCGTCCCGCCCAGCACGCGCTCCAGCTCGGCCTCCCTGGCCAGTGACTCGTGCAGGCCGTGGGCGGCCGAGAACAGCAGGCTCTCCTTGATCGCGGCGTAGGCCAGGGTCGGGCCCGCGGCCAGCCGCTGGGCCAGCGCGGCCGCGGCGGCGGGCAGTTCGTCGTCGGCCACCACCGAGGTCAGCAGGCCCAGGCCGAGGGCCCGGTCGGCCTCGATGGGCTCGGCCAGCATCAGCAGCTCGGTGGCCCGGGCCGAGCCGACCAGCCGCTGGAGGTTCCAGGACACGCCGATGGCCGGGGCCAGCGCCATCCTGGCGAAGGCCAGCAGCAGGCTGGCCCGCCGGGCGGCGACCCGGAAGTCACAGGCCAGGGCGATGGCCGCGCCGGCCCCGGCGGCGGCGCCGTTGACCGCGGCGATCACCGGCTTGGGCATGCTGGTGATAGTCATCACCATGGGGTTGTACTGCTCGGCCACGGAGTCCAGGGGCGCGCTGTCCCGTTCCAGCAAATCGGCGTGCTCGCGCAGGTCCTGACCGGCGCTGAACGCCGAGCCGGCCCCGGTGATGATCAGCGCGCGAATGCGCTCATCACCTGCGGCGTCACGCAGTGCGTCGAGCAGGCTGACTTTGGTTTCGAAAGTGAGGGCATTCCTGGCCTCAGGACGGTTGAACGTGATCGTGGCCACCGATCCGGTGCGGGCACGGAGGACGCTGTTTGCCACGGGGTCTCCTGTCGGCCAAGCTCGTAACACTGATCATTACCACTCGCCGCCGCAACTGAAGGATAATGGAGGTACTGATCGAGATGCTTGTGGCTAGCCGGTCCCGCCAGGCACCGTAGCTGCGGTGCACTGCGCCCCAGCGAGGTTCCGTGCGGCCCCAAACGGCAGGGAAAAGGCAGGGAAGGGGATGCAGCATGGCGGCGATGAAGCCGCGGACGGGAGACGGTCCGCTCGAGGTCACCAAGGAGGGCCGCGGCATCGTGATGCGGGTTCCCCTCGAAGGCGGCGGTCGGCTCGTAGTGGAGCTGACGCCGGACGAGGCGGGAGCGCTCGGCGAGGCGCTTAAGACCGCTGTTGGCTGATCTTGCCGATCACGTCTGATGTCTCAGTGCTGTCGGGCGCCAGCACTCAGCCCCTTGACGCCTGTGTTTCCTCGCTAGCCGAAGCCGAGTCCGGAGTCGGGCTCCTGGCTGTGCCAGTCGAGCCCGGTGGCCGCACCGAGCCCGGGCTGGACGAGTTGCTTCCGGTCAGTGCCGCTGACGCTATCGCGGCGTTCGGCCTCACGGGCAAGGCCGGCCAGGCTGCCCTGGTCCCCGCGGACGTGGCGGGCCGCGTGGTCAGCGTGCTGCTGCTGGGCGTGGGTGACCGGTCGGCGGCCGCGCTGCGGCGGGCCGGCGCCGAGCTGGGCCGCCGGGTGGCCGACGGGGCCGTGGCGGCGACCACGGCGGTGGCCGGGGAGTCGGCCGACGGCGTCCAGGCCTTTACCGAGGGCGTGCTGCTGGGCGGGTACCGGTTCGACTTCAAGACCGACCAGGCCCGCAAGCCACCCGGCCGGGCCTGGCTGGCCAGCGCCGACCCCGAAGGCGCGGCCCCGGCGGTGGACCGGGCGACGATCATCGCCGAGGCGGTAGGGCTGGCCCGTGACCTGGCCAACCAGCCGTCGCTGACCAAGAGCCCGCAGTGGCTGGCCGACCGGGCGGTCCAGGTCACGGCCGGGCGCGAGGTCATGGTCCGGGTCTGGCCGCCACGGGAACTGGCCGCGGCGGGCTTTGGCGGCATCCTGGCCGTGGGCGCGGGGTCGGCCCAGTCGCCGCGGCTGATCGAGCTGAGCTACTCGCCCCCTGACGCGCGCTCGCACGTGGTGCTGGTCGGCAAGGGCATCACGTTCGACAGCGGCGGGCTGTCGCTCAAGCCGAACGACGGCATGAAGCTGATGAAGACGGACATGGCCGCGGGGGGCGCGGTCATCGCGGTGATGTCGGCGCTGGCCCGGCTGGGCGTGCGGCACCGGGTCACGGGCCTGGTGGCGGCGGCGGAGAACCTGCCGTCGGGCTCGGCCTACCGGCCGGGCGACGTGATCACCCACTACGGTGTTTCGCAAACAGCGTGGAGCCGCGCCGGCGGAGCCGGCCCCGCTCCAGGTGTTGCAAAAACAGCGTGGAGCCGCGCCGGCGAAGCCGGCGCGGCTCCACGAGGGCGCACGGTGGAGGTGCTCAACACCGACGCCGAGGGCCGGCTGGTGCTGGCCGACGCGCTGGCCTACGCGGCGGCCGAGCTGGAGCCGGACCAGATCATCGACCTGGCCACGCTGACCGGCGCGGCCAGGGTGGCGCTGGGCACCACCCACGCGGCGCTATACGCGACCGACGACGGGCTGGCCGAGGCGCTGCTCGCGGCGGGTCAGGCCAGCGGCGACCGGCTCTGGCGGATGCCGCTGGAGGACGACTACCGGCCCGCGCTTGACTCGGATGTGGCCGACCTGGCGCACGTCTCGCGGGCCCCGACGACGATGCCGGGCTCGATCATCGCGGCGCTGTTCCTGCGCGAGTTCACCGGGGGACGGCCCTGGGCCCACCTGGATATCGCGAGCACCGGGCGGTCAACGGAGAACGATGGCGAGCTGACTAAGGGCGCGACGGGATTCGGTACGCGGCTGCTACTGCGGCTGCTGGCCGACCC
>Ga0102924_1002930_pt1 | contig 18219 bp, 13 predicted proteins | sample PaiPotPPM11metaG_FD_80116 | JGI IMG/M metagenome (GOLD analysis project Ga0102924, IMG submission 80116) | Iron sulfur acid spring bacterial and archeal communities from Banff, Canada, to study Microbial Dark Matter (Phase II) - Paint Pots PPM... ...
CCCGCCTGCAGCCGCAGCCCGGCGGGCCGTCGCTCCTGGCCGTCGCCACCGGCCCGTATGCAGGCGAGGGCTTCGACTGCCCAGCCCTGGACACCTTGTTTCTCGCCGCACCGGTCGCCAACAAGGGCAGCCTGACCCAGTACGTAGGCCGGATCCTGCGCTCGCATGAGGATAAGGCCACGGCCGAAGTCCATGATTACCTTGATGAGCGGACAGGCGTCCTCGCCGCCATGCTCGCCAAACGCGCGCCCGGCTACACCGGTCTCGGTTTCCCCGACCCGCGCAGGCTCACGCCCACACCGAGCGCCAGCACGGACAGCTGCGTAGTTGATCCCGGCGGGGAATCGACTTTGGGTATCGGCGCAACGTAAAGACCCGTGGTTTGTTACTTCGGGGTGGCCAGCCATTCTGGCTCGGGGCGCGGAACGGATTTGAGCAGGGTGGCGGTGTAGGGGTCGCGAGGGCTGCTCAGGACCTCCTCGGTCGGGCCGGACTCGACGACCCGGCCCCCGTGCATGACGTAGAGGCGCTCGGTGACCTGGCGGACGATGGACAGGTCGTGGGTGATGAAGAGGTAACCGAGACCGCGCTCGGACCGCAGGTTGATCAGGAGATTGAGGATCTGCGCCTGGACGGACATGTCGAGCGCCGAGACCGGTTCGTCGCAGACGAGGATGCGGGGGTGGGCGGCGAGAACCCTGGCGATGGCCACGCGCTGACGCTCGCCACCCGAAAGGGCAACTGGCTTACGCTCGGCATAATCGACGGGCAGGCCGACCGAGCGGAGAAGGTCGCCGACTTCGGCGCTGCTGTCCTTTATGCCCGGCTCGCCGAGCGTGATCGCCTCTTTCAGGATCGAGCCTATGCTGCGCATCGGGTTGAGGCTGGAGTAGGGATCCTGGAAGACGATCTGGATGGTGCTGCGGAGCTGGCGGCGGTTCTTCGCGCTCAGGCCCGCCCAGTTGTCCGCGGGAATGCCGTCGATGGCGATGTGGCCGCTGGTGGCCTGCTCGAGGCCGACCAGGATGCGCGCCAGGGTGGTCTTCCCGGAGCCGGACTCGCCGACGATCCCGACGCTTTCGCCCTCGCCGACCTCGATCGAGACGCCGTCCAGCGCGGTGACGGTGCGGCGGCCGCTCCGGAAGACCTTGCGGGCGTCCTGGACCTGGATGAGGGGGGTCGCGGCTCCTGGCGATGAGGTGCCGGGGAGGCTCTCCTGCTCGCCTCGCTGTCGCAGCGAGGCCATCTCGGCCCGGATCTCGGACACCCGAACACAGGCCGACAAGCGGCCTGGCGCGGCCTCGGCCAGCGGCGGGGATCCCTGGGTGCACGGTGGCGCGGCCCAGCGGCAGCGGGGAGCGAACGTACATGACCCGGCGACGTCGTCAGGAGCCGGGACGGAACCGGGGATCGTCACCAGCTCGCCGGTGCGCCGCTCGGCCGACGGCTCGGAAAGAAGCAGCCCGAGGGTGTAAGGGTGCAGGGGCTCGGCGTCTAGCTCGGCCGAGTTGCCCACCTCGATCAGGGACCCGGCGTAAAGCACGTAGGCGCGATCGCAGACGGCGAAGGCGACCCGCAGATCGTGAGTGATCAGGATCAGGCTCATCCCGCGCGCTGTCTGAATGCTCTTGATCAGCGCCAGGACGTCCCGCTGCGTCGTGACGTCAAGCGCGGTGGTGGGCTCGTCGGCAATCAGGACGCGCGGGTCGCGGGCCAGGGCGGCGGCGATCCCGACCCGCTGCCGCATGCCTCCCGATAGCTGGAACGGATAGCGGTCGGCCACCGACGCGTCGCGGATCCCGACTTCCGCGAGCCGGCGGACCACCTCCTCGCGCCTTGCCTCACGACTGAGGCGCGGTTCGGCGAGAAGCGATTCGGCGATGATATTTCCGCAGGTCAAAACGGGGTTGAGCATGGTGAACGGGTCCTGCAAGATCAGGCCGATCTCGCTGCCGCGCATGGCCTGCCACTCCCGCTCGGTGAGCTCGAGCAGGTTGCGGTCCCGGTAACGGACCTGGCCCGTCGCGACCAGGGCGCGGGGCAGGAGACCCATGATCGCACGGGCCGTCATCGACTTCCCGCTGCCTGACTCGCCTACGATCCCGATCGTTTCCCCGGGGCCCAGTGCGAGGTCAACGGACGTGACAATGGTGGTCCGGCTACCCGGACGCTGTCGCCGGATCCGGAGTCCCTCGACCTCGAGCACGGGACTCAGGGGCGTGTCCTGAGCGACGGAGGGCAGCGATTCGGGGATCACCGGGCCGCTCCCCGGCTGGTTAGCTGCTCGTATACCCAGTCACCGATCAGGTTCATCGATATCGCGGTCAGCACGATCATCAGGCCCGGGGCGATGGTGGCGAGAGGGTTAGTGAACAGGAGCGCCTCGTTCTGCGACAGCATCAGCCCCCAGTCCGGAGTCCCTGGCGGAAGGCCGAGACCAAGGAACTCAAGGCCGGCCAGCGTCACCAGTGAGCCGGCGAACACCAGGCAGGTGTTCGCCACGGCGATCGGGGAGACATTCGGCCAGATATGGAAGAGCATGATCTTCCACCGGGGCAGGCCGAGGGTCTTGACCGCCTCTACGTAAGGGCGCGGCACCTGCTCCAGCGTCGCCCCGCGAATCACCCGGGTGTCGAACGGCACGGTGAGCACGATGAGCACGACGATGGCCAGCCAGTAACTGCTGCCCACGGCCCCGGCCACGACGACCAGGATGACCAGGGCGGGGAGCGACCACATGAAATCGACCCAGCGCATGATCACCGCGTCGGCGACCCCGCCGCGGTAGCCCGCGAACAGTCCCAGCAGATTACCGAGGAGGAACGAGGCGGCGGCGATAACCAGCGGCCCGAAGAACGCGGTCCGCGCCCCGGTGATCAGTCGGGAGAACACATCACGGCCCAGCGCGTCGGTTCCGAGCCAGTGCGCGCCCGAGGGCGGGGCATTGATAACCGTCAGGTGCTGGGCTGCCGGGCTCTGCGGGGCCAGCAGCACACCGAAGACTGCCATCACCAGCACTCCGGCGATCACCAGGAAGGACACCCAGATGACCGGGGAAACAACACGGCGGCGAGCACGTCCGCCCGGCTCGCGCCTTTCCTCGGCCAGGACCAGAGCGGTGTTGGTGGTCACGTCGAGCGCTCCCCGACTCGAATGCGCGGATCGACGACCATATAGACGACGTCGGCCAGCAAGTTGGCGACGACGATAACGACAGCGAAGAGCAGCACAACTCCCTGGAGCGTGGGGATATCCTTCGCGGTCGCGGCCGTGACCAGAAGTGAGCCGAGGCCGGGCAGCGAGAAGGCTACTTCCACCAGAACCACGCCGACGATCAGGGAAGACAAGATGACGCCGCTAATGGTGATCACCGGGATCAGGGCGTTGCGGAGCAGGTAGGAGTACAGGACCCGGCGTGACGAGAGGCCGCGCGCCCGCGCGAACACGACATACTCCTGGTCGAGGGTGCCGATCATCGCGGCCCGGGTGTGCCTCACCACATAAGCCACGGTCGTGACGGCCAGAGCGACGGCCGGGAGGGTGAGATGCCAGAGTTCGTCGACGAAGCCCGAGCCCACTCCGTAGGCGGGGAACCAGTGGATCCGGATGGCAAAGACGTAGAGCAGGACCACGCCGGCAAAGAACGGGGGAGTGGAGAGGCCGAGCATAACCGCGCCGGTCAGGCCCCGGTCGACGATGCTGCCGCGCCTCAGGGCGGAGGCCACGCCGAGGCCGACCCCGAAGACCATGGTCAAGATGAAGGAGTAGACCCCGAGGAACAACGACAGGGGCAGGCGCGCCCCGATCTCGCTGGTCACGGAAAGGCCGGTCTGGGTCGAGGTGCCAAAGTTCAGCTGCACGGCCTGACGTGCCCAGAGCCAGTACTGGACCATGAACGGCTTGTTCAGGTGGTACTCCCGGGTAAGCGCTCGCACCGTCGCGGCCGTATGCGGTCGTGCGCCCAGCAGTATGTCGATCAGACTGCCGGGTGAAATGTACAGGAGCGAGAACGTGACGAACGAGATCAGTACGAGCAGCACGGCCAGGACGACGAGCCGCCGCAGCACGAAGAGGAGCAATGCATAGTTGCTCAAGCGCTGGCCATCTCCTTCTCGTCGACGCTGTGTTCCCCCACCCAGAGGGGCTGCAACTGCGGCCCCTCTGGGTGCACCTGTCGGGACAACTGCCGGTCAGCCCTGCTTGCTGACTCCCAGCAGCCAGGGGCCGAGGTCGTAGTAGTAGCCGTTGAAGTCGGGCCAGATGTATCCCTTGGCCAGGGCCACGGTCGCGTCTTCGTTGAAGAGCGGAACGAACGGCGCCGCCTGCGCGTAGGCCTTGTCGATCTGGCCGTAGATCTGCAGGCGGGTGGCGTTATCGGTGGTGGCGAATCCCTGGTTGATGAGGTCGTTCACCGGCGTGGGAGCCCAGTTCATGGTGTTCCAGTTCCCGGCGCTGATGTTGGCCTTGCCCATCTGGAAGTCAAAGGCCTCGCCAGGGTCGCGGGAGACCGAGCCGCTGTAGGTGAAGGTAGCGAAGATGCCCGGGCGGTTACCGCTAGTCAGGTTGGCATTCTGCTGATCGACGGTCATGACGTCGAGCTTCAGGTGTATTCCGATCCTGGCCAGCTCGGCGGCGATTGCCTGGCTCACATTGGGATAGGAACCAGCGCCCTCGACGCTGACTGTCGCGTTGACGCCGTGGGGGTACGGTGACTGCGCCATCTCAGCCTTGGCCTTGGCCAGGCTGTACGGGTAGGTCGGAACCGACGTGAGCACGCTATTGACCTGCGACGAGGAGCCGATGTTCTCCAGCAGCCCGGCCGAGAGGAACTGGTACACCGGACTGGCGTAGCCGCCCCATGCCGCGATCAGGGCGGGACGATCCAGCGCGTAGGCCACGGCCAGGCGCACGTGAAGGTTATTCCATGGCTTCTGCAGCACGTTCATGTAGAAGCCGCCCTGTACCGCGTAGCTGGGGACGGTGGTGAGCTGCGCGCCGGCGGTTGACGCGAAGGCCTTGTTGTCGATCGGGAAGGCGAGATCGATCTCGCCGTCACGGTAGGCGAGAGCCTCGCTCGTCTCGCTGGAGAAGAACTGAACCGAGACCTTCTTGATGTTGACCTTGCCGCGCCAGTAGTGGGGGTTCGCCTTCAGCTCGGCGCTCGTGGTGCCGTTGTAACTGGTGAACTCCCACGGGCCGGTGCCCATGACGCCGGTACCCGGCTGCCCGAACTTGGACCCGTGCGCCTCGAAGAACTTCTTCTCGAAGATCCCGAGCGGGTCGCCCGCCGGCACGACGGCCCAGGCCGCGTCCGGCTTGGTCAGGGTCACCGTGACGGTGTAGGGCCCGGTGGCCGTGATGCTCTTCAGCGTCGTCGGGAAGTTGTAGGCGTCGAGCGAGCCAGCCTTGCGGTAGTAGTTCAGCGAGAAGGCGACGTCGGTAGCCGTGAGCGTGTCGCCGTCGGAGAACTTCACTCCGTGGCGGATGTTGTACACGTACGTAGTCGGGCTGGCCTGCTTCCACGACTGGGCGAGCCACGGCTCCAGTTTCCCGGACTTCTCGGCTATCAGCAGCGGCTCGAGAGCGAGCCCGCCGAGCTGATATCCGATGTTGCTGCTGTCGTAATTCAGAGTCGTCGGCGCCGGGTCGAAGCCCACCGTGAACTGCGGGATTGTGCTACCGGAGGCAGACTGACCGGGGCTGCCGGGGCTGGAGGCCGAACATGCTGCCAGCGCGCAGCTGCCCAGGAGCACAGCCCCGATGGCCGCGCCAATTGTCGAGGATGTCTTTCTCGATCTGGGTAGCATTGCGCACCCTTTCTGCCGTCAACAGATCGGTTGGTAGCCACGGGGCGGGGCTACGTTCCACGGCCGGGCCCCCCCGACGGGTGGGTGCACCGCAGCGTCACGGGAGGCGCTGACGCCCCGGGCTCTCGCCGGGACGGCACACCAGCCAGACAACAGCAACGTGCACTTTAACCTGCCATTCAGCCAGACAGGTGATATGTCGATACGTAAGGTGTATTATATTACTCGGGGCTTCGGGGCTGTCAAGGCTCTGGTGCGGCGGTCGGCGCTCAAGGCGGAAAGGCCCGTTGACCAGGCCCTTCGTCGCGTGACGCAGGCGTCTGCTGACTGGTCAGCCCGGGCAGCTGGGGGAGCAGATCGCCGTGTTCGCGGCGGCAGCCGGTCCGGGAACACGGCGGGGAGTCGGCGATGACGGCGCCGTCTCGTGCGTCACATCAGCAACGCGGTGGGGGAGTGGCTCGGATCGCGGGTCCATGGCCCAGACGACCTGAACCACTCAGCGGGTGCGGTACTGGTGTGGCGGGAGGGGCGACTGTGCAGCGCCAGGGCCGTCCTCCGGCACGCGCCGGTACAGTTGGCACGCGCCGGTACAGCCGGCACGCGCCGGTACAACCGGCTAAGGCTTGCGGGACGCCGCGGGCTTGTCGGCGGCCAGCTCGTCCTTGCCGGCCCAGATTCCTCGCGCGTGCTGCAGATGGCGGTCCATTATCGCGGCCGCCTCGTCAGCGTTACCGGCGATGACGGCGTTGAGCAGGGTGGCATGCTCATGCGTCGACTGAATCAGGCTCTCGGTCCCGGCCACGTAATCGAGGCCATACAGCCGACTCTGGTCCCGCAGGGAGCCCGCGACCTGGAGCAGCCTCTCGTTCTCAAGATGGCCCATGATGCCCAGGTGGAAATCGCGGTCGCTGTCCAGGAACCCCACCCAGTCGCCCGCGGCGGCGTACTTCTCCGTGGCCCTGGCCAGTTCCTGAAGCTCGGTCGCCTGGTCAAGTAGCTTGCGCTCGGCGACCAGGCGCACCGCGCCAACCTCGACGATCTTCCTGAACTCCACGATCTCGTTGAGTTCGTGCTCGCTCACCTCGCGGACGCGGAACCCCCGATTGCGGGCGAGTTCCACTAGCCGTTCCCTGGCCAGCTCGAGGACGGCCTCGCGGACGGGCGTGACGGACACTCCGAGCTCGCTCGCCGTCGCGCCGAGTGCGTAGAGCTCACCCGGCCGCATCGCCCCGGAGATGATCCTGGCGCGGAGCACTCGCAGCGCCTGGTTTCGCAAGGTAGACGGCTCGAGCTTGATGACGCCGGGACCTGGCCCTGCGGTCGACTCTGGGCTAGTCACGCGGCCAGCCTCCCTGTTCCTGACGTGTGTTCGCTAATGCTCTCACAGCTCTACGTTAAGGCTTGACCCTCTATACGTTACTCCCTAAGGTGTTATACATAACATTCTGCGGAGGTGACGTGACACTAGCCGACCCGCACGCCGACCCGCACGCGGGGGCCGACGGACATGCCATGCACTCGGACGCGATAGTCATCGACGGCACCTGCCCCGGCGAGCACTGGCGCGAGGCCTACTCCTCGTGGCTGTCGGGCGGCGCCAGCGCCTGCGTGGTCAGCGTCGCAGCGTGGGAGAGCTGCAGGGAGACGATGGATCGCCTGGGCGAGGTCTTCCGGATGGTGCGCGAGAGCGACGAGCTCAGCCTGGCCACCGACACCGCCGGCATCCGTGCGGCCAAGCGTGACGGCAAGCTCGCGGTGGTGCTGCACTTTCAGGGGACCAGCCCGTTCGAGTACGACCTTGACCTGGCCGAGACCTACTGGCGACTCGGAGTCCGCGTGGTCCAGCTGGCCTATAACGTCCGCAGCCCGGCCGCGGACGGGTGCGAGGAGCCGGGCAACGCCGGGCTCAGCCGGTTCGGCCGCCAGCTCGTGGCCGAGTTCAACCGCCTGGGAATCGTGGTGGACGTCTCGCATACCGGCCACGCGTCGAGCATGGACGCGGTGACGGCATCCTCGGCACCGTGCATCGCCTCGCACTCAAACGCGGCGGCCGTCCATGCCAGCCGGCGCAACCTCCGGGACGACCTGATCAAGGCCATCGCGGGCAGCGGCGGAGTCATCGGGGTCAACGGGTTCCCGGCGTTCGTCGCGGACACGACCGTGCCGGCCCTGGATCAGTACATCGACCATATGGCTTACATCGCCGAGCGGGTCGGGCCTGGTCACGTGGGCGTGGGCATCGACTACACGTTCCGCGACCTGCCCATGCCGGCCTACGAGCAGCTCATCGCGGATGGCCACTGGTCAAGGGAGAGCTATCCGCCGCCGCCATGGCACTATCCCATCGGACTCGAAGACGCCTCCGGGCTCCCGAACCTCACTCAGCGGCTGCTGCAGCGCGGGTTCAGTGAGCAGGAGGTACGCGGAATTCTCGGAGAGAACTGGCTGCGCGTGTTCGACGCAGTCTGGGTCGCGTCGTAACGGAGGATCATCCTGCAATGACTGAGATTCCAACCGGGATTCCATCCGGGCGCCTGGACGAGGTCGCGCCAGAGTTCGCCGAGTTGCTGCGGAAGCCGGGACGTATGGCGTCGCCGGACTTCACGGTGCCTGAGATCAAGGTCGATACGGTGATGGTCCCGATGCGCGACGGGATTCGCCTCGCGACGGACGTTTACCTGCCCCCGAAACTGCCCGCGCCGACCGTCGTCATGCGGACGCCCTACGAGCGGGACCAGGACGTCAACGTCGGGGTGTTCATGTCGCTGGCCCGGCGCGGGTTCGCCGTGGTCTCGCAGGACTGCCGGGGGACGGGCGGAAGCGAGCCGGATTTCTGGGACTACTACGTCCGTGAGCCGGAGGACAGCTACGACCTCGTCGAGTGGATCACTCACCAGGACTGGTTCGACGGCTTCATCGGCTCCACCGGCGGCTCGTATGTCGGGCAGACCCAGTGGTGCATGGCCATGCACCCGGCGATGTCGGCCACGGTGCCCGAGGTCAGCGGCCTGGGGGTGGGAATCAACACCCTGCACCTGCACATGTTTATGAACGCCTATGCCAGGTCGATGGGCAACGGCGAGGACATACTCGACATCTCCTTCGAGGATCTCGAAGGAGTCATGCTCGACGAGACGCTGGCCACGGGGTACTTCAACGAGCCCCTGTACCGGCCGCTGGCACCGGCGGTCCTCAAGCGCTTCCCCGAGCTGGCCGACGAGTCGCCGCATCAGGCTCAGCAGCGGCTGTGGGCCCACTACTGCTCGCTGGGCAACGCCGACCGTGCCGAGCTCGTCAAGGAGATCACCGGCGCGCGCAACGTCACCATCGTCGAGGTCGAGTCACTGCCGGGCAGTTTCGGCGCCACGATCTCGCACGACCGGCACACCCTGCCGCATACCCAGATGGAAGAGGTAGTGCGGTCGCTGCACGCGCCGGCGCTCATGGTCAGCGGCTGGTATGACTGGGGCCTGAACGACCTGTTCGCCACCTGGGCCCTGCTCGGCCGCGCGGCCCCCGAGTCGCTGCGCTCGCGCTGCCGCCTGCTGATCGCCCCGAGTTCGCACGGCACGGCCGGTTACCACGAGGGCCGGGAGGGCCACCCGGAACTCGACCTGCCCTACCGGACAGCGGATATCCGCGGGGTGCTGGCCCGCTGGTACACGGCCGTGCGCGAGGACGCGCTCGATTCGTGGCCGACGGTCATCTACTACCTGATGGGCGCCAACGAATGGCGCGTGGCCGACTCGTGGCCGGTCCGCGACGCCGAGCCGGCGCGGTTCTACCCCGGCCCGGGCGGGACGCTCGCCACGGCGGAGCCGGCGTCCCCGGCGGAGCCGGACAGCTACGTCTACGACCCGGACGATCCCACGCCGACCAAGGGCGGCAGCATCGTCTCCTACGTGTACCCGGCCGGCAGCGTCGACGTCAGCGACCTACAGCAGCGCCCCGACGTGCTGAGCTACACGACCGAGCCGCTCGAGCAGGACCTGGATGTGGTCGGGCCGCTGCGGATGGTCCTGTACGCCAGCTCCAGCGCCGTTGATACTGACTTCGTCGCGCGGCTGACTGATGTCTTCCCCGACGGCCGGGCCATCCAGTTGCAGGCCGGCGCGCTCCGGACCCGCTACCGCGACCCGGACGGGGAGCCCAGCTTCCTGGAGCCGGGACGGGTGTACCGGCTGGAGATCGACATGTGGGCGACCGCGAACCGGTTCAAGGCCGGCCACCGGCTGCGCGTCGACATCTCCTCCGCCGACTTCCCCAGGTTCGACCGCAACACCAACCGCGGCGGCGAGCCCGGAGACCCCGTCCCGGCCCGCCAGACGATCTACCACGACCCCGAGCACCCCTCCCACCTCGAGGTTCGTGTCCTGCCGCGGTGAACGGGCCGGGGCTCAGACGGCCGCAGGCTTCCAGACGGCCTTAGCCACGCGCAGGAAGTTGCCACCCATGATCGCGGCGATGTCCTCGGCCGGGTAGCCGAGCCCCCGGAGCTCGGCCTCCAGCCGGGGAAGCTGCTCGGGCTCGACGAACTTGTAGCTGTCCCACTGCTGGTAGCTGGCGGGGAACACCTGCGTGTACCTGGCCAGCTCCTGGCTCAGGTCGTCGTTGTCGAAGACGTAGTCGGTGCCGATCCCGACATGCTCGGGACCGACCAGCTGGACGGCATAGTCGATGTGCCGCGCCATCGCGGCGGGACTGGCGTCGTTGTCGCCCAGGAAGATGCCGACACCGTTAATTCCTATTACCCCGCCGGTCGCGGCGCAGGCCAGGGCCTGGTCGTCGCGGATGTTCCGGTCGTGCTCCCAGACTCCGCGCATGGACGAGTGGCTGAAGATGACCGGCGCGGATGACCGCTCGATGGCCTCCATCGACGTCCGGTAACCACAGTGCGAGACGTCGACCATCATCCCGGCCCGGTTCATCTCATCGACCACATCGCGGCCGAAGCTGGTGAGCCCGTCGTCTCTGGGCGCATGGCAGCCGAAGCCAGCCAGGTTCTCGCCGTTGTAGGTCAGCAGCATCGACCGCACGCCCAGGTCGTAGTAGGTCTGGACCATGCTGACCTCGCCGCCCAGGGGATTGGTGTCCTCCAGGTCGAACCCGACCACGAGACGGCCCGCCTGCCGCGCCGCGGCGATGTCGTCGGCCGAGCCGACGAGCTGGAAGGAATCGGGAGCACGGAGTATCTGCCGCCGCCACGAACTGAGGACCGGCATGCTGTCGGCCAGGCCATGAGGGCCGTACCCGACATTGACCGAGACGTAGCTGACGCCCACCTGGCGGTACCGGTCGAGAGGCGCGATGTCGCAGCCCGGCACCAGGGGCAGGCAGCAATGCTGTTCCCAGGCGAACGCGACGTCCAGGGAGCTGTCAGCGGTCATCGCGAATCTGACTCCTTCGATCCTGAGGTGTCCCGCGGACAACTGTCACGCGGAGAACTCGAAGCTGGCCATCGTGCCGTCAGCCGCGGCCCGCTGCCACAGGAGATGCAGCAGGGCCAGATCGGCGCTGGCCGTTCCGACGGACTTGAAGATGGTGATGCCGCGGCGCTGAGCGCGGTCAAAGTGCGCCTCAAGCGCGCCGAGCTCGACAATGGATTCCGCCCTGGGGGCACCGCAGGCCACGGCGGCCATCAGGTCGCCGGCCTCCCGGAGCGCTCCGTGCGGATCGTCTGAGCACACCAGCCCGGCCGCGGCCAGCACCGAGGTTCCCAGTTCCCTCATGTCGGCCCGGAAGGCTCCGACCGCGTTGATGTGAACGTCGGATCGCACGTCGCCCTCCTCAACCAGGGCCGTGACGGACGTCGTCGCCAGGCAGACGACAGCCGCGTCCTTGACTGCCTCGCTGACGCTGCCGCAGATGCGGACATCCAGTTCGGGCAGGAGCGAACCGAGCCGGCCGCGAAGCTCCTCCGCCGAGGCGCGGTGCAGGCTGGCCAGCTGCACACGCTCGATCGGCCGGACTGCCGCGCATGCCTCCACAAGCGTCAGTGCCTGCCCGCCGGTGCCCACCATGGCCAGCACCGATGCGTCAGGCGGCGCGAGCACCTCGGTCGCGACTCCGGAGAGCGCCCCGGTCCGCAGCGCCGTGACCGTAGTCGCGTCGGCGACCAGCAACGGCTGGCGGGTGGTGTAGTCCAGCCAGGACGCGAGCCCGAGGATGGTCGGCAGCCCGGACGCCCGGTTGCCTGGCGCCACGGAGACGAGCTTCGTGGCGACACCGTCGCGTTCGGCTGACTCGGCCGCCATCAGCAGGGTCCCGCCGGGCAGGGCGACTCGTGGCGCGGCCACGAGACCTCCGGCGGCGAGCTCGCTGGCCGCCTGGCCCACGACGCGGATGACATCCTTCATCGTGACCAGGCGGCGGATGTCACTCGCGCCGAGCAGCAGCGTCGGGCGGCGTGCGGACGTCGGCGCGGTCATGCTGGAGCCACTAGCCGGCTGCGCGCCGGGCCAGCCGGTGGCCGGTGTACATCAGCTGGAAGGCGTCGCCGGTTTTCTCATGGAAGGTGAGCGCCTGCGGACCGCCGATGAGCTCGCCGCGGGAGACCAGCGTGTTCTCGCTGATGGGCGCGGCACGGAACTCGGTGACCATGCCCTGCAGCTCCGTCCTGGCCCCGACAAGCTCTTCCGGCACTCCCTCGAGGTGCACCACCAGGCCATCTGAGTCCCGCGTTATCCGCGTGCGCATCGTCGCCCGGCTGAACTTCCCGACGAACGCGTCAACCGGGATATCGTGCCGGATCTCACCGGCCGGCGTGGCCAGCGGTGACGGCCTCGAGGGCAGGAGCAGCCGGACGAGATCGTCGTGCAGCGGCCGTCCGATGTGGCTATTGGCGAAAGAAGCCATCGCGAAGTTGTCCTCGGGCGAGATCTGCGCATGCGCGACCCCGCCGAGCGAGCCGCCGCCGTGGGAAAATACGCGGGTCCCGGCGTGCTGGTTGTACATCCAGCCCAGTCCGAAGCCGCTGTCCGGCCCGGTCGGATCGGGGCTGGTCGGCGTCCGCATGGCCTGGATCGACTCGTGGCTGAGCAGCCGGGTCCCGTCGGGCAGCACGCCATCGGCCAGATGCATCCGCAAGAAGGCAATCTGGTCTTCCACGGTGATGATGGTCACGGTCCCCGGCGCGGCCCACGCGTCCGGGTACATGAACTGCGTGGTGGGCTCGGGCGTGCCATCGCTGGCCGGGAAGCTGCCGATAGCCGTGCGATAGAGCATCGCCTCACGGGCGGAGAAGACCGTGCGCTGCACGCCCAGCCGGCCGACCACGCGCTCGCGCAGGTGCTCAACGAAGTTCTTCCCGGTCAGCCTGCGCAGGACGAGTTCCGCGACGATCCAGCCGGCGTTGTTGTAGGAGGAGACAATTCCTGGTTCCGTGAGCTTCCCGGCCTGCGCCAGGGGTCCCAGGTAGTCTTCGGCGCCCTCGGGGTACGGGCGCGACTCCACGAACAGGTCGGACGTGTCCACGCCATTGGAGTGGTTGACCAGGTGCCGGAAGGTGAGGGACCGGGCCACGTCCACGTCGGCACCGAACTGTATGTCGGGCGCGTAGCTGACGATCGGCACGTCCAGGTCGAGCAGCCCTTCCTCGACGAACGTCATGAACAGCGTGGTCGCCCAGACCTTGGTGATCGAGCCGGTCAGGAAGGCCGTATCGACGGTCATCGGCACGCCGGTGTTGAGGTTGGCCAGGCCAGCCGCCGCGGTGACGAGCTCACCGTCCTGCCACGCGGCGACGACCGCTCCCGGCACCTGATGCTTCAAGACGAGCTCTCCGAGCTGGCCTCGCAGATCCGACTGACTGACCGGCATCGGCGACATGCCCCCCTTCGTCAGGCAACGTGACTGGTGCCTTACCTTACACCTAAGGTTTTAATACGATAAGGTGCCAGCTGATGGAGGTTGGGAGGGGGAGTTCCTGATGAACGCTGCTCCAGGGAACGCGACCTCGCTCGCCGGGCACCTGAGCGTCCCCGGCGGCTACCTGGACGCCGCTGGCCCGCTGATCCAGCCCAGGGATCTGGGGAAGCACCTGCCCGACCTGCGCACCGGGGAAGTGACGACGGTGCTGGCCACGGTCGCCTCGATCGAGGACTCCCGGTATGCGCTGGGCGCCCTCGCGCACTGGCTGTCGATGGAGCGCGAATCGTCGATGCCGTTCCGCATCGCCCGGTCCGCCGCCGATATCGAGGCCGCGCACGACGCCGGGGACCTCGCCGTGGTCCTGCACTTCCAGGGCTGTGACCCGATCGAGGCCGACGTCAACCTGCTCGATGCCTACCACGCGCTCGGCGTCCGGGTCATGCAGCCCACCTACAACGCCAGGAACCGTCTCGGCGACGGCTGCCTGGAGCGGGCCAACAGCGGCCTGTCAAAGCTCGGCCGTGCGGCCATCGCCAGGATGAACGAGCTCGGGATCGTCGTCGACGTGGCCCACGTCGGGCGGCGCACCAGCCTGGAGGTCATCGAGGCCAGTTCCGCCCCGGTGATCGTCAGCCACGGCAATCCCTGCGGCGTCTACGAAAGCCGGCGTAACCTCACCGACGAGCAGATCAAGGCCGTGGCCGCCAGCGGCGGCGTTATCGGCGTATGTGCGTTCCCTGGCTTCGTCAGCGCCGCCGACGCTGATCTCGGCAAGCTCCTTGACCACGTCGACTATCTCGCCGCCCTCGTCGGCGCCGAGCACGTCGGGCTGGGCATGGACTTCAGCGTCGAGACCGAGGAGGACTACGACTACTTCGGCTACGAGGAGGACACCTATCCCCGGCCGCCCTGGAACTACCCGCCGGGCATCGCAGGCTTCGCCGATATCCGCAACATCGGGGACGGGCTCGCTGGCCGCGGTTATAGCACCGACGCGATCGCCGGAATCGCCAGCGGCAACTTCCTGCGCGTCTTCCGCCAGGTATGGGGCCGATGACGCCCGGGCGGCTGTTCGACGTCCAGGTGCCGATGGCGGACGGCGTCAGCTTGTCGACCGACGTCGTGCTTCCGGCCCCGGCCGGGACCTGGCCGGCCATCCTGATCCGCACGCCTTACTCCAAGGTCAATGACCGCATCCTGGGCTGGGCCGACTTCTTCAGCGATTACGGCTACGCGGTCGTCGCCCAGGACGTGCGCGGCCGCGGTGACTCCGACGGGGTCTGGGAGCCGTGGATCAGCGAGTTCGATGACGGGCATGACGCCGTCGAGTGGATCGCCGCTCAGCCCTGGTGCACCGGCAAGGTCGGGATGCTCGGCGGGTCCTACGAGGGATGGGTGCAGTGGGCGGCCGCCGCCCGCCACCCGGCTCACCTGGCCGCGATGGTGACCAGCGGCAGCCCCGGGCGCTGGTTCCGCGACTGGCCCTACCGGTTCGGCGCGTTCTGGGCCGGTGACTACATGGAGTGGCTGAACCTCACGGCGCGCCGGGTAGTCCAGCCGTTCCCGTACCCGGACTGGGCCTGGATGATCGGCCACCCGGACCTGCGGACCCTGGACGCTGACTGCGGCCGCCCGCTCGCTTCGTGGCAGGCGGCGCTCGACCACTCCACCTACGACAGCTACTGGCATTCACTCGACGTCACCGGCTACGAGCGGATGGACATCCCGGTCCTGCACCTGACCGGCTGGTGGGATGCCTGCGCGCCCGGTGAGTTCCATCATTTCCAACAAATGCGCAACCGCTCGCCCGCCGCCGGCCGGCAGTCCCTGATAGTCGGCCCCTGGGATCACGGCGGCGCGGTGGTAACCGGCCAGGCGGTCCAGGGTGACCTGGCCATAAGCGCCCGGGGCACCGTCGACCTGCGGCTCGTCTGGGAGCGCTGGTTCGCCAGGTGGCTCAAGGGCGAGCCCGCCGACGCCGCTGACCCTGCGGTCCGCTACTACGCCCTCGGTGCCAATCAGTGGCGCGAGTCAGGCAGCTGGCCGCCGGCCGAGAGCCAGGAGCACGTCCTCTACCTGCACGCCGACGGGACGGCCAGCACGGAGCCGCCAGCGACCGGGGCGGTCAGGGACTACGAGTACGACCCGGCCCGTCCGGTACTCAGCATGCTGATGCCGCACAACCGGGACCGGCTTGAGTGGGCGCCGCGGCCCGCAGTCCTGATCGACGGGCGCGCCGACGTACTCAGATACCAGACGGCGCCGGTCACCGCCCCGCTGTCGATCGCCGGCCCGGTGCGCGCGGTGCTATTCGCCTCCACGACCGGCCCGGACACCGACTTCGTCGTCTCTCTCGGCTACATACGGTCCGACGGCAGCACCACGATCCTCGCGGATGGCATCGTCCGCGCCGCGATGCGCTCCAGCCTCGAGGAGGTCACCCTGCTCGAGCCGGGGGAGATCTGCCAGCTGGACATAGAGGTGAACGACATCGCGCTCGAGCTCGCCCCCGGCGAGGCGCTCGAGATCGCCATCAGCTCGTCACTGGCCCCGAACTACCATCCCAATCCCAACACCGGGCTCGGCTACGCGAGCGATGCGCCGCCCGTCGTCGTCCGGCAGACCATCTACCACGGCGGGCACCACCCCTCAAGGCTCGTCCTGCGCGTCGTTCCTGCCCAGGCGCAGACAGCCAGGCTGGCGGATTCTCCGTAGCCGGATGAGCGTCGGAAGGAGCGCCATGGCCGGCCAGGGAGGCAGCCGGGCAAGCCGTGGGGCGGTGGTCGGCGACGGGATCGTGGGCGGTGATCAGCGGGTAGATTGACGGCTGATGGTCCGGGTCGATTGTCACCTGCACACCGTGGCCTCCGGCGACGCCGTGCTCACGCTGGACCAGCTCGCCGGGCGGGTCCAGGAGACGGGCCTGGACGTGGTGTTCATCACCGACCACAACGTCACCTCGGCCGCGGTCACCGCCGCCGAGCGCGACCTAGGCGTGCGCGTCATCGTCGGCGAGGAGATCCGGACTCCGGACGGTGACATGATCGGCCTGTTCCTGACCGAGCGGGTTCCGTACGTGCTGCCGGTAGCGGAGGTGGTGGCGCGGATCCGGGCTCAGGGCGGCCTGGTCTACGCACCGCACCCGTTCGACCTGGTCAGGTCCAGCCTGGGCCGGGTACTGCCCGGCCTGTGCGCCCGAGGCGACGTTGACATCATCGAGGTGTTCAACGCCAAGATCGCCGATCAGGCGCTGAACGACCAGGCTGCGGCCCTGGCCGCCGCCTGCTCCCTGCCCGCCGCGGCCGGCTCGGACGCCCACGACGCGCCCGGCGTGGGCGCCGCCTACCTCGACATGCCCGACTTCGACGGGCCGGTCGAGTTCCTGGCCGCGCTGAATGACGCGCGGGTGACGGGGGAGTACCGGCCGCACGCCCCGCGTTACCCCCGGCGGAGCTAGCTGCCCTGCAGGCGATCACCCGGTGCCTGCAGGGCAGCCCGTGACGCGGTCGATGCCGGGTGAGTCAGCCGTCGAACCAGAAGGGGTTGAACACCTCGCCGGCCGCGTTGGAACTGGGGCACGTGACGTCGTTGAGGTAGTCCCCCGGGCCGGCCGCCATCTCCAGGCACTTGCCGGTCGCCACGTTCACCAGCTGGTAGTAACCGGGGTAAGTGGCACTGCTGGCCGGCTCGGCCTTCCATTCCTCTGACGTGTCCCCGCTGGGGCAGCTTTCCTCGAGAACCTCGTAGCTGTGGCTGCTGCCGCCGTCGAGCAGGCAGATATCGCGCGGGCCGTCGAAGAAGGTCAGCACGTCATAGCCGCCCGATGTCCCGTCGAACTCAGGGATCAGGTAAGTGCCGCTGCCCTTCGTGGCCGTCCAGGTGACCCGGCCGTTGTGGCCGTTGCCTTCTATGTAGTCCGGCGTGTGGCTGGCCACCACCTCCCTCCAGTCCACGCCGGCCGCCGGGCTGGCCGGGCAGGGAGCCCAGCTGGTCTGGCTTGTGCTGCCGAAATAGCTGCAGTTCACCGCGAACGAGGTGCCCGTCGCATTCAGCGCGCCGGGCTCGCCGTAGCCGTCCGTGGTGTCCCCGGCGGTGATGATCGGGGTGCCGTCGGCCGTGTTGAAGGTGGCCGCGTTCCAGTAGTTCGCCAGCGCGTTCAGCGAGCCCGCGGTGCCCGTGCGGGAGGTGATGGCGACGTTGCTCCAGCCCCCGCCGCCGCTCCACTCCGGGAGCGGGAAGCCCGGCATCGAGCCGCCGGGCTGCTCCATCGTGGCCTCGGCGGTGCTGAAGCCGCACGACCCGCCCGAGGGGCAGGCCAGAGACTCGGTCGTGGTGCTGCCGTAATTGGCCCCGTAGCCCAGGCTGAACTCGTACTTGCTGGTCGCGCTGTCCCACTGGGCGGTGAACTGCAGCTTGGCGCCCGCTACGAGGGTGCCGCTGGCCGGACTGAAGTAGTCCAGCCCCGGCCAGACCGACGAGCCGCCGCCGAGGATCGTGTACCAGGCGTCGTAGCTCGCGCTGCCCGAGCCGAGGTCCCCCGGCG
>Ga0102924_1002931_pt1 | contig 18215 bp, 10 predicted proteins | sample PaiPotPPM11metaG_FD_80116 | JGI IMG/M metagenome (GOLD analysis project Ga0102924, IMG submission 80116) | Iron sulfur acid spring bacterial and archeal communities from Banff, Canada, to study Microbial Dark Matter (Phase II) - Paint Pots PPM... ...
ACCTGCCCCGGCCCCGGCTTCCCGCCCAACTACCTGGGCCAGCTGAACCCGTGGACCGGCCACATCACCCGGGTCGCGCACACCGGCCCGTCGTTTGAGCCCCAGGGCCTGATCTTCATCGGCCCCGGCTGGAACGTGATCGCCGGCTGACCCAGCCGATCTGATCCGGGGGCGTGGCCGCTCAGCTCAGCGCTTGCGGGCCACGCCTCCGACCACCGACACCACATCGCTCGGATTGACGACCGACTCGCCGGCAGGCCGCCAGTTCCACACCTCAGTCACCCCCGGCTCCAGCAGCTCGAAGTCGCCGAAGAACTCCGCGATCTCGGCCCGGCTCCGGGCCGGACCCATCGGCCGGCTGCGGTAGGTCTGGCCGAGCGCGCGGGTCTCCTCCGACAACTGCTTGGTCCCGACCGCGTGCTCACGGGGAAACTCCGTGTGCGAGAGGACCAGAAAACTGCCGGGGGCCAGCGCGTCGCGGAGCCGGGCCACGGCGGCGGCCGGGCCCGCCTCGTCGGGGATGAAGTGCAGGATGGCCACCACCAGCAGCGCGACCGGCTGATCCAGGTCGATGAGCGCGTGCAGCCGGTCGCTGCGCAGGATCTCCTCCGGCTGCAGCAGGTCGCCCTCGATGACCGCCGTCCGCTCGTCCTCGGCCAGCAGCGCCCGCCCGTGGCTCACCACCACGGCGTCGTTGTCGACGTACACCACGTGCGCGCCGGGATCGGTCCGCTGGGCGACCTGGTGCACGTTGTCCTGGGTGGGCAGCCCGGCGCCGATGTCCAGGAACTGCCGGATGCCGGCCTCGGCACAAACACGCACGGCCCGGTTCAGGAACCCCCGGTTCGCCCGCGCTAGCCAGCCCATCTGCGGAACGGTACGCAGCGCGACCGCGGCCGCCTCCCGGTCGGCCGCGAAGTTGTCCTTACCACCCAGCAGGTAGTCATACACCCGGGCCAGGTTGGGCACCGACACGTCAACGCCGGACGGAACGGTATCTGGTTCGGCCACGTCATTAGGTTATCGGACCCGGAACAGGCCTTTTCCCCGGCGGTTAAGTCAAAAGACCTTTTCTCAACAAGGTTCGTTCCCGCCGCCCTGGGTCAGCCGGCCTGGTCAAGCACCGGAGGCAGGCCGAATACGCCGAACAGGCCGGGGTCGTTGAACGACACGACGTGGCTGATCAGCGGCCCGGTCACGGTGATCACCTGGATCCCGTGAGCCCGGTAGACGCCGTCGCCGTCGTGCTGGTAGGCGGCCAGCGCGGGCTGGCCGTTGGCCGCGGCCGGCCGCAGCCGGAACCGGCCCGGCCGGGTGAGCACCACGTCGCCCAGGAACCGCTCGATCGCCGCGCGGCCGGTGAACCAGGCCGGCTGAGGCGGCATCTCGAACCCGGCGTCGGCCCGCAGCAGCCGCAGCAGCCCGGTCACGTCAGCCGCCTCGAACGCCGCCGCGTACCGGTCCAGCAGCACCCGCTGCCGCCCGCGGTCCGGCTCCCGGATCTCGCTCTCGGCCGGGGCGGCCTGGCCCACCGCGGCCCTGGCCCGCTGGAGCAGGCTGTTCACCGCCACTGTGGTGACGCCGAGCAGGTCGGCCACCTCGGCCGCGGACCAGCCCAGCACGTCGCGCAGGATCAGCACCGCGCGCTGCCGGCCGGGCAGGTACTGCAGCGCCGCGACCAGGGCCAGCCGCATGCTCGACCGGGACACCGCCACCTGCGCCGGGTCGGCGGGCGGGGCGGTGAACAGGGCGTCAGGGATCGGCTCCAGCCAGCCCAGCTCGGGGCTGGCCGGGCCCGGCCGGGTGCCCGGCTCGGCCGGGGCGCCCAGGCCCGAGGGCAGCGGCCGCCGGCGGCGGGTCTCGATCGCGCGCAGGCAGGCGTTGGTGGCGATCCGGTACAGCCAGGTGCGCAGCGAGGACCGGCCCTCGAACCGGTCAAACGAGCGCCAGGCCCGGACCAGCGTCTCCTGGACCTGATCCTCGGCGTCGTGTACCGAGCCCAGCATCCGGTAGCAGTGGGCCAGCAGTTCGGCCCGGTAGGGCTCGGTCAGGCGCGCGAACTCCTCGGCGGTCACGGCGGTGTTTGTCGAACCGGTGGCGGTCACACCAGTACAGACACGCCGCGGCCAGCGAATTCATCGGGCCGCGGTGAATCCGCCGCCCGGCGCGGATCGGACCTAGTGCAGGGACAACACCGTGCCGGACAACACCGTGCCGGACAAGACCGTGCCGCACAACGCATCAACCACAGCGAAGGAGCTTCCGATGTCCACTGAGATTTCCACCGCGATGTCCGCCGAGCCGCTTTCTGGTACCACCGCCCTGGTGACCGGGGCCAGCCGGGGCCTGGGCCGCGGCATCGCCGTCGCGCTGGCCCGGGCGGGCGCGCAGGTCGTCGGCGTGGCCACCGGCGCCGCCCGGCTGGCCGAGCTGCACGAGACGCTCGGTGACCGGTTCACCCCGGTCGCCGCCGACGCGGCCGACCCGGTGGTGGCCGGCCACCTCATCGACACGTACCAGCCCGGCGTGCTGGTGCTGGCCGCCGGGGCGGCGCCGCTGCCCCGGCCGCTGCACGAGCACACCTGGGCCACCTTCAGCCGTAACTGGGAGGTGGACGTGCAGCAGGTCTTCCACTGGACCAGGGAGGCGCTGCTGCGCCCGCTGCCGCCCGGCAGCACCGTGGTGGCCATGTCCAGCGGGGCGGCGCGGCGCGGCTCGCCGCTGTCCGGCGGTTACGCCGGGGCCAAGGCGGCGGTGGCGTTCACCAGCTCGTACGCCGCCGCGGAGGCCGAGCGGGCCGGGCTCGGCATCCGGTTCGTCTCGGTGCTGCCCCAGCTCACCCCGGCCACCGAGCTGGGCGCGGCCGCGGTGGCCGCCTACGCCCGGCGGGCGGGCCAGGACCTGGACAGCTACGTGCGCGGCCTGGGCCCGGTGCTCACCCCGGAGATCGCCGGCGCGGCGATTACCGGCCTGGTCGCCGACTCCGGCCAGGACAAGCGCTCGTACCTGCTCACCGCGGCCGGCCTCAGCCCGCTGGAGATGGCGTAGGCCGGCGGCCGAGCGTCTTCTCGAACCAGTGGTGGGCGTAGGGCTCGGGGCTGAACGCCTTCACCTCGCGGTAGCCGGCCGCGCGGTACAAGGCGATGGCCTCAGTCAGGGCCCGGTTGGTCTCCAGGCGCAGGGTCGTTACGCGAAGCGCGGCGGCCCTGGCCTCGACCTCCTCGAGCAGCCGCCGGCCCAGGCCGAGGCCGCGGGCCTCGGGCGCCACCCACATCCGCTTGACCTCGGCGGGCTGGCGGTCGCGGAACTTGAGCGCCGCGCAGCCCACGGGCTGGCCGTGCAGGCGGGCCACCAGCAGCAGGCCCGCGGGCGGGGTCAGCTCGTCGTCGTCGGCCGAGATGCTCTGGGCCGGGTCGAAGCCGCCGGCGAACCGGCGGCCCAGCTCGGTAAAGTAGGCCGCCACGCAGAACCGGGCATCGGCGTCGCGCGGATCGCAGGCGACGACCCGGACGGCTGAGGCCAGCAGCAGCCGCTCCACGTCGGCCATCGCGGTCAGGAGCTGCCCGCGCTGGCTCGCGCTCAGCGGGCCGAGCAGCTCGGCGGCGGCCTCATCGGAGCGACGGTCGAGCTCGGCCCGCTCGGCCCGCCCGGCCGGGGTCAGCCGGGCCGCGCGCACCCGGCCGTCGGCCGGGCTCGGCGCCACCTCGACCAGCCCGGCGCCCTCCAGCGCGCGCAGCAGCCGGCTCAGGTAGCCCGAGTCCAGGTCCAGCCGGGCCCGCAGGTCCCGGACGTCGCGGCCGTCCGGGCCGATCTCCCACAGCACCCGCGCCTGGCTGAGCGGGCGGTCCCTGGCCAGGAACTCGTCGCTGAGCGCGCCCGCTCGCTGCGTGACCGTCCGGTTGAACCGCCTGACCTTGGTGATCATGCTCGGGTCCATCCTCTGACTATAGTCAGACAATCTCGAGGCGGGAGACGTGACCAGGAGACTCCTTCCTGGTCTCTTACGGCCTTGATGTCGGCCGCGTAAAAGTTCACGATTAGGCCATGTATTCGCCAGACGAAATGGCGGCAACAGAACTAATGTGAGGCCGCGGTGACGGTTGCGGAGCGACCAAGCCGAGCGAGCGGATGAGCGGGGGGCCGCCTGGGGCTAGCGCGTGGCGCGGGCCGGGCCAGCCTCGCTCAGGTTGATACAGGGGCCACTCACAGCGACTGGTACTAGGAGACTTCAGGCGATGAAGCGCAAGATTCTCGGGGGCATCGTGGCGGCCGGCCTGCTAGCCGGGCTGCTGCCTGCGCTGATCCCGGCCGGCCAGGCCGTTGGCTCCCAGATCCCCGGCGGCGGGGGTCATTTGAAGTTGTGCCAGCCCGGCCAGGAGATCCACATCGACGGCCCGTGGGGCGGCTACATCCTCAAGAACAACGACTACTACTCCCACAGCGCGCCGATCTGCGTCACCCACTACCGCACCGGCCCCGACTTCGCGGTCACCGAGTCGAAGGCCCGCACCTACGGCTCCGAGTCCGACGCCTACCCCAACCTGTACGCCGGGTGCTCCTATAACAAGTGCTCGCACGGCTCGGGCCTGCCCGCGCGGCTGACTCGCATGCGGAGCCCGTGGGTGTCCTACTTCGCCAAGCTTCCGGGCCGGGGCAAGTGGGACGCCAACATGGACATGTGGCTGAGCCGCCGCGAGCAGAAGACCGGCATCGTCACCGGGGCCGAGGTCATGATCTGGCCGAACGCCCGCGGCTTCGGCAACCCGGCGGGCAACGTCCGGGTGGATGGCCGCCGCTGGCACCTGGTCTACTGGACGACCAGGTCGCTGACCGACCCGAAGATCACCTGGCCGCTGATCATCTTCCGTGGTGTGCCGGGTCGCGGACACGTCCATCATCTGAAGCTGATGCCGTTCTTCCGGCTGCTGACCCGCCTGCACCTGATCCACCGCAACTACTGGCTCGACTCCCTGCACGCCGGGTTCGAGATCTGGGCCGGCGGCAAGGGCATGAGGCTCCAGTGGTTCCGCTTCGGTGGCGTACGGTAACCGGCTCTCGGACTTTCGGGACAACCTCGTCGGCGTAGCGCTTAATTCGGCACGCATGATGCGATACCTTTCTTTTTTGCGCGATACATCCGCGTAAGGCGCGTCGTCGAGGTTGGTGCAGGCACCGGTGGAGTCGGAGTCACAGACATCCAGGGAGATGCCCAGGGAGATGCCCAGAGAGGTTCCCAGGGAGATGCCCGCGGACGTGTCCGGGGACAGCAGGCCCAGGCTGCCCCGGCGGCGCGAGCCTAACCTGGCTGGCCTGGCCACGTTCACCCTGGACTCCGCGGGCCGGGTGGCCACCTGGTCACTGACCGCCACCCGGGTGTTCGGGCACCCGGTGGGCTCGGTGGCCGGGCGGCACATCTGCGACGTGCTGCTGACCAGCCCCGGCCAGCGTCAGCTGGCCGACCAGGCCCTGGCCGAGGTCGCGGCGGGCCGGGTGTGGACCGCCACGCTGCCTTTAGCGAGCGGCCCCATCGCGCTGCGCTGCGAGCCGCTGGCCGGCTCAGGCACCGGCGCGCTGGTCATCGCGCAGCACGCGGCGCAGCAGCCCGACCCCGGCTGGCTCAGCGAGGCGGCGGCCCGGATCGGCACCACCCTGGACATGAGCACCACGGCCAACGAGGCGGTAGACGTGGCCGTGCCGGGGTTCGCCGACGCGGCCTCCATCTTCGTGGCCGAGCGACTGCTGGTGGCCGACGAGTTCGCCTCGCCGCGAGCCGGGCACGGCGCGGTGCTGCGCCGGCTGGCGGCGCGGCTGTCGGGCCATCCGGCGGCGGTCACCGAGGGCCTGCTGCGGCCGGGCGAGGTGCTGGTGTTCGGGGAGGGCTCGCCGTCCTACCAGGCCATGACGACCAACACCCCGCAGCTGTTCGACCAGCTCGACGACGAGACCACCGGGCGCATCGCCCGCCATCCGGGCGGCGATGAGATGGCCGGCAGCTTCACCTCGTTCCTGGCCGTGCCGCTGGCCGCCCGCGGGTCTGTGCTGGGCTGCGTGACGTTCGGCCGGGCCTCCAGCAGCTCGCCGTTCGGCCCGGCCGACATCGCCGCGGCCGGGGAGCTGGCCGCGCGGGCCGCGGTCTGCATCGACAACGGCCGGCTGTACGACCGGGAGCGGCGCACCGCGCTCGCCCTGCAGCGCGGCATGCTGCCCGGCCAGCCGGACGTCCCGGCCGGCATGGAGGTGGCGCGCTGCTACCTCCCGGTCGGGGCCAGCGTGGTCGGCGGCGACTGGCACGACATCGTCGCGCTGCCCAGCGGCCGGGCCGCGGTGGTGGTAGGCGACGCCATGGGCCACGGCCCGGAGGCCGCGGCGGTCATGGTCCAGCTGCGCACCGCCGCGCACACCCTGGCCGACGTGGAGCTGGCCCCGGAGCGGGTGCTGGCCCGGCTGGACCGGATGGCGGCCGGGCTGATCGCGCCGTTCGCCACCTGCATATACACCATCATTGACCCGGTGACCAGCTCGTTCGTGACCGCGCAGGCCGGGCACCTGCCGCCGGTGCTGGTGCTGCCCGGCGGCGAGACCATGGTGCTGGAGCTGCCGCCTGGCCTGCCGCTGGGCCTGGGCGCTGAAACGTTTGAATCCACCCGGATCAGCCTGCCGCCCGGCGCCACCCTGGCCCTGTACACCGACGGCTGGTGGAGAGCCGGGCCCAGTCGCTTGACGACGGCCTGGAGGCGCTCCAGAAGGCGCTGCGGACCGCGCTGGCCGACCCGGCCGTCCCGCTCAACGACGCCTGCGAGACGGTCACCAAGGGCATGCGGCAGCACGGCGAGGACGACATCACCCTGGTGCTGGCCCGGATCCGCCAGTAGCCCCGCCCGGGGTCTGGGCGGAGCCGGGCCAGACTCGGCTCAGGCCGGGAGCGTCCAGTGCTCCGAGGTCTCGTTCTTGCACCCCGACACCTCGAGCCTGGTGCCGCTGGGGGCCCCGGTGCGCGGCAGGGCCAGGCACAGCCCGGAGTACGGGCTGATCAGCTGACCGCCGGTGGTCGCGTGCCACTGCTGGGCCCTGGTGCCGTTGCAGCTGTAGATGTCGATCGGGGTGCCGTTCCTGGTGCCGCTGCCATGAACGTCCAGGCACCGGCCGTTGACCCGCAGCGTGCCGTCCGGCGCCATCGCCCAGTGCTCGGACGGGCCGGTGTTACAGGTGTGGAGCTCCACCGGGGAACCATTCTTGATCCGGTTGCCGGTGTCGTTCACGCACAGCCTGGCCGCCTCCTGGGAGACCAGGGTCCCGGCCCGCGGGTTGGCCGAGACCGGCAGCGTCCACTGCTGGGCCGGCTGGGCGCTGGTGGCGCAGGCCTCAAGCACGAGTACGGTGCCGGCCTTGGAGCTGCCGCGTACGCACTTGTTGGCCTGGGCGTTGTACAGGGTGCCGTTGCGGGCGGCCCACAGCTGGGACCGGTTGCCGGCGCAGGGGTACAGGTCGACCTGGGTGCCGGCCGCAACCCCGGGAACGCCCAGGCACTTGCCCAGCGCGCGCACCGTGCCGTCGGCGCCGCGCGTCCACTCCTGAGCCGAGGTGGCGTTGCAGGTCCAGGTGGTCACCGGGCTGGACTTGGTCGAGGTCGGGGACTTGACGTTCAGGCACATGCTCGACGACAGGCCGGAGGTGACCGCCCCGACCGCGGGCTGCGGCGGGGCCACGAAGTTGCCGCCGTAGGACGGCGGGGCATTCGACGGCGCGGACGCCCAGCTGGTGCTGGGGCTGCCGGCCAGGGTGTAGGTCAGCGTGCCGCCGCCGCTGGTGATCCCGGCCGGGGCGTAGGCGTTGTCCCAGGCGCCGCCGTTCCAGGTGACCGACTGCACGTAGGGGGCATTGGTGGCGGCGCCGTTGCCGTCGATGTTCAGCGTGCCGCCGGAGGGCAGCTTGACCGCCGCGGTCGTGAACAGCGGCGAGCCCAGGGCCAGCGTCGAGGTGCCCGGCGTCATCGGGTACATGCCCAGGGCCGACCAGACGTACCAGGCGCTCATCTCGCCCAGGTCGTCGTTGCCGTCGGCCAGGCCTGCGGGTGAGTCGGTCCAGATCTGGTCCTGGATCTGGCGCACCGCGGCCTGGGTCTTCCAGGGCTGGCCGATGTAGTCGTACTCCCAGGGCAGCTCGATGCTGGGCTCGTTGCCCACGTAGGCGTAGCCGTTGGCGTTCCTGAAGCTACTCAGCGTGGTGTTCAGGTAGGCCGCGTAGGCGGCGTCGCCGCCCTTGGCCGCGACCAGCCCGGCGATGTCGAACGGCACCATCCCGGTGTAGATCCACGAGTCGCCCTCGACGAAGCCGGTCGCCGCCACCAGCGGCGGGCTGGCCGCGCTGAACCCTCCCGCGAACGCGCCGCTGGAGTTGCGCGGCTGGTCGAACCCGCTGTTCGGGTCCAGCATGTTCCACCAGTCCTGGGCCCGGTCGGCGAATCCGTGCTGGTCGTTGGTGTTGCCCAGCGCCCCGGCCAGGGCCGACAGGGCGAAGTCGGCGGTGTTGTACTCCAGCGAGGTGGATACCGGGCCGTAGAAGTTGCAGCAGCCGTAGGACCCGTTCTCGGGCAGGTAGCCGGGCCGGTTCAGGTAGTGCCCGCCGGGCCGGACCCGGACCGACCGGGTGGCGTCGTGGACCATGTCGGCCAGGGCCTGGCGGGCGCTGAAGTTGTGCACGCCGAAGGCGTGGAAGTCGGCCAGGATCGGATCGGCCGGGTCGCCGACCATGATGTAGGCCTCGCTGTTGTCCTCGGGCCACTTGGGCAGCTGGCCGGTCTGGTGGTAGACGTCCAGCATCGACTGGGCCACGTCGCCGGCCACCGAGGGATCGAGTATCGCCTGAAGCTGGGCCTGGCTCCGGTAATAGTCCCAGCCGGAGATGTTGGTGTAGTAGGCCCCGTGCCCCGAGTCGACGGTGTGCACGCGCCCGTTCGCGCCCACGTACTTGCGGTTCACGTCGTTGAACACACTGGGGTACAGCAGTGAGTGGTACAGCGCGGTGTAGAAAACCTGCTGCTGCGCGCTGGTCCCGCCGCTGATCTGTACCTTGCTCAGCAGGGCATTCCAGGCCGAGGTGGCCTTGTTATGAATGGTGGTGAAGCTCCAGCCGGAGTCCTCCCGGACCAGGTTCTGGTGGGCGTCGGCCGCGGACACGTAGGAGATCCCGACCTTGGCCAGCACCGGCGTGCTCCTGGCCGTGAAGGTCAGGTACGCGCCGACCGGGCCGCGCAGCGCCGGGGCCTGGCGGCCCTGCCGGCCGCGGGGCAGCGGCCCGTGGTAGCCGGGATGGTTGGTGGCCTCAGGGGCGCGGCTGGAGGTGCTGTGGGCGGCGGCCGGACCTGTGGCGCGGACCACCAGGTTCCTGGCGCCGCGCAGCATGACGCCGTCCCGGAACGTCCCGTTGCTGAAGAACCGCTGGTTGAACTGCATGTCGAAGTGCAGGGTGTACACGTTGCCGGAGAAGCAGAAGTTGCCCGTGGTGACCGAGCCCTGGACTTCCTTCCTGTTCACCACGTGGAAGGTGGTCCGGCTGACGCCCTTCTGGCTCGAGTTCAGCTTGAAGACCAGGTTCGCCCGCTTGCCCCTGGGAAAGCCGAAGCTGGCCATCCCGGTCCGGGTGGTCGCGGTGAGCTGGGTGTTGACGCCATTGGCCAGGCCGACCCGGTAATAGCCGGCCTGAGCCGACTCCCTGGAGTGGCTGAACCGCACGGTGCCGGAGCTGTGCACGGCGCCGACGGTCGGCAGCACGGCCACGTCGGTCTCGCCCTGGCAGCCGATCCCGCCCAGGTGGGTCAGGGCGAAGCCGGTGATCTTGCGATCGCCGTAGTTGTAGCCGCCGCCGTCCGGATTCGAGGTGGTGTCCGGGCTCCACTGGATCATCCCGAACGGGACGTCGGGCCCTGGGAAGTCGTCGGCGCGGTTAGTCGTGCCGATGAACGGGTTGACCAGCGCGGCCGGGTCGGTGACCTGAGGGGCGTCTGTCGCGGCGTCACGGCCGGCGGCCAGGCCCGGCACGATGAGCGAGCCGAGCAGGGCGGCGCCGGCGGTGATGGCGAACGCGGTGGTCTGAGCCCGTCGGGGGCGGGCGAATCGGGGAATCAGCGTCGGGCTCCTCGGCGAGTACCCGGCGGTCGCGGACCCGCGCCGCCGGTGTCGATGGCGGTTCCGCGGCCTGACGCTATCACCCGAATCTGGGAATTAGATATCGAATGTTGCTAAACGAAGCGCGTAGGCAGCTATTTCAGAGCACGGTCTCGTATGCCCCTTTTCCGCTCGGCAGGCTTTCTCCCCACTCCCACCAGGCCCCAGTGCCGGCCGGGGTCGCCTGGCACGTCGGCCGGGGAGTCCGGCCGCCAGGTGGACAGGTAGGTCACCCCCGGCTCGACCAGCTCGAAGCCGTCGAAGAACCGCTCGATCTCGGCCCGCGAGCGGAGCTTGGCCCGTCCGGCCACGCTGCGGTTGTAGACCTTCTCGGCGGCCTGGGCGACCGCGGGCTTGCTCTCGTCGGTGCCGTGGCACACCACCAGGTAGCTGCCGGGGGCCAGGGCGTCACGCAGCGTGGCCACCAGGCGCCCGGGCTCCTCGTCGTCGGCGATGAAGTGCAGCACGGCGACGAGCAGTAAGCCGACCGGCTGGCCGAAGTCGATCAGGCCGCGCGCGGCGGGGTGGGCCAGGATCTTCTCGGGGTCGCGCAGGTCGGCGTCGATGATCGCCGCGTTCTCGTTCCCGGCCAGGATGGACTTGCTGTGGGCGATGGCCACCGGGTCCACGTCCACGTACACGACCCTGGCGCCGGGGTCGGCCTGCTGAGCCGCCTCGTGCACGTTGCCCTGGGTCGGGATGCCCGAGCCGATGTCCAGGAACTGGCGGATGCCGGCCTGGCTCAGGAACCGCACCGCCCGGCCCAGGAACGCCCGGTTGGCCCGGGCGGCCTCCCGTGCGTTGGGCTCGACCGCCACGAGGGCCCGGCCGACATCCTGGTCGGCCAGGAAGTTGTGGCGGCCGCCCAGCAGGTAGTCGTAGACCCTGGCCACGTTGGCCCGCCGGGTATCGACTCCGGCCGGGGCCCAGCTGGGTCGGCTGTCGGCCTCGTCGCTCATCGCGCCTCCAGTCCCCTCACGGGCGCCGTACTCCTGGGTAACTCGGCCTGCCCCGGCCCGCCCAGGGTTAACCGTCCGTAGCGGGGACCGTAATTATTTCGGGAAATCGACCCTATTGTCTTGACAGGATTGGCCGAAAGGTCTGATCTCTGTGGTGGGCCTACTCGCTGCGACCTTGGGTGATCATGATGATGAGACGGCGGTCCCTGGTGTTTCGCATGTGGCTGGCGGGTGGCGCCGCGGCTGCGATGGTTGCGCTCACATTGCCCGCTGGCGGTTTAGCGAGCCCCGCCGCCGCGGCCCAGGTGGGCACCGCCGCGGCCGTTTCGGCGAACACCGTCGCGGCCAGGGCTGACCGTCAGCCGGGATCGTCGCCGACCCCGTCGGGGACCGACGCCTCGTGCCCGCCCGCCTCGGTGGCCGGGGCCGGCTCGGGGACCGTCGGCGCGCCCGCCGACGTGCGGGTGATCGGCGGCCAGGCCTCGGCCACCGTGGTCTGGTGCCCGCCCGCCACCGGGGCCAGCTCGGTGGTCAGCTACACGGTCACCTCGTCCGGCGGCCAGAGCGTCACGGCCAAGGTGCCCAACGACTGGGCCATCATCGACGGCCTCACCAACGGGACCAGCTACACGTTCACCGTCACGGCCAACACCGCCAGCGGCTCCGGCCCGGCCGCCACCTCCGGCAGCGTGACCCCGGCCGCGATCCCGGCCCCCCGGCACGTGCTGCTGGGCCAGCCCCAGCAGGTCACCTACGACCAGTACTCGGTGTCGATCGGCGGCAAGCGGGTGTTCATCACCGCCGGAGAGTTCGACCCGTGGCGGACGCCCTCGCCCTCGCTGTGGCTGGATGACCTGCAGAAGATGAAGGCCGACGGCTACAACGCGGTCACCGTCTACTTCGACTGGGACTACAGCTCGCCATCGCCCGGCGTCTACGACTTCGGCGGGGATAGCGGGGTGCGGGACATGAACGAGTTCCTGAACATGGCCCAGCTGGCCGGGCTGTACGTGATCGCCAGGCCGGGCCCCTACATCAACGCGGAGACCGACGGCGGCGGCATCCCGTCGTGGGTGCTGACCAGCCCGAACGGTTACCGCAGCGACAGCCAGCCGTACCTGTCGGCGGCCCTGCAGTGGTACTCGGAGATCGACCCCGTCATCGCCGCGCACCAGATCACCAAGGGCGGCGACGTGATCTTGTACCAGATCGAGAACGAGTACACCGGCAAGTCCGCGGCTGACGTGCAGTACATGGCCGACCTGGAGCAGCAGGCCACCTCGGACGGCATCACCGTGCCGTACACCTTCAACCAGTGCTGCGGCTCGGACACCTTCACCTCGGGCACCGGCGCGGTCAACATCAGCGGCCAGGACAACTACCCGCTGGGCTTCAACTGCTCAAACACCTCGAACTTCGGCCAGCCCTACGGCTACCCCAGCTACAGCGGCGAGCCGATCTACCTGCCCGAGTACCAGGGCGGCTCGTTCGACGGCTGGGGCGGCTCGGGCTACGCCGACTGCTACCCCATGACCGGGCCGGACTTCGAGAACGTCTACTACAAGAACAACATCGCCCAGGGCGTCACCATGCAGAGCAACTACATGGGCGTGGGCGGCACCAACTGGGGCTGGCTGCCCGACCCCGACGTCTACACCTCATATGACTACGGCTCGGCCATCAGCGAGACCGGCGAGATCGGCACGCCCGCCAACCCCAGCGACATCGCGGGCTCCAAGTTCGGCCAGAACAAGCTGATCAACGACTTCGAGACCTCGGTGGCGCCGCTGACCCAGACCCAGACCGGGGCCGCCCCGACCGCGTCCAACTCGGCGGTGGCCACGATGGCCAGGGTCAACCCGTCCGACGGGGCCGAGTTCTTCTACCTCCGCCAGGCCGACGCCACGTCCACGTCCACGGTCAGCACCTCGCTGGACAACGTGAACCTGGACGAGGCGGCCGGCTACACCTACGACGACGTCAGCCCGGCCTTGCAGTACTCGGGCAACTGGACCCACGCCGGGCCGAGCTCGGGCTACACCACCGGCGACTACGACTCCACCGAGTCGTGGAGCCAGAGCGCCGGGGCCAGCATGACCGTCAGCTTCACCGGCACCGCCGTGCAGTGGATCGGCCCCAAGAACAACAACGGCGGCATCGCCGACGTGTACATCGACGGCACCCAGGTCGCCACCGTCGACACCTACAGCCCGGCCGGCAAGCTGTTCCAGCAGGTGCTGTTCAGCGACACCGGGCTGTCGGCGGGCAGCCACACCCTGCAGATCGTGGACAGCGGCCAGCAGAACCCGGCGTCCTCGGCCGACACCGTGGTGGTGGACGCCATCAACGTGCCCACCGCGGCCGAGCAGGCCGACTTCTTCCCGGCCATCCCGCAGCAGTCCGGCACCTCCATCACCCTGGACGGCCGCGACGCCCGGCTGCTGACCGCGAACTACAGCTTCGGCGGCGGCCAGCAGCTGGTGTACTCCACCTCCGAGCTGACCGACCAGGCGACGGTCGGCGGCCAGGCAGTGGCCTTGTTTGACGACCCGTCGGGGACCGACGGGGAGACCGTGTTCCAGTACTCCAGCCGGCCCACCGTCAGCGTGCTGTCCGGGTCGGTGCAGACCAGCTGGGACTCCTCCCGCGACCAGCTGCGCCTGGACTACACCCTGGGCGGACTGGCCGAGGTCGAGGTGACCGGCGGCGGCGCCCCGCCCATGCTGATGCTGCTGGCCGACACCGCCACCGCCGAGGACTTCTGGCCCGAGACCACCTCGGCCGGGTCGGCCCTGGTCGAGGGCGGCTACCTGGTCCGGACCGCCGACGTGCGCGGTTCCACGCTGGCCCTGACCGGCGACACAAGTACGGCCGGCCCGCTGACCGTCTGGGCGCCGTCCGGGGTCAGCCAGGTGACCTGGAACGGCCAGCCGGTGGCCACCACGACGGCTAGCGACGGCTCGCTGCAGGGCCGGGTGGCGGGCCCGGCCCCGGTCACCATGCCGACGCTGACCGGCTGGAAGTTCAGCTCGGAGACACCCGAGGCCCAGCCGGGCTTCGACGACAGCTCCTGGACGCTGGCCGACCACCCGGTCTCCAACGCCAGCTCGCCGTCCACGCCGGTGCTCTACGCCTCGGACTACGGCTACGACCACGGGTTCGTCTGGTACCGGGGCCACTTCACGGCCACCGGCAACGAGACCGGGGTCACGCTCAGCGCCGATGGCATCGCGCCCACCGGCGCCTACTCGGTCTGGCTGAACGGGGCGTTCCTGGGTTCGAGCACCGCGGCCGGGCCGACCACGGCCACGTTCAGCTTCCCGGCCGGCGCGGTCCAGGCCGGGCCGGACAACGTCATCGCGGTGCTGGTGGAGAACACCGGCAACCCCGAGGGTCCGTCCGGCGAGAAGGTCGGCCTGTACAGCGCTAGCCTGAACGGCTCGTCGTCGCCCATCACCTGGCGGCTGATGGGCGACCCAGGCGGCAGCACGCTGCAGGACCCGGTGCGCGGCGTCATGAACGCGGCCGGCCTGTTCGGCGCCGACAACGGCTGGGACCTGACCGGCTACCCGGATCAGGACTGGCAGGACGTCACGCTGCCCGACAGCTGGTCGGCGCGCGGCGTGCCGGCCGGCATCGGCTGGTACCGGACCAATTTCTCGCTTAACCTGCCGCCGCGCGGCTACGTCCCGGTGGACGTGCAGATCGGCGGGCCTGGGCCTGGTGCAGGCACGGCCGACTACCGGGCGTTCATCTACGTGAACGGCTGGCTGGTCGGCCGCTACGTGAACAACGTGGGCCCCCAGCACCAGTTCTACGTGCCGGCCGGGATCCTGAACGACCGCGGGCCGAACACGCTGGCCATCGCCGTCTGGGGCCTGGACGGGTCCAGCGGAGGCCTGCCCCAGGTGAGCCTGGTCGCCGCGGGCAACCAGGCCGGCGGGGTGCCGGTGGCGCCGGTGTTCAGCCCCGGCTACTCACCGCAGGTCTACGGACCGCCGTCGGCGCCGCAGCCGACGCTGGCCGCGATCTCCTCCTCGGCCCTGGCCGAGGGCACGTTCACGGTCCAGGCCACGCTGCGCAACCCCACCTTCCGCCCGCTGCCCGGCGCCTCGCTGTCGCTCAGCGCCCCCGCGGGCTGGACGGTCACGCCGTCCGGGCCCACCTCGGCCGGCACCGTCCAGCCCGGCCGCTCGGCCACCCAGTCCTTCCAGGTCACCCCGCCCACCTCCGGGCTGTCTTCCGGCGTGATCAACCTGCTGGCCACGGCCACCTACGGCCGAGCCGGGAGCCAGCAGACACTGATCAACGCCGCCCAGGTCCAGGTCCCGGCGCCCAGCCTGGCCGCCACGTTCAACAACACCGGCGTCACCGACGACGCCAACCCCAACCCCTCGGCCAGCTTCATCGGTTTCGACGGCATCGGGACCAGCTACTCGGCCGAGGGCCTGGCCGCCGACAACATCACGCCCGGCGCCTCGATCAGCGCTGGCGGGCTCAGCTTCACCTGGCCCAGCGCCGCCGCGGCGCAGCCCGACAACACCATGGCCGAGGGCCAGACCATCGACATCTCCGGCTCGGGCAACAGCCTGGGCTTCCTGGCCGCGGCCAACAACTCGACCGAGTCGGGCACCGGCACCATCTACTACACCGACGGCAGCACCCAGACGTTCACGCTGTCGGTGGGCAACTTCTGGTACCCGTCCGGCCAGAACGGGAACCCGGCCAACGTCCAGGTGGCCGGGGTGAACTACGCCAACTACCCGACCGGCTCGTCGGGCCACGAGGTGTACCTGTTCGAGCAGTCGGTGCCGCTGGCCGCGGGCAAGACCGTTGAGGCGGTCACGCTGCCCTCACTGGGCAGCGTGACCGGCTACAACGCCGCTCTCCACGTCTTCGCCATGTCCATCGGCTAGTCGCGACGCTTCCGCGGAAGCGTTCCGTGCATGTGTGTGGCGCACTTGCGTGAGACGCTTCCGCGGAAGCGCGGCTCGGCCGGGTGCGGGCGGTCCTTGGGGCTGGTCTGCATGTCCATCGGCTAGGCGGGCTTTCTGGCCAGCCACAGCCTGGTCGTGTAGGGGACCTGCATCTGGGCGTCGGGGAAGCGCTGGCTGATGATCGCGGCCAGCCGGGCGAGCAGGTTCTCCCTGGCCGCCGGGGCTAGCTCGATGACGTAGGACTTGCTGCGGTCGTCGGTGATCCAGTCGTCGATGGCGATCTGCCTGGTCCACCGGATCGCGGCCGAGCCCGCGTGGGTCAGCAGGCCGCCCGCGGTGATGCTGCCGTGGCTCCAGTCCGGGCTCAGGTGCTGCTCGAAGTAGCTGGGGCAGCTGGCCGCCAGCGCGCTCTGGTAGGTGTCCCACCACGGCTCGCCGGGGGTGGCCTGGTTCCACCACGCCGCCCACCAGCCGCCCGGCCGTAGCGCACGGGCCATCTCGGCCGGGGCGTGCTCATGGTCGAGCCAGTGCCAGGACTGAGCGAAGGTGACCACGTCGGCCCGGCCGGGCCGGACGGGCAGCCGGTTGCCGTCGGCCAGGACACAGGTCGACCGGGGACTGCGGGCCAGGGCCCGGCGCAGCATCTGCTCGCCCAGGTCGAGCGAGATCACTCGTGCGCCGCGGGCGGCCAGCTGGCGGGAGGCGATCCCGGTGCCGGCCCCGCAGTCAAGCACGAGACGCCCGGCCAGCGGACCGACCGCGGCCTCGAGCTCGGCGTAGAGCGCGTCCGGGTAGGAGGGCCGCGCGGCGTCGTATTCGGCCGCGGCGGCGTCGAACAGGGAGCCGCTCATGGACGAACTGGTATGGAGTCGCCGATCTCCAGCACCGGGGCGTCGGCCGGGACGGTGCCGGGGTACTTCAGGCCCAGGCCGGTGTTCAGGATCAGCACCTCTTCGGTGCCGTCGAGCCAGCCGCTGGCCCGCAGCTGCCGGACGGCGGTCAGGCAGGCGGCGCCCTCCGGGCACAGGAACTCGCCGTCCAGCCGGGCGCACTCGCGCAGGTCGGCCAGGAGGTCGTCGTCCTCGACCGCGATGGCGGTGCCGCCGGTGTCGGCCAGCGCGTCCAGGATCAGGGTGTCCCCGAGCGGCTTGGGCACGGTGATGCCGAAGGCCACGGTCTTGGCGTCCGCCCACGGCTGACAGGCCCGCTCGCCCGCCTGAAAGGCGCCCACGACGGGAGCACAGCCACTGGCCTGAACGGCGACTAGCTTCGGAAGCTGACCGGGCGGGAGCCAGGTCAGTTTATGCATCTCCTGAATGGCTTTGTAGATGCCGATGAGGCCGACTCCGCCGCCCGTGGGGTAGACGATCACGTCGGGCATCCGCCAGCCGAGCTGCTCGGCGATCTCGTAGCCCATGGTCTTCTTGCCCTCGATGCGATAGGGCTCCTTGAGGGTGGAGACGTCCATGAGCGCGCCGCCGGAGTCGCCGACGGCCTGGGCCACGATCCGGCCGGCGTCGCTGATCAGGCCGTTGACGAGGTATAGCTCGGCCCCGGCGGCGGCGCACTCGTTGCGGGTGATCAGCGGCGCGTCCAGGGGCATGGCGATCAGGCTGCGCAGGCCGGCCCGCGCGGCGTAGAGGGACCAGGCGGCGCCGGCGTTGCCGTTGGTGGGCATGGCCACGCCGCGGACCCCGAGCTCGGCGGCGCGGGACACGCCGACGGCGGCGCCGCGGGCCTTGAAGGTGCCGGTGGGGATGAGGCCCTCGTCCTTCATCAGCAGTCCGGGCACGCCGGCGGCCTGGCCGAACCGGGGCAGCGGCACGAGGGGGGTCATGCCCTCGCCCATGGATACGACGTGGCCGGGATCGCGGACCGGCAGCAGCTCGTGGTAGCGCCACAGCGTCGGGGGCCGCCGGGCCAGCTCGGCGCGGTCCAGCGCGGCGGCCGCGGCGTCCAGGTCGTAGCGGGCCAGCAGCGGCGAACCGCACTGGCACAGGCCGTTGACCTGATCGGCGTCGTAGCGCCGCTGGCACTGGGGGCAGTCCAGGTGAGACAGGTAACTGAAGGGCATCGCGATCACCTTAGCGACCTGCGGCCAATAACTAAGTGGGCGGGGCAAGCAGCAGACCGACAACTTGGGGCGTCTCTTAAGT
>Ga0102924_1002936_pt1 | contig 18200 bp, 25 predicted proteins | sample PaiPotPPM11metaG_FD_80116 | JGI IMG/M metagenome (GOLD analysis project Ga0102924, IMG submission 80116) | Iron sulfur acid spring bacterial and archeal communities from Banff, Canada, to study Microbial Dark Matter (Phase II) - Paint Pots PPM... ...
CGCGGGTCCTCCACTCCGAACTCTTCATAGGCGGCAAAAGGGCCGACCCGTTCGGGAGTCAGAAAGGGCTGTGGATCGGCGGTGAAGCGGAACCCATCAGGACTGCGTGCCAAGCCAATGATGGACCGTCCGGTGCGGAGATGTGAGCGGAACAGCATGATGTATTCGTTCCCGTACTTCACGACCGCCGCGTTGTGAACAGTCTCCACGGGATAAGGAATCTCGGTCTTACTGAGGATGGGGTTGTGGTTGTATCGCCTGACAATGTCGGTTTTCATGTTCGTCTCTTGGCCTCTAGGTCAAAAATCGTCGAGTACACTCGCTCGTATCCGTCCACCATCTTCTCGATCGAAAAATATCGTCGGACTCGGCTGCGACAAGCCGATCGGTCGATCTCAGAAATTCGTCCCACGGCCCGAATTGCTTCAGTAACGCTGTCAACGAGAAAACCGGTCTGCCCGTCCTTGATCACCTCACGACAAGAGCCGAGGTCCATGGCGATCACAGGCACGCCAGCTGCATTGGCTTCGACGAGCACAAGTCCGAATCTTTCCGGGATGGTGTTCAGGTGCAATAACGCTCGGGCCCGAGCAAACAGTTCGTTCTTGCCCTTCACGTCCACCGGTCCGATATAAAGGATGTTTTGATCGTCGAGATGCGGTTGGATCTGTTCCCGGAAATAACCTTTGTCCTGGATGATGCCGGCGATGATCAAACGCATTCCGCTCAGACGGGCCACCTCGATCGCCAGATGAACACCTTTATCTGGATGGATCCGACCGAGGAAAATCAGGTCATCACCGCCGCATTCCTGAAACGGGTATAACGAGAGATCAATGCCGTTGTAGACGGTCGCCAGGTAATTGAGCCCTATCGCCCGGTCGGAGTCGCTGACGGAAACGAAATACCCGTCATGATATTTCTGATACATAGGCATGATCTTGGCTGACGAGAATCCGTGGATGGTGGTCAGGACCGGTGTTTTGATCAGCCGCGTGTAACTCAAAGGCATGAAGTCATAGTGGCTGTGGATGAGGTCGAACTCACCAGCGTGCTCGAACGCTTCCGAGATGTGAAGGTATTCGGCCACTTTGGAATCGGCGGCGGGATCCTCTTCATATCCCTTGTCCACAACCGCGTGCAACTGAGCTTGGGTCACCGAATCTCCGCTAGCGAACAATGTCACGTCCCAGCCACGTGAGACGAGCCCCTCTGTGACATTGCTAGCCACCGTCTCCCAAGCGCCATATTGCCGGGGAGGTGTTCGCCATGCTATCGGCGACAGGATCGCCACTCTTCTGTTGGGGGCTCTCATGCTGTTGGACAGTTACCTCTAGTCCATGGCAGCCAGCAGTTCAGCGAGGGGAGCCGTGGCGAAACCGGTGGCGTGATCGGCCATAGCATAGGGAATGATCAGTTCGCCGCGGTGCACGAGAGCACCGCAGGTATAAACGACATTCGGAACGTACCCCTGACGCTCGCTTTGATTCGGCTTGAGCAAGGGTTCACGCAGGCGGCCGATCACTTTGGCGGGATTGTTGCGATCAAGGAGGAATGCGCCGATGCAGTACGTTCGCAGTGGGCCGACACCATGGCTGAGGACGAGCCAGCCTGCATCAGTTTCAATAGGAGACCCGCAGTTCCCAAGCTGGACTAGTTCCCAGGGGAAAATTGGCTTAAGCAGCACGCTGCGTTCATGCCAGAAGTGCACGTCGTCAGAAAACATGATGTAGATGTTTTCGTTGTCCTGGCGGGAAAGCATGGCATAAAGGCCATTGACTTTGCGGGGGAACAGAGCCATTCCCTTGTTTTCGGCTGCCGGACCATTCAACGTGATGAAGCGAAAGTGGAGGAAGTCAGTAGTCTCAACCAGTTCGGGCAAGATCAACTTGCCATCGAACGCTGTGAAAGTTGCATAGTAGACGTGGGATCCGTCATCTTTCTGGAAGCAGACGAACCGGGCGTCTTCGATGCCATTGCGTTGCGACGGCGTGGCCGGGAAGAGAACTCGCTCAGACAGTTGCTGCTGAGGCTGAAACTGAACCTCATAGTTGGACCGGGCTAAAGCCAACATCCCTCGGATTGTGTCCCGATCCGACACCCGGGACTGATTGATTTCACCTCCGAGACTGGCGTGAAGTTCTTCCAATGAAAACGACTCCCCATGCTTGGCCATAGCCCGGTGTGTGAATTCATTGGCCAATCGCAGCTCAAAAAGCTTTCGTTCAAAAAGCGCCTTGTCATAACGAAGGTTCGGAATCTGACACGGCTCGGTAAGGAAGCCTGTTGGGGGCAGGACTTCGATCCGATGGTCGGAGTGGATGATACCCGTTCGAAAAGTGATGGAGGAAATATGCCCCTCCCCCGTGGCCCGCAGGCTGAGGATAAAACGCAGAGCGTCCGGAGGCGTGTCAGATTGGTCGGGGTGCGGGACGACGGAAGGATTGAACAGTGCTGCAGATTCTAAGGAGTATTCGCAAACGAAATAAGATCCGATCAACAGCTGTCTCTGTTCAGAAATCCCTTCATCGGTCATCACAAGGCCGCGGACCTGTTCGAACCGCTCCAAGAAGGATCTGTGGATTTGCTGGTGTCGCTGGGAGAACTCAGCCGATACCTCATTCAAAAGCGGCCCGACTTGATTTTCAGGAAGAGACATGATCCTGGCGATAATCCTGCGAGATCGCTCGGGATCCTCGTGTCTGAACGGACGGAGAAGAACACGGGATTGGTCAGGGCGGAGGATCGTGGACGTGCGCTGGACGCGAATCGAGGAGGTAGTGATCATGGACTGGTTAATCCGGAAACCGAGCCCGGAAGGCCGCAATTATTTTCAACGCGAGGTCTCTTCCGAATCCTGCCCGGGACGCCTCGGCGTCGTTACTATTCCTACGACCGCCTTGAAGAGTCCAACCGGGGGGAACAAGTATGGCCTCGCCAGCCCTTGTGGATGTCGGGTCTATTTCTTAGTACCCATCTCCCATGCCGCCACGCCCACCGGCCGGGACGCCTATTGCTTCCTCCTTAATGTCGGCAACTAGAGCTTCTGTGGTCAGCATCAGCGCTGCGATAGATCCAGCATTGGTGAGAGCTGTACGCACTACCTTGGTCGGATCGAGTACCCCGGCTTTAACCAAGTCTTCAAACCCTCCCGTCAAGGCGTTGTAGCCGAAGTTCGGGTCCTTCGATTCGAGCACTTTGCCCAACACGATGGCACCTTCTTCTCCAGCGTTTTCGGCAATCTGGCGGAGCGGTTCCTGGAGAGCACGCTTCACAATGTTGACGCCGATCTGCTCGTCACCCTCCAGTTTCAACTTGTTAAGAGCCGTCGCGCACCGCGACAGAGCGACTCCGCCGCCGGGGACAATGCCTTCCTCCACCGCCGCGCGAGTCGCGTGCATAGCGTCTTCGACGCGAGCTTTCGTCTCTTTCATTTCGGTCTCGGTGGCTGCGCCCACCTTAATCACAGCCACGCCACCCACGAGTTTCGCCAACCGCTCCTGCAGTTTCTCGCGATCGTAGTCACTGGTCGTCTTTTCAATCTGGCCGCGAATTTCCTTCACGCGGCCCTCGACGTCGCCCTTCTTGCCTTTGCCTTCGATGATGGTGGTGTTGTCCTTGTCGATGGTGATCTTTTTCGCCTGTCCGAGATCCTCGATCTTCACGTTTTCCAGCTTGATGCCGAGATCTTCGGTGATGGCTTTTCCTCCGGTGAGGGTTGCGATGTCCTGCAACATGGCTTTGCGCCGGTCGCCGAAGCCGGGAGCCTTCACGGCTGCAACTTGGAGTGTTCCACGCAGTTTGTTGACGACTAGAGTCGCTAGTGCCTCTCCCTCTATGTCTTCGGCGATGATGACCAGCGGCCTGCCACTCTTGGAGATCTGCTCAAGCAGCGGGAGGATGTCCTTCATCGAACTGATTTTCTTTTCGTTGATGAGGACGTATGCGTTCTCGAATGCAACCTCCATACGCTCAGGATCAGTGACAAAATAGGGCGAGAGATAACCGCGGTCGAACTGCATGCCTTCGACAACCTCGAGCTGGGTCTCAAGAGTCTTCGACTCTTCCACGGTAATGACGCCGTCCTTGCCGACCTTCTTCATGGCGTCCGCGATGATGTGACCAATGGTTTCGTCGTTGTTGGCTGAGATACTGCCGACCTGCGCGATCATGTCGCCGGTAACTGGCCTGGAGAACTTGTCCAGTTCGCCGTTCTTGCGTTCGCCGGTCTTCGGATCGATGTTGCCGCAAATCGCGTCGACAGCTTTCTGAATCCCGCGTTTCATGGCCATAGGATTAGCGCCGGCCGCGACGGTCCTGACGCCTTCACGATAGATGGCCTGAGCCAAGACGGTCGCAGTTGTCGTACCATCACCGGCAACGTCGGACGTTTTGCTGGCGACTTCGCGGACCATCTGAGCCCCTATGTTCTCAAGGCCATCCTGGAGTTCGATCTCTTTCGCAACAGTGACGCCGTCCTTGGTGATCGTGGGAGATCCGAACTTCTTCTCGATGACTACGTTGCGACCTCTAGGGCCGAGAGTCACCTTCACAGCGTCCGCCAGCATGTTCACGCCGCGCAAGATCGCCTGCCGCGACTCTTCTCCGTGTACGATTTGCTTTGCCATGATTCTTTCTCCTTAAAATAAATGTCGTTAAAATCTGTTGCTGAAGGCTCCGCGCTTCGCGCTGTGGCAGTCATCGGCTTTGCGACCACGCGCAATCGAGACTGCACTATCGCAGGAGACCACGAGGCAACGATCCTACTTGCGAGCACCGACGGTCTCGCGAGCGCTGACGCTCTCTTTCCTGGCGGTACCCGTAACGATGCCTAGAACTTCCTCCTCTTTCATAATGAGGAAATCCTCTCCATCGAGTTTGATTTCGGTGCCGGAGTATTTGCCGAACAGAATGCTGTCGCCTTCCTTCACCGCGAGTGGGAACAATTTGCCTTCCTCGTTGGTCTTGCCCCTCCCCACAGAGATGACTGTGCCCTCCTGCGGTTTATCTTTGGCAGAATCGGGGATGATGAGGCCTCCCCGCGTAGTTCCTGCTTCTTCTTCGCGGCGCACAAGGATGCGGTCATGCAGTGGAGTAAATTTCGTTGCCATAATTGCCAACTCCTTCTTCTTCATGTTGCGATCGAGAGATGGGGCCAAGCACGGAAGCCAATAACCGGATCGTTCTGAGATCTGCAGGAACACCTGTGTGTTCGCTCAAGCTTCATTCGTGTTGGTCTTTCGAGGACGGGGACGAACTAACCCGCTCCGGAAAACGTTCTTTAACGAGTATGCTCCAGGTAGTAATACGAAACTGATCAAGATTGACCACTGCAAAACCACCTCGGCACAAATGCTAGGCACTAACCTGCACCGATTCCAATTCCGGATGCAACGCGAGTTTTGCAGGGATTTGACGGCGTCTTCTGCTCTAGTGAATGATGAGCTTCAATGTCTTGCACGAACCGCCGATAACTTCCTTTCGAGAATCGGAACTCAGGCAAAGCACGCTCCTGCACTCGCTGTGTCCCCTCAAGTGCGTCCAAGTCGCTCTTCAATGTCCGACACTTCAATGGAGGGAGCCGGTCATCACGGACAACTACATCCGGTGATGACATCGGTGTCCAGCGTGACCGCGCCATTGCGCGCCAGCGCCCTCCCTTCCAAATTTACGCCGGTGGTTATTGTGATGGATGTCAGTGCCAGGATGTTTCCCTTGAATACCGAGTTTGTTCCCAAGGTCGCTGAACTGCCGACCTGCCAGAAGACGTTGCAGGCCTCGGCGCCATTGACCAGGACAACATGGCTGCCGCTGCCCGTCGTGAGAGTGGAGGCGATCTGGAAAATGAACACCGCGTCCGAATTGCCCTGAGCATCGAGAGTGACGTCCCCGGAAACGGCAAGCGACGACGTCGATTTGTAAACACCCGAGGTGAATGTTTGTCCAACTAAATCCCCAGCCACCGAAGTACCGCCCGATCGTCCGGCGGCATCAACATACCCGGCCGTCAAAGCCGTCTGGGCCTTGGCTGCAGCGCCGTCCGCTGTATGGATCGCCCCGCCTGCTAGTCCCGGCGGAAATCCAGTCACGGCGGTCCCGGGACTGACTCCAACATCCCCCGAGACTACGGTAGAACCGGTGTTGGTGACTGTGGACCCAGCCAGAACCGAGAAATTTCCTATTAACGGGCAAAGAACTACCGACGGCACTCCACCACTCTGGCACGGACCGGTTGTAAAAGTCTGATTGAGTGGTGCGGCCAAGGGCTGTTCGCCCATGTCTTTGACTCCCGTGGTCACCGTGATCGTGAACGTGGTATTTGCTGCCAGGTTGGCCGATGGCGTGAAAGTGGCCGTCTGACTGACCACGTCATAGGTTACCGCGCCAGCCACACCTCCGATAAAAAATGTACTGGGATTGATGGTGAGTGAGTCCATCTGCTCATCAAAAGTTACCTTGATCGTCTGATCGAGTGGAACGCAAGTGGCGCCCGGGGCAAGATTGACGGCGACGATCTTCGGCGCAGAGGTATCTTTGGTTGTGCGGGTAGTGAACGAAAAATCGAAGGGCGCGGCCAGCGGAGTTCCGCTCATGTCCTTGGCGCCAACGGTAATGCTCGCGTTGTACACAGTATTGGGGACGAAATCTGTAACAGATTTGAAGGCAGCAATCCTGTTGGTTGTATCGTAGGTAACTATTTCAGCTACACCTGCGACCAAGAAACTGCCCGTGTTGATACTGGCCGGATCCATGGGCTTGTTGAATAGCACGGCAATCTCACGATTGGTGCCCACTCCGTTGGTTTGGGGGACGACCATCACGGTCGCAGGAACACCAGGAAACTATAGAGGCTGGCGGATTCGGAATGCCACTACAGGCAACAAGAAACACCGATATCAGGAGGGCAGTTGAGCCCTTAATGATTTCAAAAAATCCGGGGCCTCAACTGGTCAATTTGGACCAAGTGGCCTTTTGTCTAGAAGCGGGGTGGTCGGGGACGAAAGTGGATAATTGATGTAACCAGGCGTGGGTGTTGAAAAAGTCCGATCAACGGAATGTCTTCTCGGCTGCGAGTGCCTCTGCCGAGTTTTTCTTCCGTCAGTTCGGCTAAGCGGTGGCTGGCCGAACCGGTGTTGTCGAAGGGCCGGAAGATTGCTTGAATGCGTGAGTTTCGTATAGTGTGAATTGTTCAGCGTTTAGTGCTCTTGGTTCTAGTGTGCTCGGCGCAGACATGGGAAGCAAACTCATTGTCGCGCTGCTCCTCGAAGTTCCGCAGCATTTCGCCGAAAGATTTGCCAATTGGCGGATCAGAAGCGTTGAACACCCAAGCGCATTCGGAGCAACCCCAACCGTGAAAGCCGCGTTTGTCGATCCATATGAGCTTGCGTTGCGTAGCCATTTATAGAAGGAAAATAGAGCTTCGGGTCAAGATGTTTCGTGCCATTCTCTTCTTCTCCTTGTTCTCCACGACTAGCTTCCGCGCCGAAATTCAGAGCCCGGCTCAAAGACAGTGAGCAACTCAGGCATTTGCTGGATCTATCCCGGAGAGCGTCGGCATTTTCATTTCGACCACGACCTCCAGCAATGTGGCCGTGTTACGAATGCTTCCCGAGATGCCGATGAGTTCCTCTGAGACGAGAGGATGTTGTTCCGCCAGCAAATCAAGACGGTCACTAACATCGTAGAGTTGCCGAATTTCATGGAGGATCGCATTCGGATACATGAGTGCGCTGCTTCCTGTAGAGCCTGACAGCCCGCGAGGTGGAATTGCCAAAAGTTCGTGGGCGATGACGGGTTAGGCATTTGTCACTCGGAAAGACGGAGTTAACCGTCCTCCCGCGCGACATGTTTACAGACCTCTACGCTGCTATGGCGACGTTATGGAAGGTCGAAGTAACCGCCTCAAACGTCTGAACCTTGGGAGTTGCATCGATCATTCGTGCGTAGGTTTTCAACACTTCTGGGTAGGTGTTGGCGTTGTAAGCTTCTGCATTGGCCTTGCTGTCCCACAGACTGAGTGCAATAACATCCAGGCTGCCGGGATTTGACAATGTGATTTCGTCTTTGAAGCCCTTCTGCTTGCGGAGCAAAGGAAGAATGTCGTTCTCAAAGGACCGGGTGCAATCGGAAAGCGCGTTCGATTTCAGATGAATAGAGACACTGCGTGCAAACATATAAACCTCCAAAGGTTTGTTAGCGCTAAGAGGAGAGAACTTCAGATGGGCTGACTTAGTTCAGGAACCTGAAAAGAGGAGAAGGATGCTCAACTCCACCTACCTGCAGCATTTGAGTGGCCCTCTGCCCTGAGCACTGCAAGTTGTTGTTTCGACACGTCACAGAGCAAATCCGGCACTGCAGAGTCCCAGTTCCGTCGGGCATCTTTGGCGGAAAACGAGCACAAATGGCGACCCGACAACGGCAACCTTCTCGTCAACGGCTACCTATTCCCGGATGCGATGATAGGGGGCACTTTCCGCTTTGTGCTGGGGTCTTCGAAGGACTTGAGCCGATCCGATAGCTGTTTCGATCCGTGGATCAATCTCCCAGCCTCGGCAATCAAAAGGACAGTATTCCTGTTCAGTTCCTCGACCTTGCGTCGCAATAACGAAGACTCTTCTTCGATCTTCCGTCGCAACAACGAGGACTCTTCCTCATGTTGCGACCTGGGGATAAGCTGCGTGCTGCTGAGCAGCATAGGGCGGCCTCCGATGCGGAATTATCAGATTGCACAAGAGACCGACGCCCAGAACGGGTAACGGCGGAGGGATGTGTAAAGGGACAGTCTGGAGTCTAACCCTCGGCTGGGTGATTGCAAGCAAAATCAATCGGCCATCATTGCCGCAACCGGATTGCTGGAAGAACTCGTGATCCGCTGGACGTAGCACTCCTCGTGAACGGCCTTGCCGTCTTCATCGGCTCACAGATCGATTCCTAAATCCACGGGCTTACTCCACAGTATGCGGGGTAATTTTGGGAAGAGGCGGCTACCCATAAATGCCTCCTTTTGACGGTCAGGACCAGCGTCGGCCAAAAGCGAAATCCGGACTGATCAATACAGATCAAGTTTGGAGTTTTGCCCACGAGCCACATCCGAGCAGTATTGATCAGACTCTGGCGCGCCAAGAGCAGACAGAGATGTAAGCGGGATTCTGTGGATGTGAATCTTGCGCCAAAGGAGAACTACGTGCACCGTGGATGCCGATATCTCAGTTCGCTTCTTCTGACTGCTGCTCTTGCTGCACCTGTTGCAATGATGGCCGCTGCCAGCCCGCAAGACGATAGGAACGACGAAAATAGACGAAGCGAGAACGACAAGCGTTACTACGACAAGGGCCACAAGGACTATCACAACTGGGACGCTAACGAAGACCGCTCATACCAGCGATATCACACCGAGCACCACCAAAAGCGCACTTTCGTTCAGCTGAACACCAAGCAGCAGAACGTCTACTGGAACTGGCGTCACAGTAATCCGGATAACAGATAACGAAATAGCCGTATGCATTTGTGACCGTCGAGAGCTGGATGTCAAAGCCTACGGCATCCACCAGACGAGGAGCAAGAATATGCTTTACACGATGACGAAACCCTGCCCGATATGCAAACAGCAATTAACCAAGCAACAACCCACGGAGACCGTGCAATGCATCTGCGGCAAACATGTTTGGCAGGGATAGCACCGTTCTGGCAGGGCATTGCCCTGAAATGAGTCGCATCAGTTACGCGCTTTTCGGCAAACGCTGATTCGTCTCCCACGGCGAGACGTGACGCAACACTTAAAGCAATAAACCCCTGCCTTCAGCGCAACGAGGTTGCCAGTCGCGAGTGTAACAAAATCAATGAGAACGTCCAGACTGTGGTTGAGATCTATGAGCAAGGCGATAAGACCGTCTGGCCGACCCCCTTCAAATTTACTTTATCTGACGGATTTCTATGGAGACGCCCTGCTCGCTGATCCCGATGGCTTCCTCACCGAGATGAATCGTTTGCCAGAAAAGGATCAAAGGGCAGTCGTCGCTAGTTATGCCAGAGGCCATTCACCCCACGGAAAGTGGGGATGCAGCTTTTGGCGCTCACTCCGGCACCAGTGAGAATGAAGAGACGGTCGGTAGGTGAACAGAGAGCATTGATGGAACTGTGCAAAGGTCCTAAACGTTCCCCGACTTAAGTGATTCCTTCTTTTTCTCTCGAATCCCTTGGTGGAGGATTCGGCGTCTTCGTTGAAGTAATTGTTTCGGCGCAGTCGCCCTTATTGTCGTAATCGCAAAGGCGGCCGGAATGAGCTTGCTTGCACTTCTGGCAGAGTTCAGCTGCCATTGTGCCCCGCCTGACGGCGTCCATCGGAAGCGCAGAACAGCGTGGGCATTTCGTCACCGATTCGCGCTATCGAACTCTCGTTCAACATCTTCTCGGCTTTTGTGAACATTTCCAGCAACTTTGCGGCGTCAGGATCAGTAACAGCGCGAGCCGCGAGCAGGGGGGCGACCTTCGAGGATAAAGACATTTGCTTCTCCTCCACTGAGTTTAGTAGACGGGTCGAACAAGAACTGTCCTCTATTGCTCAAAAGCACATCTAATCTGATGAGACCCGCAGCACTGAATGACCAGCCCATTTGCCGCCCGATTGTGGGCTGAGGGGCAAGTTTTCTTGCGAGAAAAGGAAGGAGGGTCGTCACAGGGGCAGTCAGCAAATTAGGCATCTGTGAGGATTAAGCGTAGCATGAACTTGAGTGAGCAGTTCCTCTCCTCTTTCAGGTCCCCTGAACTAAGCAGTTCATCTGAAGTAAGCCCTCCTTAGTAACGCAGCTTTCCGAAGGGAAACCCATGATCAATCCCAAGACGCAGAAACAACCGCAGGTAAACAATGCTGTGGCCTCAAAGGGCACTCCAGCCCAAGTTGTGATGATGCCAAACACCCCGTCACAAGACACAATAAGAGCGAGGGCATATGAGTTGTATGAAAGCCGCGGTCGTGAACCCGGCCAAGACGAACAGGACTGGTTTCGCGCCGAGCAAGAGATTGTCGAACGGGCGGGGGGCTAAAGCGGAAGACTGTCCACCTGATTCTTAAGACGATTCGTCCAAAACAATGAAAGGAGCATCCCCATTGGAGGCGTATCGGCAGAATTTGGTTCATCCCTTCGAATACGCGCAGAGATCGTTTGCGAATGTTTCGGGGTCATTTCTGTAATTTCTGGCTACCGGGACGGTTTCAGGAGGGGTAGCTGCATTGATTGGCAGGCGTTTGCGATTACCCCGTTTACGCTTTTCGCCCTGGATGTCGCATCGAAGATCGTGAACATTTCACGCTGTATGATTCGGTATTTCGAATCACCTCGGAAGCTTACCTTCTACTCCGATTCCCGAAGATGCGATCATCCGCAGCCGGGTCAGATTTCGGACAAGCGGGCCGCTCTATGCTCAGCATGATATGCTTCGTCTCCGCACTGGTTAGCGTCTCTTCGAGTTGTTAGCTGACCACATATTGAGCGCCAAACATTGCGGCCGCGTCTTGCAGCATGTGGCGTGCGGTTGAGTTTGTCGTCTGGCAAAAGCGTTCAGCAATTGTTTGTCCCGCCATTACTAACTTCCCTCCTCGGCGAATCTGCGGGCAGTCGTGTGGCTCGATGCCGACCTTCAACATCATTGCTGTATCTAGTACATTGTGGAAGACACGTCCGCGTGCGCCTGTGATGCAGGTCACTTTCTAGGTCACTGAAGTAACGAGGGCTGCCACATGAGCATGCAGAATACCCTCAAAGAACGCATCGGAAAGTTGCGTGACGAAATTGCACGAATTAGTGAGGCGAACCGACTGTACTTGCAGCCCGGCAGGAAGCTCCACAGCGCAGCGCCGATTTCTGGATGCTCCCCAATCTTCTCTTGGAGGGCTTTTAGAATCTGCTGAGCACTTCTGATATGGGCTTCTGCGTCGGTTGCTTTATGGTCGGGATTGGGTTTCTTTGGGGTTTCCATTGCTGCTCGCTCCCTTGTGCCGCTCAATTCCTTTACTGCAACAGGATAGTAAAATCGGTCCAAATAGTGAATCTTCAACGGGAGAACTGACGATGACGAGAGACGAAGGTGCTTTGAATCTAGCCAAGCTTTGAGTCGCGGCGTGGAACGATCATGATTTGGACTTGATCATGACGCACTATGACGATGCTGTCGAGTTGACTTCGCCCGTTGCCGCCCAGCTATTGGGATCATCTGATGGCAAAGTGGTCGGAAAGCCAAACTTGAGAGCTTACTTTCAGCGGGACTAGAAGCCTACCCCGAACTCCACTTTCATCTTGAGGACGTGCTTTGGGGTATGAACAGCGTCGTGCTCTACTATACAAACCAAAAGGGGACGCACACGGCAGAGTTTATGGAGTTGTCACCTCAAGGGAAAGTGACACGAGTTGTGGCGAACTACGGTGGGTAGAAAGTTGGCTACTCTCGACCTGGAACGATGGCAAAGGGCTGTTCCGATGTTCCGATGAAGGCGGACACGGCAGTGCTGCGAACTCTCGCGGATCGTAAATGCGACTCGACATGCTGGTCGGGAATCGAAACTCTGACGTAAATGGCGGCTTTCTTCATTTGGTTGAAACCTCCCTTGTACTTCTCCGCATCAGCGTGCGTTTAGCGTGCTCGCAGATCGCAAACCCAGGCTCGAAAATCGCAAATCGATCTTGACGTATAGGAAATACAAAAATCAATTCCGCCTCGCCTAACGGTAGCCAGAGGCTATCGAGCCGAGATCGAATATAGAGAATCACATGAAGACGTGAAGCCAATCGCTAGGAACTGTCGGATTCTGGTCTTGCAAAGGATGGCCTGGCAGCGTGGCTGGATGAAACTGTTCTGAAGGCAGTGAGTGAGGTAGGGATCAAGCTAATTTGACAGGTGCTCGACGGCCAACCCAATACATTGGGCGACCGAGACTGTCCCGGAGAGGATCCGTACCGAAAGTCTTGAGACGAAGCCATCTCCAACCTAGCCTGGGAGGATGTTCCCTTTTCCCTTGTCTCTGACATGGAATCGACAATGCGATATTTGAAGCCGTCGCGCAGTCAGCAAACGAGGCAGAAGGTCAACGAGATTTTCGCCTAACGCATATTGATATTTCGGCGGGGATGATCGGTTATCGGTGAAATCGGGGTTTTGCTAGGCAGAACGCGAAAGTGCGCACGCCAGGTCGAGCGAGCGTTTGGGACGAAGATTGCTGAATTCTAGAACAGCCTACTTGTGTCTCTCTTCGATTTCTGCTGGACAATCATGTGCATCGAACTTGTTCCCAAGGTACTTCTCCGCTCCAACAGCGTCCCGCGCGAGTGTGGTTGGAGTGAAGAACTTCCGCTGACACTTCGCGCAAGACGCCAGCGCCGGAACTTTGCCCTCGTACCGGACGATTACGAAGCGGCGATCAGTGTGCCAGCCCGGAATGCGGATTCGGGAAAGGCACAAATGAGGTTCAAACTGCTTCGCGATCGCGCCGAATTTTGCTCCGTCCGGGAACGTATAGCTTAGTTGGCAATCTCTGCACTGCAGGAAACGGCCCACGGGAGACATCAGGATACCGATGCGATGAGGAGGTGGTGGAGAACTGCCAGCGGACACCGCATATTCCAACTCTCCACTTATCGTGTCGGCGCATTCACCTTTTTCATCGTAATCGCAAACAGCCCCGGGGTGTGCTTGTTTGCATTTCGCGCATAGTTGAGTAGCCATTTCCCCACTTCTTCCAATTGGTAGCTAATCGCAGACGCTAAACCTTCCTTGAGCCAAGGTTGTCCGATTCTCACGCGACCGTCATCATCCCACCTGACCCCTGCATCGTTTTCGTTCGTTCGCTCAACTGTGCCGATCTCCCCCGTCGGGTTTCCGAAGTTGCCCAAACCCTCCACGCGATCCCCGCGATTCAGTTCCTCACCGGTGGCGGACGGCTTGACGAGCGCTGGCCTTTTGGGGCCGGTCTACCTCGGGCGTTGCCCCTGGGTGTGAAAGAGGCGGCTACGCCGGAGCTTTGCGCAGTGCACGTAAGGAATGTTTGGCGATCGGGGTCATATCCTCATACTTTCTTTCCTGAATAGGTCATGGCAGCGCCCTTTGCTGCATTCTTGTGTCTCAACTTGGGCAGCAGAGTCGTCATTGAGTGCGTAATCGCCGCCGTTGGCCAGATACGCGTTTCATCTTGAAGGCTCGTTAGAGCGGCCAGTGCCGATTGCATCTCGTGCCGCTCCGCATGATGATCGCTGTTGCCTTCCAAGTCCTTGAATCTCCCGGCGACAGCCTCACGGGCAGCGACGATTCGCTCTGGCATTTTCTGACCATCCACTTCCAGCGCAGCGCGGAGGTACGCTTCCACCCGCGGTCTATTGATGTTCGGGTACACAATTTACTTAGTAGAGCAGAGGTGGAATGGTTTATCTGTCCCCTATTGCTCACCCCTTGGGAAAGAGGCTTGTCGCTACAGCGAAGAGCCGTACAGTCGCCCCAATGCGCGTGAGTTGGTATGGATAGGCCAGCCTGGCTTTCGTGGTTGGGGATGCTCCGTCTATTTGCTTCATGGGCGACATCGTCTACAACGGCTAGAGTCGGAATGTGAGCGGTTTGGATCAGACAGCCAGATCTTTACGCAGTACGGTTGTGTGTAGTTTCACTTGGATGCTCCAAGTTCTCCGGCCGGGGCCCCGCTCACGCAAGAATTCGACAGAGAAATCGGAAGCACAATCAAACCCAAGCGGAATTCAGACCGCCGCAAGGCGAGACTTCTCGGAGGATTCCATGAAGAAAGTATTCCTGCTGATCGTTGTACCGGCAATGCTGGTCGCGCTGGCGTTTGCACAGACTCCCGCGGCGAGCGGCAACACAGACCAGATCAACATTAAAGGCTGCCTGGGCGGCTCTGACGCTAACTACACCGTTGCGGAAGACAACACGGGCAAGATTTTCAAGATCACAACGAGCAGCGCTGATCTCAAGGCGTTTGTGGGCCAAGACGTAAACCTCATGGGGCAAAAAGCAGCTACTGAGAACAGCCTTGCCGTTACGCAAGTGAACATGATCTCCGAACACTGCACTGCGGCCGCGGCTGCACCCGCTGCGTCGGCCAGCGCACTTGCGGAGACTGCCAGTGCACCTCAGGCTGCCGCGGCCGCTGCACCAGCAGGCGCTGCACCCGCTACAACGGTCAGCGCACCTTCCGGGACTGCGAGCACACCTCCAGCGGCCGCCGCACCGGCGGCTGCTACCGACGCGACTGCCAGCACGCCTTCGGCGACTGTCACCGCACCTCCGGCTGATGCTGCCGCACCTGCTCCTGTACCCGCTGCCGCACCCGCTCCCGAGGCGACTGCAAGCAGCACGCCTTCGGCGACTGTCAGCGCGCCTCCGGCTATCGCCGCTGCACCCGATACGACTGTGAGCGCTCCCGCGAAGACTGCCCACGCTGTTCATCGCGCGCGGCGATCGGCTCGACCTGAGAAATCCGCAGAAACGCCTGCGGAAACGCCCGCTGCCGCGGCTGCACCCGCGGAGCCAAGCAGCACACCCGTCGCGGACGCGGCTGTACCTACCGCGGCCCCGGCCCCGGAGACCGCCAGTACCCCGGCGCCAGCTGCTACAAAGGCCTCCAGTGGCCGGTCTACAGCGATGTTGGTTGCTATTATCGTGGTGGTGCTCCTCATAGGCGGAGGGGTTCCTCTTTACAACCGCTGGAAGCGACAAAAACTCTCGGAGGAGACGAAAGGCCAAAACCTCTCGTTTACGAAGGAAGCGAAATCCGATCCGGGAAAGAGCGACACGACCGGAGGCCGTAAAGCTGCCTAGCCTGAGTGCGGAGTAACAGATTTTTGAACCGATCGCCGGCAGCAACTTGCGCTGCCGGCGATGCGCCAAATCGCGTAACAGGGATTTCTCGCCGACAATCCAAAACGAATGACTGCCGGTGGCTCCGTTTGTGCCTGCTTGCCGCCAAAAGTACTCGATGGAAACCCCGGCTCTGCTTCCTGCTCAATCGATTCAACAGGTTGCGTGTCGACGCCGAGGGCCACTCAAGTGCACCTGTTAAACCGAGTGAGCATCTTCTCCTCTTTCAGGTTCCCTGAAACTAAGTCAGCCATCTGAAGTTCTCTCCTCTTAGCGACTACAACCTTAGGAGGTTGATAATGTTTGCACGCAATATCTCTATCCATCTGAAATCCAATATGCTCTCCGATTACACGCGCGTATTTGACAAAGACGTCCTCCCCTTGCTTCGTAAACAGAATGGGTTCAAGGATGAAATCACTCTCGCTGGCCCCGGCGGGGTTGATGTGACCACAATCAGTCTGTGGGAAAACAAGAAGGATGCTGATACCTACAACACCAATACTTACCCGACCGTGTTGAAGACCCTTGCAAGATTCATCGAGGGAACGCCCCAGGTTCACACCTATGACGTCGTTAGCTCGACCTTCGAAATGCACGCCGCACTAGCGTAGCGGACACTCTGAGCCACTCGGCACGAGGAGGCGGCTTCATCGCCGCCTTCTCGAATCGCCGTGCGGAAAATAGAACGCAATAGGGTCCAACTCTGTGGGGAACTTTAGGTATGGCGAAGCGCAAGTTTAGAATCGTGAAACGAGAGCATAATATTCCTGTGCTTGGTGTGTGTGAATGTTGCAACCGCGAGTTCATGGCGGATCCTGTGACTATAGACCGACCTCAGGATGCCCACGCCTTCATCCAAAAACAGTTCGTCGCGCACAAATGCAAGCGCCTGGACGACACCCCATACGGGGTGCGCAGGGTGAGCGAAGGTACCGAAATCGCAATGAGCCCGGCGCATATCTGGGGCGCGTAAGACAGGCATAGCCATACCTCCGGATCCACGCCCTGGGATGGCAGGCTCGGGGTTTTGAGCGCTATCGCCGATTTCGACAGCTAGAGGTAGCTAGGCCGCAAAAAAGGCCGAACCCTTGCCGGTTCGACCTCCATCGACACAACAGTAAAGTGAGGCTGTCTCTCCGCTACTAACAGACGACAGCGTTCACTCAGCTACCGGATAAAATACTTGTTAACAATCTCAATGACTGTTCAATTCTGACCGGTTTTAAAGAATACGCCTCAGCAATGGACAGCTACATGAACGCACCGCGGAAGTCAACGGCAGCGTACAGGCCCGGCTTTGGCCACGTAGATTTTGAAGACTTTTCTTTTTACCGCATGGATGTCGTCGATGTTTATTACGTGGGAGGCTTCGGAGTGATGGGATGGGTATCCGCATCCGATTATGACCGCAGCCAACCCGACCCTCTTGCGGACTCCATGGCCGGAATCATTCAGCACATGAACGCCTCGGAGCTGTGGCGGTGATTGAACAATGCCGCCAGAAAGTTGGGGATCATCCGCTTTGCAAGTCATCGTGGGACCGGACGGGATTGTGATGGATTTCCTTCCGGCTTGTTACCAGCAGATTCACGTGCGTACTGCCCACATCGACGACGAGAATTGTTAGACTCCTTGGCCTAGTTTTCTTCACAGTCAACTTTCCTCAATCGCTGACTCTATGAGAGTACTTCTTCACAATCCTTTGCAAAACGATCAATTCTGAACAGTTTTTCGTGGCCCGAGAGTTCGACACTAACGGTTGGCACGGGCGTAGCAACCGGTCACCTTCTGCAGCATTCTTGCCGCGACGGTGGTCTCGATAGCGCGACAGTGATCCGGCGCGCTGAGTCTGGGAAGGAGGAACTCCATTTATGCCAAACCAGGGTCCACCGACAGAGTTAGCCGCCAACAGTGGCATCAACTGGGTAACAACTTTTTTTATGGTCGCCTTTCATATCGGCGCCATTGCCGCTCTGTTTTTCTTTACCTGGAAAGCTCTCTTCATCGCAATTGGCCTCTGGTGGATATCCGGAAGCCTAGGAATAGGGATGGGCTATCATCGGCTGCTCACGCATCGCAGCTACAGAACTCCCAAGTGGGTCGAGTACTTTTTGACGTTCTGCAGCACGCTGACTCTCGAAGGCGGACCCATCTTCTGGGTCGCTACGCACCGTATTCATCATCAGTTCACGGACCAAGCAGGCGATCCGCACTCACCGCGTGATGGGAAATGGTGGTCGCATATGGGCTGGATTCTCACCGGAAGATCCATACACCACGACACAACCACGCTGGCCCACTACGTGCCTGATCTCGCCCATGACAGATTTCATGTATGGATC
>Ga0102924_1002939_pt1 | contig 18186 bp, 18 predicted proteins | sample PaiPotPPM11metaG_FD_80116 | JGI IMG/M metagenome (GOLD analysis project Ga0102924, IMG submission 80116) | Iron sulfur acid spring bacterial and archeal communities from Banff, Canada, to study Microbial Dark Matter (Phase II) - Paint Pots PPM... ...
ACGACGCCCTGCCCGGTCAGCGGCAGGGTGCACTGGCCGACGACCTTCGGGGACCCGTCCTTGGCGGTGTGCTCGGTCAGGACGAGCACTCGCCTGGCCCCGGCGACCAGGTCCATCGCACCGCCCATGCCCTTCACGAGTTGCCCGGGGATAGTCCAGTTCGCGAGGTCCCCGGTGGCCGATACTTGCATGGCGCCGAGGATGGCGAGGTCGATGTGGCCGCCGCGGATCATGGCGAACGAGGTTGCCGAGTCGAAGACGCTGCCGCCGGGGCGGATCGTGACGGTCTGCTTGCCGGCGTTGATGAGGTCGGCGTCCTCCTGCCCGGCGAGCGGGAACTCGCCCATGCCGAGCAGCCCGTTCTCGCTGTGCAGGGTGACCCGCAGGCCGGGCGGCACCTGGCCCGCGACCAGGGTCGGGATGCCGATGCCGAGGTTGACGTAGTCACCGTCGCGCAGTTCGCCGGCCGCGACGGCCGCCATTTCCTGTCGTGTCCACATGTCAGGCCGCTGTGTGCTGGTAGCCGGCGGCCTGCCGGACGGTGCGCTTTTCGATCGGTTTCACCCGTGGCCCGGTGCGTACGACGCGGTCGACGTAGATGCCCGGCGTCGTCACGGCCTCAGGATCCAGGAAGGCGTCCGTGAGCAGTGTCTCCGTCTCCGCGATGGTCACCCGGCCGGCGGCCGCCACGAGCGGGTTGAAGTTCTGCGCGGTGAGCCGGTAGTGCAGGTTGCCCTCGGCGTCCGCCGCGTAAGCGTGGACCAGGGAGACGTCCGCGACGAGGCCGCGCTCGAGCAGGTAAGTGTGGCCGTCGAAGGCGGCCGTGGGCTTGCCGGCGGCGACCTCGGTCCCGACGCCGCTTTTCGTGTAGAAGGCGGGGATGCCGGCCCCGCCGGCCCGCAGCCGCTCGGCGAGCGTGCCCTGCGGCGCGAACTCGACCTCGATCAGCCCGTCGAGGTACTGCCGCTCGAGGGCCTGGTTGTCTCCCACGTACGAGGCGATCACCTTCCTGACCTGGCGCCGCTCCAGCAGCAGGCCGAGCCCGACGCCGTCCACGCCCATGTTGTTGGACACGATGACCAGGTCCTTGACCGCTGTCTGGTACAGCGCGTCGACCAGGTCGAACGGGACCCCGCAGAGCCCGAACCCGCCAACGGCGATCGTCATCCCGTCCTGGACGACATCCGCCACCGCCTCGAGCGCGGAAGACCTGAGCTTCATTCGAACCCTTCCAGCGCGCCGATCCGGCGGAACACCTCCACGGTGTCGGTCCGCTCGAGCGCCGGGTCGAGCTCGTAGTACACCGCCAGCACGTTCTGCGCGATGCGGCCGCGCTCGTCCAGTTGGGCGAACCGGCCGAGGCTGATGTCCCGCATCGCCTCTTCCGGGCTCATCCCGCGCGCGTGCCTTTCCGCGGCCTCCTGCTGGACGTACTCCAGGTAGTCCTTGACCCCGCGGACGCCGTTGTTGTCGGTGACCGGTCCGTGACCAGGCACGATGTAGTCGGCGTCGCAGTCGATCATGTACTGGCAGGCCCTGATCCAGTTGGAGACCGGCCCGGCCCAGCTGATCGGGGTACCGCCGATGAAGAGCAGGTCACCGGCGTAGAGCACGCCTTCATCCGGGACGAACACGATGCTGTCGCCGGCGGTGTGCGCGGGACCGAGCTTGACGATCCGTACCTGGTTCCCGCCTACCTCGATGGTGAGCTCCTGGTCGTAGGTACGGTTCGCTGGCGTGGGGGTGATGCTGTCGAAGTCGAACGGCGCGAAGATGTGCCGGGCGAACTGCCCGACGGTGCCGTCGTGCTTGAGCAAGCCGGTGATCAGGTCGGGGCCGTTGCTGACCATCTCCGCCGCGGTCTCCCGCGATGCGATGATCTGCGCGTCGGCGACCAGTTCGTTGCCGAACCAGTGGTCGCCGTTGGCGTGGGTGTTCACCACCGTCCTGATCGGGCGGCGGCCGGTCAGCGGCCGCAGGGCTTCGAGCATGTCCCTGGTCATGGGCACGTCGAACAGCGTGTCGACCAGAAGCGACTCGCTGTCCCCGGTCACCAGCCCGGCATTGCTCCACCCCCAGGTGCCGTCGGGCACCAGCCAGGCGTAGCAGTGCTCGGTGAGCTGGTGAAGCCCCTTGGTGTAAGGCACGTTGGTCATGTCGTTTCTCCTTCTGTAGGCGTGGCAGCCGCTCCCGCGGGCTGCGTGCCGATTAGGTCGCCGACCCGGCCCGGCGCCACTGGGCCGGAGGGGTCGCTCACCGCCGCGGCCGGATTACGCCCGAACAGGCCCGCCAGGGCGAACACGGCGGTGAGGCCGGCCAGGACCAGCCAGCCGGTGTTGTAGCCGGTGTGCGGGACCAGGTGGCCGAACAGGATCGGGATGAAGAACCCGCCCACGGCGGCGAGGGTCAGCATCAGGCCGGTGGCCGTCCCGATGTACTCGTGCCGGATTCCGCTGACCCGGGCCGGGACCGAGGACCAGGCCGCGAAGCCGAAGATGGTGAAGAACCCGATCGCGATGCCGATCACCCACAGGGCCCAGGTGGACGCGACCGGGATCAGCGCGAGGAAGACCGCGGAGGCCAGGAGTGCTCCCACCACGAATGCCTTGAGGTTGCGGCTGCGGTCGGCCCACTGCCCGCCGAGCAGGCCGCCCGGCACGCCGGCCAGCACGATCAGCGCGGCGAGGAGGCCGGCCAGCGACGGGTTGAAATGCCGCTGCGTGGTCGCGTATGTCGTGAACAGCTGGCTGGTGGTGAAGTAGGCGCCGTACCCGCCAAGCAGCGCCAGCCCGTAGATCCACAGGTCACGGCTGACCACGGAGGCGGACAGGGCCTTCTGCTCGAAGCGGCCTCCGCCCAGCGCGTGGCTACCTGCCGGGACCTTGAACCAGATGAGGACGACACAAGCCACAATCAGCTCGAAAGCCCCGGCGAGCGCCAGGGAGGTGCGCCAGCTGGTGGCGTCCTGCAGGTAGATCCAGATGTAGAGGGCGAACGCCGCCCCGGCGCTGAACGCGGCGCCGCCGGAGATACCGAGCGCGAGCGTGACCCGGGAGCGCTGGAACCAGACGGCGACGGCGGCGAACCCTACGGCGATGAACGCCGAACCGCCTATCCCGCTGAGCAGCCGGAACCACTCCAGCTCGAGGTAGGACGCGGACAGCCCGGACATGAGGCCCGCCACGCCCTGCAGCGTCAGCCCGATCACGAGCGTCCGCTTCATGCCGATGGCGGTGGCGAGCATGCCGCCGGGGATGTGCGCGAGGCCGTAGCCGACGATGAACAGCGAGATGAGGTAGCTGAGGGACGGCAGGCCGACGTTGAACTGGGCTCCGATCAGCGGGAACGCGGTCGCGACGTCGAACCAGTTCAAGGTGAGGGCGATGAAGCCCAGGCTGATGATGGCGAGCATGAACCAGCGGGTGGCGTTGTCGTCATGCCCGGCGGACGGGGCAGTGGTCATGGTTCTCTCCTGACGGGCCGCGGCGGTGCCGCCCACTTACTTGTCGTGCCGCACGTGGACGGCCGGGGAGCCGGCATAGCTTGCCAGGCCCGCGCCCTCGGGCCGGACCTGCGGGGCGCCGACCCGGTTGCGGAGCACGCCGACTCCGGAGGCTTCCAGCTCCACGACGTCGCCGGGCTGGATCCAGCGGTCAAGCTCCAGGCCGCACCCGCCGCCGACCGTGCCGACCCCTAGGAACTCACCCGGGTAGAACGTCTCGTCCAGCGAGGCCCAGGCCAGGACCTCGGCGAAAGAGAACTGCCGGTTCTTGGTCGTGCCCGAGGCCCACAGCTCACCGTTGACCCGGGCGGACATCTGCACCGCCCACTCGTCGACCTCGTCCATCGTCAGCACGCACGGCCCCATCGCAGTGCAGAAGTCCTTGCCTTTGGACGGACCGATGCTCATCGACATCTCGAAGAGCTGGATGTCCCGGGCGCTGACGTCGTTGAAGATCGTCACCCCGGCGATGCAGCCGGCCGCCTCCGCCGGGGACAGGTCACGGCCGCCGCGGGAGGTAAAGAACCCCAGCTCCAGTTCGAAGTCGAGCTGGCGCGTGTACGAGGGCCATAGCAGCGGGTCGTCCGGCCCGATGACCGTTTCGACGTTGCACTTGTAGCAGATCGGCATGGCCGAGAAGGCGGGCGGGACTTCGAGCCCGGACCCGGTCGCGTGCTCGTTGTAGGTCAGGTAGTCGCGGATCCGCCGCGGCCGGGGGACCGGTGCCAGCAACTGGACCTCGCTTACCGGCAGCTGCGCGCGGGTTCCGTCAGTGGCGCGAAGCTCGTCACCCCGTTCGCGGTACTGTCCGGCGATCTCGAGTGCGCGCCGCGTCAGTGCGTTGCCCTGCGCGCCGCTCTCGAAGAAGGCGACCATCTCGCGCGCTACCCGCGGTGCGCGGTCCGTGGCGGGCAGGGCCGCCGTTCCTCCGGACCCCATGGCCTCGTCGGCCGCGAGGACCAGGTCGGGATCGATAACCGCGTTGCCGTCCCAGACACCGAAGCGGGCGGGTCCGTTTCCCTCACGGAAGGTGACCAGGCGCATCAGGCTTCTCCTCTAGATAGACTCAGATACAACCTTGGACTAGAGTCCATTTAGCAGCAGGGTAAGCCGCGCCGGCCGCTCGGTCAAGAGCCGACCTGAGCCAGTCGGCGACACGCAGGAAGAGCGCGGACCGGTGCACCCGGCGGGAGTGATGTACTTGAAGATCGTGCAGCCCGACTCTTCTCTTACATGGCCCGAATCAGCGGGCCAGGACCCGTCACCGACCGCCAAGCAGAGAGCGTTCCCCGACCGGCGGGCCCGCCGGCGGGAGGAGGGGCGCAACCGCGTCTACGAAACCGCGGTCGAGCTGTTCGTCGCGAGCGGTTTCGACGCGACCACCATGGATGAGATCGCGGACCGCGCGGACGTGGCCCGGGCGACCGTGTTCAACTACTTCCAGCGGAAGAGCGCGTTTCTCGATGAGTGGGCGGCGCGCCGACGGGAGTACGCGGCAGCCGCGGTGCGGGCAGAGCACCTCGACGACCATCCCCTGCCCGAGATCCTGCGCCGGTACATGGTCGAGCTGGCCCAGCTCAGCACCCGGACCCGCGCCGAGACCGTCTCGCTAATGGGAGCGGCCATCCACTCGACCAACGTGCTTGGCAACCCCGAACTCGGTCACGAGCTGGCCGGGTTCATCGCCCGGGCGCAGGCCGTCGGCGAGATCAGGCCCGGCATCGACGCTGAGCTCGCCGGGCTACTGCTGGCCACCGGGTACTTCGCCATCCTCAGCCAGTGGATAGCGTCCGAGCCGGCCCCGTTCGACCTGGAGTCCCGGCTCCTGGACATGGTGAACCTGCAATACGCCGGGCTCCGCTAGCGGGCGTCCGCCCGTCCCCGGCGGACGCCGGCCCCCACCTGACCGTCGGCGACCTATGTGTCGTCTTCCTCTGGGCTAATGTGCTGCCCGGTGAGGGTGCGCCCGGCGGCATCCGAGGCCGCCTGCTCGGCGGCGTGGTCGCCGAAGCCGACGCCGATCGCCTCATCGTCGCGGCGCTGCTCGGCATACACGAGCGCCGCGAGCACCCGCCGGTCCGCGTCGGTCGGCACGCCGCCGAGCGGCAGGGCCCGCGGGTACAGCCGACGGGCCAGCACCGGGTTGAGTTCCGCCGCGTACATGCTGAGCTTGGCCAGGACCAGCAGGAAGGCCACGATCCCGATGACCGTGCCGAACGCACCGTAGATCGCCGAAGCGTGCTTCAGCTGGTGGGTCACCAGCCCGGTGCCGATGCTGATCAGCGCGGTGAACGCGACCGCGCCGGCGATCGCACCGGGGAGGTGGCCGCGCGGGCCGATCGCCTTGGCGGTCAGCAGGGTGAAGCTGGCGAAGTAGAGTCCGGCGTTGATGACCAGCAGGCCGGCTAGGACCAGGATCCTGATCGCGTAGTTGTGCGTGCCGCCGGTGGCGTAGGTGGTGACGAAGGCGTTGATGAGGGCCGCGGCACCGATGGTGATCAGCCCGGCCACGCTGCGCCCGAGCCGGGGCAGGAAGCCGGTCCGCTCGACCTGCGGGATGTTCCATACCGTGGCCATCGCCTGCTGGGCCGTCTGGGTGACGCCTTGCGCGCCGTAGACCAGTCCGATCAGGCCGATCACCAGCCCGGGTACGCTGCCGTGCAGTTCGTTGCCGCCCGAGGGGTTGAAATCCGAGCCGATGACGGGAAATTCGTGCAGCGTGTGAACGATTCCTGTTCCGATTGACTGCTTGCCGATGAAGCCGAACACCGTCACCACGACCAGAAGCAGCGGAAAGATCGCGGTAAATCCGTACCAGGCCAGCGCGACGGCGACCAGGTTGGCGTTGTCGTCGCCGAACTTCTTCACTACGGCGTACGGCACGCCCGCCCAACTATGCCTGCGCTGCCAGCCGTCCACGGCGCCTATCACAATGCGCACCAGCCCGAGCGGATTTATGCGGCGATCCATGGGTCGCGACCATACACCGACAGCTCACCGGCCCGGCGCAGGTGGCGCCTATGCGGCTATAGGCGACAGGTATTGGCCAGCGGAGCGGTCCTCGTGGCTTAGTAAGCGTGACGCGCACCACGGGCTTATCGGAACTGTGGTGCGGCCGAGGCACTCGGAAAGGAATGCCGTTAATGCTTAAGTCCGCGTCCACCTCGCTGATCCTGCTCGGCGTGCTGGCCGTCATCGTCGGGATCGTCGCCATCGCCTGGCCTGGCGTCACGATTCTCGCCCTAGTTGTCTTGTTCGCGGTCTACGCGTTCATCGACGCCGGGCTCCAGTCCATGCGGGCCTTCAGCAGCCGGGAAGCCGGCCCGGTCGTCGGTCACCTGCTGCTCGCGCTGATCGACCTGGCGGCCGGCGTGGCTGCCCTGGCCTGGCCTGCGCCGACCGCGTTTGTGCTGGTCCTCGTGGTGGGAATCTGGGCGTTCGCCGGTGGCTGCGCCGAGTTCTTCGCCGGCTTCCAGGCCGGGGAGACGGCGGGCACTCGCGCGCTGTTCCTCGTGTCCGGCCTGATATCGATCGCGTTCGGTGTGCTGCTCTTCTCCCGGCCCGGTGTCGGCGCGGTCACCCTGGCCTTGCTGTTCGGCCTGTTCAGCTTGACCTACGGGTTCGCGCAGATCAACGCGGGCATCCACGTCCGTCAAATCGGCAAGGGCGGGCACTCGCTCGCCGCCGAACTCCACCACGCGGCCTGAGCCTGCGGTGACCGCCGTCAGCCCCGGTGGCCCAGTCCCGGCCGACGCCGAGAAGAACGTTCGCGTCCAGCACAGACGACTGCGGGACGCCGCGGCCAGGCGCGGCGTCCCGCTGGCCACCATCTTGGTGGCCGTCGCGGTCGTGGTCATCACGTACCTCGCGGGCAAGCGCGACGACCACGTCGGCGCCTCCCGCCGACGAGGCGATCGCGCGCCCGGGAGGTGAGCCGGCACCACTGCCGGCCGGATCGTGAACCAAGGTCCCAAAGGATCTCAGCCCGAACGTAAGGTGGTGCCTCCTACCGCTCCGCACTCACCTCGGGCGCGGGAGTCCAGTCGCGTGTTGTTCGCCCCGCACGATGGCTGTCCTCAGCATCGTCCCGCTCGCCCAATGCCCGGTGCCCGGATTGGACGGTAACGTGCAAATGCCTGACTGGGAAGCGACGATGAAGTAGCCACTTGGACCAACCGAGCGCCACGAACCGAGCACCGGTACAGCCAGTTCAGTCCCGTGGAGCGGATGCGAGGACGCCGCAAGGACTTGAACTGAGGCATCTGCGGTACTTCGTGGCGCTTGTCGACGCGGGCAGCTTCACTCAGGCGGCGGAGCAGATGTTCATCGCCCAGCCCACCCTGAGCCAGCAGATCCGGCGGCTGGAAGAGATTGTCGGCACGCCGCTGCTGCAGCGCCGCCGTGAAGGGCTCAGGCTCACGGCGGCCGGCGCCGTGCTGCTCGACGCCTCCCGCGGCGTGCTGTCGCTGGTGGACCAAGAGGTGAACCGGGCCAGGCAGGCGGCGGGCCTGGGACGGCAGCGCTTGCACGTGGCCGTGCCGCCCCGGCTGCCGGATGCGCTCGCGGTCGCGGCCACCTCCGCACTGCGGGCAGAAGCCGGTGATGACGTGGAACTCGTCTGGATGGAGGCCGCACTCGACGCGGATTTCTCGCCGATCCGGGAGCGCCGGGCCGACGTCGGCCTTGGCTGGCTGACGGTCCGCCCCGAGGCACTGCCCGTCCCGCTCGAGGCCATGAGCCTCGGAGAATTCGAACCCGACGCGTGGCTTCCCCGGCAGCATCCGGCGGCGCTCCGCGGGACGATCAGCCTGGGCGAACTGGCCCTCATGGACGTCATTCACGGGCCGCGCCGAGCGGAGCCGGGAATCTACGATGCCTGGACGCGGCTCTTCCAGGCGACCGATCCGCGCTTTAAATTCACCGACCCGCCGCTTCGGCATTCGCTGCGGATGGACCTCGCCTTCGCCGCGACCGCGGGCCGGTCCACCGCGGTGCTGACCGGACCCAGCGTCGTCGCCGGAAGCCGGACCGGGCTGATCGAGCCGTCCCACCTGGCCATAACCAGTGACATGGTGCCGGTCAGCCTCGAACACCAACCGCTGACCGCGACGGCTGCCCTGGTGTGGAGCGGCGACCTGTGCCGCCGCCTGCAGCAGATCCTGTTCCATACCGCGGAGAGAGTTACCCGGTCGGCCTCCCAGTCATGGAACGGCGCCACTGACCCAGATGCGGTGGCATCAGCCACGTCGACATAATTGGCCTGGCTGCCTCGCCTGGGCCTGACGAGCCGCGTCGCCGGCGACGTTCTCCTCGCCGGGAACGTGGCCGGGTCGCGGACCGGGCACGGTGACCGGCCTTCTGGTAGCGGAGCGGACGGCGCTCCGCGTGATCAGCCCGTCGATGATCTGGAACACGCCCATCACCGCGAACCAGATGCCGATGAAGATGGCCAGCGTGGTCACGGAGGCGACGGGGGTGGACACGACGATGATCCCGGCGATGAGGCTGACGGCGCCGAACACTACCGGCCACCAGCGGACCCGCCCGGCGTAGCGGTGGCCGGAGAACCCCGCCAGCAGGGCCGCCACGCCCTGGACGACCCAGGTGAAGCCGATGAACAGGCCGATAAGGGCGAGGCTGAGGTGCAGGTGCCTGATCAGCACGATCCCGCCAAGGATGAACACGATGCCGGCGATGGCCGGCCACACCTTCGATCCTTCCTCGGCTCCCAGCGCCCGCACCAGCTGGAAGATGCCGGAAACGATCATCAGCACGCCGAGCAGCACCGCGATCGCCACCAGCGATCCGGTCGGGTGGAAGGCCACGATCAGCCCGAGGATGAGCGAGATCCCCCCGATGATCAGGGACGTCTGCCACCCGAGGCTGAGAAACCGTGACTCCGCGTCCTCCGCCGGCGCCGTACCCGGGCGTCCTGTATCCATCTGTACCGCCTCTCGCGCTGGTCCCCTTGGCGCCAGGGTTGCGCGGACGCGGCCAGCCTGCCTCACCCAAACCGGGTGAAGTCCACCGCGGGCGATGCCCTCGGCCTCTCAGCGGCGAGGTGTGAAGTCGACTCTCTCGGCCGACTCGCCCCGGCCGACCAGGGCCATGGCCACCATCTGCGGCGGGAACAGGCCGTGAGCGACGAGTCCGGGCGTCGATGACAACTGGGCGGCCAGCGTGGCCGGGTCGTCGACGGGGCCGTGGTAATCGGCGATCACGCCGCCGTCCGGGCTGAGCGGAACGTCGCGCAGCGCGGCCGGGGCGACGCGGCGCATGGTGGCGCGCAGCCCGAAGGACATCAGCTCGAGGGGGATAGGGGCGTGCAGGGCCGGCACCGGCTTGGACGAGTCGACGATAACGACGAACCGGTCGGCCGCCCCGGCCACGATCTTCTCCCTGGTATGCGCGCCGCCGCCCCCCTTGACCAGCCAGCCGTCGGGCGAGATCTGGTCGGCGCCGTCGATGGTGATGTCGAAGCGGTCGATGCTCCTGACGTCCTCGATCCGCAGGCCCAGCTCGCGCGCGGCGTGCTCGGTCGTCGGCGACGTAGCGGCGCAGAGGATGTCGAGTGATCGCTTCGCCAAGGCCGGAAGCAGGTACGCCACGGTCGAGCCGGTGCCAAGACCGACGGTCATGCCGTTCTCGACCAGTTCCGCGGCCGCTTCCGCGGCGACCTGCTTCTCTCGTTCCACGCTCATGCCGGGTGCCTCCAGACGACGATGGACTCTCGGTACCACCGTACGGTCAGCCGTCAGCCGGGGTGCCGCCACCCGCTATGAGCCTCCCAGCGACAAGCGCCCGGCAAACGGGACGCGCTCAGTCCCGCACCAGGCCGGCCAGCACCGCGCGGGTACGGGCCCGGGAGGCGGCCGCGTCGTCGCCCACCGGGAACGGCGCCGCCCAGACATCGGTGGCACCGGCCTCGAACAGGGCCCGCACCTGAGCGGCCACGCTGTCCTCGTCGCCGACGATGACCGCCTCGGCCGGCCCCGCGATCCCGCCGTGGGACAGGATGCGCTGGTAATTGGGCAGCTCTCCGTACACGGCGAACTGGCGGGCGGCGGTCGACCGGGCCTCAGCGACGTCGTCGTGCACGGCTACGGGCAGCCCCGCCACGATCCTGGGGGCCGGCCTGCCCGCGTCGGCGGCGGCCTTCCGTATCCGCGGTGCGACGTGCGTCTCGATCGCGCGGGCGTTCGCCATCCACAAGATCGTCCCGGCGGTGTAGGCGCCGGCGACCCGCAGCAGCCGGGGTCCCAGGGCCCCGACCAGAACCGGGATTTCGGCGCCGCCAAGCAGCGGGAGCGGTCCCGCCGCGACCCGGAACTGCCTGCCCGCGAAGCTCACCTGCTCGCCGCGCAGCAGCCCGGTCAGGATCCGGACGTACTCCTCGGTGTGCTCACCGGGCGCGTCATACGACAGGCCGAGCCGGTCCTCAACGACGGTCTGGTGCGAGGGGCCGACGCCGAGGGTGAACCGGCCGGGAGCGCCGATAGCCGACACGACCGCGTTGGCCCGGCTGGCCTGGAGTACCGGGTGACCGGTATAGCTCGGCAAGACCGCGGTGCCCAGCTCGATGGCCGAGGTGGCCCGCCCGGCCAGCGTCATGGCCGGCAGCGGGTCGCCCGCGCCGGCGGCGCCCGGGTACCACATGCTGGTGAACCCGTCCGCCTCGGCCCGGCTGGCCTGGGCGACGATCCGGTCAATGGTCGTGCCGCCGCCGGTAAGCCCGATACGCATCCGGAGCCCCTCTCTGCCTGCGAAACCTGCTCCTGTCCGCCGGCGGCCCGGCCGCGGATCCCGGCCGGGCCGCCGACGTCGCTACTGTACGGGTCTACCGCACGGGCAGCGCGCCGAAGGCGGCCGGCACGCGGCCGATAACACCGAGGCACTCGGTGAAGAAGTAGATCGTCTTGAAGAACTCAAGTATCTCGCCCTGTTCCACCAGGATCTTGCGGTACATGACGGTGCGCTGCGGGTCGTAGCCGTCGTGCAGCGCCTGCCAGTCCGCGTAGTCCATGCCGAGCACGTAGGTGGCCGGGGGCTGGTCTGCGGGCCCGGTGATGCGGCAGTCGGTGACGGTGCCGCCGCCCCACTGGACGTGCAGGGAGGCGGGACCGCCGGGCCGGTCCCGGCAGCCGAGCGCCCACGAGGAGGTGTAGCTGGCCTTGGCTCCTTCGAAGAAGTCCCAGTACATGGCCAGCTTGCCCGCCCGGGTCTGCTCGGTGGGACCGTCCGCGAGCGCGTCCCGTACCGCGGCGGCCCACCCGGGGCTGAAGAATTCCGGTTCGGTCATCCTCGCTCACCCGCCCGCCAGCGTCGGCTGCACCGACCCGACCATGGCCTGCAGGTCAGGCGGCAGGCGGATGCCGACGTCGTTCAGCTTGCGTCCCAGCTGCTGGAACATGAGCATCCGGACCTCGTCCTGGGTCCAGCCGAGCGGCTCGTAGATCACCTCGCGGCTGGCCACTCCGGCCAGCGTCAGGATCGTCCGCAGGGTTTCGTGGATCTCCCTGGTCATGGTGGGGTCTTTCCGCACCGCGTCCTGCAGGTACTTCATGCCGCCCTGCACGTGCCGCGACTCGTCGCGGCAGGTCGCGGTGAAGCCGGTGTAATAGGCGGGAAGGAAACCGCGCCACCGGGCGTAGGAGAGCGTCACCTTCATGACCGACAAGGCGAGGACGCCCTCGATCCACAGGAAGTAGGTCGTGCCGTAGCGCACCCGCGCCCGCTCGTCGTACGGGTTCTTGCGGACCTCGTCGGCCTGGTAGGCCAGCAGCCCGAACGGCCCGACGAACGTCTCGGCCACCCAGGGGAACGACGCGTCGAGGATGTCCATGATGTCGTCGCCTTGCAGCCCCACGACCTCGCGGTAGAACCGGTCGAAGAACACCGTGTGCCGCGCCTCGTCCTCGACCTGCGCGGCGATGTGCAGCTTCTCCTCCTCGCCCGCGCCGATCATGAACACCGGCAGCTCGATCTCGACCTGGCGCTCGCCGTGGTGGAAACCGGACGCGATGGCCAGGAACGAGTTCCGCTCCGCGTCGGTCATCTTCTCGGTCCAGTCGATCTTGTCCTGGGTGAAGTCGAGGTCGTAGACGTCCCAGCGCTGCTTGAGGTACTTGCGGTACAGCGTCGTGTAGTCCGGCAGGGACTTCAGGCCCTTGTGGACGTACTCGATGACGTCGTCGATGTCGACGTCGAGGACCTCCTTGAGCTCGGCGCCCTCGATATCGCGGACCTGCTGGTCGCTTAGCGCCCGCGGGCCTTCATGGAGCACCGCCGTCGGGCTCTTTCGTTCGGCCATGGGCAACCTCCGATTCCCGGGCACCTCCGTTGGCGCCCCGTTTTTCGACTTGTCCGGCTTGGGCGGGCGACAATGAACTCACGACGCGGGCGAGCAGCGCGGACCATCCTGCCTCGTCGACCACGTGGAGTTCCTCGGTCAGCAGGTAGCTGCCGAACGCGAGCAGCAGGCAGAAGTGTGCCAGCGCGTCGGGCGACAGCGTCCCGTCGAGGTCGCCGCCGGCCTGTCCGGCCAGCATCAGTCCGGCCAGCCACCCTGCGCGCTCGCTGATGTAGGTGCGCATCGGCCCCGCGACGTCTTCGTGGCGGCGAGCGGCGACCAGCGCCTCGACGGCCAGGTAGCACCGTTCGTCACGGTTCGTGGGCAGGGACCGGCCGACCTGGAGCAGCAAGTCGGCGACGGGACGTTCGGGATCGGCGGCCAGCAGGTCGGCCAGGACCCGCCCGCCGTGCGCGCGCAGCGACTCCACCAGCAGCTCCGCCTTGGAGCCGAAGTGCGCGTACAGCGCGCCGTTGCTGACCCCGGCGGCCGCGGCGATGTCCGCCACCCGCGTGCCGTCATAGCCGCGAGCAGCGAAGGCGTCGGCCGCCGCGCGCAGCAGCCGAGCGCGAGTCTCTGCGGGTGTAACCCCGGCGACACGGCCCATAACGCCTATTAAAGAGTGTTCATTTAATTCGTCAACCCCCTCGCCCGAACGGAATCGGCTGGCCCTGGACGTTCCCTCAGCCTGCAGGGGGCGGCGGTAGCGGGGCTTGCACAGCGGTCTAGGGAGAGGTAGGTGTTCATTAAGCGGACGTAACGGAGGTTTCGTTGCCGCCAGCGGAAAACCAGCACGCGCTCGCCGGCGTGCGCGTGCTGGATCTCACCGGCAGCCTGGCCGGTGCCGTCGCCGGAATGCTCCTGGCCGACCTCGGTGCCGACGTGGTGAAGGTGCACCCGCCCGGATCCGGTTCCCTGGCCGGCCGGAGTGGACGGGCGATGTGGGACCGCGGCAAGCGCGCCGCCACGGCGGACCCGTCGAACGAGGAAGACCTCCTGGCCCTCGACCGGCTGATCGCCGGCGCCGACGTGCTGCTCGTCGGCACCGGCGGGCCGGGCATCACCTACCGCGCGCTCATCGACCGCGGCCGCCGGCCCGGCGAGCCGTGCTTCTGGGTGGTCATGCCGCCTTACCTGCTTGACGAGACGCCGTGGCCGGGCGCCCTGGAATCGGCCGGACTGCTGTTCGCCTGGCTCGGCCACGCGTGGAACCAGTCGTCGCAGGACGACGTCCCGGTCGACTGCCTGTTCCCGCTGGCCCTGTACATGCAGGCGATCTGGGCCGCGATCACCGCGGTCGCGCTGCTGGTCGGCCGGCGGCGCGGTCTCGCCCTGGCGCCGCTGGCGGTGGCGGGCGGCGCCCACGGCGCCCAACTGGTCTCGCCGGGCACCTTCAGCGCGGGCCGCGACGAGCCGCACGTCCACCGGCCTGGAGGTCCCGGCGGTGCCCTGCCCAACTACCGGACCTACCGCTGCGCCGACGGCGAGTGGCTGTTCTTCGGTGCGTTCACGAACGCCTTCATCGAGCGCGGGCTGACCGCCGCCGGTGCCGGATGGCTCCTCGAGGATCCGCGCGTGGGCGGGAAGCCGGGGAACCTGCGGCGAGCGGAGAACCTCACCTGGATCGCCCGCGAGCTGGAGAAGGTGTTCGCGACCCGCTCGCGTGACGAGTGGCTGGACCTGCTTGAAGCGGCGGACTGCCCCGCGGCCCCGGTTAACGAGCCGGGGACGTGGCTGGACCACGACCAGGTCAAGGCGCTCGGGCTGCGCCTGGAAGCGGTCGGCGACCCGGGCCAGGAGATCGTGATGCCCGGCCCGCTCGTCAACTTCTCGCTGACGCCGGCCAGCGTCGGCGGGCCCGCCGCCAGTTCCTGGCCGGGGATAACCCGGCTGCGGCCGCTGTGGTCCGAGTCCGACCCATCGGAGCGCCCGCCGGGCGGGCAACCGGCGTCGGCACCACCAGAACCGGGGCCGCCAGAACCGGGGCCGCCGGCGCTGGAGCCGCAACCGCCGCTGGCGGGTGTCCGCGTGCTCGACCTCGGCACGATCATCGCCGGCCCCTACGTCGGGTCGTTGCTCGCCGACCTCGGCGCGGACGTCATCAAGGTGGAGCGGCCGCCGCACGGAGATGAGTTCCGGGTGGCCCACGGCGGCCGGGGCGGCTCCAGCTTCGAGGTGTACAACCGCGACCAGCGCAGCGCGATGCTCGATCTCTCCCCGGGTGACGACCGGCTGGTATTCGACCGCCTCGTCGGCTCCGCGGACGTCGTCGTGGACAACTACCGAGCCGGCGTCGCCGGTCGGCTCGGCATCACCCACGACCAACTGGCCGCGGGCAACCCGGGGGTCGTCACCGTGTCGATCAGCGCCTTCGGCGACAGCGGTCCGCTCGGCCGCCGGCCTGGCTTCGATCCGATCATCCAGGCGATGAGCGGCATCATGCGCGCTCAGGGCGGCCCGGTCCAGGCCGACAGCCCCGTGTTCCTGACCGTGCCCATCAACGACGTGCTCGCCGCGGGCCTCGCCGCCCTCGGGGCGTGCGCCGCGCTGCTGGCCCGCACCCGGCTGGGACGGGGACAGCACGTCGGTGTCACCCTGGCCGCCGCCTCCTGCCTGCTCCAGTCCGAGTTCCTGACCCGGTCAGCAGGCAGCGGCACCTATCCGGCGGGCGGCCGGGACTTCGCCGGGCCCGGACCCCTCGACCGGCTCTACCGGACTTCCGACGGCTGGGTCAGGCTCGCCGCGGCGCCCGGCCAGCTCCCCGCGCTGACATCGGCCGGGCTGGCCCCGGCATCCGGCCAGCCGGCATCCGGCCAGCCGGCATCCGGCGAGGAGGCCCTGACGGCCGGGATCGCCGCACTGCTCGCGGACATGCCGACGGCCGAGGTGATCGCCCGCGCCCACGCGGCGGGCATTCCCGCCGCCCGCGCCCGCCAGCCGCAGGAACTGACCGCGGACGCCCAGCTCATCCGCCACGGCCTGCTAACCGTCCGCGACCGCGACGACCGCGGCGTCACGTGGGTCGACCCAGGCCGCTGGCTGGAGATGCCGGACCTCCCCGCCCGCACACCCCGCAAGGCCCCCGGGCCAGGCGAGCACACCGAGTCCCTCCGCCGCGAAGCAAACCTCGGCCCGTAGCCCATTCCCCGTTGCCGCTCGATGCGGCTGGGTAAGCTGCAACTGGCAACGGGTTGCCAGAAATATTTTCGATAATGGTCGGTGGTTTTCCGCGAATAGCGAACACATGCTCCCAGGTCATCGCGTACCGTGACGTCATGCCCACTCTTACCGTTACCCACGAGGCGCCGCTGCAGTTGATCCGGCAGCATCCGGACCTGGCCCTGGACCTGGTGCGGGCGATGACGGACGTGCCAGTACCGGCCGGGAGCCGTGGGCGCCTGGGCCCGACCGACGCCAACAGCGTAGTGCCGACGCAGTTCACCGCCGATTCGACGGTCATCGTCGACGACCCCGCCACCGGCCGGCCGGCGCTGGTCATCGTCATCGAGCCGCAGGGGCGCGACGACCGGACGAAGTTCTACGCCTGGCCCGCCTACGTGGCCAACCTCCGCGCGGCGGTCCGGTGCCCGCGCGCGGTCCTGATTGTCGTGTGCCCAGACCCTGGCGAGGCCGAGAAATGTCGCCGGGTCATCCCGATGGGCCATCCCGGCTGGAACCTGTGGCCGATCGTCATCGACCCGGCCCACGCGCCGTCCGACCAGGGCGCGGGCCCGTACCTGCTGCTGTTCCTGGCCTGCCTGCCCGCCCTGGACATGGAGTCGAGGGCTGGCGCGGCCCGGGTGCTTGACGCGATCCGCGCCACCGGCGGGTCGGAGGCCGAGCGCAAAGGGCTGACCACGATTATCCTGGAACGAGCTTCCCAAGCCGCCCAGCGGCACCTGGAGGAACTGATGGCGACCGCCGAGTACAAGAACGACTTCATCGAAAGCTACGTCAAGGTCGGCATCGAGCAGGGGATCGAACAAGGTGCCCTCGCCGAGGCGGCGGAAAAGCTCCTCAGGCTCCTCGATGGTCGCGGCCTGAACCCGACCGATGCCCAGCGGGCCCAGGTCGGCGACACTACCGACCTGTCCCGGCTGAACCGGTGGTTCGACCGAGCCATCACCGCCGCCAACGCCGCCGACGTCTTCGCCGACTAGCCGCCACTGACTGCGGTTTGACCGTCCAAAGCTCCGTGGGCCGCACACACCGGCCGGTAGTGGGTCATGTCGGCGGACCAGGCCTTGCCGGTGTGCGGGTCGTGCCGCTCATCCGGGTCGAGGCCGTCGTAGACCCAGTCGGTCGCAGGCTCGCCGCACACGGCGCACGGGTTGACCTTCGGGCTCGCGACCGTGATGCCGTCGCCCTCGGTTCGCCGGACCCTGATCCAGATCATGATGGCGAGCACGGCGACGTGGATCACCGTTACCAGGATGACGATCAAGGTCAGGTTGCTGTTCACCGTGGCGCCCCTCATGGTCCGAGCCGATGTACGCACTAACCATTAATACACTATCGATTAGTGCACTAATGAAGTAGCCAGAGCGGCGGGCAACCGCCGTGATCGTACCGATCGGTTACGAGTACGCTCTTTTCCGTGCACGCCTTTGCCGGCCGTGACGACGAGCTGACGCTGCTGCGGAACCTCCTCGCCAGGCTCACCGCCGGAGTCGGCGGCGCAGTGCTTGTCGAGGGCGAACAGGGAACTGGGAAGACGGCCCTGCTGCGCCAGGTCCTTGCCGACAGCGGCGCAGCCGGCTTCCGGCTCGGCTGGGCCACGTCGGACGAACTTGGCCAGCGGATTCCGCTGCTGCTGATCAGGGAATGCCTCGGTACGGCCCGCGAACCGGCCGACTCCGGCGACGACGGTGCGGTGTCCGGCCCGGTACCGCCGGGCGACCCGGTGCTGGCAGAGGCGGAGCGGCTGCTCGCCGAGGTGGAACGGCTCTGCGCGGAGTCTCCCGTCGTGCTGGTGACCGAGGACCTGCAGTGGGCGGACGATGCCAGCCTGCTCGTGTGGCGGCGGCTGGCGCAGGCTGCGGGGCAGTTGCCACTGCTGCTGGCGGGGACGTACCGTCCCGCGCCGGCCCGGGACCAGGTAACCAGGCTGCGGCGCGATCTCGTGGCCAGCGGCGGGAGGGTCCTCTCGCTCGGCCCGCGGCCGACCGGGAACCTGCTGGTGCCCGCGCAGCTGGGCGCCGCGGCCGCGGCTCGGCTGAGCGAGTTGCCGTCGGAGACGTTGACCGTCCTGCGGTGGGCGGCGGTGCTCGGCCGGGAATTCCGGGTGTCCGACCTCGAAATGGTGACCGGCCGGAGCGCCGCCGAGCTCGGCGGC